>Ga0066604_10001709_pt1 | contig 11733 bp, 10 predicted proteins | sample Higcelwee11metaG_FD_59501 | JGI IMG/M metagenome (GOLD analysis project Ga0066604, IMG submission 59501) | Freshwater pond sediment microbial communities from the University of Edinburgh, under environmental carbon perturbations - High... | ecosystem: Environmental > Aquatic > Freshwater > Pond... | reverse complement strand
CGTCACGCCACGAAGGCTGGCCGACCGCACACGCAGGTCGCCCACGGGCTCGCCGGAGACGAGGCGCTCGTTCTCGCGGCGCACATCCGCGCCCATGGCGTCTAGGGCCTCCAGCACACCATCTCGGGTGGGGTTGAGGCCCACACCCTCCAAGACCAGCTCCGAGCCCTCACAGATCGACGCCGCCACGAGGAAAAACGCCGCCGAGGAGATGTCGCCGGGCACCACGACGTCCACGGCCTGGGGCACCTGGCCGCCGGGCACCACGAGGCGGGCGCCGTCGCGGTGAATCTGCACGCCCATGGCGCCCAGAAGCCGCTCGGTGTGGTCGCGAGAGACGAAGGGCTCGGAGAACACTAGCTCACCCTCGGCCTGCATCGCCGCGAGGATGAGCGCGGTCTTCACCTGGGCCGAGGCCACGGGAGAGTCGTAGGTGAGGCCACGAAGGGGGCGCTGGCCGCGGATCGAGAGCGGGGCGCGCTCACCTTGGTCGCGGCCGTCGATCTGGGCGCCCATCAGGCGAAGCGGGGCGGTTACCCGGCGCATCGGGCGGCGGCGCAGGGTGGCGTCGCCGGTGAGCACGGCGTGGAGCGGCTGCCCGGCGAGCAGCCCCGTGAGCAGGCGCATTGTGGTGCCTGAGTTGCCGCAGTCGAGCACGTCTTGGGGCTCGGCAAAACGACCGGCGACGCCGACCACCTCCCCTCCCCCGTCGCTGATCTCGGCGCCCAAGGCGCGCAGGCACGAGGCCGTCGAGCGCACGTCGTCGGCGTCGAGGAGCCCGGTAACCTTCGCTTGGCCCTCGGCGAAGGCGTTGAACAAGAGGGCCCGGTGAGAGATGGACTTGTCGCCGGGCACCTGCGCGCGCCCACGAAGCGTGGCGCCGGGCTCCACGACCAAGACGTCGTTCATCCCGCTTCCTCACGCGCGGCGGCCTCGGCGAGCTTGGCGCGGATCACGGCGAGGCGCTCGGCCTCCTCCAAGACCACGCCGAGCTTCCGATAACGGGCGTAGCGGTCCTCACGCAGGGCTGGGCCGTCGAGCTGGCCGAGCTCCGCGAGATGGCGCTCTAACGCCGCGTCTAACGCCGCCGCCGCGCCGTCGGGGTCGCGGTGGGCGCCGCTGCCGGGCTCGGGCACGACCTCATCGGCCACGCCGAGGTGGAGGCAGTCTTTTGCGGTGATACGCAGGGCCTCGGCCGCCCGGGGGCCCTCAGCGCGGTCACGCCAAAGGATCGCCGCGCAGCCCTCGGGGGAGATGACGGAGTAGGTCGAGTTCTCCAGCATCAAGGTGCGGTTTCCCACGCCCAAGGCCAAGGCGCCGCCAGAGCCGCCCTCGCCGATGACCACACAGATCACCGGCACCGGGAACGTCGACATCTCCATGATGTTGCGGGCGATGGCCTCGGCCTGGCCACGCGCCTCGGCGTCGACGCCGGGGTAGGCCCCAGGGGTGTCGATGAGCGTGATGATCGGGCGGCCAAAACGTGCGGCGAGGCCCATCAGGCGCAGGGCTTTGCGGTAACCCTCGGGGCGGGGCATGCCGAAGTTGCGCTTGAGGCTCTCTTTGGTGTTGCGGCCCTTCTGGTGGCCCAAGACCGCGACGGGGCGGCCTTTGTAGCGGGCGAAGCCGCAGACGATCGCCGCGTCGTCGTGGCCCGCGCGGTCACCGTGAAGCTCGCGCCACTCGGTGAACAGGCGGCTGATCCAGTCCAAGGAGTAAGGCCGCTGGGGATGGCGCGAGAGCAGAGTGCGCTGCCACGGGCTGAGGTCGCGCAGCATCTGACCTTGGAGGCGCCGGGCCTGAAGATCGAGCTGCTCGATGCTCGCGCTGAGATCGAGGCCCTCCTCCGCCTGGAGGGTCTTCAGAGACTCTATGCGCCGGCGCAGCTCCATCAGCGGCCGCTCGAAGTCGAGGATCAGGTCCATGGGGTGGCTCCGGGGGCCGTCCTAACGCGCGGCGGTGGACGTGTCGCGGGCAGTCCCCCGGATCCTGACCGACCCGCTCGCGGTGAGCGCCCGAAGGCGAGGCCCGGTAGGGTCCATAATGACGCCCTCGACCAGGGCACGATCGGCCGGGAGATCGAGGTCCAGATCGTAACCTTGGCTGGGCAGGCTGAGGTTGAGGTCGCCGAGGCCTAAGGTCACGGTGAGGGCCTCGGGGGGCTCGGAGAGGCCGAGGTCGACGTCGCCGCGGCCGAGCGCCATCGAGACGCGCCGCGCCGCGAGGCGCCCCACCACCTCTCCCTGGCCGAAGGAGGCGTCTACGACACCAAAACGGCCGCGCAGAGAGAGCTCCCCGGCGTGAACGGAGACGTCCACGTCGAAGCCGGGCGGCAGCTCCACCACGGCCACCACCTCACAGCCGAGCCCACCGGCGCAGTCAAGCTGCACCTCCCACACGCCGTCACGCTCGGTGGAGAGCACCTGGGCGCTTGAGGAGAGGCCTCGCACCTCCCAACGTAAGGTCGGCGAGTCAACCGCGGCGCCGCCGATGATGCTCACCTCGCCGCGCTCTGCGCTCAAGCGTAAGGCCGTCACATCTTCCCCGGCGCGCAAGACGAGCCCCTCGGCGCCGCAGCCCGCGGTCAAAAACGTCAGCGCGTAGGCGGCGCGGCGGAGCAGGCGGCCTCCAAAAAGCGAGCTTGGGCCCATCGGCGCGCTACGTTTGAGCGGGCAGAACATTCACGCCGGGCCGAAGGTATCAGCGGCGATGGTGAGCACGGCGTCGAGATCGTCGGCGTTCACCGGCTCAAAGCCGCCGATGGACCTCAACATCTGGCGCTGCTTCTTGGCGAAGCGGCGGGTGTCGCGCTGGGTGCCCTCGATGGCCTCGGACAAGGGGATCTCCCCGGCGACCAGGGCACACATCCAGCGATAGCCCAAGGATCTCATCGGCTTGAGCTCGCGGCTCACGCCCCGGTTGAGCAGGCCCTCGACCTCGGCGACATACCCTTGGTCCACCATCTGGAGCACCCGGGCGTCGATGCGGGCGTCGAGATCGGGTCGGTCAACCCACAGGCGCCGGGCGGGCCAGCGGGGCGCGCCGACGGGGTGCTCGGCGTGAACGACGCTCATCGGGCGACCGGTGAGGTGGAAGACCTCCAGCGCGCGCACCACCCGCACGCGGTCGTTGGGGTGCAGGCGGGCGGCGCTGGCCGGGTCGATGGTGGCCAGGGCGGCGTGGGGGTCGGGCAAGGCGTCTAAGGTGGCGCGCAGGGCGGGATCAACAGCGGGGGTTGGAGCGAAGCCGATGAGAAGCGCGCGCAGGTAAAAGCCGGTGCCGCCGACGACGACGACATCTTCCCCGGCGCGCAGGCGGGCGTCTGCACCATCGGCGAGGTCCATCGCCGAGAACTCCTCGTGGGGGTCTCGCACGTCGATGTTGTCGTGGGGGAAACGCCGAAGCTCCTCGGGGCTGGGCTTTCCGGTGCCGATGTTGAGGCCTCGGTAGACCTGCATCGCGTCGGCGGAGACCAGGCGCACGGGCCAACGCTCAGCGATGGCCATGGCCAAAGCCGTCTTGCCCGCCGCCGTGGGGCCTCCCAAGACGAGCAGACGCCCGCTCATGCCCGGTGAAACCTGCGCTCAAGCTCACGCTGGTCTACGCGGATCGCCACAGGGCGGCCATGGGCGCAGACCGAGAAGTCTACGCCGTCTAAGGCCTTGAGCAGCTCTCGCATCTCGTAGGGGCTCAAGGTTTGGTGGGCGCGGATGGAGTTGTGGCAGGCCATCGTCGCCAAGACCCGCTCGGCGAGGTCACGCCCGGCGAGGCCCGCGCCGCCTTCGACCAGCTCATCGGCGAGATCGCGGAGCAGGCGGCCGAGATCGGCGCTGGCGAGGCCCGGGGGCACGGCGGAGATGGCGAAGCTGGCGCCGCCGTAGGGCTCAACCTCCAAGTTCAAGCTGCGGAGCGCGTCGAGGTGGGTCTCGAGCACGGCCGCGCGGGAGAGCGGCAGCTCGACGATGACCGGCGTGAGCAGGCGCTGGGCGGCGCCGAGACGCTCGCGGGTGTGCTGCTGGAGGCGGTACAGCGTCACGCGCTCATGGGCCGCGTGCTGGTCGAGGATGACGAGCTCCCCTGCCCCTTCGCAGAGGATGTAGGTGCCGACGAGCTGGCCGATGACGCGGAGATCCTGGAACCGTGGCACCGGAAGGGCCGGATCGCTGCGCATCGGCTCGTTGCGGGAGCGCGGCGGCGGGGCGGCCTCTGGGGGTGGCGGCGGCGGCTCAGCCTGAGCGGGCGCGGAGGCCCCCACGGGCACGACGGGATCGGGCGGGCGCGGCGGTGTGTACGGGGGGCTCGGCGGTGTGTAGGCCGGTTGTGTGTAGGTCGGTTGCGTGTAGGCCGGCTGTGGCGTCGGCGCCACACGCGGCGCCGGCGGCGGCCCCGCGTCGTACCCCGCGGTGGGGCTCGCCAAGAGGCTCGGCTGGGGCGGGCGCTCATAGGGGGTCACGGGCACAACCCGGCGCAGGCCGTGGCGCTCCAAGGCGTCACGAAGGCCGTCGGCGACGAAGCGGAACACGTCGTTGGTGTCCCGAAAACGCACCTCGACCTTGCTGGGGTGTACGTTGACGTCGACCTCGTCCGACGGCAGGCGCAGCTCCAGCACGACGGTGGGGTAGCGGCCCTTGGGCACGATGTGGCGGTAGGCCTCGTTCACGGCCTTTCTCAGGGTGAGATCGCGCACATAGCGGCCGTTGACGTACAGGAACATCGCCCCGGCGGCGTTCGCGTGGTGAACCCCGACCGGGCTCAACAGCGCCTCAATGGTGGCGTTCCCGCTGGAGAGCTCAAAGGGGAAGAGCGCCTGGCCTTGGTCGTTGAGCAGCTCTGCGGCGCGGGCGGCGCGGGTCTTCACCGCCGGGGCGCGCAAGAGGGCCCGACCGTCGTGAGTGACAGTCCAGTCTAGCTCAGGCCGGATGAGCGCCTCACGCACGACGGCGTCTACGCAGTGGCCAAGCTCGGTGCCCGCGGCGCGCAGAAACTTGCGTCGGGCGGGGACGTTGTAGAACAAGGCCCGCACCATCACCCGCGTGCCGACGGGGCAGCCCGCAGGCTCTGGGGGCTGAATCTTGCCGCCATGAACGGCGAGGCGGGTACCGACCTCTTGATCGGCGGGGCGGCTGGTCAGCTCAAAGCGGCTCACGGCGGCGATGGACGGCATCGCCTCACCCCGAAAGCCGAGGGTGGAGACGTGGTTGAGGTCCTCTTCAGTGCGCAGCTTGGACGTGCCGTGGCGCTCGATACACATCAGCACGTCTTGGCGGTCCATGCCCCGGCCATCGTCGGTGACCCCGACCAGGGTTCGGCCACCCGACTCTAGCTCGACCTCCACCCGCCGCGCGCCGGCGTCGAGGGAGTTCTCGACCAGCTCCTTGACCACCGACGCCGGGCGCTCGACCACCTCGCCCGCTGCGATGCAGTTGACGACGTGATCCTCCAGGATCCGGATCTTGCCCATCAGTCAGCCCCTGCGCTTGTTGGCGCGGCGGCGGTCCATCATCAGACCATGTGTTCGCCAGGCAGCGGCTCACCCGGGCGGCGCTTGCGGCGGAAGAACAGCCGCAGTGACGTACCCTTGAAGCCATACGCCTCGCGCAGACGGTTGGAGAGGTATCGTTTGTACGCCTCATCGACGCCCTCGGGCACGTTGCACCAGAGCACGAAGGTGGGCGGACGAACACGGATTTGGGTCATGTAGTTGATGCGCACCGGGCGGTGGTGGCGCTGGGGCACGGAGTGGGCGAGCACCGCGGCGCGTAAGAAGCGGTTGCACTCCGCCGTGGTGAGGCGCTGGTTAAACGCCTTAAAGACCTCCTCGACCATCGGCAGGATCCGCGAAACACCCTTGCCCGACTTGGCCGAGATGTAGAGCACCGGGGCCCACGGCGCGTGGGGCATGCGGTGGCCGAGCTCCTTCTCAAGCACGGTGATGTCCCGCTCGGGGTCGTCGCGGACGAGGTCCCACTTGTTGACCAGGAGGATGACCGCGCGGCCGCGGTGCAGCACCACCTGGAGCAGCCGCGCGTCTTGTTCGGACACGCCCTCATCGCCGTCGAGCACCATGAGCACGACGTGGCAACGCTCGATGGCGCGAAGGGACCGGGAGATGGCGAAGCCCTCCAGATCTGTCTCGATGCGGGCTTTGCGGCGGATCCCGGCGGTGTCGACGAGCACAAACTTACGGCCGCCGGTCTCCAGGGGGAGGTCGATGGCGTCCATGGTGGTGCCGGGCTTGTCGCTGACGACCTGGCGCTCTTCGCCGATAAGGCGGTTCACCAAGGTGGATTTTCCGACGTTCGGGCGGCCTAAGACGGCGATGCGGATCTCGTCGGGCTCGGGCGCCAGGCGGCGTTTGCCCGTAGGCGCGGGGGCCTCGGCCTCATCAAACTCAGGCTGCCAGTCCTCGTCGAGCTCCTCGGCGTCCTCATCTTCATCGTCGGAGTCGGGATCCTCGGTGTGTTTGGCCTCGGAGTCCTCATCCTCGGAGTCTTCATCGTCCGAGTCCTCGTCCGCCGAGTCCTCATCCTCCCCTTCATACTCCTCGTCGTCCTCGGGGATCGCGCCGGAGTCGTCGTCCTCGTCGTCCTCCTCAACTGGGCCGGGGCCGAGCAGGAGGTAGACCTCGTCCATCAGGTCGGTGATGCCGTGGTCGTGCTCGGCGGAGACGAGGTGCAGGGTCTCAAAGCCGAGCGCGTAGAACTCCGCCGCCTCCAGGCGCTGCTGATTGCCCTCGACCTTGTTGATGACGAGCAGCACCTTGGAGTGAACCGTGCGGAGCACCCGGCCCACCTCCTCATCCAGAGGGTTGAGCCCGGCGCGGCTATCAACCACAAACAGCACAACATCGGCCTCATGCACGGCAGCGAGGGCCTGGGCGCGCACGTTGCGGAAGAGCTGATCCTCAGGGTGGGGCTCAAAGCCGCCGGTGTCGACGATCATCACCGAGTAGCCGTAGCGGTCGGTGATGTCGTAGTGGCGGTCGCGGGTGACGCCGGGCGTGTTGTGTACGATGGCGCTGCGGTGGCCGATGAGTCGGTTGAAGAGCGTAGACTTGCCGACGTTCGGGCGACCGACGATGGCGATGACCGGGAGGCTATGGGGCATAAATCACTCGTCCCACGGGGTGTCGTCGTGGGGTGGCTGGCCGCCGAGGCGGTGGCGACAGGGGCGGCCGGGCCGAGGCGCGGACAGGGAGGCTGCTTGCCTAACCCGATCCGCCCTCGGCGCACACGGCGGCGCCGGCAGCGGAGGGGTCAGGAGGGGTCGGGCAGGCCGAGCTCACGGAGCTGCCGGGGTTTGCGGGTCCAGTCGGGCTGGACGGTGACGTGCAGCTCTAGGTGCGTTCGGGCGTCGAGGAGCTTGTTGATCTCCAGCCGGGCCTCGGTGCCGATCTTCTTGATCATCGAGCCCCCTTTGCCGAGCACGATGGCCCGCTGGCTGGTGCGCTCGACGAGGATGCGGGCGAAGATCTGCACCTTGCCGTCGCTCTCGCGCTCGGTCTCGTCAAAGCGCTCGATCTCCACGGCGATGGAGTACGGCAGCTCACGCTGGAGGTGGTGGAACAGACGCTCACGGATGAGCTCGGCGACGATCACCCGCTCGGGCTGGTCGGTGACGAGCTCGGGGTTGTAGCCTTGGGGGCCTTCAGGCAGCGCGCCACGAATCTCGGCCAACAAGGTCTCTACGCCCAGGCCGGTGCGCGCCGAGAACGGCACGATCGCCAAAAACTCGTGCTTCGCGCGCCAGGCCTCGATGACCGGCAGGGCCCAGGCGGGGTGAATGGCGTCGGCCTTGTTGAGCGCCAGGATGACCGGCTTGCCCTCTTGCAGCACCCGGTTGAGCAGCACCTCTTCGCCCACCGAGAGCACCGGGCGATCGGCCTGGGCTTGGTGCGCGGCGGGCTCCAGATCGACGAGCAGCACCACGACGTCCACTTCAGCGAGGGCGCCTTCAGCGGCCCGCACCATGGAGCGGTTCATCGGGCTCCAGGCCTCGTGGTGGCCCGGGGTGTCCAAGAGCACGATCTGCTCGTTTGGCCCGGTGTAGATGCCGACGACGCGGGTGCGTGTGGTCTGCGCCTTGGGGCTGGTGATGCTCACTTTTTGGCCGAGCACACGGTTGAGCAGCGTGGACTTGCCCACGTTGGGGCGGCCGACGAGGGCCGCCGTGCCGAATCGATGGGGGGTACTCACGCTTGGGGCTCCTGAACGGGGAAGAGATCTAACTCGGAGAGGTCGTCGAGCGCCGCTTGGGCCTCGGCGGCGTCTTTGGCGAGGCGCTGATCGATCAGCGCCAAGGCGGCCACGGCGGCCTCACGCTCGGCGAGCTTCTTCGAGGGGCCCGTGCCTTGGGTGATGATGGCGACGTCATTTGAGGGCGCTGTGACGCTGACCTGCACGGTGTAGATGCGGGTGTGGGGCAGGCCCTCTTCGCTGACGGGCGTATACCGCGGCATCACCTTCCACCGCGCCATGCTGCGCTCTTGTAGGGTGCTCTTGGGGTCGCGGCCAAGCGACACGGCGCCGGGGGTGCGTAAACGGGCGCCGAGGGTGGCCTCGATGAGCGGGCGAAGGGGGGTGAGCGCGCCGCCCGAGTCGAGGTAGATCGCGCCGAGCAGGGCCTCAAAGGCATCAGCGAGGATCTTCTCTTTGTCGCGGCCACCCATGAGCTCCTCGCCGTTTCCCAGACGCATCAGCGGGCCGAGGCCCAGGGTGCGGGCGGCGTCGGCCAAGGTCTCTGCGCGCACCAGCTCGCTGCGTACGCGGGTGAGCGTACCCTCGGGGGCGTCGCCCAGCTCGGAGTAGATGAGGTGGGTGACGAGGAGCTGGAGCACGGAGTCGCCGAGGAACTCCAGGCGCTCGTTGTGCGCCGGGGACCGGCCCTCGGCGGCGTGGCTCTTGTGGGTGAGCGCCTGCTCCAAGAGCGCGGGCTCATGGAAGACGTAGCGGACTCGGACCTGAAGATCGGCGAGCGTCATGCGGCCTCGGGGGCGAGGGCGGGCGCGTCGCCGGGCGCGCTCGTGAGGGCCCGCCGGATGGTGCCGCCGCCCAAGACCTGCTCCCCTCGGTAGATGACGACGGCCTGCCCCGGCGCCACAGCCCAGGCGGGCTCCTCAAAATGAACGGCGGGGCTGTCTCCGGCCTCGACAAAACACGGGACCAAGGCGCCGCGGTGGCGAATGCGCGCGGTGACACGCTCCTCGGGGTTGGGGCGGTCGTGCCACACCCAGCCAACGCCGACGAGGCCCCGATGCCACAGATCCCCCTCCCCGCCGACGATGACGCGGCGTGTGGTGGGGTCGATGTGGGTGACGTAGGCGCGCTGGCCGATCGAGAGGCCGAGCCCGCGGCGCTGGCCGACGGTGAAGCGCCAGTAGCCGTCGTGGGTGCCCAAAACACGACCTCGGGCGTCCACAAGCTCACCCGAGCCGTCCTCCTCAGGGCGCTCACGCTGGATAAACCCGGCGTGGTCTTGATCAGGGATGAAGCAGATCTCTTGGGATTCGGGCTTCTCGGCGGTGAGTAAGCCCAGGCGGCGCGCGTGCTCACGCACCTCGTCCTTTTTGAGCCCGCCCAGCGGGAACATCACCCGGGCCAGGGCCTTGGGGGTGATGGGGTAGAGGAAATACGTCTGGTCTTTGTGCTCATCGACGGCGCGGGAGAGCGTGCGGCCAGACTCATCCACCCGGGCGTAGTGGCCCGTGGCGAGGTGGCTCGCGCCCAAGGCGACCGCCCGCTGCAGCAGCACTCGGAACTTGAGCACGCCGTTGCACGACACGCAGGGGTTGGGCGTGGCCCCGGCGAGGTAGGTCTCGGTGAACTGCTCCATCACCGACTGGCGAAAGGCCTCGCGTAAGTCCATGACATGAAAAGTGATCCCCAGGCGCTCAGCGACCCGGCGGGCGTCTAAGGCGTCGTCGAGACCACAGCAGCGCCCGGCGGCGTCGGTCTCGGCGTCGTGGAGCTTCATGTGAACGCCGATCACCTCGTGACCGGCCTCGACGAGCAGCCCGGCGACGACTGAAGAGTCCACCCCTCCGCTCATGGCGACGACGACTCGGCTCATCCGAACAGCTCCTCGGCGCCGCGCAGGCCCTCCACGACCACGGCGAGGGCGGAGAGCGCGGCGTCTACATCCGCCTCCGACGTATTCCAGCCCACGGACAGGCGCACCCCCTCCGTCGCCGGGAGGCCCATCGCGTCGAGCACATGGCTGGGCTTCGCCGCGCCGGAGGAGCAGGCCGCGCCCACCGAGGCGCAGACGCCGTGGGTGTCGAGGCCGAACACAACCAACGACCCAGCGAGGCCCGGAAAACGGACGTGGGTGGTGTTGGGTAGGCGCGGGGCGCGCTGGGCGGTGATCACGGCCCCCAAGGCCTCGGCGCCGGACTCCAAGCGCGCCTGCAACGCCGCGAGGTCTGGCGGGGGCGGCGAGGCGGCGACCACGCCCAAGGAGGCGATGGCCGCGGGGTTTAGGGTGCCCGCGCGTCGGCCTCGCTCTTGAGATCCGCCGAGCTGCTGCGCCTGGAGCGTGACGTCGGGGCGGATCACCAAGGCCCCGGCGCCTTTGAGGCCGCCGGCTTTGTGCGCCGTGAGCGTGAGCAGATCCCAGGCCGTCGGCAGCGGCAGGCGCCCCACCCACTGCGCGGCGTCGAGGTGCAGGCGCGCGCCGTGCCGCTGGGTGAGGGCGTAGAGCGCCTCCACAGGCTGGAGCGCCCCCGTCTCGTTGTTGGCGGCGATCACCGAGACCAAGGACGTAGGCGCCTCAGCGAGAAGCGCCTCCAAGACGTCGAGGCGCACCCGGCCCGCGCTGTCTACGGGGCAGACCACGCCGCCCAAGGCGCGGACCGGCTCTAAGACGGCGGGGTGATCGGCGGCGGCGCAGATCACCCGACCGCCGAGTCCACCGGGGACCAGACCCCGCAGCGCGAGGTGGTTGGCCTCGGTGGCCCCGCTGGTGAAGATGACGTCTTTGGGCCGGGCCCCCGCCGCCAAAGCGACGGCCTCACGCGCCTCCTCGACGGCGGCCGCCGGGCGCTGACCGGCGCGATGGGACGAGCCAGGGTTGCCCCAGAACTCCGTGATCAACGGCATCGCCGCGGCGAGCACCTCGGGGCGAGGTGGGCTCGTGGCGTTGTGATCGAGGTAGACGAGCCTCGGCTCAGCGGCGCGGCTCATGGGCGCACGGTGACGAGCGGCGTGAGCTGCTTGAGCGTGGCCGGGCCGATGCCTTTTACGTCGTCGAGCTCGTTGACCGACCGAAAGCCGCCGCGCGCGTCCCGCAGGGCAACGATGCGCCCGGCGAGGGCAGGACCGACCTTGGGCAGGGCCTCTAACTCCAAGGCCGTGGCGCGGTTGAGGTCGATGGGCTGGCCCAGCGCGAGGGCCCCGACGCTGACCGGCGCGACCTCTGCGGGCACGCCATCGGTGACGATCACCGCGTCGCCGTGTTTCAGCGCCGCGTCGGGCACGTCCATGGGAACGGTGAGCCCGGCGGCCGCCGCCGCCTGATGTAAGGTCGGCGTCGTCAGCTCGTAGAGGCCGGGCCGCGGCACGTCGCCGGTCACCTCAACCACGGCAGACGGCGCGGTGAGGCGCGGCGTGTGGACCTCCGCCGCGACGGCCGCGCCGACACACATCAGCAGCCCCAACACCCCGGGCCGCCCCCAAGAACCCGCGCGTGACCCTCGCCTCATTCCCCTGCCCTCCAGCCGTTCACGACCGCCGTCGC
>Ga0066604_10001707_pt1 | contig 11739 bp, 8 predicted proteins | sample Higcelwee11metaG_FD_59501 | JGI IMG/M metagenome (GOLD analysis project Ga0066604, IMG submission 59501) | Freshwater pond sediment microbial communities from the University of Edinburgh, under environmental carbon perturbations - High... | ecosystem: Environmental > Aquatic > Freshwater > Pond... | reverse complement strand
GCAAAGGCGGCTGGTTTTGATCTGGATTCCCGTTTGCTTTCCCTGGCCCTTGAATTGATCAAATAATATAATATTGTTGTGCAAATCCCAGAATATGGTCATGATGCGCAGAGTCTGAGTTTTTTCGAAAATGCCCCCGATTCTGTGAGACAGGGGTCAGGCCAAAGGCATTTCCGGCAACTGGGTGCATCCGGGCATCATAAAAGCCGGTTTAATAATATGATGCATAGCCAGACAATTGAGGACATCCATCGCATTGCCGGTGACAAAGGCGAACATACGGATTCTGTTTTCAACAAGCCGGGTCGCATAGGGTTCCGAAATTGCACCGCAAACCAGAGCCGTGACTTTTTCACGGTTTAAAAGCGCTGCCAGGGCAATGATATCGTGCGGTTCGAAAACTTCATATTTCTTGCTATGAATGCTTTGATTTTCAATGTCTGCAATTAAAAGGGTTTTTGCGGCATCAAACACAGGCGAAACCCGGTTTCCCCAAGTGGTAATCGCAATTTTCATGATCTCCTCCTATTAGGACTCTTTTTTGCGAGCATTAAAAATGCAAAGGTTGTGCCTTAACAGACCCAGGGGGACAACTGCGGCAAACCCCTGTCTGATCTGTATGTTTTTCAAGCGACAGATCCTGGGAATATCGTGATTGTTGCAAAAAAGAGACTTATATACGTTTTCGGTTGCATGGATAAATCTCTTTTACAACTGGATTCCCAGTTTTTTAATGCGCCTGAACAGGGTGCTTTTGTGTATTCCCAGGTCCCGGGCTGCAGCATTCCGGTTATTGTTGTTCCGTTTCAACGCGTCCGTAATCATTTTGATTTGTGCGGTAAGTACCGGATTTTTATTTTCACCGGCTCCCGGTCCTGATTTGGCGGCAAGTGACGGCGGCAGATGCGCCATGGTGATGAACTCTTTGGCGCACAAGACAAAGGCATGTTCAATGATATTTTCAAGCTCCCTGATATTTCCGGGGAAATCATGAGCCATCAATGCGGCAAGCACCTCAGGAGAAAGTCCCTGGATCATTTTGTTGCGGCGTAGATTCAACCGGGAGATGAACTGGTCTACCAGGTAGGGAATATCTTCCATTCTATGACGCAGGGGCGGCAGAGAGATTTTAATAACATTGATACGGTAATAAAGATCCTGACGAAATTCCTTGTTTTCCACCATGGTTGTCAGGTTTTTATTGGTGGCGGCAATAATTCTGACATTGGATTGCTCTTTGGCTATGCCGCCAAGGGGTGTGTATTCGCGTTCCTGAAGTACCCGAAGCAACCTGACCTGAAAGGCCGGGCTTGTGTCTGCGATTTCATCAAGAAAGATCGTACCGTTGTCTGCCAGGGCAAAATGGCCGGGCTTGTCTTTTACTGCATGGGTGAATGCCCCTTTTTTATATCCAAACAGTTCTGACTCCAGTAGGGTGTCCGGCAGCGCACCGCAGTTGATGGCCACAAAAGGGCAATCTTTTCTGTGGCTTGTGTTGTGAATGGCCCTTGCCATTAACTCTTTTCCAGTACCAGTTTCTCCTTCGATCAGAACGGATGAATCGCTTTCAGCGATCTGGGGAAGGATATTGAAAATATTTTTCATGGCACTGGAGTTGCTCACCATGTCACCCACCCGGACGCCTCCAGTCAGTTCTTTTCTTAACGCTTCCACCACAGAGTGATCCCTGAAGGTTTCCACCCCGCCCAGAACCTCACCGTTTTTATCAATGAGCAGAGAGGTGGATGCAGTTATCGGGATTTTTTTTTGTTGGGTGTTAATAATATATGCGGAACTTGATACAAAGGGTTTGCCCTGATCCATTGTTTTTTTCAGGGCACAACCCTGTTCACACATGTTGGAACGGAAAACATCCCAGCAATGGCAACCTATGGCATCCTGCCGGCAGATGCCGGTAATTTCTTCGGCAGCCCTGTTAAATGAGGTGATTTTCCAGTTGTAGTCAATGGTAAAGACCCCGTCCGAAATTGAATCCAGGATGATTTTTGTGGTGTCTGTGTTTAACGGGGTATTTCTATCGTTTTGGGACATGTCGGGAAATCCTTTTATATTTATAAGCTTAATTAAGCATATTAATCGCTTTTTTGCAAATGTTGTATATGGATTTCTTCAGCCCAAATCGCATAATTGCACCGGGTGCTTTTCCCTTATTGAAAGCTTCAGGCGTTAAAATTTTGAAAATGCTCGCAATTATGCAACCGTATTTTCTGTGTGTTCGGTTGTGATAGATTTCGAATCTGCAACTAACAGCTACGGGCTGACCCGCTCTATCATCATCCAGACTCAACTGATGAAGAGAACAATGAAATCCTTGTTAAGATTTTCGATAAGGAATCTGAAGAGTTGATTCGCCAGTTTCCATCTGAAGAGATGCTTGCTTTAGAGGATAAAAAGAGTGATCTTGTAGGATTTTTTTTGATCAGAATGTTTGATGCTTTAAAATAATTCTTTGATCCTGTTACGGCCTGCCCATGGATAAAGGTAGGCGAATAACAAATTTAGCGCTTGTGCCCGGGCTTGATTCAACGGTCATTTCGCCTTTATGATTTTCAGTGATAATGAAATAGGAGACACTAAGCCCCAGCCCTGTCCCCACCCCTACCGGCTTGGTGGTGAAAAAGGGATCAAAAATATGCTTGCGGATTTCTTCCTTCATTCCAGGTCCGTTGTCTTCTATCTCCATGCAGGCCATGTCCCGGACCGGATCCACATAGGTCCGGACAATAAATTTGGGCTCCGGGGTTCCTGCACCTTGCATAGCCTGGGCCCCGTTGCTCAGGATATTCAGGATTACCTGCTGGATTTTGCTGGCTTGACAGAAAACGGCAGGAAGATTGTCATCATATTCCCTGATGATCTCAATTTTCTTGAAGTCATAATCTTTTTTCAAGTCGTAATCGGTGGCTGCTAGTTCAATCGTCTTGTCCAGAATTTTGTCAAGATGATGGGCGGATACGGCCGCGTCTTCTTTTCTGGCAAAACTGAGCATATTGTTAACGGTCTCAGACACCCGCTGCCCGGATGAGATGATGGTTTCAATCATCCTCTGTATTCCCCTCTCTTCCATGAATCGTTCAATAGACTCCATGGTAATACCGGCGGCTTCAGCCGCTTTTAGGTTAGCCGGGATATTGGCGGCTGTTTTAAGGCGCTGTGCCATTACCTGGGCGGTCTGCATCATGGCGGCAAGGGGATTGTTAATTTCATGCGCCATGCCCGCGGCCAACCCCCCGACGGAGAGCATCTTTTCACTCTGGATCATCATTTCTTCCATTCGTACCCGCTCTGTCACATTATCCACCCGGATCACGGCACCTTCCACGCCGTTGGCCACCAGTGGGAAGATGATGATATCTTCGTAGCAAATTTCCTGGGCCACCTTACGGGAGACTTTGGGCGATTTGATCACCCGGCGCTCCAGGATAGACGTCCGTATGTTTTTCATCTCATCGGCCAGGCGGGGGAACACCTTGGCCAGGGGCTGGGCCTGGGCATCCTTGAAATTCAATCCGGTTACCTGTTCCGCCTGGCGGTTCCACTGGGTTACCCTGCCTTCTCCGTCCACCGCAACGAGCATGGACGGCATGGAATTAATGATATTGGAGAGGTAGTTCCGCAATTTGCGCAGTTCTTCTTCGTCTTTGTTGTGTTGTGAAATAAAGCGGGCCTGTTGAACATTTTGATATGCTGTCAATGAGAGTTGCCGGGTCACCGCAAAGAGCACGTTCGCAGCATTCTCGAACTGCGCCTTGGACATTATGGGGACCTGGAGATAAGCTGCACGGAAGTCATTTTCATTTGCACCGATTTCATGGGCATAGGCTATAATTTTATTTTGATCCAGGGCGTCATTCCGGACCTGACCGATCAGCCAGTTGGCAATATGGCGCCCACCGACCGAAATGGCGGTGCCTGCGCTCCACAAGCCGGCGCTTAGACAGGCCATGATATTGGGACCGTCGGGATTATGGCGTCCGATCATTGAGTCGGAGTATTTGCATTTTTCGCACCCCTTTTTTGTGTTTCGAATAATTTTTTCACACAGGTCCGTAAAATTGCTCGGCTGCGTGATCCGTGTGCCGTCAGGATGGGTAATAATCGCTGCGACGCCGAAGGCCTTGGCATACAGATCCTGAAGCTGCTGGATATCGGTTAGATTGAACAGATCTTCAAAGGCAATGTCTGAGACATCTCCAAGCGGCTGGGTCAGGGCCAAGATACGATTCTCAAGGGCTTCGGCCATCCGCTTGCGCTCGGTGATGTCAGCATGGAGGCCGACAAAGCGCAGGGGAGCCCCCTCGACATCTCTGGAAACAATCTTCCCCTTCGCCTGTATCCACATATAGGTGCCGTCCTTACGCAGAAACCTGAACTCCACCTTATAGGCTTTCAGTTCTCCTGCCAGATAACGGTCAATGGCCGATTTGGTCCGCTCTATATCCTCTGCATGAATACGCTTTGCAAATTCACCAAACGTTTCAGGAAATTCATTGGGTTCATATCCTGCCATGGTGTAATAGCGATCATCAAAGAATACTGTATCTTTTTGGATATACCAGTCCCAGATGCCTTCATTGGCTCCGGACAAGGCCATGCCCAAACGCTCCCGGCTCCGGCGCAGTTCCTCTTCCACAGTCTTTCGCCGAACGATTTCTTTCTGGAGCCGCTCTTGATTCTCCTGTAGAGCCACCTCAAAAGCAAGTTCATTTTTTTCTCGGTTGAGCAGGAGGCCCACCAGCATAATCCCGGCAAATATGGCCAGGCCGTAAGGCAAGGCCATGGCTTTCATCAAAGTCCACCCCGTATGGAAATCCTTGACAAAAAGAAACCCCGGCAGGATGATCAGGGTGGCAAACAATGAACTGGTAAAAGCCTTCCGAACTGAAGAAAAGCTTCCGGGAAAACGGTTCAGTACGATTCCGGATACTGCTGCCAGGGATACGCCGATCACCCCGGCCAATGCCCCGCCTCCGCCAAGATGAATGCGGAAGGCACCGGCCAGAAATGCGCTGAGCACAGCCGAAACCGGACCTCCGAATACTCCGCTCAGGGCGATGATCGCATTTCTCTGGTCAACGATAACACCTTCAAAAACTGGAATTTTGGCGAACATGCAACCAATGGCAAACAGGCCAAAGGAAATTCCCATAGAGATCTGGCGTCTGAACCGGGCTGATGCTTTAAAATTGCGCAGCAAATACCCGTATACTGTTACCAGGGCGATAAATATAGCCAGATTGTTAAACAGAGAAAAAAATAACTCAACGCCACGGACCATTCATTCTTTCCTTTTTTCCCAGTCCCTAATTACCAAACAAGCTTTAAGCTTCTCAGATCAACTCAGCAAATCTTTTTAAAAGAGAAGCCGAATATGGCGTTTCTTCTATTTGCTCGAAAAGTTGTTCAGGTTCAAAATTGGCGGATTTAACATCATCTAATAGATTCTTAATATAACTTTTAGTCGCAGCTGAATTTGCCTCAGGATGGAATTGAACGCCCCAGGCATTTTTACCAATTCGAAATGCCTGATGCGGCTCAAATTCGTTTCGGGCTAAAACAATTGCATCCGGAGGCAATTGAATAACACTTTGGGAATGAAACAGGTGAACTTTAAATCTGCCCGGCAATCCTATAAATAAAGGGTCATTTTCACAACTTGGCAGCAGCTCTATTTCTTTGGTGCCAATTTCAAGACTAATCGGATGGAAATCAACAACCCCGCCCATGGCCTTAGCAATCACCTGATGGCCAAAACATATTCCAAGTAATGGTATCTGATGTTTAATAATACCCTTTGTCCAATCTTCAAGCCCGAGGCACCAATCCAGGTTGTCGGTTACATATGCATGAGAACCGGAAATGATTGCACCTCCAACCTGACTGGGCTCGGGCAACGGATCGGATTCAGCATTGACAATGTTAATTTTACGATTGGAGCGACCAAGCCCCCTTGAGATCCAATCTTCAAAATCTCCGTGTTCATCTATGAGATCCGGAAACGTTTTTCCTGTTTTTATGATCGTAATAGGCTTCATTTAATATTAATCAGCTCGTACTCCCGGGTCCCCAGGCCGATCTTTTCGGCATGGGCCAGGCAGCTTTGCCATTCAGATTCCGGCCGATTATTGGTAAAATGGTCGTGATGGTCATGGAAGTGATGCTTGGCAAGGTTCTCGGCCAACTGGCTGCCGGGCAGGGGATCGGCCGCCAGGCAGGCGTCCACACAGGCCTGGTCCAGGGCCAGGGGATCAAAGGAGGCAAACATGCCCAGGTTGGGCAGGATGGGCACATCATTTTCTCCGTGGCAGTCACAGTTTGGGGAGACATCCACCACCAGGGAAATATGGAAACAGGGACGCCCGTACACCACGGCTTTGGCATACTCTGCCATGCGGCGATTCAGCATCTCGACTGCGGCGTTGAAATCAAATGAGATTGCGTCAAAGTTGCACGCTCCAAGGCAGCGGCCGCAGCCCACGCAATTGTCCTGGTTCACCCGCATCTTTTTATCTTCTTCATAAAAATCCAGCGCCTGGTTTGCACACTCCTTTTGGCAAGCCAGACAACCCCGGCACAGGGCTTCGTCAATCTGGGCCTTGCCGCTGCTGTGCTGCTCGGTTTTGCCGGCCCGGGAACCGCATCCCATGCCGATGTTTTTGATGACGCCGCCGAAGCCGGTCATCTCGTGCCCTTTAAAATGGGTAAGACTGATGAAGAGATCCGCATCCATAACGGCCCGGCCGATCTTGGCCTCCTTGACATACTCGCATCCGGTCAGGGGAACATTAATATCATCAGTTCCCTTAAGGCCGTCGCCGATGAGGATGGGACAACCCACGGTCAAGGGGGTGAATCCGTTTTCCCAGGCGCATTCCAAGTGCTCCAGGGCATTTTTTCGGCTTCCCGGATACATGGTATTGCAGTCGGTTAAAAAGGGTTTGCCCCCCAGTTCCTTGACCACGTCTGCTACGGCTCTGGCATAGTTCGGCCGAAGATAGCTGATGTTCCCCAGTTCTCCGAAGTGAAGCTTGATGGCGGCAAACTTGCCGTCCATATCGAGATCCCCAATTCCCGCCTTTTTGATGAGCTTTTTCAGTTTTGTCGGCAGTCCGTCGCCAAACGCCTTGGTGCGAAAATCCGTAAAATAAACTTTTGCTTTTTCCATGATTACCTTTCTCCTGTTTAGAAGATAGCCTGATCGTTTCTTATAAACAGCCATGGGCTGAGCTGGCATATCAACTGCCAGGCTCAGCCCACAACGAAACAAGAAAGTAATTCAACAACTTATTGAGACTTTCATATGAAAATTGCCTGATTGTCCAATTTACCGTGTCAGCTGGCGGTATTTGATCCTTGTGGGTTGATTTTCCTTTATACCCAGTCGTTTTCTGTGATCCTTTTCATAGTCTGAATAAGACCCTTCAAAGAACAGGGTCTGACTGTCTCCTTCAAAGGCCAGGATATGGGTGGCAATACGGTCCAGAAACCACCGGTCATGGCTGATGATCATAGCACAACCTGCAAAATTCTCTAATGCTTCCTCCAATGCCCGCATGGTATTGACATCCAGGTCATTGGTGGGTTCGTCCAAGAGCAGCAGATTGGCCTGTTTTTGCAGCATGCTGGCCATGTGTACCCGGTTGCGCTCTCCGCCTGAAATATCTTTCACCTTTTTCTGCTGGTCAGAGCCGGAGAAGTTAAATTTACCCACATAGGCCCGGGCATTGATTTCCCTGTCCCCGAGCAACAGGGTCTCGCTTCCGCCGGAGATCACTTCATAAATTGTTTTTTCCGGATCCAGGGTGTCCCTATCCTGGTCCACATAGGCGGCGCGCACAGTGTCGCCGATTTCAATGGTGCCGGAATCGGGTTTTTCCTTTCCGGTAATCATTTTAAACAGCGTGGTCTTACCGGCACCGTTGGGGCCCACCACACCCACAATAGCACCCGGAGGAAGGATAAAATTCATATCTTCCACCAGAAGTTTGTCCTCAAAGGCTTTGGAAACATTTTTCGCCACAATGACCTTTGAGCCAAGCCGCGGTCCCGGTGGAATAAAAATTTCCATTTTTTGTTCCTGCTGTTTGCTGTCCTTGTTGAGCATCTCTTCGTAGGCCGTAATTCTGGCTTTGGATTTGGAGCGACGGCCCTTGGGCGACATCTTGATCCACTCAAGCTCTCTGGCCAGTGTCTGGCGGCGTTTGCTCTCGCTTTTTTCTTCCTTTGCCAGGCGCTGCTGTTTTTGTTCCAGCCAGGACGAGTAGTTGCCTTTCCATGGAATGCCTTCGCCCCTGTCCATTTCCAGAATCCAGCCGGCCACATTGTCCAGGAAATAGCGGTCATGGGTTACGGCAATGACCGTACCTTCAAACCGACTTAAATGCTGTTCCAGCCAGGCCACGGATTCGGCGTCAAGATGGTTGGTCGGCTCGTCCAGAAGCAGAATATCCGGTTTCTGCAGCAGCAGACGGCACAGGGCCACCCTGCGTTTTTCGCCGCCTGAGATAACACTGACAGGGGTATCTTCAGGTGGGCAGCGAAGTGCGTCCATGGCCATTTTAAGTTTGGCATCCAGATCCCATGCATCAATATGGTCAAGCTTTTCCTGCAGCTTTCCCTGTTTTTCCAAAAGCGCGTCCATCTCATCATCGGACATGGGTTCTGCAAAGGCTTCAGATATCTTTTCGTATTCTTTTAAAAGGTCTACGGTTTCCTGAACCCCTTCTTCCACCACTTCCCGCACGGTTTTATCCGAGTCCAGCAGGGGTTCCTGCTCAAGAAAGCCCACGGTAAATCCCTTGGATAAGATGGTTTCACCCACAAACTCGGTATCTACCCCTGCCAGAATTTTTAAAAGGGTTGATTTACCTGAGCCGTTAAGACCCAGCACACCGATCTTTGCCCCGTAAAAATAGGACAGGGAAATATCCTTGAGCACCTGGCGGGTACCATGGAATTTGCTCACATTGATCATTGAGTAAATAACTTTTTTTGTATCTTCGGACATATGGCCTCCTCTATCATTATTTTAGAATTCTGTGACCACTGGCGTTTTGAGTATCATGTCAATGGCTTCTGCTGCTGTTTTGGCAAAAACAGGGAAATCCTGATGCAGGTGGGTCATCTGGCGCAGATTTTCAGCAGTTCTCAGGACCAGCCTGGCAAAATCGCCTTCGGCAAAATCAGACTTGTGCATCAGCTCATCCCAGGGCGTATCGTGGGCCCAGGCGTAAACCAGGGCTGCCGGCTGGATAAACAGATTGGGGGCAGGAAATCCTGACTGCAACATTTTCATGGCAAATGGCTTCAATCCCCGGCGAAGCAGCAGAAACGCATCCTTAAGCTGTTTGGAAAGGGCGGTATTGAACAGCATATCATCCTTGAACTCTTTTTCATTGACAAAAGTGGCCATCATGGCTGCTAAAAGCGCAGGGTCACGCTCGGGTAAAAGCTTGTCCCGAAGACTCTGGGCCACAAGCAGCGGCGAATCAATGCGCAGTTTGGAGGCCCATATACCATCTTCAGTCAGGGTGCAGGGTCTTGCCCCTTCAGGTGTGACAAATCCTTCCTGGATCAAAAAATTCATGTGTTCCGTAAAATCAAGCCATAAGAATTCCATGTCGTTGCCGAACTTTTTTCTGGCTTTTCTGCCGCTTTTCCCGGCTTTTGCACCAATGGCAATGAGATAGGAGGCAAAGGATTTTTCCAACAGGGTGCGCACCTGTTCCTGTGTGTTGGATAATAGAAGATTGAGCACCATGGAAAAATCAATTTTGATCTGGGAGTCCACATTTAAGGGCGGGGCATTAATCAGTTTGGCCACAAGGGATACATCCATATATTTGCCAGGCAAAACTGTTGCAAATCCGATATTGTCCATGCCGCGTCTTCCGGCCCTGCCTGCCATCTGCTGGAATTCACTGGTGGTTAACGACAGAAAGTCCCGGCCATTGAATCGGTCGGAATTGAGAATAACAACGGACCGGGCCGGGAAGTTCACACCGGCTGCCACCGTCGAGGTCGCAAACATGGCATCTAAAAGCCCTTCGGCCATTAAGGTCTCCACCACCACCTTCCAGGCGGGCAAATGCCCTGAATGGTGGGCTGCCGTCCCAGTTTCCTCCAGATAAGGTCGCTGGGGATGGGCGGATAAATGGGGATTGTCTGCCGTGAGCTCCACAAGCCTCGCCATCAGGGCCTGTTTTTTTTCAGGCGCATGTTTCAACAGACTGCCGTCGCATAGTTTTATTGCCCGGTCGCATTCTACCCGGGATTTTAAAAAAAAGATGGCCGGCAGTAAATCAAAGTGGGAAAGCACTTTGAGAATATCTGAGAACTTGGGCAGTCTGCCTGGCGGCGCAAGCAAAAGCGGTTTGCTTGATTGGTTGAATTTATATACCTTTTTATAAAGGCGGGTTCGGTTTCCGGTTTTTTCTATTTTTTCAAGCAACGGATAAAGGGTGCCCGACGGATGAAAAAATAAGGGAAAAAGGGGGACCGGCCGGTTCGTATTTTCCACCACCTTGCACGCCTTGTCCCGGATGGAGGACAACCACCCTGCAATCTGGTCCGGGTTGCCGATGGTTGCGGACAGTAAGAGCAGCGGGATGCGCACGGGCAGGTAGATCATGATCTCCTCCCAGACCACGCCGCGTTCCGCATCACCAAGAAAGTGGGCTTCATCAAGGATAATCAGATCACTTTTTAAGTTCTGGCCCGTGTACATGGCGTCATAGAGCTGATTTCTTAAAATTTCCGTGGTGCCGATAATGATGTCTGCGTTTGTATTTTCCTTGATATCGCCGGTAAGTATCCCCACCTTTTCCTTGCCGAAAATTTTTGAAAATCCGGCATGGATGGAGTTTGTCAGCGCCTTTAAAGGCGTGGCATACCACACCTTGCCGTTGTTTTCCAATATCCGTTTGGCGGCTTGTTCTGCAATCCAGGTTTTTCCTGCACCTGTGGGTGCTGCAACAAGACAATCGGATGTATTGATGGCATCAAGGGCTTCAAGCTGGAACGGGTCCGGTGTGAAAGGCTGTTTTTCGGGAACACCTATTTGGCTGAAAATTTTTTTCAATACGTTGTCAGCCCCGGCAGTGAGCTCGGGGTAATGAACGGGACAGGACAGTCTGGATTCGGAGTTATTCTTTCCGGAACGATAATATCTTTTTTTCATGTATCGTTTAAACCACAAATTAACTGAATACGCAATACGGTTCATCCGGTGTACGCTGCAAAAGCGATACATTTAACATTTTTTTAATGTTGACCCTTGCCATACCGGTTGCCCCGCAACGTTTTGCGAATATGTTTTTTTATACAAGCTGTTATCCAATTACGATCCCAATGGCAAAAAGCGCACTGAACATAAACGCCAGTTTTGCCGTGTCTGCAAGCGCGAGGTTAAGAATTTCCCCATCCTGTTCAAAAATGGTTTTAAATACGGGATAGGACTTCCAGAAGAGGGCCAGGGGTAACAGGATGACCCAGGACCAGCGGCCCGAGGCAAACATCAGACAAGGGATCAAAAAGGAGAAAAGGACCAGAAACACAAATTCCACCTTGGTGCGCCAAGGACCTATGATGACAGCCAGGGTTCTTTTGCCCGCCCTGGCATCTGTCTCGATATCCCGCAGATTATTGACCACGATAATGGCTGTAACCATCAGCCCTACAGGAACGGATGCGACGAAAACAGCCGGTGTCACGCTTCCG
>Ga0066604_10001696_pt1 | contig 11783 bp, 7 predicted proteins | sample Higcelwee11metaG_FD_59501 | JGI IMG/M metagenome (GOLD analysis project Ga0066604, IMG submission 59501) | Freshwater pond sediment microbial communities from the University of Edinburgh, under environmental carbon perturbations - High... | ecosystem: Environmental > Aquatic > Freshwater > Pond... | reverse complement strand
AGCCAACTTACCTGAGTAACAGGATGATCATCTATAGCCTGTTTTCCATCAGTACCAAAAGGATGGTGCCATGAGGCTTTATCAACAAGTTCCCATCGCATCATCGACAAATTAAAAACACCAGCATTCCCGAATTTTTCAGCATCTGTACGATATCCCGTTTCATTTATAAATTGACGGAATTTGGCCACTGTAACCGGGTGCACATCAAGATAAAATGGTTTCACAAAAGTCTTAAATACAGGCCCCTGATACATGACCCCGGTGTTAGCACCAATCTCTATCTCCCCTCCTTCAAAAAGGATCATGTCATGATAATCCGTTTCTTTTGCAAGGGTGGTTCCCGGCCCGGAATACATACTACTATCAGCTTTATTCCCGGCAACTGCAGGTGCCCGTAGAGGTTCAGGGTTTCCTGTATTAAGACAACCGGCAATACAGGTACTCACAATGACAATAGTGAGGATTCTTTTCGTTGAAAAAATAATTTCATTCATTCGAAGAATACTTGATTGAATTCTTGATTAATCGTTTAATTAACCAATCATTTTATTAAGGCTCATAACCTTCATTATGTCTGAATTTCTCTGGCAAGTGTTATTTCCAAAAAGGTTCTATGGGGCCTTTTTTATGGTTGCAATTATCTGTATTAACCTAACAAAGACAGTTGTGAACTCAATAAAACCGGTAATCGTCCCATTTCTATGGATTAGCCAGCGCATCTGGCTGATTCGGGCCTTTCTGTGCTATTTTTAACATACGCTTCGCAACTCCGGGATATTTGTCCATAACATTTACTTTTTCACTAAGATCAGTTTCAAGATCATACAATTCAATCGTTGGCTTCTCAGGATCTTTTACATACGGAAAATTCAACTGGGTTTCCTTTAATAACAACTTCCAGTTTTTATATCTGACGGCCTGCAACTCATTTTTCACATGATAGTAGAATATATTCCTGGCACTCTTGTCAGTTTCCCCTGCCATAAATTTTATTTGATTGTATCCGTCGAGTTCTACGTTTCCGGGAATTGTAGCTCCTGCCAGTTCTGCAAATGTGGGCAGGACGTCCAGGTTAGAGAGCATACCGGTTTGCGTCAAACCTGCTTTCACTCGTCCGGGTCCCCAGAAAATGCAGGGCACACGAAATCCACCCTCGTAAGGCGAGCCTTTACTGCTCCTCAGTGGTTTAGAATTGCCAGTTGCAAGCTGTCCGTCATGTGTTGAACGGTAGAATGCCTCCCGACTTGACCACGGGCCGTTATCACTGGCAAAAAGGATATAGGTATTGTCGTCAAGTCCCAGCTCTTTCACCAGATCGAATACCCGGCCGATATTCCAGTCGAGCTCTTCTATGACATCTCCATAAAGTTCTCCTGCCGATGTACCTTTGAACTGAGGTGAAACACCTATTTTTACATGCGGCATTGAATGGGCGAGATACAGAAAGAAGGTTGTATCCCTGTTTTTTCGTATAAAATTCAGCGCTTCGTCAGTATAAAGCTTCGTCAGGGAACCCATATCCTCAGTTGAGAATTGGGGTTCTTTGTTCCGGTGAATCTGAACAACACCCCTGTCATTTGCACCAAGGGTTCCATAGTAGTAATCAAACCCCTGGTCATTGGGTACTGATCCTTCAAGCTCCTTGCGCTGTGACATATCCCATTTCCCGATACAGCCGGTTGCATACCCGGCGCTTTTAAGTACCTCGGCAATAGTAACCTCTTCAGAATTCACTGTCCATCCACCTCCGATCCGTAATGGATATCGACCGGTCATCAGTGCTCCTCGTGAGGGGCCGCTTACCGGCTGAGTATAGAATGATGTAAACTTCACCCCTTCGCCTGCCATTTTATCGAGCCTTGGGGTTTTAATGGTTTCGGATCCATAACAACCAAGGTCATTATACCCCTGGTCGTCAGTGTAAATAATAATCAGGTTTGGTTTGGCTTTCTTTGCAACCTTGTTGGGCACTGTAAAACCTGCCACAAGGCCTGCAGTAATGATTCCTGTTCCAACTACTGCATTTCTTCCATTAAATATAGTTCTCATGATTTTGATACTTTTCTATATGTTATACTTTCCCATTGCATACAATTTAATCATCAGGGCTGTCTTGACGCTTTCTTCTCAATTCGGCTACAGTCGGTTGGTTTTTAACCAGATCAGTGTTATGCCAGGTTCTTACTTCTTCAAGCATTTTCTTGACTCGTCTTTTCTGGGAGGGCATTTTTACTATATTGTTGAATTCGCCCTTATCCTTCTTGTGATCATATAGCTCTGGCAAGGCATCCGGCCCATTATCCACGAGCTTATAACGACCGTCATAGACCATCTGTGTAGCCTGGAAATCTCCTCCTCCGGCATTCTTCCCTGGCAATGGAAATTCACTGAACACGGATTTCTTGTGTGTTTCTTTCTTTCCTGTAATTAATGGAGTAAGTGAAAGACCCTGAACGCTCTCCGGAGTATTTAAACCGGTCAGATCCATGAAAGTCGGAAAGATGTCAATCAGTTCTACCAGGGCATCAGAGGCCTTGCCTGCAGGTATAACACCTGGCAAACTCATGATAAGTGGTACCCGGACTGAAGAGTCAAAAAACACAAATTTGGTCCATAAACCATGGTCATAAAGCATTTCGCCATGATCTGCCGTATACACGATCAATGTGTTTTCCCTCAATTTGAGCCTGTCAAGCTCATCCAGCACCTCTTTAAACATTGCATCTATAAACGCAACATTACCATAATAACCCTGCATGCCGTCAAGTATCTGGTCTCTTGTCAGATTTTCCATACCTCTGCCTTTAATGATATTTAGGTATCGCGGATCGCAGTCGTCAAGATCATTGGCGGGGAATTGGGGGATCTTGATCCGGGACCTGTCTATTTTATCCCAGTATTCCTGAGGGGGTTGAAACGGTGCATGTGGCTTCAGGAATGAACACTGAACAAACCATGGGGTATCAGTATGTTCACGCATAAATTTTATTGTGTTCTCCTTTGCCTTCCATTCCATTGTATCTTGCATCGGGTACGGATCAGGAGCGCCGACTGCCGGGTCTGATTTCAGATTAACAGTTCCTGACAAGACGACGCCCCCTTCTTTCATCTTCCCTGCAGGTCTTTCATGTCCTTCAATGTAAACATCCCAATCAAGATCTTCCCTGCCAGGGGTGTGCAGCTTACCCAGGCAAGCTGTCACATATCCATTGTCTCTCAAAACCTGCGGGAAAGAAATAAGACCTCTGTTAGCTGAATAGTTATTTGAGATAACTCCATTTGAATGTGGATAACATCCATTCAGTATGGAATTACGGCTGGCAACTGAAACCGGGCATTGACAGTATGTCTGCCTGAGGCTGATGCCTGATTCTGCAAGTCGATCAAGTGTAGGGGTGATAGCATGACTGTCTCCATAAATGCTTAGAGCATCCGGACGATGCTGGTCGCTCATGAGAAACAAAATGTTAAGAGGTTTTTTGTTCCGTCTCCAGGCCCATACTGGTAAATATGACGCAAGCGTTAATCCGGCAACAGCAGATATGGACCTGTTGACAAATCTCCTGCGAGTCAGTCCTTTCGATTTTTCTGATGATTCCATGCAGTACTATTTATTTAAATTTTAACAATTTTATTAAGATAATGTCAAGCGGTTATTCCCCGCTTATTAGCCCTGCCTTCAATAAATTGTCCAAGCAGTTTATATTCCTGGTAGAGCGAAGAGTAGTCAGAAACAAAAGCTGATCGTGGTTCATATATCATATCGAATCCTTTTCCCATTACCTTCTGGGCATCAAAAATATTCGGATGGATACCGGCCACCACAGATGCAAACATTGCTGCACCCAGGGCACAGGTGTGCTCAGAGCTTACAACCTTTATAGGCATGTTGAGCACATCTGCCAGCACCTGCATTACATAAGGTGATTTTTTTGCGACTCCTCCCAGTGCAAGAATACCTTTAATGGGTATACCCTGCTCCATGAATCTGTCTATTATCATTCTGGCTCCAAATGCTGTAGACTCAACCAGTGCCTTGAAATACCTGGGAGCATCTGTACCAAGGGTAAGACCACTGATTGCTCCTTTGAGATGTTGATTAGCATCAGGGGTCCTCCGGCCGTTTAGCCAGTCAATAGCAACAATATCAGACTTCCCGACAGGAATTTCTGAGGCTCTGTTACTCAACTCGGTGATAACTGATGACCTTGCCTGCTCATATTGGTTTTCTGTCACTCCGGGTAGAAGTTTCAGAGACCATGAAAGCAAGTCACGGAACCAGGCATAAATATCTCCAAATGCTGATTGACCAGCTTCCATACCGAGCATACCGGGGATGATTGATCCATCCACCTGGCCACTAATACCTTTTACAACCACATCCCTAAGATCGTCAAGCGGAGCGACCAGCATATCACAAGTCGAAGTGCCTATTACCTTGCTGAGCAGATAGGGCTGAATTTCACCACCGACCGCTCCAACATGGGCATCAAACGCCCCTACTCCAACAGCTACACCCGTATGTAATCCCAGACGCCCGGCCCATTCCGGAGAAAGAAAACCAGCCGGCATATCACTGGTGAAAGTATCAGTATACAACCGGTCGCGTAACCCTTTAAGCTCGGGACTGAGGGCTGTGAGGAATGAATCTTCCGGCAGACCGTTCCATGCACTGTTCCACATTGCTTTGTGCCCTGCGGCGCAACGACTCCGCCTTATCTTATGAGGGTCCGTTATACCCGTTATTAATGCCGGCATCCAGTCGCAGTGTTCCACCCACGAATATGCTGCCCTGGCAACTGCCGGGTTGTGGGAAACCACATGCAGAATCTTTGACCAGAACCATTCCGACGAGTATATTCCACCGGAGAATTTACTGAAATCGGTCGTCCATGTCCTGCATAGATCATTAATAATGTCCGCCTCATTGACAGCAGTATGATCCTTCCAAAGAATAAACATTGCATCAGGATCTTCCAGAAACTCCGGAGTCAGTGATAACGGAAGACCAGTTGCATCAACAGCAACGGGAGTAGATCCAGTGGTGTCAATAGAAATGGCCCTGATCTGATCCACTTCCCCGGGACACCTGCTCTTCAAATCGCCAATGGTGTATTCCAGCCCCTCTATAAAATCAAGCGGGTGTTGCCTGAAACGGTTTTTTGACGGGTCACAATAAAGCCCTTTTTTCCATCTGGGATATTCAAAAACAGAAGTGGCCAACTCAATCCCTTTATCAGCATCCACCAGGATTGCCCTGACTGAATCGGTTCCGTAATCAACACCTATACAGTAATTTCTTTTAGCCATATTAATGATTCAGTTTTAACTCTTGAGTATTAAATATGCGTGCAGATTCTGCAAACCCTGAATACGTGCACTTAATTGGATAATATCTATTATTCTTCCTCATTGCTACCGGGCTTCTTCCTGCTGTATTTTGCTTTATCCTCATCATACCAGGCCGTTTCAGGATATAGTTCGTAGAAGAGCTTCCCGGTTATCCGGGAAGATCTGTGCCTGTTCTTAAATAGTTTAAGCAACGGATCATGAGACTTTCTCATGTACTTACGCATCTCGCTTTTAGCAATTCTAATATCCCGGGCAAAATCAGGATCATCTATGAGGTTTTTTAGACAGCCCGGGTCAGTTGTCAGGTCATAATATTCCTCGGGAACTCTTAAGCGGAAGAGCTTAACTCTGCCAGCTATATCACCGTCAAGGCGGGCTGCGGCTTCCATGGCCTGCATAGTCAGTCCTTCGTTGTTGTTTACAAAGACACGCTCGCCATCAGACCATGGATTGTATATATAAACAAAGTCTGCATTCTGGACGCTTCTCATTGGAGTGGGGCCTCCACTAATTTTGTTATCAATCTGGGTAAAAACCGTTTTAGTGGCTTTTTGCCCCTCATTTATATAAAGATCCAGGTGCGATTCTCCGTCAAGCTTTGAAGGCCCGGAGATATTCAGTGCCTCTAAAATGGTTGGCATCAGTTCAACCTCTGAAATATAATTAAGGTGGTCCCGTGTACCTGGTTTGACAATTCCTGGCCAGCGTACTATCCATGGGGTTCGGTTACTAGCATAATAAACATTGCTTTTCGCAAAAGGAATAGCTATGCCATTATCAGATATAAAAATAACAAGTGTATTGTCCTTTAATCCTGACTCCTCAAGCGCCAGCATCACTTTACCAAAAGTATCATCAAGGCGTTTTACAGAATTAAAATAGTAGCTCAATTCTTCTCTGACAAGTGGCAAATCGGGGACGAAGTCAGGTACCTGGACCTCTTCAGGTGAATAGAGGCGTGACGGCGCTTCTGAATTGTTCCGGTATGGACCGTCAGGGGTCTGGTATGGCCTGTGAGGGTCGTCTGAGTTGACCATCAGGTAGAAGGAATTTCCCGCAGAAGCGCACTCTTCAAAAAATGCCTTTGTGTATTTATAATACAGTGACGGGCTTCTTCCATTTCCGAGGTCAGTATGATGGATCGTGTAATCCCAGGTGAAGGTTCTTTTTGGCGTGGAATGAGAGACTTTACTTAGTACCCCGACTTTATATCCGTTCTCACGAAGTATCTCCATCAGTAAGGGATTAGTATCTTCTTCTTCCATTTTCGTGAACCCCATTACACCGCTGTTATGACCATACAGGCCGGTTGCAATTATGGCACGGCTGGGAGCACTAATTGCTGCATTGACGTAAGCCCTGTCAAAGATTCGGCCTTCAGCTGCAAAACGATCAATGTTTGGTGATATATCAGGCACCTGAGACCCGTAACATCCGAGTGAATTCCTGTCGAGGTCATCTGCAGTAAAAAGAATGACATTCATTTTGTCAGTCTGATTCAGCCCGGAAGCAGGATTTACAAGAATTCCCCCGAGCAGGAAAGAGGTCACCAGATTTGTCTTCTTCATTTGTTCTTACTCTTTTAGATCAACTTTTGTGTAATATGCGCTGCAAAGCTCTTTCCCGCTTTTATCATAGAACCAGGTCTCCAGTTCATAAAGACCTGTATCAAGGGTCAGTGTGAACTTAACTTCAGTCTGATTTTCAATAGTTTCTGCCATCTGATCAAATCCGGCAATTTTCAGACGGGCCCCCGTAATAGGTACAGCGCCTCTCATATTACCTGCATTATCTTCTGCAGGTTTATCAAGGGGCAAACCGGAGACCGGGTGCCAGCGATAGAGTGTTATGTCATATACCCCCTTCGTGTCAACCTCAATATTCCACTTTCCCACCCGGTTACCTGCCATCAGATTACCAAGATTATCAGCGTAAGATCCTGACCAATCGGAAGAATACAGCATCAGAGGATTCTGTTTCTTATTTCCAACATGGATATTCCTTGTTTTCATGTAATCAGGCAGGGTTCTTCCTCTCCATTCTTCATAAAATGCTGACATTTTCTTAACTACATCAGGATGAATCTCTGCCACATCTGACTGTTGAGCCGGGTCTGAAGCCAGATTGTAAAGCTCATTATGCTTGACAAGCCTCCAACTGCCCCACAACACCGCCACATTTTCTTCGGGCTTGTATGGATTTTCATATTCAACAACAAGCATCCGGTCATCGAAATCCCTCCCTTTCCCTTTGAACAAAGGCATCATTGATTGTCCGTCTAAGTCCAGATTCCTGTTATTATTGAGACTGCACATGTCTATAATTGTGGGTAGGAGATCCTGACATTGAGTTAGTGCTGCTATATCACGAGGTTCCCCTAGTCCGCCATCAGGCCAGCGTATAAACAATGGCACCCTGTGGCCCCCTTCATAAGGTTCCGTCTTGTGGCCACGCATGCCTGCATTAAATACGTCATACCCCCGGGAAGATCCATTATCCGTCATGTAGATTACAATTGTATTCTCCGCTCTGCCTAATGAATCGAGCAAGGACATCAATCGGCCAACATTCTCATCAATATTGCTTATCTGACCCAGGAACTTTGCTTCCTGAAGTGTCTTAACTTTATCTCGATAGGGATCAGAATATTCGTCATCACATAAATGGGGGGCATGAGGGCAATTGGTTGCCAGATACATAAAGTAAGGCTGGTCGTTGTTATTTGCTTTAATAATATAATCCTTCGCCAGGCCAAACCACACATCGGTGCAATAGCCATCAAACTTTTCGGGCTGGTCATTAACACTATACACGGCATCCCAATAAGTATTTTTGTAATAATCAGCAATTGAACCTATTCCCCAGGCACCGTGATGAACCGTCAGATCAAATCCTCTGTCCTGGGGTCTGTATGGATAACTGTCCCCCAGATGCCACTTGCCAAAGTGAACGGTTTTGTAACCGGATGCTTTAAAAACATCTGCCATCGTTGGTATTTCTTCCCTGATCATTGATCTGCCCATGCATACCGCTGTAGCACCATTGTCTAACGCATCCCTTCCAGTCAGCAGTTGTCCCCTGGTAGGTGTACTCATCGGTGCGACATGAAAATCCGTAAATCTCACGCTCTGGCTATGCAGTTTGTCCAGGTTGGGGGTTTCCAAAACAGGATTACCATGAACTGAAAAATCACCATAGCCCTGATCATCAGTTAGTATTAAGATTACGTTAGGTCGGCCCTGTTCCTTAACAGACTTCTGAACAGGCATTGTACACGAGTTTAGCGTTCCAGTCCCTGCCAATGATCCTAAAACTATTAATGGAATACCGCTATTTAACCCAAGTTTTTCAAATGTATTCGTAGTCATTCGCTGTTTCTCCATATAATGCTTTAACGTTTAAATATAATGATAAAAAATTAATGTTGTATTCATCTCCAGTGTGATAAAAACAACCTTGCTCTATTTTCTGAATCGGGTAAAGTAGTCCCAGAAAAGATCAGCATTTACCGTTGGATGGTTAATCCCGTTTGGATATTTATGCGCCAGGGAATCAACCAATCCGAAATAGAAAATGTTGGATCCGGATCCTTTGCTTTTTTCAAACTTATATAGGGTCAGATAAGGCTGTGACTCGATCTTGTACTCCCTTTCAAGCTGTAGCTTATCAACCATCCGGTACACAATATTTGCCAGGGGTTGATTCTCCAATGCATTCCGGTCATTTGCAATTGGTTTGCCATTTGTCAGCAGTGTTGGCTCCATGTTTCCTACTGTCAGAAAGGACGGGATCAATTCCTTTGCCGTGAATGTGGAATCACGGAGAAATCCGGCCGACATTGCTGTGGCAGCCAGTATATCTGATGCCTCAAGGGTAAGCCTTGAAACGAAATTGGCTCCGTTGGAGAAGCCGGAGGCATATATTCTTCTCTCATCAATTTTATAATTTGCCTTCAGATAAAGAACCATCTCACGAAAAAAGAGGACATCATTCTTTACCAACTGTCCTTCGCACACGATAGTTGACAATCGCCCGTCATTCCATTTGGTTGTGTTCTTTATTATGCCTTCTTCTTCTATCCGATACCTGAGGGCTGAGGGGAAAACCGCAATAAATCCCTCCTTTTCTGCCTTCTCCTTCCACCCTGAAATATTATAAAATCTTTCACCATTGCCACTTGTGCCATGAAACATGAATACAACAGGCAATAAATCAAATTTTTCAACTTCTGGTTTATATACAATAAAATGTCTGGCTGTCTCCTCAACAATCAGGCTGCAATCTTTCTTCCCTTCATTACCTGAGGGTATCTGGGCTATCGTTACAAAAGTTATTATTAGGGAGACGACGATCAATGTGGTCTTTTTCATTTCCTTCTTCAATTTCTAATTCACTTCTCTTCTTCAACAACTATTTTCCTTTGACCCACCGGACGTATATTATCAGAAAGATCATCATAAAACGCCTGTGCCTGATCCCTTAATAGGGCTGCCATTTCCGTATTCATTCCCAGCCGGTTATACTTCTCACCAGGGTCTGCACCCAGATCATAGAGTTCTTGCCCAACGACTTTCCCTTCATTATTAATTTCAACCAACAATTTCCAGCGGTCGTTACGTATGCCAAGATAGTTTACCTTATTAGGACGGCTTCCTGCCATGTAATGGAAATATTCATGAGGGCTTCGCGTGCTTTTTCCGGCTAATATTGGCCAGATATCACATCCGTCTATAATACGGTCTGAAGGGACTTCCGTGCCTGCCAAAGCTGCTAATGTTGGAAGGAGATCCAGGTTCCCTGCCATAGTACCTGTGATCTGACCTGGCTGGATTTGCCCTGGCCACCTGAAAACTGCCGGTACCCTTAATCCTCCCTCATAAACAGTTCCTTTCCCATCCCTGAATGGCCCTGCCGAACCCCCATCAATGCCATATTGCAACCATGGGCCATTATCACTTGTGAAAATTACTAGCGTATTCTCCGCTATCCCCAAGGTATCAAGGCAATCAAGTATTCTACCCACGCTCCAGTCAACCTCTGACATTACATCACCATAAAGTCCACGGAATGAATTACCCTCATGCTTTTCAGAAACAAACAAGGGAACATGAGGCATATTATGAGCGAGGTATAGAAAGAAGGGGTGGTCTTTCTGTTTTTCAATAAAAGAGAGGGCCGCCTCAGTGTATCGTGTAGTCAACTGTCGTTGATCAGGATTCAGCTCAATAACTTCCTGATTAACCATAAGAGGAAGGTCATTCGGAAACCCGCCGTTTGGAGGATAGTAACTTCCTTCACCAGCAAATCCAGTGTATGCAGCCCGGTTCCTGATGGCTGCCATCAGGCTGTCATCTGACTCCCGGGGAGCCATTTTCGGATGATACCTCCACATATCATTGGAAAAGGGAATTCCAAAATACGAGTCGAATCCCTGGCTTGTTGGAAGGAATTCAGGGGCATCACCCAAGTGCCATTTGCCAATGCACATAGTAGCATAACCCGTCTCTTTAAGGAGTTCGGCAATTGTTATCTCATCAGGATTTAATCCCGTAGGAGATGAGGGACCAGGGTTACCTGCGTGGCTTACACGCGCCGGATAGCACCCTGTCATTAGTTGTGCCCTTGACGGACCCGAAAAGGGAGCCCCGTAAAAACATGTAAAACGGATTCCTTCGGCAGCCATCCTGTCTATGTTTGGTGTTCGTATATCAGGGGATCCATAGCACCCCAGATCTCCATATCCCTGGTCATCGGTAAAGATGACAATGAAATTCGGCTGACCTTCGATCGTCTCTTGCTGCTGTGCCAATGTCTGAGCACAGTTGACAGTAAGTAATCCGAGGGTAACAGGCGAAAGCCCTATACAACTTAATTTTGTTCTCATAATATTCTATTCTTTGAGTATGGCTACTCCATGAGGACGAGTTTTCAGGGTGTCTCCCATCTCCTGATTGAATTCATCCATCATTCTGCTGAGTTTCCTGACAAGGTCAGGAAACGAATCTGCCAGGTCAACGGTCTCTGCAATATCCTCATCCAGATTGTAAAGCTCAAATTCGTTTTCACGAAGTCTATGAAGTTTCCACTTACCTGCCCTGACTGCAATCAGATCATTTCCCCGATGATAGAAAAACCTGTCATTCGGAGATATTGCCCCTGCCTCACCGGAAAGGACCGGCCAAATGTTCTTTCCGTCAATAATCCTGTCGTTGGGCAAATCTGCTTCTGCAAGAAAAGCCAGTGTTGGTAAAACATCCATTGAGGTCAGCAATTCATCACACACTTCTCCCTCTGCAATTGTCCCTGGCCAGCGAACTATTGCAGGCACTCTCATGCCGCCTTCATAGGTACTGCCCTTCCTCCCCCTTAGAGGCTCAGCACTTCCGATAGCCGGACCATTATCCGTAGTAAAAACAACCAGGGTACGA
>Ga0066604_10001686_pt1 | contig 11820 bp, 6 predicted proteins | sample Higcelwee11metaG_FD_59501 | JGI IMG/M metagenome (GOLD analysis project Ga0066604, IMG submission 59501) | Freshwater pond sediment microbial communities from the University of Edinburgh, under environmental carbon perturbations - High... | ecosystem: Environmental > Aquatic > Freshwater > Pond... | reverse complement strand
GCGTCTTGACCGAGCTGGGCTTAGAGGCGGGCCGGTTCAACCTCATCACCTTCATGGAGTGCCTGGAGCACGACCTGAGCCCCGTGGAGACCTTACGCGAGGCCAAGCGGCTGTTGGCCGAAGGCGGCGTCATCGCCATCGAGGTGCCGTGCTGGGAGGGCCTGTGGCGGCCAATCTTCGGGCGCTTCTGGCTGCCGTTGTTGATGCCCCAGCACCTCCACCACTTCAGCCCGGCGTCGCTGCGGGCCTGCGTCGAGGCCGCCGGACTTGAGGTGATCGATCAGCGGGCGATGTTTTTCCCGGCTGAGGCCACCCTAAGCTTGGGGCAGGCCCTCGGCGCCGCCTTGGGGCTGCCCGCGCCGGGCGCCGCGCAGAGCGCCGCCCAGCGTGTGCTCGGCGGCGTCATCGGGCTCGTCTTGGCGCTGTTCTGGCTCTTTGTGGAGCTTCCCGCGCAATTGTTGATGTGGCTGGTCAACCGCACGGGGCACATGATGCTCATCGCGCGAGCGCCCCAGGCGAGCCCGCGCTAACGCCCACGACGGCGAAGGACCCCGAGCAAGCCGAGCAGCGCGCTGAGCACACCGAGGCTCGCCGGAGCGGGGGCCGCGGTCGTGGCGCACGACGCGCCGCCGCCGCCCTTCAACACGCCAGGGCCGAGCGGGACGATCCGCCAGTCCGGGTCTACGCAGTCGGCGACGCCGTCGGCGTCCAGATCGGCGAAGCCCTCATCGACGCTGGCGTCGCCGTCGTTGTCGACGCCGTCACACTCCTCCACATCGAAGCAGTCCGCGGCGCCGTCCTCGTCTACGTCGGTGAAGCCTTCGTCTACGACCTTGTCGCCGTCGTTGTCTAAGCCGTCGCAGTCCTCAACCTCTAAGCCGTCGCAGTCGCCGTCGTAGTCGGCGTCCGCCATGCCTTCATCGACGTAGGAGTCCCCGTCGTTGTCCAGGCCGTCGCAGCCCTCTTTGTCGAGGCAGTCGGCGACGCCGTCCACGTCGGTGTCGGGGTAGCCCTCGTCGATCGTGCCGTCGCCGTTGTTGTCGCGACCGTCACAGTCTTCGCCGTCGAGGCAGTCGGCTAGGCCGTCGTCGTCTTGGTCCTCAAAGTCTTCGTCTACGCGGCGGTCGCCGTCGTTGTCGAGGCCGTCGCAGTCTTCGCTGTCGAGCTCATCACAGAGGCCGTCTAGGTCGGAGTCGGGGAGGTCCTCGTCTACGGAGCCGTCGCCGTCGTTGTCGATGAGGTCACAGGTCTCGTTGTCTCGGCAGTCGGCGCGGCCGTCGCCGTCGGTGTCGGCGAAGCCCTCGTCAATCTCGCCGTCGCCGTCGTTGTCTTTGCCGTCGCAGGTCTCGAAGTCGACGCAGTCCGCGGCGCCGTCGCCGTCGGTGTCGGTGAAGCCCTCGTCGATGGCGCCGTCGCCGTTGTTGTCTTCGCCGTCGCACTCCTCGCTGTCTCGGCAGTCGGCGGTGCCGTCGCCGTCGGTGTCGGGGTAACCTTCGTCAACGAAGCCATCGCCGTCGTTGTCGATGCCGTCGCAGGCCTCGGCGTCTAAGCCGTCGCAGAGGCCGTCGCCGTCCACGTCGACCTGATCCTCGTCCACGTCGCCGTCGCCGTCGTTGTCGACGCCGTCGCAGGTCTCGGCGTCTTGGCAGTCGGCCACGCCGTCGAGGTCCACGTCCGAGAAGCCCTCGTCGTCAACGCCGTCGCAGTTGGAGTCCACGCCGTCACAGGACTCTTTGCGGCCGGGGTGGCGGCGGCTGTCGTCATCATCGCAGTCGAGCCCGCCCCAGGTGGTCGAGATGAAGCCGTCGCCGTCGCTGTCGGGGTAGGTGGGCTCGGCGAGGAGCAGGGTGACCACACCCGCGCCCGTCGCGGCGCCATCCCCCAGCGGCGCGCCAATCGCCAGGTCAGGCAGGCCGTCGCCGTTGAAGTCGCCCCCGGCCATCGCCGCGCCGTGGGCGGAGCCGGCGAGGTTCGCGGTGACGCTGCCCCGGGCGAGGCTCGCCGCGGACGCTGACGCGTCAAGGGCGTCAGCGCCGTCGAGCACGTAGATCACGTCGAGGTCGGGCGCGCCGATGGTCAGGTCAGGAACGCCGTCATCCCCGAGGTTGATCGACGCCAATCCCCATCCCAGCCCACCGCCGCTCGCGCCAGTGAGCAGACCGTCCGCGCTCGACGTGCGGGTTGGCCAGGCCCCAGCGCTGGATTTTGACTTCACCAGCCACGCCGCGCCGTCGCCTGTGGCCGCGTCCGGGCCGCCCAGGACGAGGTCGGAGAGACCATCCCCGTTGAGATCGCCGAGGCCAAGCAGGCTCATGCCAGCGCTCGCGGAGGCTGTGTCGCCGAGCACGGTCACCTGGGACGCCGCCGGGACGTTGCCGCCGGGAAAGGCGCTTGAGCGGATCACATAGAGCGCGCCGCCGCCGCTCGCCCCCGCGTCGCGCCCTGGCGCGCCGATGCCGAGATCGTCCAGACCGTCTCCATCCGCGTCTCCCAGGGCGGCGACGGCCGTGCCCAAGGCGTCGTTGGCCGACGACCCGGTGACTCGGGAGTACGCGGCGCTGAGGGCGCTGTCGGAGAGGCTCGCGCCTCCGAGCACGATGTAGACTGCGCCCGCGCCGGTCGTCGCCCGGGCAGAGGACGGGGCCCCCACGGCGAGCTCACCATAGCCGTCGCCGTTCATGTCGCCGACGAGCGCCACCGCCGCCCCGGCCTCATCCCCGCTGGCCTCGCCGCTCAAGATCACGTCCACGTCAGACTCGGTGACCACACCGCCGAGGGCGCCGCCGAGCAGGAGCCACGCGACGTCCGCGCTGGGGGCGCCGAGGAGCAGGTCGTCTACGCCGTCGCCGTCGACGTCGCCGCCCGCATCAAGGGCCGCGCCCAAGCGCGCGCCCGTCGCGCCTTGGATCGTGACGTCGGCGTCCGCCCAGTTGACCGTCCCGCTGGGGTTCGCCAGACCGCTGAACACCACGACCTCGCTCGCGCCCGGCGCGCCGACGACCAGGTCCGCGAGCCCGTCGTCATCCAGGTCACCACGAAGGCTCAGCGCCGCGCCCGCCTCATCCCCCGCGGCGGCGCCTTGAACGGTGAGATCTGCGTGATCATCCGGGGTGACCTCCCCCACCCAAGTGCGCTGGCCGATGGGGGTAAACCACAACGAGACCGACGCGCTCTTGTCGATGGCGAGGCTGTCGCAGCCCACGCTGAGGCCCTGGGCGCCCGCCTGAACGCCGATGGCGCCGCTCCGCCCGCGGCGGCTGGTGGACACGCCGGTGTTGGCGTCGCGGTAGACGAAGGTGATCTCGCCGCTGTCGCTCAACAGCGCGGCGAAGCTCACGCCCTCCGTGTCGCCGTCGGCGATGACGTCCTCCCACACAACAGCCAAGCCCCCGGCGTAGGTCTTCGCCCAGACCGTGCCTTGGCGGTCGAGATCCCAATCACGCCACCACGGCGCCAAGAAGCTCGCCGTGCCGCTGCCATCCGCGACGCAGTCTCCTGTGGAGCGCGCGCCAGGGTCGCCCGAGAGCGCGATGACGCCGCCCGCGTGAACCGTGACGCTCGTGTACGCGCTCCCATAAAACGGGAACGAGAACGGCAACGCCACCACGGCCGAGCCCCCTGCGCCCAAGGCGAGATCCGTGGCGCCTGCGTTCGTCGGGTTGGGCCAGCCGTAGGGCCCGCCGTCGGCGTCTTGGGAGGAGCGCCACGAGAGCTGGTCGTCGCCGCCGCCCGCGAACGCGGGCGCCAGGGGTAAAAAGGAGAGCAGCAGAATTCGCGCAGAACGCATGGTTCGTCACCCGGACTGGAGCCTGACAGTATACATCGCGCTGACGGGGGGTGCGCGGCGCGCTATAGTGGAGCCCCCTGCGCCTTCCCGGCCCGATCGACGGAACCCTCTGACTATGTCCATGAAGCCTGATGAGCTGGACGCCCTGGTCGACACCATCGCCGAGCGTGTGCGCGCCCGCATCCACAGCGAGCGGGTCGGCCCTGTGGCCCTGCCCGCAGCGGGCCACGGCGCCTGGTACGACGAGTCCAGCCTCCGCGCCTGGCTCTCCCAGAACGTCGCCCGCATCGGCAGCGACGGCTCAACCCCGTCAGGCCGCGCTGAGCTGGCCGCGCGCATCGACCACACGCTGTTGAAGCCCGACGCCACCCGGGCTGACGTCGTCAAGCTTTGCGATGAGGCGCGTCAGCACAACTTCGCGTCGGTCTGCCTCAACACCACCTGGATCCCCCTCGCCGTGAGCCTGCTCCAAGGCTCCCGGGTGATGCCCATCTGCGTCGTCGGTTTTCCGTTGGGCGCGGCGATCACCGAGGCCAAAGCCGCCGAGACCCGCGAGGCGGTGAAGCTCGGTGCTTTGGAGATCGACATGGTCGTGAACATCGGCGCGCTCAAGAGCGGCGACCACGACCTCGTCCTGCGCGACATCGCCGCCGTCGTGCGCGCCGCCCAAGGCCGCCCGGTGAAGGTCATCTTGGAGACCCATCTGCTCAACCGCGAAGAGAAGATCGCCGCCTGCGCGCTCTCCAAAGCGGCGGGCGCGGCCTTCGTGAAGACGTCTACGGGCTTCGGCGGCGGCGCGGCCACGGTGGAAGACATCAAGCTCATGCGCGCCGTCGTCGGCCCAGACATGGGCGTGAAGGCCTCCGGCGGCGTGCGCACCCAGGCCGATGCCCAGGCCATGATTCAGGCTGGCGCCACACGCATTGGCGCCTCGGCGTCCGTGGCCATCGTCTCAGGGAAGGTCGGCTCAGGAGGTTATTGATGCGCTGCACACTGATCGTGCTCGACTCGTTGGGCGTCGGCGCGATGCCCGACGCCGCGGACTGGGGCGACGCCGGCGCCGACACCTTGGGCCACATCCTCTCGACGGTGAAGGACATCCAGCTCCCGAACCTCACCGCCATGGGCCTCGGAAACCTTCACCCCGCCTCGGGCCTGCCCGTCGTCGCCGCGCCCACGGCGGCCTATGGCCGGGCTGCCATCGCGTCGAACGGCAAAGACACCATCGCCGGTCATTGGGAGATCGCTGGTGTTCCCGTCACCGAGCGCTTCTCCGAGTACCCCGACGGCTTCCCGCGCCTGGTGATGGACTCCTTCTCGGCGCTCATCGGCCGCGGCTATCTGGGCAACGTGAAGGCCTCTGGCACCGAGATCTTAGAGCGACTCGGCGCCCAGCACCTCGCCACGGGGGAGCCCATCATCTACACCTCGGCGGACTCGGTCTTTCAGATCGCGGCGCATGAGGACGTCGTGCCCCTCGACGACCTCTACGACTGGTGCGAAGACGCCTTCCGCATCGTGAGCAAGTGGGGTGTCGCCCGGGTCATCGCCCGGCCCTTCACCGGCCAGCCGGGCAGCTTCACCCGCACCCCCAACCGCCGCGACTTCGCCGTGCGCCCGCCTTCCCCCACCGTCATCGATCTGCTCAAGGCCGCCGGTGAGCCCACCACGTCCGTGGGCAAGGTGAAGTCCATCTTCGGCGACCGCGGCTTCACCCAGGCGGTGAAGGCCGATGACAACGAGGGCTTGATGCGGGTCACCCTCGATCAGCTCGACAAGCAGCACAAGGGCCTGATCTTCACGAACCTGGTCGATTTTGACATGAAGTATGGCCACCGCCGCGACCCCGTGGGCTACGCCCGGGCGCTGGAGGCCTTCGATCGTCGTATCCCCCAATTGCTCGATCGAATGGGCCGCCGCGATCTGCTCCTGTTCACCGCCGACCACGGCTGCGACCCCACCTTCCCCGGCAGCGACCACACCCGGGAGTATGTGCCGATCCTCGCTTGGCACCGCGACGCCCAGCGCCGCGACCTCGGCACCCGCGCCACGATGGCGGACATCGGCGCCACCATCGCCCACTGGTTTGAGCTGCCCGAGCGCACCGCCGCTGGCACCAGCTTCTTGCAGGTGATGTAGCCCATGATTCACCGCCTGCTCGACGACAAACGCCTCGGCCGCGCCCACAGCCCCGCCGACATTCAGGCCTTCATCCAAGGCGTGCTCGACGGCAGCGTCACCCGCGCCCAGGCCGCGGCGTGGTTGGCCTTCGTCTGCTGCCGGGGCATGACCCGCGACGAGACGGTGGCCCTGACACAAGCCATGACCGACTCCGGCGACAAGCTCGTCTGGGACGGCCTCACCGGGCCCTTCATCGACAAACACTCCACAGGTGGGGTAGGGGACAAGGTCTCGCTCATCCTCGCGCCGGTCTGGGTGGTGATGGGGATGAAGGTGCCGATGATCTCCGGCCGCGGCTTGGGCCTCACCGGCGGCACCTTAGACAAGCTGGAGGCCATCGAGGGCTACAACACCCGCCTTCAGCCCGAGGCCCTGCGCCGCCAGCTTGAGGACGTCGGCTGCTTCATCTGCGGCCAGACCGACCGCCTCGCCCCCGCCGACCGCGTCATCTACGCCCTGCGCGACGAGACGGGCACCGTGCCGTCCGTGCCGCTCATCACCGCGTCGATCCTCTCCAAGAAGCTCGCTGAGGGCATTGAGCGCCTGGTGCTCGACGTGAAGGTGGGCAGCGGCGCGTTCATGAAGTCTGAGGACGACGCCCGCGCCTTGGCCGAGAGCCTCGCCGCCGTCGGTCGCGGCGCGGGCCTCGTCGTGAATGTTCACCTCACCGACATGAGCCAGCCCTTGGGGGAGGCCGTCGGCAACGCCTTAGAGGTCGAGGAGTCCATCCGCTGCTTACGCGGCGAGGGGCCCGACGACCTGCACGCCTTGGTCTGCCAGCTCTCTGGTGAGCCCGACCGCGCCGACGAGATCCTGCGCAGCGGCGCCGCGTTGCCCGTGTTTGAGCGGATGGTGGCCGCCCAAGGCGGCGATCTCGGCGTCCCGCTCAAAGGCGGCGGCTGTCAGGAGACCGTTCTCCGCGCGGAGATCGCCGGAGAGGTGACCCGCTGCGACGCCGAGGAGCTCGGCCTCGCCGCCTTCGTCTTGGGCGCCGGTCGGGTAAAAGCCAGCGATGACGTACACTTCGGCGTCGGCCTCCGCGTTCACAAAAAACACGGCGCCGTCGTTCAGGTCGGTGAACCCCTGGTGACCCTGGTGCATGACGGAGACCGTGGCTTTGAGGCTGCCCGGCGCCACGCCCAGGCCGCCATCACCGTGCGCCCCGGCTGATTCGCCGCCCTCGTCGCCTCCAGCACGACCCAGACCAGGAGAGCCCAGATGTTCATCAGCGCCCTCGTTCTGGGCCTCCTCGCGGAACCGGCGATGGCGGGGGGCTTCTTGCCAGGGGAGACCTCGCCGATGTGGCGGGGCGTGTCGTTCTTTGGCATCGGCGCGCTCGTGCTGTTGGCGATGGCCATCTCCGTTGACCACAAAGCCATCCGCTGGCGGCCAGTGATCTGGGGCCTCGCCCTCCAGCTCGTCTTCGGCGCCCTCGTGCTCGCCCCAGCGCTCCAGGAGCTGTTCTTCGACGGCATCGACGGCGGCGTACGAAAGCTCCTCTCGTTCTCCGAGGCCGGGGCCACCTTCGTCTTTCAGTCCGTCGAGGCCCACCAGATCGTGCTCGGCGACGGCGCCACCAAGACCATCATCGGTCAGGTGAGCCCTCCGGTGAAGACCTTCGCGTTCTGGATTCTGCCCACCATCGTCTTTTTTTCAAGCCTGATGAGCATCCTCTACCACCTCGGGGTGATGCAGGTGCTCGTGCGGGGCATCGCCTGGCTGATGGTGCGCACCATGGGCACCTCGGGCGCCGAGAGCCTCGCCGCGGCGGCGAACGTGTTCGTCGGGCAGACGGAGGCACCCCTCGTCGTGCGGCCGTTCATCGCCAAGATGACCCGCTCCGAGCTTCACGCGGTGATGACCGGCGGCTTCGCCACCGTCGCGGGCGGCGTCATGGCGGCCTATGTCGGCTTCCTCAAAGACATCCCCGGCATCGCGGGGCACCTCGTCACCGCGTCGATCCTCTCCGCTCCGGCGGCCTTGGCCTTCTCCAAGATCATCCTCCCCGAGACCGAGGAGGCCCAGACGGCCGGGCAGCTCACCGACACCGTCGCGGTAGAGACCACAAACGTCATGGAGGCCGCGGCCTTAGGCGCCACGGACGGCGTGAAGCTCGCGCTGAACGTCGCGGGCATGCTCATCGCCTTCGTCGGCCTCGTCGCGATGGTCAACTGGGGCTTCTCCCTCCTGCCGGTCTCGGTCTGCGACGGCGGTTTGAGCCTGGGCAGCGTCGTCGGCTGCGCGCCGCTCTCCATCGAGCAGCTCCTCGGCTGGCTGTTCGCGCCGATCGCCGTGGCCATGGGCGTGCCCTTTGGTGAGGCCTCTTTGGTCGGGCAGCTCTTGGGCGAGAAGATCGTGCTCACCGAGTTCATCGCCTACATCCACCTCGGCGGGATCATCAGCGGCGACGGGCCGCCCCAGCTCTCTGAACGCTCTGCGCTCATCGCCTCCTACGCGCTCTGCGGTTTCGCCAACTTCGCGTCGATCGGCATTCAGCTCGGCGGGTTAGGCGCCATCGCCCCCGAGCGCCTGAAGGACCTCTCCAGCATCGCGCTTCGGGCGATGATCGCCGGCTCATTGGCGGCGTTCTGCACCGCCAACGTCGTGGGCATCTTCACGCCTTAGCCCTCAAGGATTCTCATGATTCAGCGATTTATGGAGTATGAGCCACAGCTTCACGCCGAGAGCTGGGTTCACCCCGACGCCACGATCATCGGTCAAGTGACCCTCGCCGCCGGGGCGACGGTGTGGCCGCGGGCGGTCCTGCGCGGCGACATGGGCCTCATCGCCATCGGCGAAGACACCAACATCCAAGATGGCGCCGTCGCGCACGTCACCTCCGGCCTGTCCACCACCCGCATCGGCCCCCGGGTCACTGTGGGCCATGGCGCGATCCTGCACGGCTGCGAGGTCGAGGGCGACGCGCTCATCGGCATGGGCTCGATCTTGCTCGACAACTGCTTCATCGCCGCGGGCTGTGTCGTCGGCGCGGGCAGCCTCGTGCCCGCTGGGCGCCGTTACCCGCCAAACTCTTTGCTGATGGGCAGCCCCGCCCGGGTCGTGCGCCCCACAACGGAGCGCGACTGGGAGTGGATCCGTTACTCCTGGCTCCACTACAAGGAGACCTCCGCGCAGTACCGCGCGTTAGTCTAAGCAACGCTCGTCCTGAGCCCTCCCTCCCTGCCCCCGACGACCCGCCATGCGTATTCGAAAGCTTGAGCTGCAAGGCTTCAAGTCCTTCGTGGACCGGCAGGTCTTCCATTTTGGGGACGGCATCGCCGGCGTGGTGGGCCCCAACGGCTGCGGCAAGTCCAACATCGTCGACGCGATCCGCTGGTGTATCGGCGAGCAGTCCGCGAAGAGCCTGCGCGGCTCGGCGATGCAAGACGTCATCTTCAACGGCTCCGCCGTGCGTAAACCCGTGGGCATGGCGGAGGTGTCGATCACCTTCATCACCACGGATGAGCCCTTCCCCGGCGAGTACGCCCGCTGCGAAGAGATGCAGATCGCCCGACGCCTGTACCGCGACGGCACGTCCGAGTACCTGATCAACCAGGCCAAGGTCCGCCGCAAAGACATCGTCGATTTCTTCATGGACACGGGCATCGGCAACAAGCTCTACAGCTTCATCCAGCAGGGCCAGATCGGCGAGATCGTCAGCGCCAAACCTGAAGAGCGCCGGGGCATGTTGGAGGAGGCCGCCGGCATCTCCAAGTACAAGATGCGCCGGGAAGAGGCCGAACAAAAGCTCGGCGAGACCGCCCAGAACCTCGCCCGCGCCACGGACGTGTCTGAGGAGATGGGCCGTCGCCTCAAGGCCCTAGAGCGCCAGGTCGAGCGCGCCTCTCGTTTTCGTCGAGCGCGGGCCCGGGTGCGCCAGGGCGAGCTGTTCTTGGGCCTCGTCAAGCTCTCCGGTCTCACGACCGAACAGCGTGAGCTGACGGGTGAGCTGCGCCTCGCCAAAGGGGAGGCCGACCGCTTGGGCCACGAGCTCGAGCGCGCCGACGGTGAGCTGAAGCTGCGCCGCGACGAGATCGCCGTGATGAACGCCGTGGTCAACACCCTGCGTGACCAGCTCTCCGAGCTTGAGGCCCAGCGCCGCGAGCGAGAGTCCGCCCGGCACTACCACTTGAGAGAGCGTGACGAGCTCCGCGCGCGCCTGGGCGTGCTGGCCCACGACCTCGATGACGCCGCCCGGGTCAAAGAGCAGGCGAGCCTAGAGGCCGACGCCGCTGAGGATGAGCTCTCCGAGACCACCGCCGCCGTCGATCGCCTGGAGCAGACCCTCTCCGAGGCCACCGCCGTCGCTGAAGACCGCGGCCGCCGCCTGGTCGCCATTCGCGCCAAGGTCGAAGAGCACAAACGTGTGGTCATGGACCAGATCACCGGCCTCGCCCGCCGTCGCGCCACCTTAGGCGCGGCGCGCCAGCGTCGTGAAGAGCAAGACGAGCGCCTGCAGCGCTTTCGTGGCGATCGTGTCGGCGCCGAGAGCGACACCTCCGGGCTCCGCGAGGCCGTCATGGCCGCAGAAGGCGCAGTCGGCGAGCGTGAGGACGCCTTGGACGAGGCGAAACGCCGTCAGCAGGCCCTCCAAGGTCAACAAGCCGTCGCCGATAAGGCCCTCGCCACGGCCAAGGTTGAGCAGCGCCAGCGTGAGGAGGTCGCCACCCGCGCCGAGCGTGAGCTGGCCAAATTAGAGGCCCAGCTCCAGTCCTTAGAGGATCTCCAGCGCTCGCACTCCGGCGTCGAGGGCGGCGCCCGCCAGGTGATGAAGGCGGTGCAGACCTTGGGCACCCTCGCCGAGCACCTCGACGTGCCCGAGGCACTTGAGGCCACCCTCACCGCCGCCTTAGGCGCCGCCTTAGATCACGTGCTCGTCGCCGATGAGGCCACCTTACTCGCTGGCGCCAAAGCCGCCGCCGGGGCGGGCCGCACGGGCCTCGTGGTCGTCAACACCAGCGCTCCGGCGCCAGAGGGGCTCGCCGCCCAGGTCGGCGGGAGCGCGGAGGGCCGCGCCGCCCTAGGTGTGCTCCTCGGCGCCACGGAGACCGCCCCCGACCTCGCCACCGCCCTCCTCCAGCACGCCGAGCGCGGCGCCCGGGTCATCACCCCCCAGGGTGAGGTCGTGCTCCCCAACGGCGTCGTGATGGTTGGCCGTGAGTCCTCTGGCGCGGGCGAGGCCATCCTCAAGCGCCGTCGTCGCGTCGCCGAGCTGCACGAGGAGCGCACCCGCCAGCTCAGCCACGTCGAGCGCCTCCGCGCCGAGGTTGAGCTCGCCGACGGCGCCGTCGAGGACGCCGAGCACGCCCTACGCGCCGCCCGCCAGGCCATCGAGGGCTTCGCGCCGCGGGTTCGTGAGGCTGAGCTCGCCGTCTCCGAGGCCCGCCTCGCCGTGCGTGAGCGCACCCGCGAGCTCACCGCCCAAGAGCAGCGCAGCGCCCAGCTCGCCGGGGAAGAGGCCCGCCAGCTCGCCGCGATCCAGAAGCTCGACGTCGAGATCACCCAGACCGTCGAGGCCATCTCCCGCGAAGAAGAGCGCCAGCACGAGATCGAGGAGCAGCTCAAGCACGCCCAGGCCGAGCTTGTGCGCCTAGAGACCGAGACCGCCGAGGCCCGCGACGCGCTCTCCCGAGCGAAGATCGAGCAGTCCAGCGCGCGAGAGCGCCTCATCCTGCTGCGCAAAGCACTAGATGGCGCCCGCGCCCGATCTGAAGAGGCCCGCCGCCGTCTGGACCGCGGCGAGGCCGAGAACGCCCGCTGCACCGAGCGTTTAGAGGCCCTTGAGCGCGAGCAGCTCACCATCGAGGACGACATCAAGACGGCGGCCGAGAGCCAAGGGGAGGTCGCCCAGA
>Ga0066604_10001683_pt1 | contig 11852 bp, 5 predicted proteins | sample Higcelwee11metaG_FD_59501 | JGI IMG/M metagenome (GOLD analysis project Ga0066604, IMG submission 59501) | Freshwater pond sediment microbial communities from the University of Edinburgh, under environmental carbon perturbations - High... | ecosystem: Environmental > Aquatic > Freshwater > Pond... | reverse complement strand
CCCCCCAGTATTGCCATTACTATTGAATTTGAATCAGCCTGGGCAAGATCAGGAAGAAAACTTCTGCCCTCATTTCCTGTACTGCCGAGCGTGAATGCCAACAGGAGTGAGAGAAGAAGAACGCCCAGACTGTAATCCCAATAGAACAGCTGAAAAGCCCATTTTTTTGAAGAGAGTTTCTGAGTATTAGCCCAGGAACCCCAGCAAAGCATTGTGATTACGCAAAGAATCACTGCCCAGGAATAAGAATTTACGATAAACATAATCGGTTGTGGTTAATTACTAGCTCAAACGTTTGTTCAATTAAAAAATAAATTTTAATATTTCAAAATTTGTTTCAATACGCTCGCCTGATAAATATTGTAATCTGACGTAATATAAATGATTGCTTTTGAACTTATTGCCACTTACTATTCCTTGGCATCATTTACCACTTTCATCAATCACACTACCATTTTTACATATGTGCCATGCTCAACCCCAACGACTCGCATAGCCTGAGCTTGCCCAATGGTCTGCTCGAGACATCCATTTGGCGGAAAATTTAGAATTACTCAAATGTGCCCATTTATTTTTGTTATTCCCTATTCAATGTGAAACACAGAAATACGACAAAATTTACTACTGAGGATGGTTTATTTCGTATTTAAATGTATTAAGGGTTTTTTCCAACTCTTTTATCCTTTCGCTCCATTTCAGGTTTTTTTCTGCCAGAGCTTTCGCTTTATTTAGGTAGATGGTTGCGGTCTCAACATCGCGTAATCTTAGAGCACTGTCTGTGATGTTATAACACCAGTCAACCCTTTCACCATACTTTGATATCATGAACTTCCATGTGGCTATACGACCCATGTTGACCACCTTTTCATCGGTAAAGTATCGGTAATACTCGGTTCTCCAGTCCATATGGACATCATTAATAGGAATGTGCACACCGTATATCTTGTCAGAAATTGCCTGGAGGCTGTCGTAAAGATGTGCGTTATCTAGTGTCGGGTTCTTCTTCGGGTCAGCGTAGGAGAATGCCAGCTCAGACCAGGGTTCGTAGATCTCATATAAGGCTCTTTCAAAGAGAAGCAGCGGGACAACAGGATGGACTGCTCCAATAAACCGGAGAGGCTTAAAATCAAAGTTTGACGGCAGCGGGAGCTTACCTATTCCCTGCGTTACTTTATCATATACTTCGATATTGTCGCCTATGGAATGCCCGGATGCCACCCTATAAAAGAACCTATGGTCAAGTAGAGGAGCTTCTCTTTTCACGCTGTTAATGACCTGATCAACACGCCCTTCGCTGACAATGCTGTTGGGGCTGGCCGAGATAATGCCGAGAAGTTGCGGTATCCGGTTTACAAGGAGCATTGTTGTGTGGTATCCGAACCATGAGTGGCCGTAGATTATGATCTGGTTACGGTCAATTGAATAATTACATTCAAGGAAAGGAATAAGTTCATCAAACACAAACTCATCGGTCTTTTCTCCGAATGTGCCTTTGCCATCATCCCATTTGGCTTCTCTTCTTCTCTGGTCATTTTCCCTGCCTGATTCAATGGAAACGAGAACTGATTTTGGTACCTGCCCGAATTCCATGAGAACCTGGGCAGAATGGAGTATATAATCCGTTATTGCCTGCCCCTGCCTATCAAACATAATTATCAGGGCGTACTTTTCATTTAACTCGCCAAATTTCTGAGGAGTAAATATTGAGACATTCTTTCCATACCCCAGGATCTTTGATATCATCAGGGTATCTTTCTGTTGGCCTTTCCAGATACTACCGCGCTTGTACGGGGTGAAAACGGTATTGTACGGACCTATTGTTGTGTCATTTTGGCCCAGCACCTGTATGGCAAGTGCCAGGGTTAGGCAGATAAAGGTGGTTTTCAAAATATTCATTGGTCAGTTTTTAGGTCATTTAATCACATGCCTCGCTCGATGGTTCGTCTAATTCGAACGTCTGGCAGTCTGCCAGCCTTTGCTGATCTAATCATCCAGTCTTGAAAGCCTCCGGGAATACCTGCGTTGTCCTGCAAGATTAGTATTTTCCTGGGATTCGCAGTTGATGTTATAAAGTTCTGTCACTGCGTAGAAGGAATTCCCTCTACCCCTTAACGGAAAGCCATTCTACAGGGGAGTGCTATTTGCACAGTCTTCTGTTATTTCATATTCGTCTTATTTGAACCCCGATCTAAGGTTCATTAATCTATTGATCACAATCGTTCCTTTTACCAATAGATCAATACCGTCTGAAGATCAGGGTCTCCCGGTCGCAGGAATCAATAGTGCATTTCTCTATTCTGTGAATACAATTGGTTTGTAAAGCTGCATTTTTACAGCCCTGTCCCTGATCACCAGGGTGTCGGTTGCAGTATAGGTATATTCTCCTGATGTAAGGGTATAGTTAAGATGGATAGCATCCCTCTCCTTGTTCCCCCATGTGTCAGCGTTCTCTGCGAACTTACCTGTTCCTGTAATAGTAAATGCAGATCCTTCAGCCTCAGCTACAGAACAATTTCCGTTATCAGAAAAGTCCAGTACCATTTTCAGGGCACCGGGAACCAGTGCTGAATGGGTGAAGGCATTGATTGTGATCTGCGACTCACCGGTGGTCATCAGAGTCCACAATTCATTTCCTTCAACATACTTCGTCCTATAAACATTGGTTTCAACGGTTGCTTGGGTCCCATCCTTTACAGTGTTAATCCCCCTGTGCAGGTATACGCCATGATAGGGATTAATAAAATTGACTGCGTACATAGTGAAGTTCTTCGGTTTGATATTCCAGTCAGTATCCACTCTTGGATCAGGATCAGTGAGTGATGATTCTCCCTTCAGCACAGAGTCTATACCTACTGCATCTAATATCCTGATTGGGATTACATATCCCAGCCTGTAGGCAAGGGTATCATCAAAGAATGCATCTGTCAGCTGAACCTCAATGTTCCCTGAGAACTTGCCTGAAGGGATTATCAGCCTATTGGAAGAACTGAGAGAGTAATACTCATGAGGCATAATTCTTATAGTATCTTCGGTTAATTCGAACAGTGCGTTATTACACAGGTCTTCAGCCACCTCAATAGTGACCTCCCTGTCCTGATCGTTCTCATATACTCCTCCAAAAGTTGCTGAGATCAGGAACTTATGCTTGTTGTCGTTTGTGTTGTCATAAATGTAATTACCTAACACAAGGGTCCTAACCGGGTACTGGTACGGAAAATAGACTGCAGTGTAATCGAAATCCGGAAAATCGTTTTTCTGGTTTTCACATGCAACCAATCCGATTAATAGTGTCAGTATCAATAATATGTTTTTCATTTCTCTATTTGTTACGAATAATTTTTATTGATTTTGGCCAGTATGATGTTACCATCCTTCATTCTGAACAAGAGCACTGAACTTCACGATCTCATTCGCCGGAATAGGTCCGAAATGCATAAAATCATTATTGTATACACGTGGTTCAACTTCAACTTCAGAGAATACTGTGCCATTCTGGCTTATGTTAATCCCTATTGCGGATTCAGTAAGGTCGGCATTCCAACGTCGCAGGTCCCAGAAACGGAAGCCTTCGAAACAAAGCTCAAGCCTTCGTTCATTCTTTATAAGATCGCGCATCTGTTCGGTGGTGGTAACTGATCCAAGATAAAGATCTGGTTGTGTTATGCCAGCGCGCTGGCGGATAGCTGCAATTACGTTTCGTGATGAGAATCCGTTTGTCCCTGTTCCGTCCGGACCCCATGCCTCATTGGCTGCTTCAGCATAAATCAGGAACATTTCAGTGTAACGAATATGGACCATATAATGCTTCTGAGAAGAGAGTGAGACAGGGTTCATGTTAACATCATCTCTTAATAGTTTCTTCAGGTAATACCCAGTCCGTGTTGAAGTCGGGATTGAGTCTTTTGCATTAACTCCACCACCGATTCCGGTATTGATGGTAACACCCTTGTAGGAGCTTCCGTCGTATATAATGTAGAGAAATAGGCGTGGATCCCGGTTTGCATAAGGATGGGCCGGATCCCAGAGAGCTGACTGTGATGTCGGGTAACCGTCTTTCATCGGAAATGCATCAACCAGATTCTGTGTGGGGTTTACACTTCCTTCACCGAATAGTGAAGGAGGAAAGTTGTCTCTCTCCAGGTTCCTGTTGGTAGCAATTGCCCTTCTCCAGAGGATTTCAGCCTGGTCTTTATTATTTGCCAGGTTGATTGCATTTACTAGGGCTTTGTCATAGAACTTATGGCCGTTGGGATCCAGACCGGCGATCCCTCCTATACCGTTGATGACTGCTCCAGCATAATTTGCAGCCTTCTCCCATAATAAAGGGTCATTACCGGAAAAAGCAGGACTAGCGGCTAGAAGTGCCACACGAGCTTTCAGGGCCTTGACAACACGGCCACTGATTCTTTGCCTGGTCTCGTTGCCAAAAATGATATTATAATTCGGAACGCTGGCGCCCTCAAATCCAGCCGGAAGCTGGCTTGCATCGGTTATGTTCTTGTAATCATCCATCGTGAGGTATTCGAGTGATTTATCCAAGTCTTCGTAGATTGCTGTGACACTTTGGTCAAAGCTCGCCCGAGGAACATTAAAATTTCCATCTACCCCGATGAATTTGTCGTATAAGGGAATTCCCAGCATTTCGCCTGTGGCACTTCTCCCTCCAATCGACTGTAACAGGCTGTACTGGAACAATCCTCTGAGAGCGTATGCTTCACCTTTAAATCTCCTGGCGAACATCATATTAAGTTCATTGTCAGTCCATTTCCATTCAACAGTATCGATAAAGCCCATGAACTTATTTATGTACAGGATGGCCTCATTACAGTTATCCCATTGGTTTACAGGATTATAAATAGCAGACCATTCACCTGTTGCCATCCGACGGTACTGGTTAAGCTTGTCGTTTGTAACTGCATCGTCAGTAGCCACTTCATTGAATGTAAGGCTGTTGGTAGGAAGCTTTGTATAAGCTGTCATTAATAACCCTTCTGCATATGCTGGGGTGTTATAGACATGCTCTTCAGTCAGGTGGTTGTCATCCAAAGGCCCAATGATATCCTCACAGGAGACAATTGAGAATGACAAAAGGATTATTAGGAAGTACTTTATTTGTAACCTCATGATTTTCATTATTTAGTTCATTTAAAATGCTGTTCTTATTCCAAGCGAGTATGAACGGTAAAATGGTTCACCTCCCTCATTCAGATCCCTGACATCCTTGTGCTTAGAAATTGTAAGTAATCTGGTACCGTCTGCGAATAAACTAAGCTTTTTCATTCTGAGTTTCCGGGCTACTGTTTCAGGCATATCATAGGTAAGCTGTACCCTGTTAAGAGTGAAGTAATTGTCCCTGTACAGCCAGAATGTGGAGTTACGGAAATTATTAGTGCTAGCTGACGAGCTCAGTCTAGGGTATGTTGCGGTTTCTTTCGTTGATTCGGTCCACCGGTTAAGGACTATGGCTGAGTATTTATCATCGCCATCTACCCAATAGTAGTTACCATTTAGGAATGCATCAGCTCCCATACGTCCGATGCCATGGGCAAACAGGGTAAAACTCCTATAACTTAGCTTCAGATTCACTCCGTATGAAAACGGCGCTGCTGATCGACCAATCTGAATTTCATCATTTGTGTCTATCACACCGTCGTCATTTTGGTCAACATATTTGATGTCACCCGGCTGTACAGTGCTAAATACCTGTAGTTCATGATTGTCGATGTCTGTCTGGTCAGTAAAGAAACCGTCCGCCACAAGTCCGAATATTGCATCTACCGGTTTCCCTACCCTGTACTGGTAATCATTGACATAGATCTCATCCTTCTTCATAACCTCTGAGGTATAATAAAGCATATTCGTTCCGAGGGTAAATGAGAACTCACCAATACTTTGGGTATAAGATACGCCTAATTCAGCGCCTTTATAAGAATTTGCATCGTAGTTTTCATAAGGTATGAAATCAGTGTAGAAGCTCGAATACTTCGTGACAGGTCTTACTATCATGTCAGAATAGAGACTGGCGAAGAGGTTTGCTGATACAGCGAGACTCTTATTGAAGAGCATGCTCTCAAACCCGGCGTTGATCTCTTTGCGTTTCTCGAAGAAAAGTTTGCTATTGCCCCCATATGATGACACCATTCCGGAGTTTGACCATGCCCCTTCATACCAGTTAAAGCTTCCTGATTTTCCGTAGAGGTTGTCATAGTAATAGAACCCGTCAATACCAAAATCCGTATTCATTATACCGGCACTGATGCGAAGTTTAAGGTAGTCAATTGCAGACACTAGTGACATGAAATCCTCGGAAGATATCGCCCATGCCAATCCCAGAGTAGGAGAAAGCGCGCTCCTGTTTCCGACAGGTAACTTGGCTGAGCTGGCATACGCGCTGCTGAAGTCAACCATATACTTTCTACTGTAAACATACCCCAACCTGAGGCCAAGGTTATTATATTTGTTTGCCTGGATATTGTTCATCACTTTATACCTGCTTCCGTTTGCAAGGATTGACGCGGTGACATGATGCACATCGTCAAAAGTGCGGTTAAAGTCAAGCATTCCGTACCCCCCGAACCTTCTCTGGTAACTTGAGTTGCTGACAACCTGCGTGCCGGTCCTTGTATCAGTTCCGTACTGCACAATATCAACAATCGAATCAGTCACTGCATCCCATATTGGTTCGTAAACCGAATATGTGTTGTTAACTGACTGATTATAGTTGGTAAAGAAATCAAAGCTCAGGTTCGTATGGAACATGAGGCCTTTGACGAGCGAGCTCAGGTCAAAATCAATTCTGTTATTAAATGATACGGTGCGCTGAACGTTCTGGTTGACACCGGCCGAATAACCGTCTGCGATAGGGTTCGTGGGGTAACTTGAATTTCCCCCAAGAAGATACAATGAATTGATATCATTTTTTCTCGAAACCAATAGTTCATTATCTGGATCTATCAGGCTGATAGGCAGTAGTGGTGAAAACAGGTTGGGTCTCAGGGTTGAAGCGGCTGCCCAGTAGTCTCCCCTCATTGTCTCCGTATCATTAAAGACAGCTGCAGCGTCAAGGGAGCTTCTTATCCAGTGGTTGATCTTAAGATCAACATTGCCTCGAATATTGAACCTGTTCTGATTACCTGTTTTTCCGGTTCCAAAGTCCAAAAGACTACCTGTCTGATCCCAACCCATATTGGAATAGTAAGTGGCAATATCGTTCCCGCCAGAAAGCTCTGTCATAACCCGGTAAAACGGCTTAATAGTTTTCAGGTATTCCCTGGAATAATAATTTATATCTGGATAACGAAACTTATTGCCTGACGTATAGTTCGCAATGGATACCTCATCATACAGAGGCGTCAGCCCATCGTTAACACGGGCTTCATTGTACAATGTCGCATATTCCGCTGAAGACAGAAAATCAGGCAGTGCGGTCGGTCTGGATACACCATAAAAGCTGGTCACATTGACTTGCTTTTTATAAGGATGCCCTCTTTTCGTGGTTATCAGAACCACGCCGTTGACAGCTGCCGTTCCGTATAATACTGCGGAATTCAGGTCTTTCAGCACAGTTATCTGCTCCACCTCCGCAAGATTAATTGTACTAATATCACGGGGCAAGCCATCAACAATGTACAGAGGCACACCCAGACCACGGATATTGGAACTACCCAATAATCCGGGTACCCGTCCTGATAGTGCTTCAGAGATATCCTGGATATTGTCATAACGGAGAATTTCACCTGGATTAAGTATTGTCACAGCATTTACCAGATCACCCTTCTTCACCTTGCCGAAACCAATATAAGCATCATCATTTTCGCCATACATGAAGGGGGTGGATTTCAATGAAAACTCCTTAAGGTTCTTATATTCACCCGACCTAAAGATGGCCGATTGATATCCATCAGATTCAATTAGCAAGTCAGATTGGTCAGGAATGATAATGCTGAATCTTCCGTCCATATCTGTAATAGCAGTAACTACGCCCTCATTGCCATAAACAATTGCCCCTTTGACAGGATTTCCATCCTGATCTTTCACAATTGATTCAATAGTTACCGTTTTCTTCTTCTCCTGATTTTGAGCCACAGCATTCGTTTGGGAATACAGAATGGCAAGACAGAGAATGATTATCAGTTTTATATATCTATTCTTCATATCGTAATTTATTTTGATTGCTACCATCCCGGATTTTGCGGAAATTCTTTGTACATCTTTGTGTCATCAACTTGGAATGGCAACCAGTTATGCTTCTCCTCCGCAACTCTGGTAATCACAACTCTTTCATAAATATTTATAGGTTTGCCACCAGGGCCTCTTTCAAACTCTATGGAAGTCTTCTCCCTGTATTTTAGATCGGAATTCAGGTTCCATCTGCGAATATCATGGAAGCGATGTGCTTCAAATGCAAGCTCAACAGCCCTTTCACGGATGATCTCACCCATGAATGCATCTTTTGAGCCTGTATACTGGGAGTCCAGATCTGGTAGCTGAGCCCTGTTTCTTACGATGTTAAGCGCCTTTTCCGCTGTGATATATCCCGGGGAGCTGCTCTGTGGGGTGCCATAGCCCTGAAGTACTGCCTCGGAATACATTAGATAAACGTCTGCAAGACGCATATGAGGCAGGTAGTTCTGAATATGATTCCAGAAATTTTCCCATTTATTACATCCTTTCGGAGCCCATTTCTTGGTGAAATAACCTGTTACGCTACCATGTCCCGTTCGGTGACGACCATTGGTATACAGTTGGGCATACCTGTCGACACCTGCTGCCGCTGTGCCACAGAGCTCATCTCCATCAACCACAATGTCTTTGTAGAAGCGTGGTTCCCTGTTAGTCCACGGATCATTCGGGTCAAAGCCTGAACTTGGATCATCCAATGGCAATCCGTTTGCCATAGCGTAGTTCTTCACATAATTCTGTGTTGGGCACACCACGCGGGTGAACTGGGTCCCAAGGAATGGGTGGACCATCTGACCTGTCGCTCTCTTTGTCTGGGCATTGTAAAGGCTTGGCATCATAATACCTTCCTTGCCGCCCGACATCTTGGCGTACCTCACTGCATCCACCCAGATATTATCCGTCCATTGTGACCATGGAAGGAGCTGGTACATGCCGGTCTCATCACATGTCTTTAAGGCCTCTGCGAATACATCTGCGGCCTCCTTGCATAGTTCAATATCAAAGGAGTTGTTACCCGTAGACTCCTCATTCATCATCGGGCTGGCAGCATATAACAGGTCTTTGCCCAAATAGCCAAGTGCCATAATTTTATTGATCCTTTGCCTGTTATTACCAAGGGTGGCTTGGCCAGCCTGCGTATCATCCCAATCGATGGGAAGCAATTCTGCTGCTTGCCTGAAATCCTCAGCTGCCCTAAGAGCGGTCTCCCTGTAATTCAGTCTTGGGATCTTTAATGGCTCTCCTGAAGGCAATACTGTGTCAATATAAGGCAGTCCACCCCAGTAGCGCATTAGCTCGAAGTAGAACCAGCCTCTAAAAAACAGAGCCTGTCCTTTAATCAGATCTTTCTCTTCCTGAGTGCCCGCCAGCAGGTCTATGTTTTCGAGCGCGATATTTGCTTTCCTGATACCATACCATGCCAGGGGCCATACTCTTACGACCCTGCCGTCATTGTTTGTTGTATTGACAGTTGTCCCGTACAAAAGGTTACTCTGACTCCAGTAGTTCCCCTGATCAAACGGGAAAGGACTGTCATACAGGGTTTCGTCACCCAGGTGAAAATTCTGGTCGACTTTCTGATAGTCTACAACACAGGTGTACAACTCTTCAACGAAACCCTGATATGTAAAGAAACTCTTGAAAATATCATCTTTGATGATGGAAGATTCAGGCGCCTTATCAAGGTATTCCTCGCAGGAGCTCAGAGCCATTATCATGCTCAGTAGACTGATCAGCATATATCCTGATCTGCTTTTTACATTTATAAACTGCATAATACTTGTCTATTAGAAAGTTAAATTAACGCCAAGATTAATACGCTTAAGGCTGGGATAAGTACCTATGGCGTCAGAGGGGCCTACCATAGAGGCTTCCCTGTCGTCAGGAAGCTTTGACCAGAAGAAAAGATTATTCCCGCTCATATAGACTCTAAGTGAGGATAATCCTCCCTTTTCAATCCAACCTCCTGAGAATGTATATGCTATTTCTGCTGTCCTCAACCTAATATAAGATGCATCTACTACAAAGAAGTCACCCATGCTCTGCCCGCTTATTTTCCATGTTGGAAGGAAAGAGGCTGCATCAATGTTATCTTTTGACCAGTAGTCTGATACATATTCAAAGACGAGGTTAGTCTGTGAAAGATAATTGTTGAGGGGTACCTTACGGGTTGCATTGTTTACAGCATAGAACTGTACCATAACGCTAAGACCCTTGTAATCGCCTCCTAAAGAGTAATTATATGTATTTAACGGGATTACCGGGTAACCCCAAGCCGGGGAATCATCTGATGATTTAATGACTCCGTCTGCATTGAAGTCAAGGATGTTATAGAACCCGGGCATTTTATTCAGGTCATTGGTTTCCAGTGGAGTGCTTGCAAAGACCTCATCCCAGTTGTTCATGAAGCCGGTGCTTATCTGAGACCGTGTCTGGCCGATCGGATAACCTTCATTTTTCAGGTAGTCGGGCAGCAGTTCCGGCTCGTCTCTCTCAAGTATTGTGTTGTTTGTGTGAGAAAATGCAACACTAGACCAAAAATGAAACCCTCTCTCCAATTTCTTGTCGAACTTCAGCTCCAGTTCATACCCCTTGGATTTCACATGGCCGAGGTTTGCACTAGGTGGAGTAGTACCGAAATACGGAGGTATACTCCTGGCTCCACCTGACAGCAGAATATCTGTCCTGTCTTCGGTGAAATAATCAAAATTCATAGAAAACATATTATCAAAAATTCCGATTTCCAGACCAAAGTCAGTCTTAAGAGCGTTTTCCCACTGGATCTGAGGGTTGCCTATGGTTGATTCGCGATACCATCTGTACGGGCTAGCGCCAGCAGTCTGGTCATTTCCAAAATATGTGACCCCGCCGTATGAATACTGAGTCTCGTATAGCCATCTGTTACCGCTGACTTTATCATCACCAACCATACCTTCACTGTATCTAATTTTCAGTCTATTGACCCAGTCAATCTGGAAGAATTTTTCCCTTGAAATATTCCATCCGAGTGCAAGTGACGGGAAGAAGTGGAACCTGTAACCAGGACCGAACTGTTCTGATCCGTTGTACGCACCGTTTATTTCCAGCATGTACCTCGAATCATAATCATATGTAGCGCGGAATACCCAGTCTTCACGATAGTTCTTGAACATACTTCCGATAGCATATTCTTCTCTCTTAACCAAGCCCATTCCTCCAATATTATGAAGACCAAATTTCCGGCTGTAATTCATCTGGAATTGGTACATCATTCTTCTCTCAACCGGGATACCGGATGCAAGCCAGGAATCAGCAATTGTCTCAGTCTTTATATACCAGGGAGCAGGATACCAATCAAATTTGGTATATGTGTCAGCCACCGGCAGGTTCTGGATATACTCACTAGGGTCCTGGTCAGGGCCGGTATACAGATCAGGATAAACGATCTTCACCGGTGTAGTGCTGTTGGCCAGATCTGCGCTCGGGGCGAACGAGTCATAAATGCCGCCTTCAGACTGAACAGTATTATCATAGAAGAATGACGCCTTGACACTCAGACCTTTGGTTATAAAATCGAGCTTCTGGTCGAGTGCAAGATCAGTGCTCAGATTTATCATTCTGTTTTCCCTGATACCGCAGTTATAAAAAACTGCTACAGGGTTCGCCACATAGTTGCTTATAATGTTAGAATA
>Ga0066604_10001680_pt1 | contig 11872 bp, 7 predicted proteins | sample Higcelwee11metaG_FD_59501 | JGI IMG/M metagenome (GOLD analysis project Ga0066604, IMG submission 59501) | Freshwater pond sediment microbial communities from the University of Edinburgh, under environmental carbon perturbations - High... | ecosystem: Environmental > Aquatic > Freshwater > Pond... | reverse complement strand
CTTCGTCGCCTCGACGCGGCGAGCGGCGAGCTGGAGGAGATCTTCCTCAATCTCACCAAGGAGGCGCGCGCATGAGCGGCTTGTTGCTGGTCGCCCGCCGAGAGCTGGGCGCGTATCTCAACTCCCTCTGGGGTTACCTCGTCGCCGCGATCATGCTCGTGATCGACGGCCTCTTGTTCAACGCCTTCGCGTTGGGCAAGTCCGCGCGGTACAGCTCCGACGTGCTGGAGGACTTCTTCTACTTCTCCTTCGGCACGACGGTCATCACCGCGGTGCTGCTCACCATGCGGCTTCTGGCTGAAGAGCGGCAGACGGGCACCATCGTGCTCGTAGACTCCTCGCCGCTCTCCGACTGGCAGATCGTCGGCGGTAAGTTCCTCTCGGCCCTGGTGTTTTTGGGCGGGGTGACGTTCATCTCCCTGTACATGCCGGCCTTGATCTTCGTGAACGGCAAGGTCTCTGTGGCCCACATCGCCTCGGGTTACCTCGGGCTGATGCTCGTGGCCTCGGCGACCACCGCCATCGGCACCTTCGGCTCGGCCATCGCCAAGAGCCAGCTCGTCGCCGCGGTCATCTCTGGCGTCATCGTCGTGCTCGCGCTCATCTCTTGGCTGCTCGCCAAGGTGACCGACCCGCCGCTCGCCGAGATGTTCTCGTACATGAGCCTGTTTGAGCGGCACTTCCAGCCCTTCCAGCGCGGCCGGATCAACACCGAGGACGTGGTGTTTTACCTCTCGATCACCTTCGTCTTCCTCCTGATGTCAACCCGCGTGCTCTCCGCGAGGAGGTGGCGATGAGCCCCGCAGTCTGGACAACTCTCTTGGGCATGGCGGCGCTCCTCGTCGGCCAGCGCCTCGCCGGGGGCGAAGGGGCCCTGGGCAACGGCGCCACGGCGCTTGGCGCCCTGCTCATCTTCTCTGGCGCGGCCCTGCGCGCCCGGATGATCAGCGCCTCGGTGAACGACAGCCAGCGCCACGCCCACCGCAAGGCCCTCGGGCTCACCCTCGCCGGGATCGCCTCGGTGGTGGTCTACGCGCTCTCTACGGAGACCTTCGCCAGCGGCCTCGGCCTCAGCGAGGAGGGCCTCAAACGTTTCACCGTGTCGCTCTCTGCGGTCTGGCCGATCCTCTGGCTCGCCGCGACGGCGCCGCTGATCCTGGTGGACTTGGCGATCCAAGACACCCCCAAGCTCGTGCAGCCTGTGCGTATCCGCCAGGCCATCGACAACGGCCTCATCGCCGCCTTGGGCCTCGCCTTGGTGTTCCCGCTGAACTACCTCGCCACCCAACACAACAAACGCTGGGACTTCGCCTACTTCAAGACGACGTCTCCGGGCGACTCCACCCGCGCCATCGTCGAGAGCCTCTCTGAGCCCGTCGTGGTGCGCGTGTTTTTGCCCACGGCCTCTGAAGTCGCCGCTGAGGTGATGCCCTACTTCCAGTCCATCGCTGGGGGCAACCTCACCGTGGAGCTGGTCGACCACGCCGCCGAGCCTGAGCTCGCCAAGCGCCTCAAGGTGCGCGACAACGGCAACATCGCGATCACCCTCAAGGACGGCCAAGAGGGCGAGACGACGAAGTCCTGGAAGCTCGGCGCGGACATGGACGCGGCCAAGCGCAACCTGCGCAAGCTCGATGAGGAGTTCCGCAAGAAGCTCCTGGAGATCGTGAAGGCCAAGAGCAACGTGTACTTCACGGTGGGCCACGACGAGCTGAGCTGGAAGGGGGGCGAGCTGCCCGACGACAAGCTCACCGGCCTTCGTGAGCTGCTTGGGCTGATCAACCTCACGCCCAAAGAGCTTGGCCTCGCTGAAGGGCTCGGCGTCGAGGTGCCCGAGGACGCGGGCGTGGTGTTCATCGTGGGCCCCAAAGAGCCCTTCATGCCTGAAGAGATCGCCTCGCTGACGGCGTTCATGGACCGCGGCGGCGCGCTGTTCATCGCCCTTGAGCCCGACGGTGAGCCGCTGAACGAGCTGCTCGCGCCGCTCGGCCTCAAACGTGCAGAGGGCCGCCTCGCCACGGAGCAGGTCGTGCTGCGCCGCAGCGGCGACAAGCTCGACCGCATCAACCTCGTCTCCAACCGCTACTCCTCTCACGACAGCTCGACGACGCTCTCCCGCAACGCCAAGCAGCTCCCGCTGTTTATGTCGGGTGTGGGCGCGCTCGATGAGGTGCCCGGGGGCAAAGGCAAGGTGACCGTCACCGTGCGCTCCCTGGAGGAGACCTGGGCCGACCTCGACGGCGACCTGGAGCTCACCGCGACCGCCGGGGAGTCCAAGTCGTCTCGTTCGATCGCCGCGGCGGTGAGCGGCGCGGCCACGGCGGCGGAGCCCGTCGCAGGCGAAGAGAAGGCCGCGGAGTTCCGGGCCTTGGTCATCGCCGACGCCACGGCGGTGGCCGACCTCACCCTGACCAACAAGGCCAACCAGGTGCTCGTCGTAGACAGCCTGGCCTGGCTCCTCGGCGAGGCCGCCTTGGGCGGCAGCGTCGAGAACGAAGAGGACGTCAAGATCGAGCACACCCAAGAAGACCAGTCGCTCTGGTTCTACAGCACCATCGTCGCGGTCCCCGCCATCGTCGTGCTGCTCGGGTTGCTGCGCGTGCGCATGCGCCGCGCGAAGGGAGGTGTCGCGTGAGCAAACAAGCCATCCTGTACGGCGTCCTGCTGTCGTTGTCTCTCGTCGGCTCCTACTGGACCTGGACCCACCCTGAGACCCCGCTCGCGGGGGAAGAGGTGATGGTGCTCGACGCCAAGGCTGAAGACATCACGACGATCCTCTGGGACAGCGAGAAGCTCGACCTGCGGCTCACCGTGAGTGAAGACGCCGCCGGGCGTTACCTGCTCGTGAAGTCCACCGAACAAAAGCGCCGCCTCAAGCCCCACAGCGAGGAGGCCCCTGCGCCCGTCGAGGCCACTCCGCCCAGCCCCGAGACGCCCCCCGCGGAAGACCCGGCCAAGCCTGAAGAGGACCGCTTCGAGACCTATGAGGAGGTCAAGGAGTTTAAGGCGGGCAAGGCTGGGGATGAGCTGCTCACCGCGCTCTCGCCGATGATCGCCAAGCGCTCATTGTCGAACCTCCCCGATGAGAAGCTCGCGCCGCTGGGCCTCGCAGAGCCCGAGGCCACCCTCACCATCCAGCGCGCCGGCAAACCCGACCGCGTCTTTGATGTGGGCGGCGAGGCCTTCGGCACCCGCGACCGTTACCTGCGCGAGAAGGACACCGGCACGATCTACCTCGTCAAAGAGGACCTCATCCGGCCCCTCAAGCACGGCACGACGCGGCTGCCCGACCGTGAGCTTGTCGGTGTGGAGATGAAGGAGCTGGCGAAGGTCACCGTGAAGGACGCCACGGGCGCCGAGCGCAGCTTCGAGCACCGCAATCGCGTAGACGAGAAGGCCGCGTACTGGGGCGCCGTCGGCGAGGAGGGCTCCCTTGAGCCCGCGAAGACCTGGGTAGAGGCCCTGCTCAAGCTCAAGTCCACCTCGTTTGTGGCCGCGGAGGACACGCCGACCACCACCACGGTGATGGCCACGATCGTCACTGAGGACGCCAAGGGCCAGAAGGTCACCTTGGAGCTGATCAAAGGCACGGACGCGGACGGAAAAGAGGCCTGGTACGCCAAGTCTACCCACACCCGCCTGCTCGTGAAGATGTCCAGCGCCCAGACCGGCGATCTGGTGGCCGACATCCCCACGGTGATGGGCGCCAAGGCGCAGTAGCATCACCCGCAGAGACAACAACGCCCGCAGAGTGAAGGCTCTGCGGGCGTTGTTGTGTTCAGGCTAGGCTTAGCGGTAAGTAGACCAGGCGGTCTGCATCCGGGAGGTCTGACCGGAGGTGAACGCCGTCATACACGAGTCGTCGGTGTAGTCCATGAAGTTGGAGATGGGGTCCACCCCGCCGCCGCGGCAGGTGTCGCGGCCCGTGGGGCAGCCATAGGCCGCGGACTTCTCGGGCTCAGTGTCGCTGACCGAGTCGCCGGAGCTCTTACAGCCGCCCTGGAAGGTGTGGTAGAGGCCCATCCAGTGACCGACCTCGTGGGTGGCGGTGTCGCCGAGGTTGTACGGGGCCGCGCTGCCGCCGGGCACGGAGCTATACAGCAGGACCACGCCGTCGTCTTTGGGGTTGGAGCTGTACGAGGTGGGGAAGGTCGCCCAGCCGAGCAGGCCGCCGCCGGGGTTGGCGGTGTAGATGTTGAGATCAGCGCTGCCGCCCTGGCGCAGCGCGGTCTTGGCGGTGCGCTCGGTGGAGCTGCCGTAGCCCATGGCGAACCACGAGGCGTTGTCGGTGTAGTCCGTGGAGACGAGGTTGAACGTGAAGCCGGTGCTGGCGTAAGCCGCGGTCAAGACGCTCATCTGGTCAGCGACCTGGGCCGAGGTGAGCTTGCCCGTAGAGCCGCTGTGGATGACGTGGAAGTAGACGTTGATCGTGCTTCCCGACGCGGGCGGGGCGACCATGCCGGCCTCCTCCAAGGCGCTGAGCTCCTCCTCGATCAGGGCCGCCTCCTCATCGGTCATCTCAAACGCGCAGCGGCGACCGCTCTTGACGAAGTCCTCTTGGCTGGCCCAGGTCACGCCGTCAAACACGAAGGGCGGGTGGTTCGACTCGGGGAGCTCAAGCGAGCCGCTCTCGTTGTCATCCGAGGGCTCGAAGCTCTGGCCGGGCTCCTCCCCTTCAACCGAGTCAAGGCCTTGGGGGGCGCAGGCGGTGAAGAAGAGAGGAAAAAACGCGAGAGTGACGAGGCGCATGAGGCAGCTCCAGTTCGGGTTGGGGTCGTCGGGGTCTGTCAGACCGTAGCGTCACCGCGGCAAGAAAGAGCCTTGAAACACTTACCTCTGTGTTTCAGCGCGCTAGGGCCAGATCAAGGAGACCGTTCGTGAGGTCAGCTTAGAGCCGCGCGCTCTTGAGCCCCTCCCCACAGACGGACACCCTTCGGCGCCTAGCGGATCACCCGGGCGTCGCGCCGGGGGCGCGTGGGCCCTGACCCTGCTGGCGCTCGGCCAGCCGCCGCGCCCAGACCCCGCCCAGACAGGCCGCCATGACCTCTGGGTGGAGCAGATTGACGAGCGCCATCACCGCCAGGGGCAAGGTGAGGCAGCCGAACACCGTGGCCCCCGCCGCCGCCGTGGCCGTGGCCCAGCCCCCGAGGCTTCGTGGGCGTAACGACAGCGACCCCGCCGCCGCGAAGGCCGCCATGCCGAGCAAGGTGGCCCGGCTCAGCCAAGGGTCGGGGCCTCCCTCGACCGGGGCGTCGAGCGTCACGCTCACGACGAGGAGCAGCACCCACCACACCGCCGCCGCCAACAAGGCGCGGCGGGCGCGGTGGATTCGGTCCAGGGCGGTCAACACACCCGGCGCGGAGCTCACGCCTGGGGGCTCAGAGGGGCTCATCAGCGACGGCGACCACGACCACGGTGATGTTGTCGTCGCCACCGCGCCGCAGCGCCTCATCCACGAGGGCCTGGGCGAGGTCCTCGGCGGAGTGGGCGCGGCAGACGGCCTCGATGTCGCGGTCCTCAAGGGGATCCGTCAGGCCGTCGGAGCACAAGATGAAGAGGTCGCCGGGCTCAACGGCGCGGGTGGAGGTGTCGGGATCCACCGGGCCATGAAAGCCGACGCTCTTGGTGAGGATGTTCTTGTGGGGCACGATGCGCGCCAGCTCAGGCGTGAGGCGCCCAGCGTCGACCTCTTGCTGCACGACCGTGTGATCCCGGGTGAGGCGGAAGATGCGGTCGTTGCGGAAGAGGTAGGCCCGGCTGTCGCCGACGTGGGCGAGGTGGGCCGAGTCGCCGTCTACGGCGAGCACCACGAGGGTGGTGCCCATGCCCGCGTACCGCGGAGATCGTTCGATCTCTTGGCGAATGCGCACCGAGGATTGGTTCATCGCGTAGCGCAGGCGCTCGCGTAGGGCGTCGGAGGTGTCGCCCACCTCCGAGGCGAGGACCGTCTCGTCGGGATCCTTGACCCCGAGGAGGATCTCACGCACCGTGGCGATGGCGATGCTCGACGCCACCTCGCCCGCCGCGTGCCCGCCCATGCCGTCGGCGACGGCGAAGACGCCGTGGTCGATCTCGGTGAGCCAGGCGTCCTCGTTCTGCTCTCTTACGGGGCCAACATCTGTGGCCGCGAACGCTTCAATGGTGTTTTCATGCCGGCGCCGCACTGCGTTGTCCTGCTCAGATCGGTGAAGGTGGGCTATGAGCTTATCGTAAAGTGACATCTCTCGGGCGGCATTGCAGCGTACTCTCACGCGCTCAGCCAAGCCCAAGGCGACGACGACACGATAACCTCGAAGAGTCCGCCCATCTGACCTCCCTCCTGGATCGCCGTTGACCCTCAGCCCGGAGAGCGCAGAGATCCCCATCGGCGCCGTCGTGGGGCGTTATCGAACGCTGCGCGCGCTCGGGCGCGGCGGCATGGCCACGGTCATCGAGGTGGAGCATCTGGACACCGGCGAGGTGCGCGCGCTCAAGCTCTTGCGTGGGGATCTTGAGGATCGTGAGGTCGAAGAGCGTTTTCGTGCCGAGTTCAAGGCGCTCTCCTCCCTAGATCACCCGAACGTCCTCAAGGTGTTCGACGCCGGGGTGTACGACGGTCGCGCCTGGTTTGTCATGGAGCGGCTCACCGGCCAAGATCTCCGCGAGGCCATCGAGGACTGGCGGCAGCTCCCGCCCGCCGAGCGTTTTGTCCTCGCTGAAGGTGTGCTCACCGACGTCGCCGAGGCCTTGGCCTACATCCACGAGCGGGGCCTCGTGCACCGCGACATCACCCCGGGCAACATCCGCGTCACTGAAGGCGGCGCGGCGAAGCTCATGGACTTCGGCGTCGTTCACCTGCCCGGCGCCGAGCTCACGACCGTGGGCGAGATGGTCGGCACCGTGGCGTACATCGCCCCAGAGCAGATCAGCCACGAGATCAACGGCGGGCGTGTCGATGGCCGCGCTGACCTCTACGCCTTAGGCGCCGTGCTCTACCACATGCTCACTGGGCGGCGGCCGTTTCAGGCCACGACGGTGCCCGGGCTCTTAGAGAAGCACCTCTCTGCAGCGCCCAAGCCGCCCCGCGAGCTGGTGCCCACCGTCCCCGCCCACCTCAACGACATCGCGCTGAGGCTCTTAGAGAAGGATCCCAACCGGCGCTATGGCTCGGCGCGGCACCTGCTCGACGTGCTGCGGGCGAAGGGCCCGCGTCGGCTCTCGCTCAAGGGGTTCCCCAGCCGCACCGCCGGGCGCACGGCGGAGCTCGCGCGGCTGCGGGCCTTGGTCTCGGGGCTCAAGTCCAGCGGGCGCGGCGCGGCGATGCTTTTGGAGGGGCCATCGGGCCTGGGCAAGTCCCGGCTGCTGCGGGAGCTGGTGGTCATGGCCCGGGACGAGGGCCTCAAGGTCATCGGCGCGATCTGCCCGGCGAACATGGCGCCTTATGGCGGCCTGCGCGCCTTGCTCTCGGCCTTAGAGGCCGCGGGGCACCCCCTGCCCTCTACGCTGCAGCAGCTTCGGCTCGGCGAAGGAGACCTCGAGCCTTACCCGGTCATGGCCGCCACCCGCGAGCTGCTCTCGTCGTTGGGCCCGACGGTGGTGCTGCTCGACGATCTGCACCACGCCGACCGCGGCACGCTCAAGGTGCTGGAGTTTTTGCTGCGAAACCACCTGCAGCTCCAGGCCGAGCCGCTCTTGTTCGGCTTCGCCCGGCAGCCCCCCACCGCCGCCGACCCTCTGGAGACCTGGCTCAACGACGGCGCCGCGGCGCTCGTCGAGCGCATCGAGCTTGGCCCGATCTCGGTCATCGCCGTGGAGGAGCTCCTCGCGCAGCTCTTGGGCGACGCGCCCTTGCTCATCACCTTGGCCCAGCGGCTTCACCAAGAGGGCGAGGGCAGCCCCCACCTCATCAGCGAGATGATCCGCGGCTTGGCTGAAGAGGGCGTGATCTTTGATGAGGGCGGGCGCTGGCGCCTGGGCCTCGATGAGCGCGCCGTCTCCCACACGCCATTGCCCGTGCCCGGCAGCATCCGCGAGGCCCTCAAAGAGCGCCTGCGGGGCCTCAAGCCCGAGGTGCTGCGTGTGGCGGCGCTCGTGGCCTTGTGCCCCCACGAGGTCACCCCCGACGTGATCTTAGAGGCCACGGGCGGCGATGAGCACGCCTTAGACGACGCCTTGGAGGAGCTCACCGAGCGCGGCGTGCTGCGGGTGCGGCAGGTCGGCCAAGAGGAGCTGCTGGAGCTCTCCCAGGCCCGAATCCGCGACGTGCTGGTGGACTCCGTGCCCGCTGGTGAGCGCGCGGCCCTGCATCGTCGCCTCGGCGGGGCCTTGGAGCGCCTGTACCGCCAGCGGGTCTCCTCGGTCGTCGAGACCCTCGCCTGGCACTTTGAGCGCGGCGAGCTGCCCGCGAAGGCCTACCCCTACCTCGTCAAGGCGGGTGTGCGGCTCTTGGAGCGCAGCTTCGTCTCTGAGGCGCTCACCTTCTTCAACCGGGCTCTGGCCTTGGAGCCCGCCGCGCGAGAGCTCTTGATCTTGGAGGAGGCCGACCGCCAGCTCGCCGAGCTGCGCATTCAGCGCGGCCTCTCCTTGTTTCACCTCGGGAGCTGGGCCGAGGCCCACGACGACTGGACCCTCGCCGACGGCCTCGCCATCGCCATCGGCGACGATCGCCTGCGCGCCCGCACGCTGAACCACCTGGGCCGCGACTCCCTGCGTGAGCACCGCATCGACGAGGCTGAAGAGCGGCTCTCCCAAGCCCTGCAGCTCGCCAACCGCCTCGGCGACCACAGCCTCCGCGCAGATCCGCTCTACGGCTTGGGCACCGTGCGTTGGTACCGCGCCGACATGGACGGCGCGCGCAACTTCTGGCTGGAGTGCCTCACCGTCGGCGGCACCGTACGCAACGACGAGGCGATGGGCCACGGCTACAACGGCCTGGGCCTCGTCGCCTTCTGCCGGGGTCAGGCCGCCGAGGCCCGAAAGTACCTGGAGCAGTCGGCCCAGGTCTTTGAGAAGCTCGGTAAGTTGGGGCCTTTGGCGGTGGTGCGGGTCAACCTGGTCGAGCTGGCCCACGTCATGGGCAACCTGCGCAAAGGCCAGCAGATCGCCGAGCGCACCATCAGCCAAGCCCGAGAGATCAACCACCCCTACGGCGTGGCCTTGGGCCTGCGGTTCCGCTCGTTGATCCTGCAAGACGTGGGGCGGCTCATCGAGGCCGATGACAACGCTGAGGAGGCCCTGCGCCTCTGCCGCACCCTCGACAACCACGAGGAGGAGCTCGCCGTCTACGTCTTTCAGGCGCGCATCGCCGTGGCCCGCCGCGACACCGCCCGGCTCACCGCCATCCTCGACGCCGCCGACCCCCTCTCGCTCAAGTTTGACAGCGAGGGCTTCAGGCCGCTCCTGCGCGCCTGGCGGGCCTGGCTCGTGGCGGCTGAAGGTGACGTGACCGCCTGCCGCGCGCTCGTCGCCGAGGCCGACCAGCTCGTCAGCCGCCCCTGGCCGCACCAGCGCTGTCGCCTCGATCTGGTGATCGCGCGCTCTTTGGCCGAGGCCGGACTAGACGCCGAGGCCGCCCTTCGGGCCGAGGCCGCCCTGAAAGGCGCGGACGAGTGTGGCTTTCGGCTGTACTCTCTCAAGGCCCACGTCCTGCTCGCGAAGGTGAGCGAGGGCCGGGAGAAGCTCGACCACCACCGTCGCCTCGGAACCAACCTCGCCCGGTCCCTCGCCGCGAACCTCAACCAAGAGGACGCCGAGGGCTTCTTGGGGCTGTACGGGGCCGCGCGGCAGAGCGCGCTCTAAGCCATGAACCCGAACGACCCGCAGGCCCCCTCCCCTCACATCGGCCCTTGGCGCCTGCACGAGCAGCTCGGCGCGGGCGGGCTGGCCACGGTCTGGCGGGCCACCAACCAGGCCGGGCAGGTCGCCGCGCTCAAGCTCATGCACATCGACGGGCTCGATGATGAGCAGCTCACCCGGGCCCAACGAGAGCTGGCCGTGCTCGGCGGTCTGCACCACCCGAACATCGTGAGCCTGCTCGACTCCGGGGTGTGGCAAGGTCGGCCCTGGCTGGCCTTAGAGCTCGTGGAGGGCCCCGATTTAGAGGAGCTTCTGCGCCAGTGGGCCGAGCGCCCGCCCAAAGATCGCGCCGCCGAGGCCACCCGCATCGTGCGCGCCTTGGCCTCGGCCTTGGCCCATGTTCACCGCCAAGGCGTCACCCACCGCGACATCAAGCCCTCGAACATCCTTATCGCCGCCGATGGCAACCCCAAGCTCGCCGACTTCGGCTCGGTGAAGGCGCCCGAGGCCTTCGCCACCCACCTCACCATGGCGGGCCGCATCGTCGGCACCGTCGCGTTCATGGCGCCGGAGCAGATCACCGGGGAGCCCGTAGACGCCCGCACCGACCTCTACGCCTTGGGGGCCGTGCTCTACCTCCTGCTCACCGGTCGCCGCCCGGTCATCGCCGAGAGCATCGCCGGATACCTCACCAAACACCTGCTCGAAGACCCGCCGCCCCCGGTGGAGCTGGTGCCCGAGCTGCCCCTGCACTTAAGCCGCGTCGCCATGCGGCTGTTGCGCAAGGACCCAAACCTTCGTTTCCCCTCTGCGGACGCGCTGATCGAGGCCTTAGACGCCCACGGGGCCCGACGCACCCTGCTTCATGGGCGCCGCGAGGCCCTCGCCCGGGCTGAAGAGGCCCTAGCCCGCCTCGCCCAAGGCCAGAGCGGCGCCTTGCCCGTGGTGGGCCCCCCGGGCAGCGGCCGCAGCGCCTTGCTCACCGAGATCGGCGCCCGCGCCCATGACGACGACCTCCCCGTGGCCGCGGTGTCGTTGGGTGACGAGGGCGGCCCGTCGGCGGTGGAGGCCCTACACCAGCTCCTGCGCGGCGGCGGACACGGCGTGTTGATGGTGGACGACCTCGACGCGGCGAGCCCCGGCGCCGTGCGCGCGCTGGGCGAGGCCCTGCGCCAGCTCCCGCCCAAGGCCGCGCTGTTGTTGGTCTACAGCGTGCGAGGTGACCCAGCGGTGCCCGCGAGCACCCTGGCCCTGCTGCACCACCTGAGCCTACACACCACCCCCGACGCTGAAGGTGGCGCGCTGATCCTTGGCCCTCTGGAGGAGGCGGCCTTGGTGGCGATCTGCCGCGATCTGGAGCTGCCCGGCGCCGTGGCCGCCGCGGTGGGCCGTCGCCTCGCCAGCTCCGAGGCCACCCCCGCCGACGCCATCGAGCAGGTGCAAGCCTTAGAGGAGCGCGGCTGGATCACCCGAGACTCCGCCGGGCTCAAGCGCCTCGCCGTGCCGATGGAGCGACTTCGTGAGGCGCCCCTGCCCTTGCCCGCCCGCAGCCGCGCCCGCGCCATCGAGCGTGTGAAGCGCCTCACCATGCACGAGCGGGCGATGGTCGAGGCCCTCGCCGTGCTGGGGGTAGAGGCCGAACGATCGTTGGTGGAGGGCCTCAGCGACGCCCAGAGCCCCGCCGGAGAGTCCGAGCTGGTCGAGGTGCGCGTCGAGCCCCTCCACGAGGTGCTGCGCCTGCGCCAACCCGAGCTGCGCGACGTGATCTTAGAGCTCATCGAGCCCAGCCGCCGCGCCGTGCTCCACGAGCGCGCCGCCCGAGCGCTTCTGGCCCGGCACCAGCGCCGCCGGGCGTCTATCGCCGCCGTGGCCGCCGAGCACCTCACCCTCGCCGGTCGTGACGCCGAGGCCTGGCCGTTGTGGGTCACCGCCGCCCAGCGCGCCGCCCGCCAAGGCGACATGAAGGAGGCCCTCGCCGCCGCCCAGCGCGCCGTCACCCAGTCCGAGCGCGCCGATGAGGGGGAGCGCGCCCTGCCGATGCGCCAGCAGGCCCTCGCCGTCGCCGGGGAGGCGCTGCTCGCGCTGCGACGCTCTGAAG
>Ga0066604_10001675_pt1 | contig 11891 bp, 9 predicted proteins | sample Higcelwee11metaG_FD_59501 | JGI IMG/M metagenome (GOLD analysis project Ga0066604, IMG submission 59501) | Freshwater pond sediment microbial communities from the University of Edinburgh, under environmental carbon perturbations - High... | ecosystem: Environmental > Aquatic > Freshwater > Pond... | reverse complement strand
CGGTCTCGATGAAGCGGGCGAAGAACGGGACGCGGGTGGGCTTGCTCATGGTGGGCTCCTCTCGGGGTTGGCTGAGCACTTCATGTGTCCAGCTTGTTCGGAAGGTTATCCGCGCGTTCCGCCCTCGTGTCCCTGCCTCAACCCTTCACCGTCGCTCGGTCACCCATGCCCGACGCCTGAGGCCGCGCCGCCTACTCGTCCTTGTCTCCGCCGGGCTTCAACGTGAAGCTGACGCGCACCACGACGCCGCCTTCGTCGCCATCCGAGGGGTACTTCTTCGTCTCAAACCGGACGTCGGGGAGGTTGATCCCGGCCCGTAGGTCGGTGGAGAAGGTGGGGGTGTCCAGCTCGATAAAGCGGGCGAAGAAGGGGACACGATCGTGGCGTTTCATGGTTTGTTCCTGGGTTCTGTGGGGGTTCACCCGATCTTGTGCCCGGGGGCGTGGCGATCGTTAAGGGCCGCCCTGCCTCAACCCTTCACGCGCGCCCTCGCCTGCCCGAGGCGACCGCCAGCCCCCGCGGGAGAGGGATAATGGGGCCAACCCTCCGTGGAGCCGACGATGCCCGCAGCCCTCCTCATCAGCAACACGACCGATCCCTGGACCGCCTGGGTGGCCCGGGCGATCACGGCCCGAGGTGGCACGCCGCTCACGCTGAACCTCGACCGTTACCCCGAGGCGTTCCAGCTCGGCCTCGGCGCGGGCGGCGCCACGATCCGCATCGACGGGCGCCTGTGGCGTGAGGCCGAGCTGAGCGCGGTGTGGGGTCGCCGCCCCGAGCTGCCCCGGGCGGTCTCGATGGACCTCCCCGAACTCACCCGCCGGTTTATGCTCGCCGAGTGTGAGCGCGCCGTGATGGACTGGCTCGCCGCCCTGCGTGTGCCCCACGTTGACGACAACTTCGTGGCCCGCATCGCCGCGAACAAGCCCCGGCAGATCCGCGACGCGGCGTCTTTCGGCTTCACCCTGCGCCCGACCTGGCTGGGCAACGACCCGGACGAGGCCCGCGCCTTCATCCAGAGCCAGCCCGGCACGGTCATCGCCAAGCCCTTCACCCCGGCGTCTGCCCCAGACGGCGCGGTGTTCGCCAACCGGCTCTCGGCGGAGGACATCGAGGCCATCGACACCCTGGACACCTGCCCGATGATCTTCCAGGGTGAGGTGGTCGGCCGGCGCTTGGAGGCCCGGGTCACCCTCATCGGCGACCGGGTGATCCCCGTGGCCCTGGACGCGGTTATCACCAAAGACAAGCCCGACTTCCGCCGCACCTTTGACCAAGACTGGAAGGTGGTCGAGCCCCCCGAGGCCATCGTGCAGAGCTGCATCCAGATGGCGGACGCCTACGGCCTGCAGTACGCCGCGTACGACTTCATCGTCACCGAGGACGGCGAGTGGGTGTTCTTGGAGCTGAACCCCGTCGGCGAGTGCTTTTGGCTGGACGAGATCGGCCTCGACGCCTCGGGCGCCATCGCCGAGCTGCTCCTGAACCCCGCGGAGAGGGGGCGGCCCGGTGCGCGGTGGGCGGCGATGCGGTGAGGGGCGTTGTTGGTCAGCCGACCAGCAACCAAGTGCGCATCTCGCCGAGCCCCTTCACCACAACTCCAGAGCGCTCCTCCCACTGAAAGTCTGGGGAGGCCGCCGCCTTCACGGCGTCGGTCACCTGAACTCGATCGGGCAGGCCGTGGGACTCCATGCGGCTGGCGATGTTGACCGTGTCGCCCCAGAGGTCGTACAGGGTGCGGCGGTTGCCGATGACCCCAGCGACGGCGGGGCCGGTGTGTACGCCGACGCGTAGGGCCCAGCGCCCGACCGGCTCAGGGTAGGGCACCTCGGCCAGCGCCCTCTGCATCGCCAAGGCGAACCGTAAGAGGTCGTCGATGGGTCGCGCCCGACCGGCGAAGAGCCCCGTGGCGGCCATGTAGCAGTCGCCGATGGTCTTGATCTTCTCGACGTGGTGCTCGTCCGCCAAGGCGTCGAAGGCCCCGAAGAGCTGGGTCAACGTCGTCAGGAGCACCCGCGGCGAGAGCCGGGCGGCCAGGGGCGTGAAGCCGCGCATGTCGGCGAACAGCACGCTGGCCTCGGGGAGCAGGTCGGCGATGACCTCCCCCTCACGCAGCCGGGGCACGATGGGCAGCGGCAAGAGCGCGTGGAGCAGGGCCTCGCTCCGCGCGCGCTCTTGGCGAAGCTCGTGGGTGCGGCGCTCGATGCGCAGCTCAAGGTTCTGGTTGGTGTCGGCGATGGTGCGCAGCTCGGTCATCATCTGCGCGACCACACGGTCGCTCTCGGCGTCAGGCATCACGACGCTGGGCGGCGGCGTAGCGGGCGCGGCGACCAGGGGCGCGACCCCAAACCGACGCAGCACCGAGAACGAGTCCGCCACCTGCCCGTGCAGCTCGTGGGCGTGAACCAGATGGGCGGCCAGGGCCGCGCCGACGTGATCCACAGGCACCAAGCCGGGATACCCCGGGTTCTGGGCGAGCTGGGCGAACATCGCCTCGACGGGGGCGCCGACCATGGCCGCGAGCTTCGGCACGAGCTCCCGCACCAGCGGCGTGTCGACGACGCCGGGGGCGAAGCCGAAGACGTGCACCGGGGACTGCGGGCCGAGCTCGGCGCTCAACGACTGCAGCATCGATCGCAGCGCCGCCTTGCTCGCGCCATAGCCTGAGTTGAGCGGCGTGCCCTCGGCGGAGAGCAAGAAGGTGATCGCCCCGCGCCCGGCCGCGAGCATCCCCGGCAGCACGGCCTGGGTGATCACCAGGGCGGAGTCTAGGTTGGTGGTGAACGAGCGGCGCCAGTCCTCAAAGGGGAGCTGCACCACGGGGCCCAAGGCCACGAAGGCGGGGCTGTGCACGAAGAGGTCCACGGCGCCTTCAGCGGCGAGCAGGGCCAAGGTCGCGGCGCGGGTGGCCTCGGCGTCGCTGAGGTCGACCTCCACCCCGCTCAGGTGACCTCCGGCGGCGGCGACGCGGGCCGCGAGGGCGTCCACGGGCAGGCGATCAAAGACGACGACCTGGGCGCCCAGCGCCGCCAGGGCCTCCGCCGTGGCCGCGCCGATGCCTCGGGCGCCGCCGGTGACGAGCGCCCGGCGACCGCGCAGATCCCCGGCGACGAGGCCCACACGGGTGAGCAGCTCAGGCAGAGGCCGCTCGGGTTCAAGGTGAAGGCCAAGGGAGACGGGGTCGGATGAGGGTGACATACCCAAAATTCTACCACCAATCACCGTTTTCTCAGGGATCGCCCCCCGCGGAGTGGACTCAAGGATCGTCTGGAGCGCGCCCTCGCCCGACGCCCCCTGCGCGATCAACCGGCGAGATCCTCCCCCCAACCGATTTGATCCTGGATTTGATCCTGACGGGGGAGGTGGATAGGGTGCGTGGGACCTCGGGTCCGCCCCTTCCCTCGCGCGATCCAGCGCCGCGAACCCTGTCCGAGAGAACCCCATGCGCACCCTCCCTATTCTGCTCGCGCTGACCTTCGCCGCTTGCCAGCCCGCCGCCCCCGAGCGGATCCCCGGCGACATGCCCCGCGACGGCGTCGCGCTGGAGACCGTCAACGGCAAGCCCGTCACCCAAGGAATGCTCGACGCGCTCTTGGGCACGATCCCCGAGGCCACCCGCAAGCAGCTCGAAGAGGCCGGCCAGATTGACCGCGTCAAGGAGGAGCTGATCACCACCGACGCGCTCTACCAAGAGGCCCTCGCCAAGAACCTCCACAAGGACGCCAAGGTCCAGACCCAGCTCCTCATGGCCGAGCGCACCGTCCTGGTGAACCACCTCGTCCGCACCGAGGTGGACGCCCGCACCACCGACGAGGCGATGAAGAAGTGGTACGACGAGCACCTCGTGCAGTTCCGCAACGAGCAGGTCCAGGCCGCCCACATCCTCGCCAAGACTGAAGAGGAGGCCAAGGCCATCAAGGCCGAGCTCGACGGTGGGGCCGACTTCGGCGCTGTCGCCGCCGCCAAGTCCCAAGACACCAAGACCGCCCCCACCGGCGGCGTCATCGGCTGGCTCGGCAAGCGTGAGCTGCCCCCCACCCTCTCCCAGCCGCTCTACGCCGCCGAGAAGGGCGCCGTTCTCGACCCCATCCAGTCGCCCTCGGGCTGGCACGTCTTCAAGGTGATGGACAAGCGTGAGGTCGTCCCCTTCGAGGAGACCAAGGACCAGATCAAGGGCAAGATGCAGTCCGAGATCGCTGAGTCCTACGTCAAAGAGATCGTCGAGAAGTCCAAGGCCCCCGCCGGCGCCACGGTGACCCCGGCGGCGGACGGCGCGGCGGCTCCGGCGGCTCCGGCGGCGCCCGCGGCCCCGGCCCCCACGACGCCGGCCCACTGAGATGAGCCGCCGGTGGGCGCTCATCCTCGGCGCCTCCTCGGGCTTCGGCGCGGCGGCCTGCCGCGCCTTGGCCCAGGCGGGCTACGACGTGATCGGCGTCCACCTCGACCGCCGGGCCACGCTCCCCCTCGCGGAGGCCGTGGCCCGGGACGTCGAAGCCGCCGGTCGGCGCTGCGTGCTCTACAACCGCAACGCCGCCGACGAAGAGTCCCTCACCCTCACCCTTGATGAGCTCGTGGCCCTCCTCCAGTCCGAAGGTGGCCAGGTCGAGCTCCTCCTGCACTCCTTGGCCTTCGGCACCTTACAGCCCTTGGCCTGGCCCCCCGAGCGCCAGCTTCGCCCCAACCAGCTCCAGATGACGATGGAGGTGATGGCGCACAGCCTCGTGTGGTGGTCCCGGGGGCTCATCCAGCGGGGCCTCATGGGGCGCGGCGGTCGCATCTTCGCGATGACCTCCGCCGGAAGCCGCTCGGTGCTGCCCTCCTACGGCGCGGTGAGCGCGGCGAAAGCCGCCTTAGAGAGCCACGTCCGCCAGCTCGCCGTCGAGCTCGCGCCCCTGGGCGTCACCGCCAACGCCATCCTCGCCGGGGTCACCGACACCCCGGCCCTGCGGCGAATCCCCGGCCACGAGCGCCTCATTGAGCGCGCCTTGGCGGGCAACCCCCACGGGCGGCTCACCACCCCCGAGGACGTCGCCGCGGCTCTGGTAGAGCTGGCGCGTCCGGGCCTGTACTGGCTCACGGGCAACGTCTTGCAGATCGACGGCGGCGAGGCCATCGTCGGCTGATCGGGCCGAGCGCATTTTTCTGTGCCCCCTGCGCGTCGTGGTGGCACACTGAGCCCATGCGTACGCCCTCTCTCGCCCTGATCGCCCTCGTCTTCACCGCCTGCAACGAGTACGAGCTCGTCGAGAAAGACGACAACGGCGGCGCTGAAGACACCGGCGCCCTCATCGAACCGCCCATTCAGACGCCGGAGCTCCAGGTGAGCCCCACGGCGGTGGCGCTGGGGGCGGTCTGCGGTGAGTCGTCCGTCGAGGTCACCCTGACCAACGCCGGTGAGGGGGCCCTGACGATCACCGCGCTCTCGCCCAGCGGCGCCTGGACCTTCACCCCGCCGAGCCTGCCGTTGATCCTCAACCAAGGCGAGCAGCACCCCCTCACCGTGACCGGCGGCCCCGGCTCTGGCGCCGTGACCATCGTGAGCGACGACCCCAGCTCCCCCACCCTGGAGGTGCCCCTGGCGTCGGACGCCAACGCCCCGCCGGTGCTCACGTTCTTGGCCCCCACCGACGGCAGCGTGCTCCCGGTGAGCGCCGTGACCGAGCTCGTGGCCACCCTCGAGGACGACCGCGATCCGCCAGAGTCCATCGCGCTCACTTGGGCGAGCGACGTGGAGGGTGTGCTCTCAACCACCCCCGCCACCACCACCGGCCTGGCCCGCTACGAGTGGGACGCGGCGACCCGGGCGAGCGGCAGCCACCTCGTCACGCTCACCGGCACCGACTCCTGCGGCGCGTCGAGCGAGGTGCAGGTTAACTTTTGCCAAGACGCGGGCTACACCGCCGACTCCTTGGACCTCACCACCTGGTACTTCGCGGGCTACGCCAACTACGACAGCGCCAACGGCTGGGTGGAGCTGACCAAACCCCTCACCAACCAGTCCGGCACGGCCTTCCAGACCGCGAGCACGGCGAGCGGCGACAACGTCGTGATCCAGTTCAGCTTCTACGCCAGCGGCGGCAGCGGCGCCGACGGCCTCTCCTTGACCGCGCTGGACTCCTCCCGCATGTCCGGCTTCGTGGGCGAGCTCGGCGGCGGCCTGGGCTACAAGGGCCTGCCCGGCTGGAGCGTCGAGATCGACACCTACTACAACGCCGAGTACGCCGACCCCACGCCCCAGGACCACGTCTCGTTCCACCTCGACGGCAACGTACAGACCCCCCTTCTGTGGGCCGCCCTGCCCGAGATGGAGGACGGCGCGTGGCACGAGATGTCCGTCTCGGTGACGGGCTCCACGGTGTTGGTGGACGTAGACGGCGTGAACTACATCAACGGCACCGTCTCGGGGATCACAGCGTTCCCGGCCTATGTGGGCTTCTCGGCGAGCACCGGGGCGCTGACCAACTCGCACCTGATCGACGCCCTGGAGGTCACGCGGTCGGTGTGTGAGGGGGACTGAGCGAGGCTCCGACGATCGTGGGAGACGCTGGCCCCGCAGGTGTTGGCCTATCCCCCGATCGTGGGAGACGCTAACACCGCAGGTGTTGGCCTATCCCCCGATGTTGAGGAGACGCTGACCCCGCAGGTGTTGGCCTATTCCCCCATGTTGAGGAGACACTGACACCACAGGGGGAAGCCACCCTAGCGCTCTGAATGTTCGCTGGTGTCACCGGTGGAAGCGCCTCAGCCCCGCGCCCCCCGCACCAGCTTCGTCACCTCCAAGATCGTCACCGGGATCAGCCCCAACAAGAAGCACAGCCCGATCTCGCCCAAGGTCAGCGGGTGCAGGCCGAAGACGCTGCGTAGGCCGGGCACAAAGTGCATCCCCACCTGGGCGGCGCCGGTCAGCGTCACCACGGCCAACAGCCGCAGGTTGGACGCCGCGCCGAGCTGGGGCAGGGTGCGGGTGTCGCTGCGGGCGGCGAAGGAGCGCATCAGCTCGGAGAAGACCAGGGTGGTGAACGCGAGGTCTCGGGCGGCCTCGGTGGGGCCGTGATCGAGGGCCCAGAGGTACACGCCTAAGGTCAGCGCGGCCTCTAAGGCGCCGACCACGGCGACGCGGAGCCACTGCGCCCGGCCCAACATCGGCTCGGCGGCGTCGCGGGGCGGGCGCTTGAGCACGTCGTCTTGGGTGGGGTCTAAGGAGAGCGCCAGGGCGGGGAGGCCGTCGGTGACGAGGTTGATCCACAGGAGGTGGATCGGCAGAAGGGGCACAGGCAGGCCGGCCAGCGCCGCGATGAGCATCAGGAGCAGCTCGGCGGCGTTTCCTGTGAGCAGGTACACCAGCGTCTTGCGGATGTTGTCGAAGATTGCGCGGCCCTCACGCACCCCGGCGATGATCGACGCGAAGTTGTCGTCTGCGAGCACGATGTCCGCGGCCTCCCGGGTGACCTCGGTGCCCGCGATGCCCATGGCCACGCCGACGTGGGCCTCTTTGAGGGCCGGGGCGTCGTTGACGCCGTCGCCGGTCATCGCCACGATGGCGCCTTTCGCTTTCCATTCGCGCACGATGTTGAGCTTCTCTTCAGGGCTCACCCGGGCGTGAACCCGCTCGTCGGGGAGCTCTCCTTCAGCCAAGATGCCCATCTCGCGGGCGATGGCCAAGGCCGTGACCTTCTGATCGCCGGTGATCATCACGGTCACGATGCCCGCGCCCCGGGCCTCGGCCACGGCGGCGACGGCCTCGGGACGCGGCGGGTCGGCCAGGCCGATGAGCCCCATCAAGGTGAGGCCGGCCTCGTCCGGGCCCTCGCCTTTGGCCACGGCGAGCACCCGCAGGCCCCGCGCGGCCAAGGCGTCGTTCTCGGCCTGGGCGCGCTCGGCGCCGTGTGAGCACAGAGGCAGCACGCTCTCGATGCCGCCCTTCATGTACAGTCGGTTGCCCTCGCGGAAGATGGACATGCGGCGAAGGTTTGTGTCGAATGGGCGCTCAAACACCCGGGGCTCAGCGGCCTCGATGGCCTCACGGGTGACGCCACGCTCGGCGGCGAGCTGGAGGATGGCCAGCTCTGTGGTGTCGCCGCCGCGGGAGGTCAGCTCGGCGTCACAGCAGGCGGCGGCGGCCCACAGGAGCGCTTGTTCATCGGGGGCGACCAAGGCCCGCGCCGTCATCTGGCCCGTGGTGAGCGTGCCCGTCTTGTCGGTGCAGACCACTGACGTGGAGCCTAAGGTCTCGACGGCCATCAGCTTTCGCACGAGCACATGGCGGGCGGCGAGGCGCTGCACCCCCACGGCCAAGGCGAGGCTCACCACGACGGGCAGGCCTTCAGGCACCGCGGCCACGGCGAGGGACACAGAGCTGAGCAGCACGTCGAGCCAGGGCTGGGCGCGGTACACCCCCAGCGCCGCGACCAGGGCGACCACGACGAGGCAGGCCTTGATGAGCGTGCTGGTGACGTGGTTGAGCTGGATCTGGAGCGGCGTGAGGCCCTCGTCGGCGTCGCCCAGAAGCTTGGCGATGCGGCCGATCTCGGTGTTCATGCCCGTGTTGAGCACCTCGGCCACGCCCACCCCGGCGGTGATCGACGTGCCCGCGAAGACCTGGTCGGTGCGCTCAGCGATGGGCGCGTCGTCCGCCACAGGCGCCGTGCTCTTCTCCACAGCCTCGCTCTCCCCGGTGAGCGCGGCCTCGTCCACCCGAAGCGCGTGGGCCTCGATCAGCCGGGCGTCGGCGGCGACCTTGTCCCCGGCCTCGAGCACCAGCAGATCCCCGACGACGATCTCCGCGGCGGGGATCTTGACGAGCTGGCCATCCCGCCGGGCCGTGGCCCGGGGGGCGGTCATCGCGCGCAGAGCCCGCACGGCGTCTTCAGCCCGGGACTCCTGGGAGTAGCCGATCACCGCGTTCAACAGCACGATGGCGAGGATCGCGATGGCGTCCACCCACTCCTTGAGCACCCCGGCGGCGATGGCGGCGGCGATCAGGAGGCCGATCACCGGGCTCATGAGCTGCCGGGCGAAGAGGCGCCAGCGCGGCGTAGGCTCGGAGCGGTGAAGCTCGTTGGCGCCGTGCTCGGCGAGGCGCTGGGCGGCGTCTTGGGCGCTGAGGCCGGGGCGGGAGACGGCGGCAGGGGCGGCGGCGGGGACGATCGGCATGGGTCAGACCAGGGGGTGACGGCTCACGGGCTGCACTCGGGGGTGATCCCTGAGGTTAAGCACATAGCGCACCATCTTCTTGCCGTAGAAGTTAAATTCGCCTTTTGGCTCAAATCCCCACGAGCGGAGCTGGCGGTTGGCGCCCTCGTTCTCGACTTCAGTGGTGATCTTCACCTGCTCGTGGCCGCGGGCGAGCAGGTCATCGAACAGAACCTTGTTGATGTGGCCTGAGACCCGTTTTCCCCGAAGCTCTGGCGCGAAGGAGCAAAACAGCGACTCCGCCGGGACGGCGTCTTGGCCGGCGTCGCTCACTTTGAAGTACCGGAGCGTCTGGGAGAGCCGCGCGAGAACCTGGGGGCGCTTGAGAACGCCCGCCGCGGCCGCCGCGCCCAAGACCAAGGCCCGAGAGCGCATCAGCGTGCGCATCATCGGCTCGGCGTCGATGGACCCGGCGATGAAGCCTTTGACGACGCCGTCCTCCTCGTACACGAAGCCCAAGAAGTAGGGGCTGTCGACCAGGCCCCGGTAGAGCTCCACCAAGAAGCGCCGGCCGAGCTGGGCCCACAAGGAGCTGCCCATGGCGGCCTCATGGAGCGCGGCGACGGGCTCGGCGTCGCGGTTCTGCATCGGGCGGATCGCGGCGAGCACCGCGGGGTCTACGGGGAAGGGCGAGAGGTCCGTGGGCATGGCCCCTTCTACCTTGTGCGCCATCGCGGCGCTCGCAGGTTACGTCTCTGATCTCCCTTCTCGTCTGGACAATCGCCTCATGCGCACCCCCTCCGAGACGCGCCTCTCCGAGCTCTTCATCGGCATCGCCGGGCTCATCGGCGCCGGAAAGTCTACCCTCGCCACGGCGCTCGGCGAGCACCTGGGCCTGCCGGTGTACTACGAGCCCGTCGCCGACAACGAGTACCTCGCCGACTTCTACCGCGACACCGCGCGCTACTCCTTCGCCACGCAGATCTACCTGCTCAACCGGCGCTTCGCCCAGCACCAAGAGATCATCTGGCGCGGCGGCGGCGGTGTTCAAGACCGCACGATCTACGAGGACGCGGTCTTCGCGAAGATGCTCAGCGAGTCCGGCCTGATGGACGCCCGGGACTACCGCACCTACCTGCAGCTCTTCCGCCACATGTCCAACTTCATGTGCCGCCCCAACGTGATCATCTACCTCGACGTGAAGCCCGAGCGCTCCATGGAGCGTGTGCGCTCCCGCAACCGCGAGGTCGAGAGCGGCCTCACGCTGGAGTACCTCACGGCCCTGCACGCCGAGTACGAACGTTTCATCGGCGAGATCAGCCGCACCATCCCCGTGATCCGCGTGGACTGGGACTCCTTCCGCGACGTTCAAGAGATGGCCCAGGTCATCGAGCGCGAGTACCTCACCGGCAACTTCTTGCGTGAGGTGCAGTGGAGCCCGGCGCGGGGGTGAGGGGCGTCTCCTCCTGTATAGTTTGCCCCCTACCAATCTCCGACGCGGCCACCCATGTACCTCAAGCGCCTCACACTCAAGAATATTAAGTGTTTCGCTGACTCGACGCTGAGCCTGCCCGGAGAGGGCGGCTACGCTGGGTGGAACGTGCTGCTCGGAGTAAACAGCACGGGGAAGTCGACGGTGTTGCAAGCGGCGGCCCTCGCGCTGTTGGGGCCGGTGAGCGGGGGGCGACTGCTCCAGCAGCCCGCGTCTTGGGTTCGTCAGGGGCAACCCTTTGGTGAGATCGAGGCGGAGATCGCCCAAAACGCCAACATCAACATCGACAGTGTGAGCACGCGGCCGCGCAGGTCACCCTACGTGACGCGATTGATCGTGAGCGGCCATGAGCGTGTAGAGGTCGCGGGCCTTGAATTGGTGCAGCCCCAGCTCGCCCTCCCTCTACAACTGCGCAACAGCCTCAACTCCGGCCCCTACTCCGGTCGCGCCGGGTGGTTCTCCACGGGCTACGGTCCTTTCCGGCGGCTCACCGGCGGCGGCGGAGAAGAGAACCTGAGCATCCTCTACGGCGGCGGCCGGGAGGCGCGGCACCTCACCTTGTTTCGGGAGAGCGCGGCGCTCACCAACGTCGAGCGTTGGCTCACCGACCTGCACAGCCGCGCCGTAGACCCGGCCCTGCCCGAGCCCATGAAGCAGTCCGCGCAGCGTGACCTGGACGTTACCCGAGAGCTCCTGCGCACGCTCTTGCCCCAAGGGGTCGAGGTGGAGGAGGTATCCAGCCTCGGCGTCACCTTCCGCTCACCGCTGGGCGCGCGGGTCGGACTCAACCAGCTCAGCGACGGCTATCGCAGCTTCTTGGCGCTCGTGATCGACCTGCTCAAGCAGCTCGCGGACTCCGGCGGCCTCAGCGTGACCCACGACGCCACCGGCGCCCCGGTGATCCCCGCCGAGGGCGTGGTGCTCATCGACGAGGCTGACACCCACCTGCACCCCTCATGGCAACGGGATCTAGGCTTCCACCTCTGCAAGGTCTTCCCCAAGCTGCAGTTTATCGTCACCAGCCACAGCCCCTTCGTCGCCCAGGCCGCGCGTCCCGATGGCTTGTTCTTGGTGCGAAAAGACGCTGACGGTGCGGTGACGATCACGCCCTCCGATCGCTCTGTGCGTGGCTGGCGCGCGGATCAGATCCTGCTCAGCGACCTCTTCGGCTTGGAGTCCACCCGCGACCCCGAGACGGACGCTCTGCTCACCGAGCACGACACCTTGGCCAGCCTGGAGTCGCCAGACGTCGCCTCGCTCGCCCGGC
>Ga0066604_10001661_pt1 | contig 11943 bp, 10 predicted proteins | sample Higcelwee11metaG_FD_59501 | JGI IMG/M metagenome (GOLD analysis project Ga0066604, IMG submission 59501) | Freshwater pond sediment microbial communities from the University of Edinburgh, under environmental carbon perturbations - High... | ecosystem: Environmental > Aquatic > Freshwater > Pond... | reverse complement strand
GGCTCAACGGCCTCACTGGCGGCGACGACGGCGGCTATTCCTGCAACACAAACGCTTTGGGCGGCTTCGGCGGCGGAGGCGCGGGCAACGGCTGCTATGGCGGCGGCGGCGGCGGCGGTTACTCGGGCGGCGAAGGTGGCTTCATCTCGGGCGGCGCCGGCAGCTACAACGCCGGGCTCGACCCCGTCGGCGCCGACGGCACGAACGAGGGCGACGGCTGGGTGCTGATCGACCTCATCGACTGAGCACGCCCCTCGACACGACGCGGCGCCTTGGGCTATCTGGGGCGCCGTATGTCGTCTCCTCTCCTCGACCTCGCCCAGACCTTCCTGCTGATCCTCGTCGCCGAGCTTGGCGACAAGTCGATGCTCGCGTGTGTGGCCCTGGGCGCGCGGCTGCGGGCGGGGCCGGTGATCCTCGGCGCGCTCTTGGCGTTCTCTGGGCTCAACGCCTTGGGGGTGCTGTTCGGCGCGAGCGTCGGCGCGGCCCTGCCTCCGGCGCTGGTCGCGGCCGTGGTGGCGGGGATGTTTTTGGCCTTCGGCGCGGTGACCCTCTTGAGCAAAGACGAAGAGGACGGCGACGAGGCCCCCGACGCGGCGCAGACGACGGGGCGCTCGGCCCTGCTCACCACGATGAGCCTGCTGTTCTTCGCCGAGCTCGGCGACAAGACCCAGCTCGCCGTCGCCGCGCTCTCCGCCGACCATCACCCCGTCGCGGTCTGGGCCGGGGCCACCGCCGGGCTCACCTTCACCAGCGCGCTGGGCGTCTGGGCGGGCCAGACGCTCCTCGCCCGCCTGCCCAAACGGGCCCTCCGCCTCGCCGCCGGGGGCTTGTTTGTGGCCTTTGGCGGCGTGGCGGCGTGGCGGGCTTGGACGCTCTTTGGCGCCTAAGCCATGATCTGATCGATGAGCCCTTGCTCTAGTGACGGATCGCCAAACGTGGTCACCGGCCCGCCATCCTCTGCGGTGACGCCCACCGCCGTGGCGATGCTGTTGAACAGCTTGTTGTTGGTGACGCCGCCGAGATCGTGGAAGTAGCCGGTGTTTAAGGCACCACCGGCCTCGCCGACGAGGATGTAGGGCACGTTTGTGTAGCTGTGGCCGGGGCCGGTGCCAAGGTCGTTGCACCACACGGCGACGCTGCGGTCCAAGACACCATGCTCATCCAGGCGGGTGAGCAGGTGATCAAACATCCCGGCGAACAGTCGATCGATGGCGTTGTGCATCTCGTAAGCGCCCTCGATGGCCTCCCCCTCGGCGCCGTCGCTGTAGATGCGGTGGCTGATGAAGTGGAAGCTCGGCAAGAGCTGGCCGTTGATGGTGAACGCCGTGGCGTCGTTGCCGTCACCGATCTGCAGCGTCGCCGCCCGGGCGAAGTCGCAGGCAAACGCCAAGGCGATGAGGTCCATGTGCCACTTCGCGAAGGTGACGCGGCTCTCGTTGAGGGTGCCTTGGCCCGTGGCCAACATCATCATCTGTAGCTCATCTTGGGAGAGCTCACAGGTGAGGCGCTCAAACTCTCGCACGGCCTCGAGGTGGGTGTCTAAGCGGCGCAGATCGCTGGCCGAGAGCTTGGGGCTGGCGCGCAGGCTCTCAAGCTGCTCGCGGAGGATGTCGTTCACCGCCACCCGGCGTTTGTCGAGGAGGGGGTCGGGCAAAAAATCGGGCAGGCCGACCATTCGTTTGTAGGCGTTCCAGGGGTCATCTTCAGCGGCGCGCAGGTCCAGCGGCCCGCGGTAGCTGAGCACCTCCTCGATGTAGTTGTTGCGGGGGCCGGTGTACAAGGTGAGCGGCTCGCCGCCGTTCTGGTCGGGGAAGTGCCTGGCGATGTAGTTGTCGATGGACTCGCCCATCGACAAGGAGTCGGCGCCGGAGGGATCGGCGCTGACCTGGGCCGCGGTGAGACACTGGTTTCCGCCGCCGGAGTGCCCGCAGCCGTTCCCGTCGAAGTTGAAGTTGACCCCCCTAAGCGCGATCATCCTGGGCGCCCACACGGCTAGCTCAGAGAGCACACGGTCGGTCTGCGCCGCCAAGGCGGACGACGTGAGCGCGCCGGTGGCCTGGGGCCAAAAGCCGTCGGGCTCATCCCCATCGGCCTGGGTGACGCCGTTCGCTTGACGCACAAACACGGCGTAGCGACCGTCTCCCCCTTCAGCCCGGGCCTTCGGCGCGAGGCTCTCTAAGAAGGGCAAGGCCAAGGCCACGCCCCCGGCGCCGCGTAAGACGGCCCGGCGGCTGGGGTTTGTGGGGACGACGAGGGGGCCGGGCAGCCATAAGGATCTCATGGGCTCACCTCATCCGCGCGGGCGCGGAAGGCTTCACTGGCGACGATCTCGACGATGAGGGACTGAATGGACGCCCCGCCCAAGGAGCTGGACACCACGGGGGCGAGGCGCTCCTCGTCGGCGTCTGTGGCGGGTCGAGCGAGGAGGTACTCTAACCAGTGGGTCGCGTAACATCGGTGGGACTGGGCGTGGGCGGCGACAAGGTTGACAAACTCGGTGCCTGTCGTCCACGAGACCTGATCTCCACCGACGTTGAACGTCCCCGAGGCGTCTACGGGGGCGCCGTTGTCCGTGGTGCGGAAGGCGCCGAGGGCGTCGTAGCCCTCAAAGGCGAAGCCCGGCGGGTTGATGAGCGTGCCGTGGCAGACCTCGCCGCAGGTGCCCTCGCCGGTGTGGGCCTCGACGCGGTCGCGGTTGGTCACCCCCTCCTCGGACGCCGGGAGCGGCGTGACGTTGGGGGGTGGCTCGGGGATGGGGTAACAGAGGATCTGTTTGTTCACGAACACGCCGCGGTGAATCGGCGAGGGTGTGGTGCTATCAGCGTTGCCCGCCAAGAACCAGCCTTGGGTGAGCAGCCCCGCGCGCTCGGCGGGGTTCAGCGCCACACGCTCCCAGGTGTCATCGTCCGCGGGCCCAGAGACGCCGTAGAGCTGGGCCAGGGTGCGGTTGGCGACAGTGTAGTCCGCGCTCAGAAGCTCGGTGACCCCGCCCTCGTCCTCAAAGATCACGGCGTCTACAAACCGCTCGGCCTCCTCACGCATCCAGCCGGGCAGGGCTGAAGAGAACAGAGGGAACCGCTCGGCGTCTTTGGAGATGTTGACGGTCTGGTCTAGGGTGAGGAGCTGGGCGTGGAAGTCGGCGACGACGGGCTGGGCGCGGGCGTCGGTGAGCATGGTGCGCGCGACCTCCCGGAGCTTCTCGGGGTCGCTCAGCTCCCCTTTGGCCGCGAGGTCAAACAGCCAGGCGTCGGGCATGGTGCCCCACAAGGCGAAGCTGAGCTTGCTCGCCAGCTCGTAATCATCGAGCGGGATGACCCCGGCGGCGTCGGGGGTGGTGCTGCGCTCGACACGGTACACAAAGTTCGGCGACTGTAAGACGGTGATGAGCACGAGCTGAACGCCGTCGCGGAAGGCGTCGCCGCTGCCCACGAGCTCGACCCCTTGGTCAAACACCTCAAGCCAGCTCGTGATCTCGTCCTCGGTGAGCGGGCGGCGGTACGCGCGCCCGACGAGGTCGGTGATCCAGGCTCGGGCCTCGGCCTCCCCCGCGGAGGTGTCGCCCAGGCCATCCGTCGGACCGTAGAGGTTGAGCCAGTCGATGGTGAGGTTGCGGTCTTTCCCGGCGGTGGAGTCGTAGCAGTCGTTCACGAAGGTGATGGCGAGGGTGTGGCTCCCGGCGGTCATCGAGACGTCCACCGAGGTGTCGGCGTAGCTCGCCGTGGCCGAGAAGCTGTGCACCAGGGCCCCGTCTACGGCCAGCTCCACCGCCGCGTAGACCCCGTCGCCGCAGTCCGACGAGAACACCCGGGCGGTGTAGGTGTAGGTGCCGCCGCGGTCGAGCTCTACGGGCACGCTGAGCGTTCCGTCGGACCACAACATCCAGCCCACGCCGCTCACGCCGCCGTTGTCGGTGCTGATGCTGGCGTCGCTCTCGACCTCCCAGCGCCAGGCCTCGGGGACGACGTTCTCCCGCGGATCTTGGGGCACGACCGCCTTGTACAGCGCCGCATCGTTGACCACCATGCCCGCCAAGGTCTCGGCGGCGAGCTGGTAGTCCCGAAAGAGCTCGCTGTTCACCGCCAGCGCGTCGCCGTTGTTGTGGAACCCCTCGCTGAGCGTGTCGCCGATGAACCCCGCCGAGAGCCCCGACGGCGCCTCAAGCCCCAAGAGGTCTTGTGTGGCGCGCTCCCACTGGTCGTGGGTGAGCCGGTACACCCGGGGAGAGCTGGGCAGGGCCGCCTCGGGCTCCTCCTCAGGCTGAGGCTCCTCCGGCGCGGCGTCTTTGCCCGCCCCGCCCCGTCCGCACCCGACGCTCAGAATCACGAGGGCGAAGAACAAGCGCATGACCGACTCCGGGGCGACGACGAGGGCGCGCCCTGAGCCAAACTAGCGGAGGGGGCCTGGGGGTGTCAAGCCTAGGCTCGCCGAGCCGAGAATCGTCACAAAGAGCGTTGAACACGGGGCGCGCGGTCGCCGTGGCGAAGCTGTGCCCCGACGCCGGGTTTCGTCCAAGGCGCCGATCGTTGGGGGTGCGCTTGGGGTTGGGGATCTTGGGGGTAGCCTGGGCGGCGGCGGCGGCGCGGTGGGCCTGGGTTGGGTGGCGGGGAGCGTCGTGGCGTGGGCGCCGCCTCATCCGCTCGCCGACGAAGGTCGCATCCTTGAGGCTCAAGATCGCGACTTCTCGCGGAAAATCGGCTTCTTGAGCCTCAAGAAAGCGACTTCTCGCGGAAAATCGGCTTCTTGAGCCTCAAGAAAGCGACTTCTCTCCACAAGGGCCCCTTCTTGAGGCTCAAGATCGCGATTTGCAGGGAACGCCCCCCTCCTACGGGCCCACTTTTGCCCGTTTTCTCCCACCGAGCCGTTCGGGCCCTACCCCCACTCCCCAAGCTCCCCCACCTCAACCCGGCGCCCCACCCGCAGGTCCACGGTGAACGTGAGCCGGGGCGCCTCGCTGGGGTTCTTCGCGCCATGGAGCGCCCGCACGTCGAGGAGCCGCGCGCGCCCGATGGGCCAGCGTGTGGCCTCCTCCGGGGGCAAGACCAAGGCCACATGGGCCCGCAGCACGTCGTCCTCTCGCAGATCGGTGTGGGTGGCCAAGGTCGCCCCGGGGTCGAGGCGCAGATACCCGGCGACGGACGCCACGGGCAGGCGGCTGAGCAGGGCCGTCGCCACGGGGCACAGGCGGCGATTGTGTGGGATGTCTACGCCGGGGAACTCCGCGCCCCAAGGCCCTACGTCGAGGAGCACCGCCCGCCACGTCCCGGTGTAGCGCTCACGAGAGGGCATCGGCACAAACAAGGCCTCGGGCAAGGCCAGGGCCTCGGCGCGGAGGGCCTCGGCGTGCGCCTCTAAGATCCGCAGGGCGGGCAGCTCAGTGAGGTTCATGCGGTACATCCTCTGGGGAGACGAAGAGGGTCGCGGTCGTTCAGATGCGGGTAACGAACCACAGAGGCACAGAGCTCACAGAGGGATGAACACAGAGGGGGTCGGGGAATGTTCGGGCGTCGGCCGCGACTCGGAGGGCTTTAGGGAGGAGGCGAGGAGGGAGAGGTTGTGGTGTTGTTTCGTGGACTTCGCCGCGCTGCGCCACCAATCCCTCTGTATCCCTCCTCTGTGAACTCTGTGCCTCTGTGGTTCGTTCCACCGAAGCACCACCAACGCTGAGTTTGCCCAACGCCCGCTGTGGTTCGTTCCCCGAATTGCCACCAGCCTCGCCCGACGCGCAGCCTCAACACCACGCGCCGGGACGATCTCAGGCTCAGCGCGTCAGCTTCTTGTACTTGATGCGGTGGGGCTGGTCGGCGTCAGCGCCCAGGCGGCGCTTGCGGTCGCGCTCGTAGTCTTGGTAGTTGCCCTCAAACCACACCACCTGGGAGTCGCCCTCGAAGGCGAGGATGTGGGTGGCGATGCGGTCCAAGAAGAAACGATCGTGGCTGATGACCACGGCGCAGCCGGGGAAGATGGTGAGCGCCTCCTCCAGGTTACGCAGAGTCTCCACGTCGAGGTCGTTCGTGGGCTCGTCCAAGAAGAGCAGGTTGCCGCCGGTCTTGAGCAGCTTGGCGAGGTGAACGCGGTTGCGCTCGCCGCCGGAGAGCGTGCCCACCTTCTGCTGCTGGTCAGAGCCGGTGAAGTTGAACAGCGAGACGTAGGCCCGACTGTTCACGTCTTTGCCGCCGATCTTGAGGAGATCGTGACCGCCGGAGATCTCTTCCCACACGGTCTTGTTGTCGTTCAGGGCGTCGCGGCTCTGGTCGACATAGGCCAGGTCCACCGTCTCGCCGTGGGTGACCTTGCCGCCGTCGGGCTGCTCGGCGCCCAAGAGGATGCGGAACAGCGTCGTCTTGCCCGCGCCGTTCGCGCCGATCACGCCGACGATGCCGCCGGGGGGCAGCTTGAAGCTCAGGTTCTCAAACAGGAGCTTGTCGCCATAGGCCTTGGTGAGCCCCTCGACCTCGATCACCTTGCCGCCCAGACGGCGGGTGAGCGGGATGTGGATGCGCGCGCCGACGCCGCGGCGGGCCTCGGCCTCGTTCGCCACGAGCTGCTCGTACGCGCTGATGCGGGCCTTGGACTTGGCCTGACGGGCGCGGGGCGACTGGCGAATCCACTCCAGCTCCTCACCCATCGCCCGAGCGCGGTCGCTCTCGGCCTTCTTCTCTTGGCGCATACGCTCTTGTTTCTGCTCCAGCCAGCCGGAGTAGTTGCCCTCGAAGGGGTAACCCTTGCCGTGGTCAAGCTCGAGAATCCACTTGGAGACGTTGTCCAAGAAGTAGCGGTCGTGGGTCACGGTGATGACGCAGCCCGCGTACTCGGCCAGAAAGCGCTCCAGCCACGACACGCTCTCGGCGTCGAGGTGGTTGGTGGGCTCGTCGAGCAGGAGCAGGTCGGGCTTCTCCAACAGCAGGCGGCACAGGGCCACGCGGCGGCGCTCACCGCCGGAGAGGTTCTTGACCGCCCAGTCGGCGGGGGGCACCCGCAGGGCGTCCATGGCCACGTCGAGGGTGCGGTCCATCTCCCAGGCGCCGGCGGCGTCGATCTTGTCTTGCAGCTCGGCCTGGCGGGTGATGAGGCGGTCCATCTCGTCATCGGTGATGTCTTCGCCCATGCGGTTCGACACGGCGTCGAACTCCAACAGCAGCTCACGCCAATGTTTGAGGCCCAGCTCGACGTTGCCGCGCACGTCGAGCGTCTCGTCAAGCTTGGGCTCTTGGGGCAAGAAGCCCACGCTAGAGCCCGGCTTGAGGATCATCTGGCCGTTGTATTCGGTGTCTTGGCCCGACATCAGGCGCAGCAGCGTGGACTTGCCCGAGCCGTTGTGGCCGATGACGCCGATCTTGGCGTCGGGGTAGAACGAGAGCCAGGTGGGATCGAGGATCTTGCGGCCCGAGGGCAGAATCTTTTCGCAGCCGATCATCTGGAAGACGAAGTCGTTGGCCATGTGGACCTCCGTGAAGGCCCCCTCTCTACCCCGGGTCCAGATCCTCGGCCACGGGCAGACCGCCATGATTCAAATCACCGTCAAAGGCCCAGCGGCCCTTCCGCCACGGCGCGCGCACGGCCGGGGTGAGGAGCTGGAGGTATCTCTCGCGGGGGATCTCTTGGGCGCCGAAGCGGTGCAGGTGATCGGTGTAGACCTGGGAGTCGATGAGCGTGAAGCCCCAGCGCCGAAGCTGCACCACGAGGGTGGTGAACGCGATCTTCGACGCATCCGGCGCCAAGGCGAACATGGACTCGCCGAAGTACACGTCGCCCAGGCCTACGCCGTAGAGCCCGCCGACGAGGCGGTCGTCTTCCCAGGCCTCGACGCTGTGCGCCAGGCCCATCTTAAACAGGCGCAGGTAGCCCTCACGCAGGTCGTTCGTGATCCAGGTGCCGCCTTGGCCGGGCCGGGGCGTGCGCGCGCAGCGGTCGATCACCGAGGCGAAGTCTCGGTCCATGGTGAGGCGATAGGGCTGACGCCGGATGGCCTTTCGTAACGACCGCTGCACCCGGAGCTCGTCAGGCAGGAGCACAAAGCGCGGATCGGGGGAGTGCCAGAGGATCGGCTGGCCCTCGTTGTACCAAGGAAAGATGCCCATGGTGTAGCCCAAGAGCAGGCGCCGCGGGTGCAGATCGCCCCCCACGGCGAGCAGGCCGTCCTCACGGGCGAGGCGCGGATCGGGGAAGATGTGCTCATCGGGCAGCGCGAAGACCGGCATCCTGCGAGAATCGCGCGTTGTGCGCCGGTCGGCAAGCCCCCGCCGCGTGTGGCAAAGACGACAGATAGAGAGCAGGATGAATCGCAGCAGGAGGAGTCATGGGTCTCAAGGATCTTCTCAAATCGACGGTCAAGCGCGCCTTGGGTCGCGGAGACGCGCCTGCGCCCACGCCTGCGCCCACGCCTGCGCCCGAGGCCCGGCCCACCCGCTCCGGCAGCCACCCCGCGCCGCCGCCGTGGCGCGCCACCCAAGCGCCCGTGGCTCAGGCCGCCGCGCCCGTCGTGGAGCCTGTCGTAGAGCCCCAGGCCTCGCCTGAGGAGCCGCCCTTGGACGATCAGGTCTCCCAGAACCCCAACGACTGGATGGACAACGGCGCCTTGCCCCCGGGGGACGAGCCCCAGGTCGCCGCGCCGACCTTCGACGTGGTGCTCGACGGCGCCGCCGGGGATGAGGCCTGGGCGCCGACGGCTGAAGAGCGCACCGCGCGCCGGGCGGAGCTGCCCCAAGACATGCCTCCGCCGCCGGCCTTCACGCCCCGACCCAGCCACGACACCGTCGTTGAGCTGGACGCCGCGCCGATCGGTGAGGCCAGCGAGGAGGCCCCCGCCGTCCCCGCCCCCGGCGCCCCGGCCACGGGGATGCCCGAGGTGAACCCCGACGCCGAGTTTAAGGTTCACCTCATCAACGAGCAGGAGGGCATCGATCTGGTGATCACCACCTTCGTGGGTGAGCCCGTGCTCGACGCCGCCGACCGCCAAGGACTCGCCCTGCCCTACTCCTGCCGCAACGGCGGCTGCACCATCTGCGCGGGCAAACTCTTGAGCGGTGAGGCCGAGATGGGCGATCAGTATGTGCTGGAGCCCGAGCAGATCGCCGCCGGGTTCAGGCTGTTGTGCTGCGCCTGGGTGACCAGCGACGCGACGATCATCACCCATCAAAACGACGCGGTCTCCTAGGGCGAAGTGGTCGATTTAAGCGGTCTTGCCGTGGGGGCGATCGCCGTTGGGCTGGGCTCGGGCGCCGGTGAGGCCCTCGGGCCGGGGCCGCGCGCGACCGGCGCCTAAGCCATAGAGCAGGTAGTCGCTCACACCATAGAGCCGCTGGAGCAAGTCGCGATAGCCGCTCAGGCGCATCCCGGCGTAGTAGTCAAACGCCGCGCGCTCGACGCCGTCCACGCCGCGGACCTCCAAGACCACCTGGGTCTCTTCAGAGAGGATGGTGTGGTGGGGCAGCCTCGGCCAGTCCGCCCGGCGAAGGGCCCCCCGAAGCTCGTCTACCCCCGCGGGGCTCAGGCTGGCCTCCCAGACCGCGTGGGCCCCGTGCAGGCGCCCCTCCAGCAGCAGGGCCCCGTCGGGCCAGAGGGTAAGCTCGACACGGCCGAACATGGGATCCTCGGGGTGCTCCACCCCAAGGCTGAACTGCATCCAGGCGCCGGTCTTCACGAGGGTCTCCGCTCATGCGTGAACAGGTCATAATTCTTTTACCACATGTCAACGCCGCTTGACAAAATTCGTCTGGGGCTTGGGCCGATCGGCGGGGCACGACATGTCGGTGATCACCGACATGTCGGTGAGCCAGCACCACGAGATGTCGGTGACCTAGGCCCTGGGGCCACGCTCAGGGCGCGGGGCTGGGGATTTTGCGTTGGCACGCTCCTTGCGAAAGGGGAGCCATCCCGACCGCGTCCCGACGACCGGACGGCCCCCAACACGGAGAAAAAAACATGCTCACCATCGGCGACAAGCTCCCGGCCTTCAACCTCGACGCGGTGCTCGCGGACAAGTCCTTCGGCAAGGTCACCGACCAGGACGCCCCCGGGCGCTGGAAGGTGCTGTTCTTCTGGCCCATGGACTTCACCTTCATCTGCCCCACGGAGATCGCGGCCTTCGGGCGGCGCAACGGCGACTTTCAGGATCGTGAGGCCGAGCTTCTGGGCGCGAGCACCGACACCCACTTCGTTCACCTCGCCTGGCGTAAGCAGCACCCCGACCTGAACAATCTGCCGTTCCCGATGCTCGCCGACACCAAGCGGGAGCTGTCCACGGCGCTGGGCATCCTGCACAAACAAGACGGCGTGGCGCTTCGGGCCACCTTCATCGTCGATCCCGACGGCGTCATCCGCTGGGTCTCGGTGAACGATCTCAGCGTCGGCCGCAGCGTCGATGAGGTGCTGCGGGTGCTCGACGCCCTCCAGACCGACGAGCTCTGCCCCTGCAACTGGCAGCCCGGTCAGGAGACCATCCAGGTGCCCCGATGAGCCCCCTTGAGGCGGTCAGCGCGCGCCTGCCCGAGCCCGCCCGGGACATCCGGCTGAACCTGCAGTCCGTGCTCGGCGGCTCAACCTTGAGCCCCGTCAGCCGCCTCACCGTGGCCATCGCCTGCGCGTGGGCGTCGGGCTCAAAGCCCCTCGCCCGGGCCCTGGAGGCCGAGGCCCAGGCGAGCCTGCCCGAGCCCGAGGCCGCGGCCACCATCGACGACGCCCGCGCCGCGGCGGCCTTGATGTCGATGAACAACGTCTTCTACCGCTTCCGCCACTTCGTCGGCAAAGAGGGCTACCGCGAGCGCCCCGCCCGTCTGCGCATGGGCCGAATCGCCCGCCCGCTGACCGACAAGGCGACCTTTGAGCTGGCCTGCCTCGCCGTGAGCGCCATCCACGGCTGCGAGGACTGCGTGAAGAGCCACGAGCTCACCGTGCTCGGCCACGGCAAGACCGAGGATGACGTGATGGACACGATCCGCCTGGCGGCGGTGATCCACGCGGCGGCGGTGGGGCTGTTGATGACGGAGGAGTGATCCGCGGCTGACCCCAGCCTGACCCACCTCTCCCCAACCCACGCCGGGGCGCTTACGTTGCGGTCCATGAGCACGACCGACCGCGTGAGCCCCCCGGCTGAGCTGGCGCCGACCCTCGACCACGTCACCGAGCTTGGTGACCTCACCGCCTTGGCCGCCCGGCCGGAGTCCCTCGGCGACGTGCGCCAGCGGGCGCTGCGGGCCTTGGCTTCAGTGATCCCCTACGATCTCGCCGCGCTGTACGAGCTTCAAGACGACACGCTGGTGGTGCGCGCCGCTGAGGGCCGCCTGGCCGACGCCCGGGTGCGGCGCCACAGCCTCAACCTCGGGCGCTTCCCCACCCTACGCCAAGCTCTTGAGACCCGCCGCCCTCTGCGCCTCAACCACCACGATCATGTCGGCGACGAGGGCGACCCTTACGACGGCCTCTTGAACCTGCCGCCGGGCCACGCCTGTATGGTCGTGCCGCTGTTCACCGGTGACCGCGCGCTGGGGCTCATCACCCTGGATCAGTCGAGCTGCGGGCCGTACACGCCGGAGATGCTGGAGATCGCCGGGGTGTATGGCCAGGTGCTCAGCCTGGCGATGGCCTACGCCGAGCAGGCCCGGCAGCTCGACCGCTACCGCCGCCAGCTCCGTGAACAGAACCGCCTGCTCGTCGCCGAGCTGGGCGGGGACGAGGTCGCCATCCGCCGCCTCACCGCCTGCCCCAGCCCGGCGATGTCGGCCTTGGTCACGCTGTGCCGTCAGGTGGCGCCTAGCCCCCTGCCCGTGCTCATCCAGGGGGAGACCGGCGTAGGCAAAGAGGTGGTCGCCCGGGCCATTCACGCCTGGAGCGACCGGGCGAGCGGCCCCTTCGTGAGCCTCAACTGCGCGGCCTTGCCCGAGGGCCTCATCGAGTCCGAGCTCTTCGGCCATGTGCGCGGGGCCTACTCCGGCGCCGACCGCG
>Ga0066604_10001659_pt1 | contig 11952 bp, 11 predicted proteins | sample Higcelwee11metaG_FD_59501 | JGI IMG/M metagenome (GOLD analysis project Ga0066604, IMG submission 59501) | Freshwater pond sediment microbial communities from the University of Edinburgh, under environmental carbon perturbations - High... | ecosystem: Environmental > Aquatic > Freshwater > Pond... | reverse complement strand
GGTCGGGGGCGAGCTCGATGTTGTCGATGCGAAGATCCGTCGTGGCCTGCTTGAGCTTGCCCGCCTCGACGCTCAACGAGTCAACCCGCAGGTCCACCAGGCCGCCGACCAGGGCCGGGCGCAGGTTCACGCCCTCGACGATCAGCTCCCCGCCGGGCTCCCCCGCCGTGGCCCAGGCGAGCTGCAGCTCGGCGTCACGCACGATGAGCTCGTCCCAAGGAAGCTCGGTCATGGGATCGGAGGGGGTGTCGTCCTCTTCGTCGTCACGCAGGCCGGGGAAGTCGGCCAAGGCGCCATCATTGAGGTTGAGGCGCACAAACGGGCGGTCGAGCTCGAGCACCCGCAGGCGCGGCCCCGACCAGCCGAGGCCCACCCGGGCGCGCACCCGACGGGCGACGACCAGGGGCTCGCCGGTCTCGGCGCTGCGCACGACGAGGCCGCGTAGGGTGACCCGCGCCGGGAACAGCTCAACGACGGCGTCGCCGAGGAGCACCTCCTCGCCGAGCAGATCCGAGGCCTCATGGGCGATGAGGTCGGTGAGCCACAGCCGGAAGAGGTCGGACCGTAAGGCGACGCGGGTGAGCCCCCCGACCACCAGGAGGGTCAGGGTGAGCCGGAGCAGCCGGTGCAGCCTTGGTCGGCGAGATTCAGGCACCGAACATAGAGACGCCCAGGACGGGGGGAAGGTTCCGTCCTGGGCGTATGGAGCGGGCGACGGGATTCGAACCCGCGACCCCAAGCTTGGGAAGCTTGTGCTCTACCAGCTGAGCTACACCCGCGCGTGCCATCTCGTCTAACCTATCACGCGCTTCTGGCAAGCGCGCGGCGCGCCGTCAGCGCCCGAGCACCCGCCGCAGGGCCTTGACCCGGGCGGCGACCTCTCCGGCGCGATGATCGGGGTGGAACTCGGAGATCTCCTCCAGAGCGCGCAGGGCGACGCGGCGCTGGCCGGCGCGGGCGGCGAGATCGGAGAGCTCAAAGAGCGCCTCCGCGAGCCCCGTGGCGTCATCGTTGGACTCCATGAGCGCCAAGCGAAGCTGACGTAGGGCGGCCTCGGCGTCGCCGCCTTCACGGAGCGCCTGGGCCCGGGCCACCGCGGCCTCTAAGCCCAGCACCCCGCTGAGCAGCGCCAAGGCGTCCTCGTGCATGCCCAGACCGATGAGGCCACGCGCCTCCTCCACCGCGGCGCGGCCCCCTTTGGCGCTGGGCTTCGCGGGCGCGGGCGCCGGAGCGGGCGTCGGAGCCGGAGCGCGCGCGGGCGGCGCGGCGGGCCGAGGGGGCGGCGGCGCGGCGGCCTGGAAGACGTCGGCGAAGAGCCCACCACCGCCGCCGAGGTCACCTCCGAAGGGATCCGCGGCGTCTCCGCTGTCCTCAAAGCTCGACCCGAAGGACAGCCCCGCGGGCTCGGGCTCGGGCTCGGGCTCGGGCTCAGGCTCAGGCTCAGGCGGCGCGGCTTGGACGGTCCGGGCCATGGGCGGGGCCGTCTCTTCGTCGTCGATCAGCTCGTCGTCGTCGATGGGCGCCGGGGCCGTGGGGCGCGCCGGGGCTGGCGTCGCCGGGGGCGCGGTGTCCTCGTCGTCGATCAGCTCGTCGTCGATCAGCTCATCGTCGATCAGCTCGTCGGGGCCCACCTCCGCCGGGGCGGCGTTGGTGAAGGCCGGCGGCGTGCCGCCCAAGGACTTGATGCGCGCGGCCACCCGGGGGCGCTCATCAGGGCGCACGAGCTCAAACACCGTGCCTGCGTGTAAGAGCGCGGTCTCGTTGTCACCCAACGACGCGGCGACCTCGGCGGCCCAGGCGAGGATCACCACGGAGCGAGGGCTCAGGGCCAAGGCCCGGCTCAGCTCGTCGGCGGCGCGCTGGGGCATGCCGTAGCGGCAGAAGACGTCGGAGCGGGCGGCGAGGCGCAGCTCGGTGTCGTCGGTGGGCTCGGCGGCGCGCAGGCGGTAGAGCCGGAACTCGGCCTCGTCGATCGTGGCGCGCACCCGGCGGCGGCGGGCCTCGATCTCCCCGTCGGCGTCCCCAAACCCGAGGGCGCGCTCCAACGCCGCCAGCTCAGCCTTGGCTTGACCTGCGGCCTGGTGCGCCGTGGCCAGACGTAAGAGCGCCTCACGCGCCGCGCCGGGGTCACCGCCTTGTTCTTGGGCCTTGGCGAAGAGCTCCAGAACCCGCAGGTTTCCGCCGTCGTTCGCCATGGCCGCGCGCAGAAGCTCCAGAGCCTCGGGGCGCTCATCCGCGGCCAGAGACGCCTCGGCGGCGTCCACGAGCAGATCGGCGTCACCCGGGCGCAGCGCCAAGGCCGTTCGCGCCACCCGCGCCACCTCACCCATCTGGCCGCGGCGGCGGTACTCGTCGATGGCCTCGCGGTACCAGGCGTAGGCGGAGTCGGGCTTTGAGCCCTTCACGACCTCGGCGAGCTTTAGCCGCAGGGCCACGTCGTCGTGTTTGAGCTTGAGGAGCTGCTGGCCGATCTCGACGGCTTTGTTGGGATCCCCGCCGAGGTAGCCCTCAAACGCGGCCTCAAACGCGGGGATCGACTCGGCGCGAAAGCCGGAGTTGTAGTACGCCTCGCCCAAGGCCTGCTGCAGCTCGGGATCTGAAGGCTTCAGGGGCACGAGCTGTTTATAGAGCGCCAAGGCCGCCCGGTGGTTGCCCGCCGCGGCGTGCAGCCGGGCCACCTCGGAGAACAGCTTAAACGCCTCGGCCTTCTTGCCCATCTTGGAGTACAGCTCGGCCAACTTCTGCCGGGCGCGCACGTCGCGGGCGTCTTTTTTGAGGATCTGGACGTAACATTCGGCGGCTTTGTCGAGCTGCTCACGCGCGACAAACTTGAGGGCTTGCTGCTCCAGCTCGTTTCGGTCGAAGGCCACGACAGGGCTCCTGGGTGCGTCGTCTTGCGCAGGGAGCGCCCCGACGCGCCAGCGCGCACCGGAGTCTCCATCGGCGACCTTATTCTACGCCACACCCGGCGGACAAGGGGTCAACCGCTCGTCGATCCCTCTGCGGCGCGCCGGGCCAACCAGACCTCCAGGGTCTTTGTGGAGAAACGCGCGGTGGCGAACTCCTCGCAGCGCAACAGCTCGCGGTGCAGCGGGAGGGTCGTCTTCACGCCCTCCACCACGGCCTCGTCCATGGCCCGCACGAGGCGCGAGAGCGCGATCTCTCGGGTGGGGCCCCAGGCGATGATCTTGGCGACCATGGAGTCGTAGTAGGGCTGAATCCAGGCGCCTTCACACACCGCGGAGTCGATGCGGATGCCCAGGCCGCCCGGGGCGTGGTAGCCGGTGATCTGGCCGGGGCACGGCGTAAAACGCCAAGGATCCTCGGCGTTCACCCGGGCCTCGATGGCGTGGCCGTCGAGGCGCACGTCCTCTTGGCGCAGGGGCATCGGCTCGCCCGCGGCGAGGCGGATCTGGAGCTGGATGAGGTCGATGCCGCTGACCTCTTCAGTGACGCAGTGCTCGACCTGGATGCGCGGGTTGACCTCTAAGAAGAAGAACTCCTCGCCCTCGACCAAAAACTCGCAGGTGCCGACGGTGTGGTACCCCGTAGACGCCACGAGCTTGGCGGCGGCCTCGCGGATGCGCCCACGCAAGGACTCGCTGAGCCCAGGCGCCGGGGCTTCCTCGACGATCTTCTGGTGGCGGCGCTGCATCGAGCAGTCGCGCTCGCCGACATGAATCGCCGCGCCGAACTTGTCTCCGGCGACCTGCACCTCGATGTGCCGGGGCTCGCGCAGGTAACGCTCGATGAACACGTCGCCGTTGCCGAACGACGCCAGGGCCTCGGTGCGGGTGAGCTCAAAGATGCGGCGGAGCTGGTCGTCGTCTTCGACCACCCGCATGCCTTTGCCGCCGCCGCCCGCCGCGGCCTTGAGGATGATCGGGTATCCAACCTTACGCGCGATGGTGAGCGCCTCGTCGATGGTGCCCACGGGGCCGGGCGAGCCCTCTAAGAGCGGCAGGCCCGCGACCCGGGCGGCCTCTTTGGCCGAGAGCTTGTCGCCGAAGACCCGCAGGTTTTTGGTGTCGGGTCCGATGAACGTCATGCCCATCTCGGTGACGGCCCGGGCGAAGTCGGCGTTCTCGGCCAAGAAGCCGTAGCCGGGGTGGACGGCGTCGGCCCCGGTGATCTCCGCCGCGCTGAGCACGCGGGGGATGTTCAGGTACGACTGCCGCGCCGCCGGAGGCCCGATACACACGGCCTCATCGGCAAACCGTACGTGCAGGGCGTTCGCGTCACACTGGGAGTAGACCGCGACCGTCTTCACCCCCAGCTCACGGCAGGCGCGGATCACCCGCAGGGCGATCTCGCCGCGGTTGGCGATGAGGATCTTGCCGAAGGGGGGCTTGGGCGCGGTCATGGGTCAGCTACGGACGCGGAAGAGGGGCTGGCCGAACTGTACCGGCTGGCCGTTCTGGGCGAGGATCTCGACCACGACGCCGTCTGCGTCGCTCTCGATCTCGTTCATCAGCTTCATGGCCTCGATGATGCAGAGCACCTGGCCTTTACGAACCGACGCGCCAAGCTCGGCGTAGGGCGGCGCATCAGGCGAGGCCGAGCGGTAGAAGGTGCCGACCATGGGCGAGCTGACGACGTGGCCCGGCGGCGGGGTGGGCGCCTGGGCCGCCGGAGACGGCGCGGCGACGGGGGCGGACGGCGCGGCGACCACGACCGGCGCGGCGGCGACGGGCACACCGCCGATCCGCAGGCTGAGGTTGACCTCTTCGTCTTCGTAGCTGAACTCGGAGACGTTCTTGGCGATGAGGAGATCCAGCAGCGTCTCTAAGCGCTGCAGGTCCAGACGTTCGGCGGCCATGGCCACTCCGCATGGGGGAGAGAGGGGCTTTGGGGAAAGCGCTGCGGCGCTCTATCGGGCTCGGCGCAGCCCGTCCACCAGTCCACGCAGGCCGAGCATGTAGCTGTCCGGGCCGAAGCCCATGATCTGGCCCCGCGCGATGTCCGCGAGCAGCGACTTGTGCCGGAACGCCTCGCGGGCGTAGACGTTTGAGAGGTGGACCTCCACAAACGGCAGGCGCGTGGCCAGAAAGGCGTCGCGCAGGGCGATGGACGTGTGGGTGTAGGCGCCGGGGTTGATCAAGACGCCGTCGACCACCCCCATCGCCGCGTGCAGGCGGTCGATGAGCGCGCCCTCGTGGTTCGACTGGAAGGTCTCCAGGTGAACGCCGAGATCAATGGCCAAGGCCGTGAGCCGCGCCAGGACGGCGTCGAGGGTGTCCGCGCCGTAGACGCCGGGCTCTCGTTGGCCGAGCAGGTTCAGGTTGGGGCCGTTGATGACGAGGATCTTCACAGGGCTCCGACCCGTGTTTTGCCCAATCCAGCGGGCTTAGTTGGCGTCGTCCGTGGCGATCTCGATGAGCTCGGTCGCGTAGGCGATGCTGGCGGTGAGGTAGACCGAGCTGAACACCAGCTCATCGCCGCTGATCGCCCCGTCGCCGTCAGAGTCTTCAGTGCTGTAGGGCATCGCGTCGAGCAGGCCGTAGAGGCGCACGAGGCCGCGGCTGTCGGTGGGGATGATCGCGTAGTTGGGGCGGTAGGCGTCTTCGTTGCCCGCGCCGTAGTCGTTGGCGAGGGTGTAGTACTGTCCGGTGGAGATGTCGTACCAGGGGCAGGTGTTCTCGTCGAAGTTCTCTTCGCAGTCGCCTTCAGGGGCGGGCGGCGGGTCGGCCACGCTCACCGCGCCTTGGGGCAGAAGCACGAGGCCGTTGTACGACGACAAAAACTCCATACGTACGCCAGAGAGCGGCACGCCGCCGTCGTCGAGCACGCCGAAGTCGAGCACGAGCATCAGCGCGTAGCCGTCGGCCTCTTCAGCGAAGGCGACGCTTGGGGAGACGGTGAGATCCGTGACCCCGGTGATCGAGGCGCCATAAGGCGCGGGGTAACCCGTCTCAGGCACGCAGCCCGAGGCCAGCACGGCCAGGGTCAGAAAGCAGGTCAGCGAAAGGGCGCGCGTCATCGGTCCTCCTCGCGAGCGCTGATCACGAGGGCGGCCTCGTGCAGCTCTTCGGGTGTCACAGCATCCAGCCGAACCCGTCCACACTCGATGGGGTAAGCAACGCGGAGTGTACCATACGCGCGCTTCTTGTCCATTCCCGTCGCCGTGACCAGGGCCTCGGCGGACAGCGTCGGGCAGCGCACAGGCAGCCCCAGAGACCTGAGCAAGGCCGTGATCCGCGCCCGGAAGGCGCCGTCGGCCTCGCCGCGCAGCTCAGCGATGCGCGCCTCGGCGATGATGCCAAGCCCAACGGCCTCGCCGTGGCGGATCGCCCCGTAGCCCAAGCAGCGCTCAACGGCGTGGCCCAGGGTGTGCCCGAGGTTCAGGATGGCGCGCAGGCCCTCCTCACGCTCGTCTTGGCTGACGATCGCCGCCTTCACCCGCACACACTCGGACACGGCGCGCGCGGTGGCCTCGGCGTCGCGGTGGAGCACCCGCAGGCCGTCCGTCTCCAGGGCGCTCAGCAGGGCCTCGGAGTCAATGACGCCGTGCTTGACGACCTCGCCGAGGCCGCAGCGCAGCTCATCTTCAGGCAAGGTGGCCAAGGTGTCGATGGCGGCGTACACGAGGCTAGGCTGGTAGAACGCGCCGATGAGGTTTTTGCCCTCTTTGGCGTTCACCCCCGTCTTTCCGCCGACGCTGGAGTCGACCATCGCCAACAGCGTCGTCGGCACCTGCACCAGCGGCAGGCCCCGCAGCACGCTCGCCGCCGCGAAGCCGACGACGTCGCCGGTCACCCCGCCGCCCAGCGCGATGACCGGGGTGTGGCGATCGACCCGCCGGGCGAGGAGCGCCTCGACGAGCGCGGTCCAGGTCTCAAACGTCTTGTTGGCCTCGCCGTCGGGCAAGGTGAGCAGGGTTGGCGAGAAGCCCGCCGCGCGAAGGCTCGCCTGGGCGACCTCAGCGTAGAGGGGGCCCACGACGTCGTTGGTGACCACAACGCAGGGCCCCAGGCGGCGACGCTCGGCCAGGGCCGCGCCGAGGCCCAAGAGCGCACCGAAGATCACGGGGTAGCTACGATCGCCTAAGGTCACGGTCTGGGGCGGGAGGATCACGGGCGCTCCAAGGTGGCGAGGATGGCCCGGGCGAGGGCCTCGGGGGGCAGCGTGGCGTCGAGGGTGAGCTGGGCCTCGGCGTAGCGTGGCGCGCGGGCCGCCGCCAAAGCCTTCACGCCGGGGCCCCAAAGCGGCCTCCCCTGCCCTGCCCCGACCCGCGCCTGAAGCACCTCGATCGGCGCGTGGAGCCACACGACGAGGCCCCAGGCGGTCAGGGCCTCCATCGCGCCGGGCTGAATCGGCGCGCCACCTCCGCAGGCGAGCACGCAGGGGCCCTCGCGGAGCGTGGCGTAGAGGGCCTCGGACTCGACCGCACGAAACCCGGCCTCCCCCCGCTCGGCGAACAAGCTCGCCACGCTGGAGCCGGTCTCCTGCTCAACGCGGGCGTCGAGGTCGATGAGCGGCAGGCCGACGAGCGGCGCCAAGATCCCGCCGACGGTGGACTTCCCGGCGCCCATAAAGCCGATGAGCGCCACCCCTCGCGAGGCGACGCTCATGGGGGCCAGACGGCTGGGCTCAGCGGGAGCGGTTGACGATTCGGGGAGTGACAAAGACGAGCATCTCGTTTCTTTCGATCGTCCGGGCGAAGTTCTTGAACAGGTAGCCGAGGAGCGGGATGCGGTGCAACAGGGGCACGCGGTTGTTGCTCACCGTCTCGGAGCTGGTGTACACGCCGCCGATCACCACGGTGTCGCCGTCATCAATGAGGAACTGGCCGCTCGCCTCCTTGATCTGGATGGCGGGCTGGCCCTGCACGGCCTGGGAGAAGTCGGGGCGGTTGTTCGTGATGCTCAGCTTCATGAACACCTTGCCGTCCGAGGTGATGTGCGGGGTGACGTTCATCTCCAAGGCCGCGGTGATGAACTGCACCTGGGTGCCGCCCGCTGAAGTGGAGAGGAACGGGATACGCGCGCCTTGGGTGATCTGCGCCGCGACGTTGTCCAGGGTGAGCACCTTGGGCGAGCTGATCACCTCGCCGTAGCCTTCGCTCTCCATCGCCATCAGGCGCACGTCGATGTTGATCAGGCCCGAGAGGCTGCCCAAGCTGAGCGCGAGCGAGCCGAACGACGCCGCGGCCGGCAGGTCTACGGCGAGGTTGTCGGTGCCCGGCGTGAAGAAGATGTTGCGCGCGTTGCCCGCCTGCACAAACTCTTTGCCGCCGGAGAGGCCCACGGAGTTGGGGAAGAACAGCCCCGTGCCCGCGCCGGTCGCGCCCGAGGCGTTCAGCTCGCCGCCCCACTGGATGCCCAGCTCCTTCGAGAAGCTCGACGTGGCCTCGACCACCCGCGCCTCGATGAGCACCTGGGGCGTCGGCTTGTCGAGGTGGCGGATGAGCTCGCGGATCTGGGCGAGGCGCTCCTCAGTCTCTTGGATGATGAGCTGGTTGGAGCGGGACTCCACCTGCACACTTCCCCGGGACGACACGAGCTCGGCGACCTGCTTGGAGAGATCGTCGGCCTGGGCGTAGTTCAGCGGCACGACCAGGAGCTTGAGCGGCGTGAGCTGCTCGATCGACGCCTGGGCCTCGACCGCGGCCTGCTGCTCGGCCTTGATGATCTCGATCGGCGCGATACGCACGATGTTGCCGAAGCGCTGGGCGCCGAGGCCCTTGGCCTGCAAGATCGCGGCGAGGGCCTGATCCCAAGGCACGTCCTCAAGCCGCACGGTCACCGAGCCCTTCACGTCGTCGCCCGCGACGATGTTCAGGCGGCTGACGTGGGAGATGAGCCGGAAGACCGAGTGGATGTCGGCGTCGACCAGGTCGATGTTGATGCGCTGGCCGGTGAAGCCACTCGTAGACGCGCCGCCGGACTCGGACATGAACACGCCGGTGCCGCCCATGATCGACGCGGGGTCGCTGGAGCCGCGGCCCGCGCCGAAGGCGGACTGGGGATCTGAGGTGCGCCCGGACTCGCCGATGAGGGTCTCGCTGGTGTACGCGCCCTTGAGGCCGCCGCCGTCGTCGCCGCCGGGGGCCACGGTGGAGAAGCCTTGTTTGGCGGTGGCGCGGTCCTGCTGCATGTCCGCGGGCACGGCGAGATCGACGTAGAGCAGGTTGTCGGGCCCAGCGACGACCTTCCAGTCCGTCGTGCGCCGCAGGCTGATCGCCACCCGCACGCCGTCGCGGGTGCGGTAGGCGCGCACCATCCGCACCGGCGAGATGAACGAGCTGGCGTCGAGCACACGCTCCAACGACGTCGGCAAGGTGGCGCCGGGGAGGTCCACGACGATGAGGTTGGGCTCGGGCTGGCTTGAGGTGAAGTCCACCGCCGCCGTGGTGCCGATGACCACGCGGGAGACGGTGTCTTTGTTCTCAAAGTCCAGAGACGACATCGAGAGGCCGCCGACGGCGCTGGGGCCCGAGACCGCGCCCGCGGCGAGGCCACGGTTCGCCTGGTCATCGAGGCCGAGGGCGTCTGACCCACCTGCGCCGCCGCCGCCGCTGCCCGCCAGGGCCGCCGCGAGGGGATCGTCGCTCATCGAGCCGGCCTTGAGGCGCAGCTCAACGCCGTCGCCGCGCTTGACGAGGCTGTACGAGGCCTGCTCACGCAAAAACACCCGCACGGTGGTGACCGAGCCATCGGCGAGCTGCTTCACCTCGACGCTCTCGACGAGGGTTGACGCCCCGCCGACCACAGCGCCCACGTCTCCGGCGTCGACGCCCATCATGTCGATCACGACCGTCGGCGGCGAGGCCGTCGAGAAGTCGCTGATGACGGCGGCGTCGAGGGACCCTTGGGTGCGGATCTGGACGACGGTGGCTCCATCGGTAGACGACACGGTGACAGCAGAGAGCTCGGGCGCGCCATCCTGGCCAAACAGCGGCGGCGCCAACAGGGCGATGCTCACGACAGCGGCGACGGCCAGGCTCCTCGCGATCCAGCGAATGCCCATCTTGACTCCTTCAGCCCGCTCCGAGATCTCGGGGCGGTGGGGGCGACTGTCCTGGGGTGCTCTCAAGGGGAGGTGGCTCATAGCGTGCCTCCTTCCTCGACGGGCAGGGCGATGACGGTCTGCTCGGTGACGAGGTTCCCGTCCGCCTCCTTGTACTCTTCAGTGACGACAACACTCGTCCGCGAGATCTGCGTCACGCGGCCCCAGTGTTTGCCGACGTAGGTGCCGAGCTCCAGGATGTGCCCGGTTTGTTCGGGATCCTGGACCATGGCGCGGGGGCTGTCGATGCCCCAGACCACACCGACGAGCTTGTACTGCTCGATGTCGAAGCGCTGCAGCGGCGTGGGGTTGGGGATCTCGGTGTCTTCGACCGCGCGGAAGAACGAGCGGAAGGGATCCCGCTTGCCGATGGGGTTGTAGGCGTACTCGCCTGGGGCCTCGGGGGGCTTCTCTTCCCCGGCTTTCGTGGGGTCGGCGGCGGCGCCGGCGGCGCCCGCGACGGCGGCGGGCCCAGCGGGTTTGGCGGCGGCGGCCGGAGCCTCACCGCCGATGTTGGCGCGCTGCCCCGTCGACTCGGGATCACAGGCGCCCAGCGCGAAGGCGAAGGACATCAGCAGCAGCGCGTGGAGCTTGGGAGTGGTCACTTCTTGCCTCCCTTCTTCTTCCGGGCCTCATCATCGGCCTTCTTCTTGGCGATCTCCTCTTCAGTCAAGAAGCGGTAGGTCACCGCTTTGCCCGAGACGTTGAGGAAGACCTTGCCTGCGCGCTCTTCAGGTTTGTCGAGCTTGATGTCTTGCACCGAGACGATGCGGCCCAGCTTGGAGAGCGCGTCGAAGAAGACCGCGACCTCGTGGTAGCTGCCGGTGATCTCCAGGGAGACCGGGACTTCAGCGTAGTAGCTCATCGCCACTTCGGGGAGCGGCTGGAACTTGCGCATCTCTAAGCCGGCCTTCTTGCCCGCTGTGGAGATTCGTTTGAGCAGCTCGGGGATCTCGCGGTCGTTGGGCAGCTCACGGAGCGCGTTCTTGAGCGCCTCAGTCAGCTCCTCAAGCTCACGCTCGCTCTCGGCGCGGTTCGCGGCGCGGCGCTTGACCTCGTCGCGTTTGGTGGTCTGCTCGGCGATCTTGGTCTCTAAGCCCGCGAGCTCCTCGCTGCCGGAGGACCACACGAGCGTGTAGAACAGCGCCATGATCAGCACACAGACGAGGCCGTAGATGGCCATGCGCTGGGCGCGGGGCAGCGGGGCGAGCTTCTCCATGAGGTCTTGGAGGCGGTTCATTCGTCACCTCCGGCGGCGGCGGGCGCGGGCGCGGCGGGGGCCTTGGCCTTGGCTTTGGCGTCTTTCTCGGCCTTGGCGGCCTCAGCCTTGGCCTTCTTCTCTTCAGCCACGATCTCCGCGGCGGTCTTGGGCGGCGAGACCTGGGCGGTGATCTCAAAGGTCTTGTACTTCTTGCCGTCCTTCTCCACGGAGTCGATGCCCACCAGGTAGACCTGGTCGAGCCAGTCGGAGCGCTCCATGTTCGTCAAGAACTGGGAGACGACCTCGTTGGACTGGGCGATGCCCTTGAGCTCCAGCTTGCCGCGCACCTCGTTGAGCTGGGTGAGGCTCACGGCCTCGGGGGCGGCCTCGGCCAGCTCATCGAGGAGGTGAACCGGGCCGGACTGGCTCTTCTTGAGATCCCCGATGACCGCGAGCTTGGCGCTTAAGTCTTCGCGGATCTTGGCGATCTCGTCTACGCGGTCGGCGTCGGCCTTGAGCGCGGTGATCTCCTTCTCTAAGGCCGCGAGGCGCGCCTTGGCGTCGGAGACCGTGGCGGCCTGGTAGATGCCCGCGACGAGGCACAGCAGGATCACCGCCGCTACGGCGACGGCCGCGTAGATCAGCTCCTGCTTGAGCGCCTCGACCTTCTTGGAGATGCGAACTGGAAGGAGGTTGATCTTGATCATGTGTCGCCGAGCCTCCGCAGGGCGAGGCCCGTGACC
>Ga0066604_10001654_pt1 | contig 11994 bp, 15 predicted proteins | sample Higcelwee11metaG_FD_59501 | JGI IMG/M metagenome (GOLD analysis project Ga0066604, IMG submission 59501) | Freshwater pond sediment microbial communities from the University of Edinburgh, under environmental carbon perturbations - High... | ecosystem: Environmental > Aquatic > Freshwater > Pond... | reverse complement strand
TGGGCGGGTGATACCTGATTGACGCCACCGTCAGAAGAAAAATCTCGGTAGGCGGTAAATAAGTGCCCCTTGACTTGTAGGAACCCTGGTAGCGACTTTCCGCTACCACCCTACAACAACCGACCGGAGCCAGAAAATGACCGTCGCCGACAAGCAGATCCTCGTCAGAGTCTCCACCGTGGAGCACGGGGAGATCTCCCGCCTCGCGGGAGAGGCAGGCCAATCCCTCTCCCGGTTCATCGTGAACCGCACCCTGGGCGAGGGCGTACAGGCCCCAGCCCTGGAGCTGGCCAAGGCACGCGCTGCGCTCCAGGCGGCGCTCAGGGCGCTAGACGACGTGAGCACTCAGGAGGTCGAGGAGGTCGTCATGGAGGTGCCTGTGCCTGTACAGGAGGCCGCCGCTCAGGAGCCCGTACCTGAGGTCGAGGAGGACGAGCCCGTCGTCTACGACGACGGCGACGTCTACGTGACCGTCTCGCCCCCTCCAGGAGCTCCGGCCTGGATTCGATCCGTGGACCGCGTGTACACCGCCTGGAGGGGAGACAGGGTGTCCATGAAGCGCCTCCGCGGCGCCGTCGTCAGCGCCCAGTCGTCTTTGATCACGCACCCAGGCTCGATCTTCGCCGCGCTCATCGGCTCCAAGCTCGTCGTGGGCCGCGCTCACGATGGTGCGGTCGTGTGGGGCGAGACGCTCTCCTGGAGGCAGGCAGACCGCGCGGCGACGCTCGACGCGCTCCAGGCGCTGGCCACGCGCGACCTGTGCCCCAGCGCCTGGGATGAGGACGAGGACGAGCTGGAGGCCGCCCGGCCCCCGAGCGCGAACCCGTTCGACGACCTCGACCTAGACCTCGCCTGACCCCAAGCATCAACCATGAGGCCGCGGGGCCGTCCCCCGACCGGCCTAAGACCGGAGCCAGAAAATGACCATCTTCCCCTTCACGTTCAATGACCTCCAGACCGTGACGCTCCCCCCGACGAGCGCGCAGGAGACGCTCAAGGGGCGCTACGCTTACGGTGAGCTGGCGGCGACCGGAGAGGTCGTCAGCGTCGAGTTCACCGTGCGCGACTGGGGGACTGCGGAAGGCGAGGCCGACGTCTACGTCAGCGTGGGCGACGAGCACCGCCATGAGTGCATGGACGTACCTCTCCAGGCCAACATTTCGCAGGTCCTGTGCTTCATCCAGTCTCTGATCCGAGACTGCCAGGGCCTGCCCTGTCGATGGTACGACCACTACGAAGCTGACGACGACTACGACGCTGACGGCGACGAAAACGACAGTGGTCACGTACTGGGGCGCGGTACCCCGCTCCCCGTGCCCAAGACGATCGAGATCATCGGGGACAACGTGCGCGTCGAGGAGGGCGACGCGGTCGTCTTCGTCCCCTTCGAGCGGCTCACGACGTTCCGCATCGCCCACGCTTGGCGCCGCGCTCACCAGCTCCTGCAGGCTGCCTGACCTCCCGCGGGTGATGGCGCCCCTACGGCGCCCACCCCTTGACCCACCCCCTCACGAGCTCGGCTACCCTGGCCGGGCTCGTGCCCGTCTGGATGACCAGCTCCTCCCCGGGCGCCCAGGGCTGGCCACGGATCATCCGCAGAGACTCGGGCGCGTCCCCGGGCAGGGCTGGGCGCCAGCGGCGCAGGGTGCCTGAGCCTGAGTGCCCAGGGGGGAGGTGCCAGGAGGTCAGGTACGAGCAGCCGACCTCCTCCGGGCGCGCACCACACCGGACTGCGGCGCGCACGGCCTCACCCAGGGCGACCTCGTCGTCCTCCGCGCGCCTCACCCAGATCGGGGAGTCTCCGCGGAGGTGGGGGTTTCTCGTCGAGTATCCAATCCCGGCCAGGCGGAGGCGTGTGCGGGGCGATTTAGCCCAGCGCCAGGGGACGATGTCCCTCACCTCGTCTAGGGAGAGCACGCCGGGGTGGCTGGGAGGTACGCAGGCCAGGTAGGAGCTGAGGCGCCAGCGGCGGCCCGGCTCGAAAACGGGAGGCGGCGGCGGGGTCACGGGCTTAGGGTCGGCCACTGTAGGCTCCGGGGTATCTACTCTCAGGAGTACCTGTTCGTGGCCCCACACCTCAGCCCCTCAGAGGCCGCTCAGCGCGAGCTCGACCTAGCCCTGCGCGCTGGCGTCCTGGCGCAGGCCCAGGCGGTGCGTGAGGCCGCGGAGCGCGCCCTGCCGGCGCTGCGGGAGCTGGAGGATCACCCTGATCCCCGTGTCGCGCGAGCTGGGGCAGAGCTCGCCCGGGTTCTCCGGGCACTGGCGGGGCAGGCGGCTTTAGGTGAGCTGGTGAGGGCGCCTGCGCCTGGTCCCTGGTGGCGCCGCTGGTGGCGCTGATCACCTCTTCGAGGTCTTCAGCGTCGTCGGCTTAGAGTAGCCTCCAGGCGGACGAGTCTGCTCCGCGGCGGGGAGCGGCGCACCACCTCCAGCCTGCTCCCGGAAGAGCTGGTCAAGCCTGATCTTCAGGCGGGATCGGCTTGATCCCCCGGCGCGGAAGACGTCGTCGACAGAGTCTAGGGCACGGTAGAAGCGAACCCCAGCGCTCCCCCAGCCCAGGTGGAGCGCAGCCTCCCGACCGGCCTCGTCGCGCGCACCCTTCCAGAGAGAGGCCACCTGTGACCACACGACGCCGTCCACCTCGGGAAGGTGCGCCTCGACGCTCAGGCGGTGGAGCCTGACGCCGTCCGGGCGCAGGTCGATCACCAGCTTCATGTCCTCGTCAGCGACTCCCAAAGTACACCTCTAAGCTGTGTTTTCGTTGATCATCACGCGATCGTGGACGTAGTCCTGGAGCTGGTAGCGGAGGCCAGTCTGCGTGAAGACGCGGGGAGCTCCCGCGCCCTCGCGGTGCCAGGCATCGACTGCCTCCCCGGTCCGCCAGCACAGTGATCCCCAGCTCCGGCGCTCCTCGGGGGAGAAGACCAGGCCGAGGTACCCGTCGGGGAGGAAGACGTGCATCCTCACGCTCCCGTCGGGAGTCTCCCCGTGCGACACCTCGACCGCGTAGGGGCCACGGCCCCACTCTAGGATCGAGAGCGTGGTCACTGTGGCTTGCTCTCCAGGCGCCAGTGCCTCCACCTGGCCTCCAGCGCCCAGGCGCGCAGGCCCGGGGCGACTACGCGCTCGTCCGCGTCGAGGACTAGCTCTACGAGATCGTCGTAGGAGGTGCCGCCCCCGCGTACCAGCTCGACGAAGCCCTGCGCGGTGTCCACGCGCAGGCGCAGGCGCGCCGGCGGCTCACGCCAGAGGGTGACCGTCGATCCGTCCTGGAGCTGCGCCGTCTCGACGAGGCCCTCCGGCGCGCGGAGGACGAGCTCGCCCGTGAGCAGCGTGGATGGATCTATTATCTCGCTGTAGGGGGGCTCTCTCACGCCTCCAGCTCCTCGAGCAGGCGGCGGATCTCTGAGAGATCCGCCTTGAGCCCGATTCCTGTCGGGGACTGATACGCGGCGACCTTCACCTCGTAGGTCTGGCCGTCGAACTCGATCACGATGGGCTCGAGGGTGCTGAGCATGGTGCGGTCCTCTGCGTGTGGGGTGGACGAGCGGATCACGCGGCGCCCCGCTGGAGGTCTTGATCGACCTCTCCGACAGGGCAGCCCAGCTCGCCCAGGAGAGCCTCGCAGCGTAGGCGGAGGGCTCTGGTCTGGGCGAGCTCGGCGTCCAGGCTGAGGGGCTCTGTCTGCCTGGCACGCGGAGCCCCGTTTTTTGGCTGGATTCGCAGGTCGATCCTGGGTGGATCTGGGAGGTCGAGCACGACCTCCCGGTGAGAGGAGGCGTTCACTGGAGCGCCCCCACGAGGCGACCGCGCGCCTCCTTCTGGAGGTCAGGGTAGACGCCGCGGCCCTCGACGATGAGATCGTAGAGACACCCCCTGGGCTCGTTCTCGTAGTACATGACGTGCACGCGGCCTTCAGTGCCGAGGTACACGATCCCCTTGCGGTAGCCAGTGTGCTCGACGAACTCCGTATCCGTCTCCCCAGGGATCAGCGCCGCGTGGATGGCGTGGACGACCTCGCGCTGCTCCAGAGGGCAGGAGACGAGGAGGGCGACCCTCTTCCCGGCGCGAGCTCCTGTGAGGGCCTGGGAGACGAGGGAGCCGAGGTCGTGGGTGTATGGGTCGAGGTGGTCGAGGTGGTCGACGGTCATGGTGTGGGCACTCCGTTTGTGAGCCATGCGATGAAGAGGGAGGGGGCGCTCGACGCGATCAAAACAACGGCGATGGCCACGGCGACGACGACGAGAGCGAGGTGCGATGGGGGCAGTCTGGAGACGACCTGCTGCGCGAGCTCCCAGACGCCAGAGGGCTTGACCCTCGACTCCAGGGAGGTCAGCCGCACCTCAAGGGCGTGTACCCTGGCAGCGGCATCCCGGGCCTCACGCGCGTCCACCGCGGCCCGCTGACTCGCCTGGAGGGCGTGCTCCGCGCGGAGGGCTGACTCCCGGGCGAGAGAGACGGCCTCGATGACCTGGGGGAGGGAGGGCGTCTCAGGAGGCATTGGTGGCCTTCTTGATCCGCAGGGCCTTGTCTGCCAGAGGCCGCAGAGAAGCTGCGGCGGCCAGACCCCGAGCGTGAGCATCACGACTCGTGGCAGACCGCGCAGCCTCGTCCGGGGCCGATCCGTCGAGGAGCTGCCCCGCGGCGAGGTTGGCCACACGCACGGCTTCAGTCGCCTCGGCGAGGAGCGAGGTGAGCTGAGCTTGATCGGCTTCAGTCCACGTCTCAGGAGCCATCGTCCCTCCAGAGGGTGAGCTCGCAGGCCACGACGGGCCCGTCGAAGACGGCGCGAAGCACTCCAGCGTCGAGGTCGTACTCGATCGGGCTCAGGTAGATCCTGCCCAGCTCCCCGCCTTCAAGCTGGGCGGTCCACGCGCCGTCCCAGACGTCGCAGCAGTCACCCAGCTCGGTGAAGATCGACTCGATCCGCTCGATCTCGATCTCCAGCACGCCGCGCTCATCCTGGGTAGCCCAGCTCGTGCAGGGCACCTCGTAGACCGGAGAGGTCGAGGTGTCCTCGCCGTCCTTCTCGGAGCAGGAAGCGAGGGAGAGCAGGGGGATGAGACAGGAGATGAGGCGCATGGTGCGCCCTACCTCTCAGCTCGTCGAGGGCCCGGCCTTCAAGGGCTGGTCAAAGGACGTCAGCTCCAGGGTGAGCGCCTCCTCAGAATCGACGCGCACACCCGTGAGCAGGGCATACCTGCCCTCCCAGTACAGGTCCGCGTCCGTGATCGAGACGACGCTCCCCAGGGGGAGCCAGAGCCATTCGCTTCCGACCTCCAGGGAGATCGACCGTCGGGGGAGAGCCCGGTGCAATAGCACCCACTGTGCCCAATTTTTCGCCGTGGTCCTATCCCAGGTCGCGCGAGACTCGAGGCGCACCTCACGGCGCCCGTATCGGGTCTGGGACACCGCTGCGTGCAGCGAGGCGAGGACGGGCGGCTCCGAGTCGAGGTCTGGGTCGGCGCCGACCTCGACGATCACCCTCGGTTTCTCGTCTCGGAGGTCGAACCCGACCTCAGCGCGAATGAAGTTCGCGATCTCACCCTCGTGTACCCGGACGCGACCAGCCCTGGAGACGCCGCGCTTCCCGACCACAAACCGGGCGACGACGTCGCGGGGCTGAGGCGTCAAATTCCACCACACGGGGGCGAGGCCGTCAGGCCCGGTGACCAGAGACACGGGGACCAGGGGGAGCACCTCCTGGATGATCCAGTCTAGAGGCTGGCAGGACGAGTCGATGAAGGTCGCGATCTTGAACCCGCGCGTCCTCTCCTGCAGGGCTGACCAGGCGGCGCGGTCGATCTTCAGGGAGGTGTAGCTGAGAGCCCAGAGGCAGGCGTCAGCGACCGTCTCGATCGGCTCCCCGCCCACCGCCAGTCCGTCCCCGTAGAGGGCGACGTAGTAGGTCGAGCCCTCGCGGTCTACGTCGGAGCCCCCGATATCAGCCTCCGCTACCTGCTCCCCTATGGCGGTGTCGGTGTTGTCCACAGAGAAGGCGGCCTCACCTGCCTCGTCGTCGAAGACCTGGACGCTGGTAGCGACGACGTGGTGGCCAGCGAAGACGACCCGAGTCTTGAGGGTCGGGATACCACCCTCAGCTATCGGGCAGGCTGGTACAGCAGGAGCGTACTGGAACGAGCCGGTCCCGCTCTCGTAGCGCCCTGGGGCCCCGACGATCATCGGCAGCGGGAATGCCTCCTCCCCGTCGGGGAGCGACGGCCAGCGCGTCGTGTCCGTAGAGAACGGCGGCGAGATCAGGCTTGAGTCTTCGAGCACGCCCTCGACGATCGTGAGGGTGACAGGCTCGTCGGGGCCTCCGTATTCCATCCTGGAGACGTGGCCTACCAGCATCACTCGACGCTCCTCCCAGTAGGAGCCCTCACGCCAGAGACTCAGCTCCGCGGTCGCGTAGCTGGGATCGAACCCTTCCGCGAGCAGGCGCGCGACGGAGGTCTCCCTGGGGAAGAAGACCTCGATAGACGTGCTGCGCTCAGAGGGTGCCGACCCGATCCCGTCGAGGCTCTGCTCGATCTCGGGAGGGTCGACCCCGAGGGAGTACAGGTAGTCCACGGCGGGGATACGGCGCGAGACGGTGGCCGTCGCGGTGCTCCAGCGGAAGGTCTGCCCCGCGAAGTGCAGCTCCAGGAGCCACTGTAAGCGGGTGCTCATGGCAGCTCCTCGATCTCGATCTGGCTGATCCGCACCATCTCATCGTCGAGCTCCTGGCCCATCGCCGTCTCCAGGGAGACACCTCCGAGAAGGCGCCCCCAGATCAACTGGTCGCGCCTGTTGAGGAGCTGGAACTGGAGGTTGGAGGTCGCGCCCCCGAAAGGCAATTTCGGCAGGTACGCGACCGGAATCCTCCCCGAGTCAGTGAGGCTGATCAGGCCCTCGACCTGGTACGGCGTGGCCCCGACGGAGGCGACGGCGGCGGCCCCGGAGATCGAGGAGCCGGTCAGGTAGTCGGGCTCGGGCTCCGCCTGGGAGTAGAGCTGAGACGTGTTGATCGGGTTCGTCCAGGAGATCCTGGCGACCCTGATCGGAGGAGCCATGACCCGAACACGATCAGTCCGATCCGTGGCGACTGCGCGCTCGATGCTCGTCTCAGTCTGGACCGTGCGATCCCAGGCGTACTCATCCGCGAAGATCTCGACGTGGCCCCAGGCGAGGGTGCCGATCTCGAAGTAGCCGTCCGCCGTCCCCTGCCCACCCTCGATCCACAGGCGCAGCGCGCGGTAGCCCTGAGTCGCGGATTGCGCGACCACGACGGCGAAGTCACGAGGATGGATCGCCCCAGTCGTCCCCGTCGCGGGCTCAGTGCCGTCGACCTCGTCGAGGACGATCACCGCCTGCTGCCCGCCTCCGGTTGACCACCTGCCGCCACTGTTGGACCGGATCTTGCGGAAGATCCCCGAGCCCATCGAGAGGGTCGCGCCCTGAAGCTCATTGGTCTTGAAGAACGGGTTCACGCCTGACGAGCTGTTCGGGCGGACGGTCGCTCCCTGACAGGAGAAGTACAAGGGGCCTAGGCCCTCGCTAGCGTCGATCTCGTAGATCGTGCTCCAGGTGCCCGCGCTGTTTCTGCCCTGGATCTCACCAGAATCCCAGTTGGCGCCGAGGACGACGAGCCCCAGGAGGGGGCCACGCATCCCAGACTCGTCAGTCGAGAGTGTGCCCTGGAGGGTGTACACGAGGTACACGTCGTCCGTGTCGTTCTGCGACCTCCACGACTGGCGCGGGGACGGCGTCTCGATCGGGTCGAGCCTGGAGACGGGATAGTCGTAGGCGGGCTCCAGGGTGAAATAGTCATCGGTGAAACCGGGGCCAGCGCGCCCACGCACGAAGATCCCGTCGTCGAGGAAGATCGGCGTGCTCGGGAGTGGGCGCCCCAGGAGCAGGGACTGCGAGCCGAAGCCGGTCGAGTAGGCCGCCCCAGTAAAATCCCCGCCCGAGCAGTGGGCCTCAGTCCACGTCGACGAGGCTACCGAGGTCGCACCGTGGCCCCAGTAGAACCTGTTCGTGGTGCGCCCGGTCGCGCCACCGTCGACGGGGACGAACTGGATCGCCTCCCAGGTCTGCGGTGAGGTCCGCGACTTGGACCGGACGTAGACGTATGCGGTGGCCGTAAAAATCGACCCGACGATCTCTATCCCCGCGGTGGCGTCGACCATGACGGTGTCTTTCAGGAGCCCGGAGATCGCGTCGTAGACGTCTACGCGGTCGGTGCCGACTCGACAAACGAACTCCCTATCGGTCGTCCCGTTCGCGATGTTCACGCCGACACGCACCGCCTCCGTTCCGGTGCCACCAGTGGACACGGAGAGGGCGACCCTGAACGACAGTCCGGAGGTCACGCTCCCCGAGATCGTCTGGACGAAAGACCTCGACGTCCCTCCGGTCGACACCGCGAGCCCGGTCGCGCCGATCGTGTCGGTGCCCGTACCGGATGCGGTCCACCCTGACAGGGACGGGGTGACCGTCCCATACCAGGTGAGGTCCCACACGGCGCGATCCCGCATGAGCTGCGACTCTGCGAACGGGGGCGTGGTCCACGAGCACCATCCGCCCAGGTAGGCGACTGCGAGGGATAGGGTACGGGCGGAGGCGGAGCCAGACTCGAAGCCATGGAAGAGCAGGACCTGTCCACGGTGCCCAACCGCGCAGGTGCGCGTGGGGTAGTCAGTCGCGCTCTTACTGTTCCACCAGGGGCCAGCGTCGAAGGACAGGGTGAGTGAGCGCCCGATTGACTCCCAGGTCTCTCCCCCGTCCACCGACCTGCAGACGACGGCCTCCTGTGCCTCAGAGTACGCCGTCGCGTAGACGTAGGCGATCCCGTCGTCGGTGACGCAGAGGGCACAGTCGGCCTCGCTGATCCGGCCTCCAGAGGTCGTCGCGGCGATCACGTCGGCGCAGCCGAAGTCGACGCTTACGGAGGTCTTGGGTGCGTCGTCGAGGCTCTCGTATGGGGAGGAGAGGATAGCGGAGTACGGGGGAGCAGCGCCAGTCACCGAGGCCCAGGTCACCAGAATCCTGCCGTCCACGACCTCGCAGTCAAACTGGCCCCCGAGCAGGTTTGAGACGACGAGAGGGTCACCCTCGTAGATCGTCGAGAAGCTCGCGCCGCCATCCCGCGAGGCGTACTGGACGACGACGTCCCTGGCGCCTGGGCTCACGTCGTCGTTGGCGACTCTCATGCTCGCCAGCAAGAGGATCTGCCCGTTCTGGTAGCAGGCCCTAAGCTGGCCCAGGAGGTCGTAGTGGGGGACACCAGCCCCCGAGCTGTTCAGTCGTGGAGGGTCGATCAGGACGCCACCTGACGCCTCAGTCCACGTCTCGCCGTCGTCGCTGTACTCGCACACGATCTGCGCGGAGTCTCCAGGGCCGGTTTTACCATCCCAGAAGAAGGCCAGCAGTCGCCCAGTGGGGAGGGCACAGAGGGCGACGCCCTGACCATATGCCCCCTCCGTCGTCGCGAACTGGGCCTCTGAGCCCCAGGTGCCATCTACCGCCAGCACACGACGGTAGATCGAGTCTCCGCTGTTCTTCGCGTAGACGATCACGAGGCGACCGTCGGGGAGTGAGACGGCGTCGAGGGCCTGGATGTCCTCAGCCGCGGAGGTGCTCCAGGTGAGCATCTCCCACCCCGCCGGAGTGTGCGGTGGGTTCCACCCGTAGCGTGGGGTCGTCGCGTCCCGCAGGAAGTAGAACCTCGTGCCCTCGTCTGTACGCGAGGGGAGCCCGGCCTTCGTGATCGTGAGGCGGTACTCAGCCTCCTCGGTGACCGTGCCAGACGCCTCCACGACGAGATTCGATGGGACGCCAGCCTCAGGTACTCCAGGCCTGGGGCCAGCCTCAGTCCAGGTGGACTGGCTCTCGTAGAACTCCGCGCGGTCGTCGGGGATGAAGAGACCGCGCATGGCGGATCGGGAGGATCGAACGTCGCTGGCCATGCGGGATCACCTAGTCCTTTTCCCGACCCTACCCCCCTGCGTGAGCTGCCTGGTCTTGGAGCCTGGTAGACGGGAGACGTCGTAGACGACGCGGTCTAGGGTGGAGCCGCGCCAGACCTGATTCAGGGTGATCTGCCCGCCCATGCCGCCTCCCCCGTGGTTCAGGGAGTTAGCGGCCTGAGGACCACCCATCCCCTGCACGGCCTGTCGGTTCAAGACGACCTCGTCGGGGAGTAGACGGGCGGACACCTCGCCCGTACCCTGTGACGCGCCGTAGCCAGACACGATGCCGCCGACGTGGAAGGGGGGCTGCTGGGCCTTGATCTTCGCGACCTGCATCACTCCGACGGCGATCGGGAGTGCGCTTAGGGCGATGGCCTTCAGGGGGTTCGCCGCGTGTTCCGCCCACACGTCAGAGACACCTTGAGCGGTGTTCACGATCGTCTGGGCTACAGCCGCACCTTGCGCGATCTTGAACGCCTTCTGCGCCGCCTCACTGTTCGCATCTCCGATCAAGGTCGAGAGGTCGGTGGCCATCGTGGCGAGCCCACCTGAGAGCGCGTAGGCGTCGGAGAGGATCGCCTCTCGGTTAGCCTTGACCTCCGCGAGGGCCATGTCTTGGCGCCTCTGAGCGCCCTCCCTGGCGACGGAGTCGAGAGCCGCCTGGGTCGACTTCCCAAGCTCCACCTTCTGCGCCTCGATCTCCGCGAGGGCCTCAAGGTCTGTCCCTTCCTTCGCCTCAGCCTCCAGTGCGGCGAGCTCCTCAAGGGCCAGGCGCTCGTTCTCGACGATCTTCCAGCGGACTGAGGCGAGGTCGTCGACGAAACGCTCCTCGTCAGTGAGGCGCTGGGAGGAGTAGGACGCAGCGATCGACGCGATCGACGCGGAGGTCTGCTGCTCGATCGAGATCACCTTCGCGGAGGTCTGCTGAGACAGCTCAACGCGGCGCGCGGCGTAACGCTCCCTCGCCAGGGCCAGCTCCTCCTCTGTCGCCCCAAGCTCCTGGAGCTGCGCGATCGAGGATGCCTCCTCACGGGAGAGGGCTTCGTATGCGGAGGAGGCCGCTCCAAGGGACGTCTCTAGGACGCGCAGGATGCCTGCGTGGTCTGTGACCTCCTTCGTGGCCTCCTTCGTGGCTACTGCGCGGTCCTTCGTCGCCTCCTTCGCCGCCGCCTCCTTCGCCGCCGCAGCGTCGAGGGCCTGACCGTAAGAGCTGATCTGCTTGGAGCCCTCGACCTGCAGCTCCTTGATCGCGTTGATCTTCTCCTTGATGGCGTCCTGGTTCCGGAGGACGTCGCTCAGCTTCGCCTGGGCCTTGGCCATCTCCAGGCCAGAGAGGCTCCCGTCCCTCATCTGAGCGCGCAGCAAGTCGGCCTGTTTGCCCTGCTCGACGAAGGCTTGACGTGCCTCCTCAAGGCTGGGGCGCAGCTTGTCGCTGAGCGTATTTCCAAGCTCCCCGATCTTCACGTCAGTCTCGGAGATCTCTCCCCTGAGGACTGCGGCCTCGATCTGGAGGCCAGCGATGAAGCCAGCGACGTCGTCGTCTGCACTGGACAGAGCCCTCTGTGCGGACGCGAGAGTTTTAGTCTGGGTCGTCACGTCCTTGAGGGCAGCTTCCCACTCAGCGGTCTTGGCCCTCGTCTCCTCGGTCGCGGTCCACACACCATAGATCGCCGTGGCTACTAGTGCGATCCCCGCTGCTGCGAGGCCGATAGCGCCCAGGGAGACGCTCGCCAGCTTGGCGGCCTTGACTGCGCCCTCGATGCCTCCCGCCAGATCCCCGATGCTGGACAGAGCCGTCTCAGCCTGGGGGCTGATCAACCCGACCGCACCAGCGACCGCCTTCAGGGAGCTGTCGGTGTCCCCCGCAGTCTCGCCCAGGGCCTTCGCGGATGCGTCCAAACCCTTGAGTGCGTCGGCGGCCTTAGCCGCGCCTGGGGCGACGGCAGAGGCCGTGCTGGAGGCCGACTTGGCCGCTCCCTTCTCCAGCTTGTTCAAGTTCTTCAGGGCGAGTGAGACGGCCTGCTTCGTCTCCGAATCAGTC
>Ga0066604_10001647_pt1 | contig 12031 bp, 8 predicted proteins | sample Higcelwee11metaG_FD_59501 | JGI IMG/M metagenome (GOLD analysis project Ga0066604, IMG submission 59501) | Freshwater pond sediment microbial communities from the University of Edinburgh, under environmental carbon perturbations - High... | ecosystem: Environmental > Aquatic > Freshwater > Pond... | reverse complement strand
CCCTCGGTGGCGGCGGTGTCAACCCGCGCGGTGAGGGGCTGCAAGAAGCCGGCGACGACGGCCGCGTGCCCCAAGCCCTGAATCTCGGTCTGGGCGCGGGTGGGGCCTTGGGCGCGAATGCGTGTGGAGTCGGTGTCGACGATGGCCTTCGCGGCCTTCACGCGCAGCTCCCCTTTGGCGCGCTCGATGGCGTCGCCGGAGCCCAAGAAGGTCGCGGCGATGGTCTCTTTGTTGGTGACCAAGGAGTCGGCGGCGGTGGTGGCGGCGCTGGCGAACTCGGCCCCGCGGCGGGTCTCCAGATCGGTGAAGGGGGTCGTCCAGGTGCTCTGCAACTCGACGATGCGGCCCCGCGCCGTGGTGATCGCCGTGTTGAGCAGGCCGACGGACTCCGTCGCTAAGGTGGCGAGCTCGCCTTGGGCTTGGGTGGAGGCGGACTGAATGGTGGACTTGACCGTCTCCGCCGTGGCGTTGACCGCCGCCCCGGCGCCGTCGTAGGCCGCGCTGATGTCGTTGAACACCTGGGCGAAGGTGGTCTGGATCTGCGCGGAGAGGCCGCTCTCTAGCTCGCCGCGGGCCTCTTGGGCGACACGCTCCATCGCCGCGGCCTGGGCGCTCTGGCGGGTGGCGATCTCGGCGAACAGCCCGTCGAGCTCGCCCTGGGCGATGGCGCGGTGCTCGTCGGGGGTCATGCCCGTGCCTTGGGTGATGGCCTCCGAGGCTTGCTCGTCGATGGCGCCGCCGCTCAGGGTGGGCGCGGCGCCGACGCCCAAGACCGGCGCGCGGGTGGGCGCGATCGGGGTCATCGGACCGCTTTGTTCACCGCCTTGGGCGCCCTCCTCGACGCCCATCGCCGTGGCGGTGGCGCCGGTCTGGGCGTCGCCGGTGGCGCTCGTGGCCTCCTCTCCGGCGGGCGCCGCGGCGCTGAGCCCGGCCTCTCCGCCGCCCGCGTCGGCCGCGCCGCCTGCCGGGGCTCCTGGCGCGGCTCCAGCGGCGCCGCCTTCGCCGTCGGCGGCGCCGCCAGGGGCCCCTCCGCCGCCGCCGCCGCCACCGCCGCCACCGCCGCCCTCCGTGCTCTGCCCGCCGTCCCCTTGGGTCTGACCCTCCGCGCCTTGAAGCTCGGCGTTGGGCTCCTCGGTGGTGGGGTTGGGGGTCTGGGCCGCGCCGGGGGTCTGGGCCGCGCCGGGGGTCTGGCCGCGGAGGGCGTCCTGGGCGAACTGGTTGCCGCGGCCGCCGTTGGCGCCTCCTGGCCCGTCCTGCTGAGCGCCGTTCGGCGCTTGATGCGAAGTCGCGGTGTCCTGATTGTTCGCATCTTGCGAGGCAGCAGAACGACGGGAGGTGCTCAGGTTCATTGGTCACCGGGGGAGCGTCGAGGGGGGGCGCTGGAGCGTGGGGCGGGGAAAACAGTCAAAATGAGTCTACAGCGCGAACGAAAAGTCGCCACTCAAGAAAGCGGGCGCGTGAAAAATCCCCGTCCTCCGTGCTCGGGAGGGCGGGTCAGGCCGCGTCTTTGGCGTCATCACGCCGCAAGGCCGGCTGGATCAGCGTCGCGCCGCCGCCTCAAGCTCCTCCATCATCTCCCCACCTTGCAGGGACCACGCCGTCGGCAAGGCCCACTCGGGCACGTCGCCGCCCAAGGCCGAGGCCCACTCGCAGCGGGCCTGGGTGCGGCCATCGCCGAGATCGGTGAGGGTCCAGCGCCCGGCGTACTCCTTGAGGCGCACCACACCAGGCACCTCCGGCGCGGCGTCTGGCGCCGGAGACCAGTCCACGCGGGTGGTGGGGCCGTCCTTGTGGGTGGTGAAGCGGGCCACGGCGTCGCGTGGGGCCAGGGGCGCGGGCAGACGCATGGTGAAGGTGGCGAGGCCCGGGGCGAGGGCGCGGGCCTCGGTGATGCGGGAGAAGACGCTGGGGTAAGAGGTGAAGTCCATCAACATTCGCCCGAGCGTAGACGCCGGGGCGTGAAGGATCGCCTCGGAGACGCACCACGGCGAGGCCCCGGCGGCGCAGCGCACGGTGATGGCGCCGGAGCGGATCTCCTCCCACCTCAAGTTGGACGGCGGCGTGAGGCCAAGGAGCAGCAGGAGCGGGGCGGAGGGCATCGCGGATCTCCCAGAGCGACCGCGCGGGCGGCCCAATGCCCAAGGAGCTTAACCGCTGGGCGCCTCATTCAGCCAGAGCGCGGAGCGGGCGCCAGCAGGCTCAGGAGCGTCTCGGCGTCGGGGGCCTGGGTCAACCAGCGCTCTAGCTCGTCGAGGGCGGCCTCGTTGAGGCGATCCCAGGCCCAATCGGGCAGGCTGGCGTAGGGCCCGGCGCGCAGACTGATGAACAAGAGTCGCCGCGCGTGCGCCGCGCCCTCTTGGCGGAGCTGATCTCCATAGCGGAGCAGGTCGTCATCAGCGGCCTCGCCCATCGTCTCTCGGATGACCATCCTCGCCTCGTCCGAGGGGCCACGGCGCCCCATCTCGAGCACATAACGCAGCACCGCTGAGGCGACCCCCAGCCCTCGCTCGGTGATCAGCGCCTCAAACAGCGGGCGGTTGGCGCAGAGGGTGTCCCAGAGGTCGTCATCGCGGGCGTGGCGCAGCAGGAGCAAGGTGAGCCGGGTGGCGGCCTCGCCGCCGATCTGAGCGTCCGATCGAGGGGTGAGGTCGTAGAGCACGGGATCGGCGCTGGGCAGGTAGGGCGCGAGGGCGTCGAGGGCCTCGGCGGGGGCGTCGTAGAGCGCGCGCAGCGAACGCGCCGAGGACCAAGGGCGCGGCGCGTGGCAGATCACCACGGGCACCACGAGGGGCAGGCCCCGGGCGCCTTGGGCGCGGAGCTGCTCCCAGACGCCGCGGGTGTAACGCAACAGGCGCAGGGGCAGGGTGGGGTCGGCCTGGGACTGGTGCTCGATGAGCAGGGTGATCCAGGACTCTGCGCCCAGAAGCGGCGCGGCGAAACGAAGGTCGGACAGGCGCTCGCCCAGGGCCTCGTCGATGAGATCGACGGGCCGGGGCTCAAGCCGGGAGAGGTCGATGAGCGTGAGCAGGCTTGGCGGCAGGGCGAGCCGGAGCAGCCGCGCGGCCTCGGCGGGCGCGGAGAAGACGAGCTTAAAGAGCTTGTCGTGGAGACCTCGGGTCATGGCCGGGCCTATAACCAACTGGAGTGTGAGGCACATCCGATTGTCGTTGAGAATCCAACAAAAATGGCGTTAGCGCTATATAGCTCGAACGCCAACGGCGCGAGATTTTCGCGGCTTGGAAGGCGGCGGCTTGAATGGGCGCGCCGTGGCTGGGGTAGTGTTCGGCCACCGCCCCCGAGGTGTCCATGCGCCGCCTGATCTCCGTCTTCGCCCTGCTCTCGGCCTGCGCCGTCACCCACCACCCCAGCGCCCCCGCGGAGCTCCCGGCGGCCACGATGAGCGCGGCGGAGGCCGACCTCATCACCCTGCTCAACACGCCAGGGCCGATCCGGCACAGCGTCCACATCTCGGGGCGGTCCACGGCGACGATCGACGGGCTTCTGGACCTCAACCACCCGAACGCGGCGGGCCTCCAGAACGGCGAGATCACCGTGGTCACGCCGGTTCATCGCCTGATTCACCCCAGCGCCGGGGTCTTTGTGGTGAACACCGGCTTTGAGCGCGCCATGACCCGGGGCGGTCGCGGCGCCGCCCGCGGGTTTGGCCTGGCCATGCTGAGCATCCAGAGCTTTGAGGAGCCCTTGGCCGACATCCTCACCAGCGCCGGGGCGCCCTTGGGCGGCGTGCTCCTCACCAGCGTGAGCATCCACAACGTCCTCGGCTTGCGCGATGTGCCGCCGGGCACGCCGATCTACGCCGGGGCGAACGACACCTCGTATGAGACGCCGTTCAACGCGTTCTTGTGGCGCACGGTGCAGAACACCTTCGATGATCACGACCCGCTGCGCACCTTCGCCGGGGTTGGCTCGGTGAGCATTGGGCCGATTCAAGAGGCCTACGACCTGCTCGGCGACGGATCCTTGTGGGCGCTCTCGACGCCGGGGCACACTCCAGGCGCGATGTCGTACCTCGCCCGCACGCCCGAGGGGCCGGTCTTGTTCACCGGGAACACGAGCTACACGATCTGGGGCTGGGAGCACGGCGTCACGTCGGTGCATGGCGCCATCGACGCCAAGGCGAACGCGGCCTCGCTCGGCGCGCTGAAGGCGCTGGCGGCGAGCTTGCCGGGCCTGAAGGTCTACGTCGGCGCCGAGACCGACGGCGTCGGCACCGGGGTGGACGAGGCGCGCCCCCTGCCCGTGGAGGACTAGACCGACTCGTCTAACTTGGCGTCGGCGCGACATCGCTCGCACGCCAACGGCGCGCGCCCCGATCTGGGATAGCCTTGGGGCATCGACCCTGAGGTGCTCGTGCGTCTGACTCTCCTCCTCTCGTTCACCCTGCTCTCGGCCTGCGTCGTCACCCGCCACCCGGTGACCCCGGCCGCCCTCCCGGCGACGACCATCGCTGAAGCCGAGCTCATCACCCTGCTCAACACGCCCGGGCCGATCGTTCACAGCGTGCACATCTCGGCGCGCTGGGCGACGAAGCTCTCGGGGCTGGTGAACCTCGACGATCCCAAAGCGGCGGCCCTGGTAGACGGCGAGACGCCGATCGTCCTGCCGGTGCATCGCCTCGTCCACCCCAGCGCCGGGGTGTTTGTTGTGGACACCGGCGTCGAGCGTGACACGCTGCAAGGGGAGAGCGGGCCGGTCAAAGGTGTGGTGAAGCTCGCGCTCAAGGGCGCGACGACGGTGGAGCCCCTGGGTGACGTCTTGGCCAGCGCCGGGGCGCCCATGGGCGGCGTGCTCATCACCCACATGCACCTCGACCACCTCCTCGGCCTGCAGGATGTGCCCGCGGGGACGCCGATCTACATCGGCGCCGGGGAGACCTCGGCCAAAGGCCGGGGCAACCTGATGTTGTGGCGCACGATCCAGAGCGCGCTCGATGGCCACGCGCCGCTGCGCAGCTTCGACGGCGCGGGCGCCTCGCCATTGGGGCCGATCCCCCAGGCCTACGATCTGCTCGGTGACGGCTCCTTGTGGGCGCTCTCGACGCCGGGCCACACCCCGGGCTCCATGGCCTACCTCGCCCGCACGACCGAGGGCCCCGTCCTGTTCACCGGCGACACCTGCCACACGATCTGGGGCTGGGAGAACAACGTCACGCCGGGCAGCTTCACCGCCGATCACGCCCTGAACGCCACGTCGCTCAACAACCTCAAGGCCCTGGCCGAGCTTCTGCCCGGCGTGAAGGTCTACGTCGGCCACGAGACCGACGGCGAGGGCACCGGCGTTGACGCGCCTTAGATCGCCTCGACGCTGAGCGTGACCCCGGCGGCGCGCAGGCGCTCCACATAGGGCATGCCCAGGGCGATGGCCGGGGTGCTCAGCCCGCCGGGGGTTGAGGTGCGGTCGGGATTCGCCAAGGTGAGCCCGGCCTCGGCGAGCAAGAGCGAGGTGAACTTGTAGCCGGGGTCACCCTCACCCTTCAGCGTGGCTTTGGCCTTCGCGCCGTCGGTGGCGACGCCGAACGCCACGCTCTTGGTCCAGCCGGTCTCGCGGACCTCCTCAGAGGGGCCCTCGCCAGGAGCGGGCCCAAAACGCCGGGCCAACGCGCGGCCTGGGCCGGTGCCCGTGAGGATGAGCGCGCCCAAGAGGCCCACACCCACGGCGCCAGCGGCGAGGCGGCTGGTGTTCTGGCCCAGCCACATCGCCTCTTGGTAGCTGAACATCGGGCCGTAGGGTCGCCCGGCGGCGGCGGCCAAGGCGGCGGAGCGGCGCACGACCCGGGTGTTGATCGCCGCCATGATGAACGGCGCGGCCCAGCCGCCGAGGTCCGCGTCGTAGACCGCGCCCTGAAGGTCGGGATCGGCCACCACTGGGTCGCCCGGGGCGTTGAGCAGGACCGGGTCCATAAGCTGCTTGGTCTTGCCCGACTCGGCCATGTTGAGCATCGAGGCCAGGGTGCCGCCGGAGAACCCGCCTTTGCCGCCATGAAACGCGCGCACCGTGGCCGTGCCCTGGCCCCGGGCGCGGTGATGCTCGACCAAGAGCAAGGTGACGAGCTCTGAAGGCACCGAGTCGTAGCCGCAGCAGGGCACGATCACCGCGCCGGTGCGTTTGGCGACGGCGTCGTAGCGGTCGATCATGTCGCGGATCCACGGCGTCTCTCCGGTGAGATCGACGTAGTGGGTGCCCTCCTCAGCGCAGGCCGCGAGGCAAGGCTCACCATAGAGCGCGTAGGGGCCGACGGTGGAGATCAGCGCCCGGGTGGAGGCGGCGAGGGCGCGCAGGCTCTCGGGCTTGGAGGCGTCCGCGGCCAGGGTGGGGAGCTCGGGCAGGCCGAGGCCGTCGCGGATGGCCTGGAGCTTGGCGACGTCGCGCCCCGCGAGGGCCCAGCGGAGGCCCGGCGGCGCGCGGCGGCTCAACACCTGGGCGACGAGGCGCCCGGTGAAGCCCGTCGCGCCATACAGGATGAGATCATAGGGTCGAGTGGTCATGGGTTCCCCCTAACGCGGCGCAGGTTAAGCGGGGCGGCCATGCGCGCCCCCCTCATTCATCCTCGCGCCCCGGGCCTCGTGCTCGCGCCCAAAGCCTTGAGCCCGGCGGATCGTGCCGCGCTCTTGGCCTGGCTCGGCGCGGCCCAGCCCTTGTGGGAGCAGCGGTACTCCACCCTTCGCCCCCCTCCGCCGGGGCAGGTCCAGCGGCCCCTGCTGCGCCCGGTGATCTGGCTGGGAAACTGGCAGTTCGCGTGTCTGGGCTACTACGAGCCGCCCCGGCGGGTGCTCGACGCGGCGGTGGAGGCCGAGCCCTTCCCGCCCGTGCTCGCCAAGATCGCCGCCGACGCCGAGGCCCGCGCCCGCCGTGCCTTCCCCGCCGCGGAGATCCCCAAGGCCTGGCGCCTCAACACCTGCCTGGTGAACCTCTACGGCGACCGCCTAGACAACGGCCGCTGGGTAGACGCCGCCCGGGTGGGTGACCACCGCGACTTCGAGCCCGGCCCCGTGGCGAGCCTCTCCTTGGGCGACCGCGCGCTGTTCCAGTTCGTGCGCCGAGGCCAGCGCGGCGACGAGCCCCCGGTGCGCTCGATGTGGCTAGAGGACTCCATGCTCCAGCTCTTCTCCGGCCCGGTGTGGAAAGACGCGCTCTTACACCGGGTTCAGCGCGTGGAGGACAAACGCGGTGAGCTGTTGGGGCCGAGCGTCGAGGGGTTTCGTACGCGCCGGGTGAACCTGACGTTTCGGTATGTGCCCCAGGAGCACATCGTGCCGTTTCGGCGTCTGGGCGCGCAGGCGCGGGAGGATGTGCGGGGGTATGTCACGACGCTGGCGGCGAGGAGTGAGCACTGGCGGAGGGCGCTGGAGGGGGGGTAGGGGCTTACGGGCCGTAGGCCTTCTGCTTCTTGAGGAGGTAGACGATCTCGACGTGTGCGTAGGCGGGGAGGTGGTCGCCAGCCCTTGAGTTTTGAAAGCCGCTAATCATCGCGCGGATGACCTTGGGCGCATCCTTCCCCGCTTGCTCAAGTTTTCTTCCCAACGCCAACAGGGCGTTCGCCCGCGCCTGCACGAGCGGTGGCGCGTTGAGGTTGAGCTCCTTCACATCTTCTGCCTTCGGATCTTCTTTCTTCCCCTTTTTCTCGTTCCCATCTCGCTCCTTCACCTCATCCGCTTGGGGGCTTTTCTTCACAACGATGAACCGGCCTCGCACGGGGGACAAACACGCCTCGATCTCTTTGGTCGTTGTCAGCCGAAGCTCAAATGGGGTCGCGCCTCTCAGCTCCATCTCAAACGGCGCCAAGGTCCAGAGCTCAAGCTCGGTTGGTTTGTGGTGGAGCAGTCCCGAACCGGTCTTTGGATTGTACTTGGTTCTGTTTTGGTCGCAGTGCCGAAACCGCTCGGATCCGAGAGATGAATGGCCCAGACACACCCCGAGGAGGTTCTGCCAGTCAAACGTGAGCGTCTTGTCCTTAGACCGCGGCGTGAAGTGCTCCACGATCATGTGCTGGCCATCGGCCTGGATCGTGCGGCCACAATACGCGCAGAGGTATCGCTGCTCGTCACAGAGCGCGCGCTGTATCGCGGACTTGTCGAAGGGGAGGCCCCAGATGTCTTTGACCTCGCTCCCGGCGTCCGCCTCAGCCTCGGCGAGCGCCTCTCGCGCCGCGTGAAGCGCCTCAAGGGGCGGCGGACCTTTGCGGTGGCGGTTCATTCTGGCCGCTCGTCGTCAGACCTCGCCTCCAGCAGCTCCCAGCGTAAGAGACGTACCTCGGGATCCTCTCCGCCGAGCGTGGTCTCGAGCTGATCAATCCGGCCGCTCGCTTGGTCGAGCATCCCCGTGGCGATCAGGGTGCGAATCTCCGCGATCCAGCCGAGCGTCTCTTCAGCCCGGTCGGTGTCATGGAAGACGTCGATGAGCAGGCGGTTGCTGTCTACCCCGTAGGTGTGCTCCACGGCGCTGGCGTAGCCATCATCCCGGAGCACACGCACCCACTCCGGTCGCGCAGAGCCGATCACCTGCGGGGAGTGTGTGGTGCAGATGATCTGCAAGCGAGGGAAAGCCCGCCGGAGATCGGCGAGCACCGTGCGCTGCCAGCGGGGGTGAAGGTGCAGGTCGATCTCATCGATGAGCACCACACCCTCGGCCAGCTCTGACGCCCGCGCGCCGAGCTCGGGGTTCAACACCGCCGCGCGCCAGGCGATGTCGGCCACCATGGCGACGATGTTCCGATAGCCGTCGGAGAGCCGCGAGAAGGGGACGACGCGGCCATCCTCAAACAGCAGGCACAGCGTCTTGAGGGGCGCGTCGTAATAGAAACGTTTGGCCCCGCGCACGCAGCGCACGACGGCGGCGCGAACGCCCTCAAGCTGGGGGAGAGGTTTGCCCGCGTTAAACTCGGCCATGGAGAAGTCTCGCACCCAGCCGAGCATCTGCTCGTGGGACGAGGTCGCGCTCAGGGCGTCACGGTAAGCCTCTTGGCGATTGTTTCGATCGCGGTCGGCGGCGCGGAGCTCCAGGGGCCAGAGGCGCTGGGTGCTGTAGTACGCGATCACGGGCAGGGGGCGGGAGCGGCTCTCCTGCACCTCGCGCCCGATCGACGCCGCCACATGGCGCACGGTGTCCTCAGGGCGCTCGATGGGGCCGTCTAAGCCCCGTTCGACGCTCCACTCCACGTCTCGGCCTTGCAGCTCTCCGGTGAGTGTGACCTGGGCGGGCGCGTGGAGCTGCTGCTCGGGGATGCCGTTGAGCAGCCGAAGGCTCTCGCGGAGGTCGGTCGGGAGGAGGGTCGGGGCGCCGGTCACCCCGAAGCTCGTCAAGAACACCCCGAGCCCGGCTGCGATGGCCTCGATCCAGGCGGTCTTGCCTTGGGCGTTGTCACCGACGAGCACCGTCGTCTCGTTGAGCTCAAGCTGGCCTTCAGTGACGGCGCGGAAGTTCTTGAGGCGCACAGAGCGTAAGAACAAGAGCTTGGGGCGCTGTGGGAGGACCGACTCCCACGAGGGGAGCTGAACGCCGTCGGGGAGGCGCAGCTTGGCGCGCGCGCCCTCCTCGGTGAACAGTCGGGCGATGTCGGCGATGTAGCCTGGGCCTTGGCCCCAGCGACGCTCGGCCTCTTGCCAGAGAGCGTCAGCGGCGGGGGAGTTGAGGTAGTCGAAGAGGATGGGGAGCCACGCAGTCGAGTATGCAAGGAGCTGCTGTGTCGCAGCGATAACCGCTTGTCGCCTTACGCCAGCTATGTTCAGCGTGTTGGGCAACACGTCGAATTTAAGCCCATATCTCTCTGAGTTAGAGACAACCCCGTGCAATGCGGTTTGGAGTGCTGCTTCTTGGTGGCCAAGAGCAAAAAACAACCCCGAGGCAGGAAGATTCAATAATTCATAGCTCCCCCGCCGCCGAATCGCGGCGTGAAGGTGGGAGCTGTGTTTCACGAACACCTCTCGCTGCGCGAGCATCGCGCCAATCGCGGTGAGCGGGTCCATTGGCGGCTGCGCCTGCTTCTCTAGCTCCACCTCCACAGCCCACAGCAGCCGCAGGTGGCGCTCACGCAGCGCGGCAGCCTGCTCAACATCCTTGAGGTGCGCGATGGCCAGCTCCGCCGCTTCGAGGAGCTCCTCCAGGCGCGCCCGCCGGAGCTGCCAAGCCTCTCGCACCACGCCCGCCAGCAGCGCTCGGAGCGTGTCCGCCTCGCTGCGGGCGTCGATCGTGGTGACCCCGCCCTCCGGCAGGAGACCCAGCAGTCCTTGACGCCGAAGCAGGTCTTCACACTCGTCCAGCCGGTCACGACGCGCGTGGTCACGCTCCTTCTTGTCGGCCTCGTCGCCCTCGCGGCGGTCGTCTACCACCACCAACCGCGTCGCCCGTGACGGCTGGTGATGCTCCGCCTGGCGCGTCTTGAGGGCGCTGAGCAGGGTGCGGGCGCCCGCGTCCGGCGCGCTCTTAAAGGCGGAGCAGATCACCAGGGCCACCTGGGGATCGTCAAGCAAGGTGTTGAGGCTCGGCCGCGCCCGCAGGAGCCCCTCCGTCGCGTTGGGCTCGATCCCTTGGGTGTCGATGAGCGCGTCGACCTCCGCTGGGACCATGTGCCGGGGCACACCCAAGACGGTTCGCCTCGGGGCGGGCGCGCCTTGGAGTCCGCCCACCATGAGCCCACAGAGGGCCTCACGCAGCGCGCGGAGCCCCTCCTCGGTGCTGGCGAAGGCGCTGTTGAGCGGCTTGGCGCGCTCTGGAGCATTGAGGCGGGCGCGCAGGGCGTCGGTGAAGGCCGCGAGGCTCTCCGCGGCGCGGGCCTCGTCGCGGAGTGACCTCCGAGCGTCTTCAGGATTCAGGGCGAGCCAGCGCCGTAAGAGCTTGTACAGCTCCTCTCCGGCCTCCCCGTCGCCACCCCCCTTCGTGTCCCCGCGGGCCGCCTGCCAGTCATCCTCGGCGAGCAGTCGGGCCTCTAGCTCCAAGACCTCGGCGGGGACGGGCTCGACCTCTAAGGTCAGCTCGTCTTGATCCCGAGGCTCCACCACCAGCTCGCCCAAGGTGGTGCGCCCGGAGCCGACGGGCAAGACCGACCACCGCTCGGGATCCCCGTCGCCAGGCAGCCGCAGCCCCGTCGCGACACCAATGAGCGTGCTCTTGCCGGTGCCGACCTGGGCCAGAAACGCCACCTGCATTGGCCGCTGCGCCTGCTCGTGGGCTCGGTCGAGGCGGTCAAGCCAGTCCTGGGCCAAGGTCCGGTTCTGGGTCGGGAGCGCCGGGTCGTCGCGGTGGGCGAGCACGCGGGCGCGCAGCTCATCGTGGCGACGCAGGAGATCGAGCAGGAGCGGGCGGACGCTGGGCATAGAGGGGCTCGTGGTCGAGGAAGCGGCGCGAGGAGCGGGGTAGGTGCTCCTCTAACGCCGCGCCGGGGCCCGTTCCACCTCGCCCCCACCCCCTCACTCCAGATACAGATCAAACCAGTCGGGAATCTCCGTCACCGCGTCGCTCAGCCACTGGTGCCCGGCGTAGACGTTGTAGACGAGGTCGTAGTCGTGGCCTTGGCTCGCCATGCGGCTCAGGTAGGGGCTCATGGAGTAGTAGGGGACGATGGTGTCCCAGGCGCCGACCAAGAACAGGGTCGGCGGGTGGTCCGAGGGCAGGGTGGGCGCGGAGCAGGGCAGGCCGCCGCCGGCGCAGGTGGCGTAGCTGCCGGAGTGGATGGCCAAGGCGTTGAACTCGCCGGGGTAACTCACCGCCATGCGGCTCGTCATGTAGCCGCCGGAGCTCAGGCCCGTGGCGAACTGGTTGTTGGTGTCGATGTCGCCGAAGGTGCCCGCGGCGAGGCCGTCGAGGAGGTCTTGCACGAGATAGGCGTCGGTGGCCGTCCACCACGAGGTCGAGAACGGCGGGATGTTGGTCTGCCAGTAGAGCGCGCCGCCATAGGCCGCCTCGGGGGCCACCACTGCGTAGCCCCGGCCCAGCAGCTCATCGACGAGGCGGGTGAGCTGATAGGCGCCGTAGTAGTCCCAGACCGAGGCCGAGAAGGTGCGCTCGGCGGGCATGA
>Ga0066604_10001643_pt1 | contig 12037 bp, 11 predicted proteins | sample Higcelwee11metaG_FD_59501 | JGI IMG/M metagenome (GOLD analysis project Ga0066604, IMG submission 59501) | Freshwater pond sediment microbial communities from the University of Edinburgh, under environmental carbon perturbations - High... | ecosystem: Environmental > Aquatic > Freshwater > Pond... | reverse complement strand
GACGGGAAGTTCAGCGCCAAGGTCTCTGTGAGCCTCGGCAAGGGCTACGTCCCCGCCGTCGGCAACAAGACCGAGGGGATGGACCTCGCCACGATGGCGATCGACGCCATCCACTCCCCGGTGCGTAAGGTGCGGTACACCGTCACCAACGCCCGCGTGGGTCGCCGCACGGACTACGACAAGCTCACCTTGGAGCTGTGGACGAATGGTTCGGTCGCCCCCGAGGACGCCGTGGCGTACGCCGCGAAGATCCTTCGGGAGCAGCTCTCCATCTTCGTGAACTTCTCCGAGGATGATGAGCCTGTGACGAACATCGAGGTCGAGCAGGACGAGCACTTCAGCGAGCACTTGTACAAGCGGGTGGACGAGCTTGAGCTCTCCGTTCGCTCGGCCAACTGCCTGCAGAACGCTGGGATTGAGTACATCTACCAGCTCGTCGAGAAGACCGAGGCCGAGATGCTCAAGACCAAGAACTTCGGCCGTAAGTCCCTCAACGAGATCAAGGAGATCCTCTCGGAGATGAACTTGTCTCTGGGAATGAAGCTCCACAACTTCCCCAAGAACCGCTCTTGATTCGCCCTGGGCCCCGCCCTGTCGCTTAGCGGCAGGGAGGTGGCCGGGCAGGAGTCATCCCATGCGTCACAAGAAGTCAGGCCGGATCCTCGGCCGTAAGAGCCCGCATCGCACCGCGATGTACCGCAACATGGTCACCTCGCTCATGCGTTATGGCCAGATTCGCACCACGGACGCCAAGGCGCGTGAGCTGCGTCGGTTCGCCGACCGCCTCATCTCCTTGGGCAAGAAGGTCCCCCCCTCGGCGCTGCTCAACCTCACCGGCGCTGAGCTGGAGAAGGCCAAGGCCGCTCGGGTGCACGCAATCCGCGTCGCGCGGAAGTACTCCACGGACCTTGAGGTCCTGGAGCGCGTGTTCAACGAGTACGCCGAGCGTTACCAGGGCCGGAACGGCGGCTACACCCGCGTCCTCAAGCTCACCGTGCGTCCCGGCGACAACGCGCCGATGGCGCTCGTTGAGCTCGTCTCGTCGATCGACGAGGTGGTGGACGAGGGCGGCGCTGATTCCTCGGAGCAGGAGTCGGCGGCGCAGGAGTCTGCGGCGGCGGAGTGATCGTTGCGCGATCGGTCGGGGGAAGCCCCGGCCTCTTCGCCCAAGACAAGGCGCGGAGCTGGCGATACGCCGCTCCGCGTTTTTTGTTATGATTCGGAGCGGCGTTGGGCGACCTGGCGTCGCTTAGCCCTCTCGAGTGAGTCGTCCCTCATGTCTGATGAAGCTCTGGGCCATGGCGGCACCTTGATTCGTGACGAGCGGGTTCGTCGCGCCCGCCGCGTGCTGTCTGAGTACATGAACACCGGCGGCAAACGCAACACCCGGCAGCGGGACGTGATCGTAGACGTGTTCTTTGAGGTGGGCTCTGAGCGCCACCTCTCGCTGCAAGAGCTGCAGGAGCAGGTGCAGCGAGTCGAGCCCGGCGTAGGCTTCGCGACGGTTTACCGGACGATGAAGATGTTGACCGAGGCCGGAGTGGCCCACGAGCGGCGCTTCGACGAAGGCACCACCCGGTATGAGCTCGCCGAGGTCGGTGAGCACCATGACCACCTCATCTGCATCGACTGTGGCCACATCTTCGAGTTTGAGGATCCCCTCATTGAGGCCCGGCAGCGGGAGGTCGCCGCACACTTTGGTCTGGCGATCACCACCCACCGCCACGAGATCTACGCGACCTGCGCGCTCGGAAGCACCTGCGAGCGCCGGCTTGGCGTGGTGAAGAGCGCCTGAGCAGGAGCGCTTCGCGCACCTGGGCCGAGAACCTTCGTGGGCTGAGGGGCCGACCGTCGCCGGTGAGGCGTATGGGCGTAGAACGTCAAGGCGCCTGCGCGTGTTGATGAAGCAGGAGCGCCTTGGAGCGAGCCTCGTGGGGTGGCGTTGGGCCAAGGCAGCAGCCCGCTCATGGAGGCTACGGATGTTCGGGCGCGTCTCTGAGCTGTGCGTGCGCGCTTCGGGCGGCTGACCGTGATGCACCTCGAGCTCCGTGGGAATGAGCGTGGCGTTGGAGCGTGAGGAGGCTGGGCGTGGCCTGGGTCCACCCGCGCTCGCCGATCGCCGCGGTGCTGCGGTCAGGGGCGTCGAGGTCTGCGCGAATGTGTGCAGCGTTGGGGCGTGAGGGGGCGATGTGTGTAGGCCCCTTTGCGAGCGCCGCCGTGGTGGGTGTGAAGGCGTCACGCTCCGCACGAACGTGCGTGGCGTTGAGCCCTGAGAAGGCCGGTGCGGCCGGGCCCATCCGCGCTCACCGATCGCCGCGGTGCCACGTTCGAGGGCGTCGAGCTCCGCGCCAATGTGTGTGGTGTCGGGGCGTGAGTAGGCCGTGTGTGGCCCGGTTCTCCATGCCGATCGCCGATCGCTGGGCGCCACGCTCAAAAGCCTTGAGTTCTGCAGGAATGTGTGTGGTGTCGAGGCTTGAAGAGGCCCCGCGCTGTGCCCGCCCCGCGCCAGCCGGCGCTCGTGCGCTGGGCTGGGGTTTGGCTCGGTGGGAGCTGGGTGTCTGGGGTCTAAGGCCGGGCCCATCTGCGATCGCCGAGCCCCGCTGTGGTCGGTTTGAAGGCATCGGGCTTTGCGGGAATGTGTGTGGCGTAAAGGTGTGAGCAGGCCGTGTATGGCTGTGCCCACCCGCGAGCGCCGATCGTCGCGGTGCCACATTCGGAGGCGTCGAGCTCTGCGCGAATGATTGCGGCGCCGGGGCGTGAGTAGGCCGTGTGTGGCTGTGCCCACCCGCGAGCGCCGAACGTCGCGGTGGCACATCCGAAGGGGTTGACCTCCGCGCGAATGAGTGTGGCGTTGGGGTTTGAGGAGGCCGTGTGTGGCTGTGGCCACCCGCGATCGCCGACTGCCGCGGTGCCACATTCGGAGGCGTCGAGCTCCGCGCGAATGAGCGCGGCGTTGGGGCGTGAGTACGCCGTGGGCGGCTGGTTCCACCCGCGATCGCCGGCTGCCGCGGTGCCACATTCGGAGGCGTCGAGCTCTGCGCGAATGAGCGCGGCAACGGGTTGTGAGAAGGCCGTGTGTGGCTGTGCCCACCCGCGAGCGCCGATCGTCGCGGTGGCACGTCCGAAGGGGTTGACCTCCGCGCGAATGAGTGTGGCGTTGGGGTGTGAGGAGGCCGCGCGCCGTGCGCACCTCGCGCCAGTCGGCGCTCGTGCGCTGGGCTAGGGGTGGCTCGGCGGGAGATGGCGCGTTTGAGGCAGGAGAGGGGCGGGTATGGCCGGGCTCGTCGGGGTGGTGAACCTGAGAGGCGCCGCGCTGGCCCACGCCGGGCTTCGGGTGGTTGTGGCCCGACGAGCGGTCGTACACGGGAAGCCGAGCTTCGTCTGACGGGGAGCGCTGGCATGGGGCCGTTCTCAGCTCACGGGCCGCGCTCGACACAAGCGCTTCGGCGGGCCTTGAGCCAAACCCCAAAACGAAAAGAGGACCAACCCGAAGGATGGTCCTCTTTAGAGGATGGTGCGCGAGGGGGGACTCGAACCCCCACAGCCTCTCGGCCACAAGCACCTCAAACTTGCGCGTCTACCAAGTTCCGCCACCCGCGCACATTCACGAAGCACCAGCCAATTAGCTTGCCGCCCTTACGCTGTCAAGGCGAGGGGGGCGCTGAAGATCCCGGTGCCGCGGGCTCGGCCGGGGCCGCGGGCGCCGCCACGCCGTCCGCGGGGGGGGCTACGACACCCTCCGTCGGGGGCGGGGCGGTCAGCTCTGCTGGCGCGGCGTCCGTGGGGGCGACAGGGGCCGCGGGGGCCTCTGGTGTGGCCGCGGGATCCACCGCCGGGGCCGTCGGGCCGACGCCGAAGCCTTCACCCTCGGCGTCGAGGTCGAGATCAGGGGTCTCCTCGATCTCGCCGCCGGTGCCGCGGTTCATGCGGTTTGTGGACACGGCCAGGGTGATGGACGTGAACATGAACAGCACGGCCACGACGCTGGTGATGCGGCTCAGCGGAGCCGAGGCGCCGCGGGGGCCGAACATGCTGCTGCTCGATCCGCCGCCGAAGGCCGAGGAGACGTCGCCGCCTTTGCCGGGCTGGAGGAGGATGACCACCACCAAGATGAGGCAGAGGATCACATGAAGGACGGTGATGAACAGGAGCATGGGGTCATCCGAAGGGCAGGCGCAACTTGCTCACCTGCCTGGGGGCTGTCAAGATCGGGAGGCGCGACGGGCCGCGAGACCCGCCTCGATGATGCCCAAGAAGTCGGCGGCCTTGAGCGACGCGCCGCCGACCAAGGCGCCGTCAACGTCGGGCTGGGTGAGCAGGGCGCCGGCGTTGGACGCCTTCACGCTGCCGCCGTACTGAATTCGGAGCTGATCAGCCACAAACGCCGGGAAATGGCCACGAAGCCACCCGCGGATGTAGGCGTGGGCCTCTTGGGCCTGCTCGGGCGAGGCGTTGTGCCCGGTGCCGATGGCCCAGACGGGCTCATACGCCAGGGTGACGGCGGCGGCCTGATCGGCGGCCAGGCCACCCATGGCGACGCTGAGCTGCTGGTCGAGCACGGACTCAAGCTGCCCGGCCTGGCGCTGGCTCAAGGTCTCGCCGACGCAGAGGATCGGCAGCAGGCCAGCCCGAAAGGCCGCCTTCACCTTCTTGGCGACCAGGGCGTCGTCGTCTCCGAAGAGCTGACGGCGCTCGGAGTGGCCGACGATGACGTAGGTGCAGCCCGCCTCACGCAGATGTTCGCCAGGGACGGCGCCGGTGAAGGCCCCCGACGCCTCGGCGTGGAGGTCTTGACCGGCGACGTGGAGCCCGGAGTGTTTGAGCTTCGCCGCCACCGCGGGGATCGATACCGCGACCGGCGCGACGGCCACGTCCACCGCGGTGTTGGAGGCCAAGGCGGCCTTGAGCTCCAACGCCAGCCCCGCCGCTTGGGCCGGGCCGAGGTTCATCTTCCAGTTCCCCGCGATGAAGAGGCGCCGCGCCATCAGATGCTCCGCAGCTTGAGGGCCTTGAGGCCGGGGAGGTCTTTGCCTTCGATGAACTCTAAGGAGGCGCCGCCGCCCGTGGACAGGTGCGAGACCTTGTCTTGTAGGCCAAACTTGCGGATCGCCGCCGCGGAGTCGCCGCCGCCGACGACGGTGTAGGCGTCCGCCGCCGCCACGGCCTCAGCGATGCCTTTGGTGCCGTCGCTGAACGCCGCGACCTCAAACAGCCCCATGGGGCCGTTCCAGAACACCGTTGAGGAGTTCTGGATGACGTCGCGGAACAAGGCCACGCTCTCGGGGCCGATGTCGAAGCCTTTTTGACCGGCCTCGATGCGGTGGGAGACGTGGCGATCCGCCGAGTCCGGGGCGCTGGCGACGACGTGGTCCGTGGGCAAAAACACCTGGAGACCCCGCTCGGCGCAGCGCTCCAGGAGCCGCGCGGCGAGCTTCACCCGGTCCTCTTCGACCAGAGAGTCGCCGACGGGCACCCCCTGGGCCTTGAGGAAGGTGTAGGCCATCGCGCCGCCGATGATCAGCGAGTCGACGCGGTGCAGGAGCGACTCCAGCACGCCGATCTTGTCGCTGACCTTGGCGCCGCCGAGGATGCCCACGAAGGGGCGCTTGGGGCCCTTGAGCAGGGTGCGCAGGGCCTCGACCTCAAGGAGGATCAGCGGACCGGCGGCGAACTCGGAGAAGTGTTCAAGCACACCCACCACCGAGGCGTGGGCGCGGTGCACCGCCCCGAAGGCGTCGTTGACGTACACGTCGCCCAGGCGCGCGAGCTTCGCCGAGAAGTCGGCGTCGTTCGCCGTCTCGCCGGGGTGAAACCGCAGGTTCTCGATGACCATGACGCCGCCTTTGGGCACGTCGCGGCTCAAGAACTCGACGTCGTCGCCGACGATGTCGTGGGAGAAGATGACCTCGTCTTGAAGCAGCTCGCTGAGCCTGAACGCGACGGGATCGAGGCTGAGGTTCGGCACCCGCTGCCCTTTGGGGCGGCCGAGGTGGCTGCAGATGATGACCTTCGCGCCGCGCTGGCGGAGCGCGCGGATCGTCGGCAGCGCCGCCTCGATGCGGTTGTCGTCGGTGATGACGCCTTGGTTGAGCGGCACGTTGAGGTCGAGGCGCAGGAGCACCCGGCGGCCCTCGACGTTGAGCTCCTCAAGGGTGCGCGCGGCGTTGGCGACGCTCATTTGCCACCGGGGAAGAGGCGCTCGGCCAGATCGAGCATCCGGCAAGAGAAGCCCCACTCGTTGTCGTACCAGGCGATGACCTTGGCCATGCGGGTGCCCATCACCATCGTCAGCTCAAGATCGACGATGGAGGAGTGGGGGTTGCCGATGAGGTCGCTGGAGACCAGCGGCGCGTTGGAGGCCTCCAAGATGCCCTTGAGGGGGCCCGCGGCGGCCTCGCTGATCGCGGCGTTGATCTGCGCGGCGGTGGCGTCTTGGGCGAGCTCGACGACGAGGTCCACCAAAGAGACGTTCGGCGTGGGCACCCGCACGGAGAAGCCGCTGAGCTTGCCCTCGAGCTCGGGGAGCACGAGGCCCACAGCCTTCGCCGCGCCCGTAGACGTGGGGACCATGTTCAGCGCCGCGGCCCGGGCCCGGCGGAAATCCTTCTTGTGGGGCGAGTCGAGGAGGTTCTGGTCCATCGTGTAGGAGTGGACCGTGGTCATCAGGCCCTGCACGATGCCGAAGCGCTCGTGGAGCACCTTGGCGACGGGGGCGAGGCAGTTGGTGGTGCAGGAGGCGTTGGAGACGATGACCGCCGCGCCGAGATCGACCTTGCCGCAGTTCACGCCGACAACCACCGTGGCGTCAACACCCTTGGCCGGGGCGCTGATGATCACCTTCTTGGCCCCGGCGGCGAGGTGCGGCAGGGCGGCCTCTTTGGTGACGAAGCGGCCGGTGCACTCGAGCACCACGTCCACCTGCTTGTCGCCCCAGGGGATCTTGGAGGGGTCGGCCGAGGCGCTCGTGGAGATCAGGCGGTCGCCGATCTTGAGGCCACCTTCGACCGCCGCGCAGTCCTGGTCAAACCGGCCATGCACGGAGTCGTTCTTGAGCAAGAACGCCAGCATGTCGTCGTTGGTGAGGTCGTTGATGTGCACGAACTCAAAGTTGGGGTTGTTCCAACCGGCGCGGAGCACGTTGCGACCGATGCGGCCAAAGCCGTTGATGCCGATCCGAAGTGCCATGGGATCTCCGAGAGCGAGGGGGCGAGAAGTGGGGGGAAGGAGCGGGGAGGTCTAGCGGAACTCGACCTTGAACGAGCCGTCTTTGAGCAGGGTCATGCGCACACGCTGCACGGTGCCGACCTCACGCCCGGCGCAGTTGGTCTTGTTGATCGTCCAGGTCATCGAGGCCGTGTCGTCGTCTTCAGCCGGGTCCATCGTCCAGTCGCCGGTCTCGACACACTCCATCTTCTCATCAGCGGCGGTGACCGAGCCCGTGGCCGTCCAGGTGCCGTCGGGGGCGAAGGTGAGGCGATCGTAGATCAGGGACGCGCCGCCGCCGTCGATGGGGCGGAAGCTGGTGATCTCGAGCTTGAAGAGCTTCTCGCCGAACTTCTCGGAGCTCGGGTCGCTGGGGACCTTGTCGCTCTTGGTGGACGCGGCCTCGACCGGGGCGGCGGTGGAGGTGGGCTCCTTCTCGCCACAGGCGACGAGGGCGAGAGCGAGCACGAGGGGCAGGGAACGGCTGAGCATTGGAAGATCCTCCGAGGGTGGACTGCTCTATCCCAAACCGCCGCCCTCGGCACTTCCGGGGCGCGCGGCGTGGGGCCTGAGCCGCAGTTGACCCGAGTTTGGGTGAACCAGCACATCGGCCGCTTTCGTCGGTTGGCGCGGCGGGCTACCCTTGTGTTCTTCGCCCCGGTGATCTCCCCCGGAGTTCCGACTTGGGACCACCCGCCCTCCGCGCGCTCGCTCCGGCCCTCGTCTACCTGGGCCTCGGGATCGTCTCGACCTGGCCCACCGCCGCGCGCCTGGGCGACGCGGTGCCCGGCGGGGCGCGCACGGACGTGTGGGACTCGTTGTGGTCGCTGTGGTTCGTTCAGCGGGCCTTGGGAAAAGGGGAGCTGCCTTGGCGTGTGGACCTGCTCGGCTGGCCGGAGGGCGGGGTGCTCTTCGTCGCCGACCCGCTGAACGCGCTCCTTGCGGCGCCGCTGATCGCCGCGTTTGGGCTCAGCGTGGGCTACTCGTTGTTGATCTTGGGGCACAGCGTCTTCGCGGGCCTCGCCGCTCACGCGCTGGGGCGGCGGATCTTCGGCGTCGAGGCCGCGGCGTATGTCGTCGGGGTGGCCTGGGCGCTGGCCCCGGTGCAGCGCGCGGCCGTCGAGAACGGCGCCTCCGAGGCCATCGCCGGGGGCTGGCTGCCCTTGGCGGCGCTCCTGGGCTTGATCGCGGCGGAGGACGGCGGGGCGCGTCGGGTGATCTTCGCCGGGCTGGCCTTGTTCTTCGCGGCGGCGGCGAGCTGGTACTCCGGCCTCGCGGCGTGGATGATCTGGGCGGGGATCTTGGTCTTGGGGCGGCCCGGCGTGGGGTGGCGGCAGACGGCGGGGCGGCTCCTCGCCGTGGCGGCCTTGGCCCTCACGCTCACCGCGCCCTTGGCCTACGTCACGCGCCTGGGCGTGAGCCACAAGGACAACCTCGTCGGCATCAAAGATGTGCGGGAGCTGCTCACCGTGCGCCGCACCGTGGGCCCGGCGGACCCACGGGGCTGGTTCATCCCTGGTGACTTTCGGTCGCCGGACTTTCGGGAGCTCTCGCGGTACGCCGAGGGGTTCATCCACTGCCATTACCTCGGGTGGAGCTTGATCTTCGCCGCGGCCTTTGGGCTCTACGACGCCCGGCGACGGGGGGAGCGGGGCCTGGGGCTGTGGGCGCTCGTGGGGCTTGGCGGCGGGGTTCTGGCGATGGGCCCCGTCGTGGTGATGGACGGGCAGCCGTGGATTCTGGATCGGCGCCTCGCCGTGCCGCTGCCCTACTTCTTGCTGGAGGGCGCGCCGGGCTTCTCCGGGCTCTCGCTCCTCTACCGCCTGGGGATGTTGCCGGCCTTGGGCCTCGCCGTGCTCGCCGGATCCGCCGTCGCCCGCCGCCCGAACCTCGCCCCGGGCCTCGCCGCGCTCGTCGCCGTAGAGCTGCTGTGGCTCTCGCCGATGCGGGGCCTGCCGTCGATGACGCCCACCGTGGCCGAGGCGCCGATTCAGTGGCTCGCCGAGGCCCCAGACGGCGCGGTGATGAACTTCCCCGTGGTCGGAGGCCGGGGATACCTCTTTGAGCAGACGGTTCATGGCAAACCTGTGGCGGCGAGCTTGAACTTCCCCAACAACGAGGCGTCGCGGCGGGTGTGGTCGGCGGCGATCAAGGCCGCGGCGGACAAGCAGCCCGCGGAGCAGGTGCGGCGTAAGGTGGGCGAGGCCGCCCGACGCCAGAAGATCCGTTACCTCGTCGTTCATCACGACGTCGACGCCCGGCCTGACATGCACGATGACGCCGTGCGGGCCATCGCCGGGGCGTTCACCGTGGCCGCCGAGAGCCCGGCGGTGCAGGTCTACGCCTTATGGTGAAGGTGCTGATCACGCCTTGGTCGGGTGAGGTCGAGGGCCTCGGCGACGCCCGGGAGATGCCGCTGTGGTCGGGGCGTCTGGGCGAGGCCACGTCGGCGGCGGCCCGTGCGCAGGGCCTGAGCGCTGTGGCGGCGCTTTCGCCAGGTGAAGAGGCCCTGGTGGTGCCCGACGGGACGGCGCTGGGGCCCGCTGCGCTGCGGGCGGCGCTCGGCGAGGGGCGAAAGGTCGGCCGGGATGTGCGCTTTCGCCTGGGTGGGCAGATCGGCGCGCTCTTGGAGCAGCTCGCCTGGGGCGCGGGGGCGGAGGGGCTCGTGTACCTGCGGCCCGGCGGTGAGGCGGTGAGCCCGGCGCGGCTGGCGGCGGCGGAGGTCGTGGTGTTGGACCCGGCGGAGCGCCTCCTGCCCGGCGGGCTGGATGGCGCCGAGGGCCTGCCGGTGAGCGATCGGCTCATCCTGCCCGTGCGCCACTGGCTGCAGCTCCTCTGGGCGAACCTGCTCGGCTTGGGCCCGGCGCTCTGGGGCGCCCTCGTGGGGCGATCGGCGCCGCTCATCCTATGGCGCACGCTGAGGGCGCTGGTTCGGGCACGATCGTTCTCGGCGCCGCGCCTCGCCTGGGGCTTCACGCGGCTGGATCGGGGGGCCTGGGTTCACCCGAGCGCCGTCGTCGAGGGCTGCTGGCTTGGCGAAGGGGCGCGGGTCGGCGCCGGGGCGGTTCTGCGCGGCTGTGTGCTCGGCGCCGGGGTTCGGGTCGAGGAGCAGGCCCTCATCGAGGGTGTCGTCGCGGCCCCCGGCGCGGTGGTGCAGCGCCAGGCGATGCTCAAGTTTGGGGTGTTGGGGCCCGGCGCGGCGATGGGCGGCGTCACCCAGCTCTCGGTCTTGGGCGCGGGCGCGGCGCTCAAGCTCGGATCCTTCGGCATGGATCAGGGCCTCGGCCGCGCCGTGCGGGTGCAGGTCGGGCAGGGCCTCGTGGACGCGCCGATGGGCCTCGCGGGCATATGTCTCGGCGCTGGGGCGCTTGTGGGCAGCGGCGTTCATGTGGCGCCGGGGCGGGTGATCCCCCCGAACATCAACGTGCTCGCCGATCACGCCCTGACCCACCCGGTCGCGCCAGCCGGCGCGGGCGCCTCGTCCTTCGTCGTGCGCGGCGGGAGGTTGGTCTCACCATGATCCGTTGGGGTGATCCTGTGCTGAGTGATCTGCTGGCGGGGGCGTTCTTGGCGCTCCTGACCTTGGTGTGGGCGACGCTCTGCCTCACCGCGGGCAAGTACGGTGAGCGGTTTCGGCTCACCCCCGCCGAGCCCCCGCCGCCCCGTTGGCCGAGCGTGTCGGTGTGTATCCCCGCCCGAGACGAGGAGGGCCGCGTTGGCGAGGCCGTGCGCCTGGCCTTGGCCTCGGACTACCCGGATCTAGAGGTCGTCGTGGTGGACGATCGATCTCGCGACAACACGGGGGAGGAGGCCCGCGCCGCCGCCGCCGGAGACCCCCGCTTTCGTCTGGTGATGGGCACCGAGCCCCCGGCGGGCTGGGCGGGCAAACCTTGGGCGTGCCTACGCGCGGCGGGCGAGAGCCGAGGAGAGCTGCTGCTCTTTTTAGACGCCGACGTAGAGATCGCGCCGTGGACCGTTCGGGCGGCGGTCGCGCGGCTCCAGAACGGCCAACACCAGCTCCTCTCCGTCTTTGGGGACTGGCGCTTGGAGACCTTCTGGGAGCGCGCGGTGATCCCCGTGGTCGGCTGGTTTATTCGTGGGGCGGTGAACCTCGACGCGGTGAACGAGCCCGGGCGCCCAGAGGCCTTCGCCAACGGCCAGCTCATCCTCACCACCCGCGCCGCGTATGACGCCGTGGGCGGCCACGAGGCCGTTCGTGCCGAGGTGCTCGACGACGTGCGCCTCGCCCGGGCCTACAAGCGCAGGGTGCTCTCGACGGTGATGCTCTACGCGCCGGGGTCGTTCACTGTGCGCCTGTACCGGAACCTCGGCGAGGTCATCCGGGGCTACGGCAAGAACCTGTATGAAGGCATGGATCGCCGGCCGCTGTTGGGCATCGGCGCGATGTTGTTCATCTTGGTGAGCACGCTTGGGCCCTACGCGCTCTTCTTGACCCTGGCGATCACGCCGATCTGGCCGGGCTGGGCCTTGGCTGGGCCGGGCTGGACGCTGTGGGCGGCGGTCATCGTGGGGCTGATCCACCTCTTCCGCTACCGCGTGGAGCGCGCCGATGGCCGCTCGGGCTGGCACAGCCTCACCCACCCGATCGGCAACGTGATCTTCTTGTATATCCTCGCCCGGTCGATCTTCGGGGTCGAGGCGGACTGGAAGGGGCGGCGCTTCGTGGACGGTCGCGCGGCCTGAGGGGCGCGGACGAGTCGGCGCGGCCCAAAAAGAAAGAAGCCCACGGTGGTGAACCGTGGGCTTCTTGATGGAGCGGGAGACGGGACTCGAACCCGCGACCCCGACCTTGGCAAGGTCGTGCTCTACCAAC
>Ga0066604_10001642_pt1 | contig 12038 bp, 7 predicted proteins | sample Higcelwee11metaG_FD_59501 | JGI IMG/M metagenome (GOLD analysis project Ga0066604, IMG submission 59501) | Freshwater pond sediment microbial communities from the University of Edinburgh, under environmental carbon perturbations - High... | ecosystem: Environmental > Aquatic > Freshwater > Pond... | reverse complement strand
AATTTTTTTATAACTTGTTTGTGCCTTGAGCGAAGCGAAAGGAATGAATATAATCATGAATAGAAATTCAAATATAGTAATTGGTGCTGTTTTAATAGCTATGGGAATATTGTTTCTCATGGCAAATCTGGGTTATCTGAACTTTTCTTGGAACTATATATGGCCGCTGGCGCTGCTGATTCCTGGAGTATATATGCATTTTGCATTCTTTACAGGAATAGAAAGGAATCCTGGAATACTTGTACCGGGAGGAATTCTGACTACATACGGTGCACTATTTTATGCTAATGTGTTTTTTGGATGGCACATAATGGCTGATCTTTGGCCGTTATTTCTTATAGGTGTTGCATTAGGACTCTTTGAACTTTATCTGTTTGGGAAACATGAAAAGGGGCTTCTGATACCTGTAGGTATTCTGGGGTTTATAGGGTTGTCGGCATTACTCAGAACTTATATCAGCTTTAATCTAAGAAACTATATAGTACCCATTATTCTGATATTAATAGGATTAGTGATAATTGCAAAGAGGGACAACCGGAAGGATAACAACTAAAACTTTTACATCAGTTATAATCGGGGGCTAAGGTATAAATTAGCTTGAATATTGCAGTGATGACAATAAAATAAATTTATATTGGAATAATCAACCACTCAATATATAATATTTGTTAGTGGTTGATTTTTTTGTGGAGGTTAACAAATGAATAAACTGAGGAGATTTATTATATATTATAAGCCTTATAAGGGCTTGTTCTTTCTTGACATGCTATGCTCCTTCATAGCGGCAGGGATTGACTTGATTTTTCCCATGCTTGTAAGTTATCTGCTTGATCAGGGACTGAGTGAAGAGTTGGGTATGGCCTTTGATTTGATCATAAAGATAGGGGCATTAATGCTTGTTATGTACATACTCAAATATTTCTGTCAATATTTCATTACAGCCTGGGGTCATATAATGGGAGCAAGAATGGAATATGATATGAGGGAAAACATTTTTGGACATTTACAGAAGCTGCCCTTTTCATATTATGATAACAATAAGACGGGGCAGATAATGTCAAGGATAGTAAACGACCTGTTTGATATTACAGAGCTTGCACATCATGGGCCTGAAGAAGTATTTATATCTGTAATAAAAATACTTGGCTCCTTCTTTATATTGCTTAGTATTAATGTGAAGCTTACTTTGATAACTTTCGCTTTCATACCCTTCATGCTGGTTTTTTCTATTTACTATAACAATAAGATGCGTTCGGTATTCATGAGAAACAGGCAGAAGATTGCTGAGATAAATGCACAGGTAGAGGATAGTATAGCAGGGATCAGGGTTGTACAGTCTTTTTCCAATGAAAAGGTGGAGCAGGAGAAGTTTACTAAAGGGAATAAGGGTTTCCTGGATACAAAGCAGGAAAACTACAATTATATGGGGCGCTTTTTCAGCGGAATCAGATTGTTTGACGGTGTAATCTACATTGTTACAGTAATAGGCGGAGCCTATTTTATAAAGCTTGGAACAGTAACAACCTCAGACCTTGTAGCATACTTACTTTACATAAATACCTTCCTGACACCTATAAGATCACTTATTGATTTTACAGAGCAATTTCAAAAAGGAATGACCGGTTTTGAAAGATACCTGGAAATCATAGATACTGAGCCTGATATAAAGGACAGTAAGGATAGCGTTGTACTGGAAAAAGTCAAAGGCAGAGTTGAATTTCATGATGTTTCCTTCAAGTATGATGAGGGAGATCATGTATTGCAGGATATAAATCTGAGCTTGGAGCCTGGGGAGACCGTTGCTCTTGTAGGACCTTCGGGAGGAGGCAAATCTACACTCTGCAGCCTTATTCCGAGGTTTTATGAAGTGACAGAGGGAACAATAAAAATTGATGGAAAGGATATAAGGAATATTAAGCTCGAATCCTTGAGAAGAAATATAGGAATTGTTCAGCAGGATGTTTACCTTTTTGCAGGGTCGATTCTGGAGAATATCAGATATGGTAAACCGGGAGCTTCGCAGGAGGAAGTAATCGAAGCAGCCAGGGAGGCAAATGCCCATGATTTTATAATGGGGATGGAGAAGGGCTATGATACATATGTAGGAGAAAGAGGGGTTAAGCTTTCGGGAGGTCAGAAGCAGCGAATAAGCATCGCTAGGGCATTTCTGAAAAATCCCCCTATACTTATACTAGATGAGGCAACCTCTTCCTTGGACAACCAAAGTGAGAGAATAGTACAGCAATCACTGGAAAGCCTGTCCAGCAACAGAACCACTTTTGTGATAGCTCATAGGCTTTCGACAATAAAAAGAGCAAAGACAATACTGGTGCTTACCGATAACGGGATAGAAGAGAAGGGGAGCCACGAGGAGCTAATTAAAAGCAATGGAGTATATTCATCGCTTTATAATGCACAGTTTGAGGATGATGAAGAAATGAAGATGTAAGATTAGTATTATATAATTCTGAAAAGAATCAATGTCAATGTAATGATATTGATTCTTTTCATGACTTTTTATTTATTTTGTGGAATCTTTTTGTCATTTACTATTATCTTAGTGAAAAAAAGGTTGATTGGGTATAGAGGTTATATCTGTTGTAGCAACATTGAATCAGACGTTATTGAAAAAAATAGAAAAATATAAATATGTTGCTAAGTAATACATTTTTTGATATTATTAAGGCATATACTAGGATAACTGGTCGGAAAATGTAAAGTTTTGTTTTTGAGAACTATGTATTGATTTTAAGTACCTATTTCGCTGTTAATCGCTGATGAGGATCATATTATAGAAATCGTATATACCCATCCGAACATAAGCGCTTCAACAATTAAAATGCAATCACCAAAGGAACTTCAAAAAATGGTGTATAAATTCAATGACACAAAATCTGCTTATCCTGAGATAACTATCCAAGAGTTATTAGAAGCACAGGCAGCTAAAACCGTTACTCCTTGTTTCCATAATGGAAGTCAATCAACAACAAATGTAGATTTAATAAGTTTATATCAAACAGAATATCACAACTAATTATGAATAAGGCTGTATTCATTGTACAAGATTAGGTTGCATCTCATGAGGAGCTGGATAATGCTATGAAGAAGTGTTATGGACATAAAATAGGCTATTGGAGACCGCGGATCTTATTGGACTGGATATGGTCGAAAATTTTTTGACGTTCTATATGTAAGCTACTGGAATCCTAAGTATAGATGCTGTCCCCTGCTTAGAAAAATGGTTGATGCAGGACTGTTGGGCAGGAAAACTAACAAGGGATTTTATTCTTATGAATAAGTAGTGATATATACAAAAAAATATTAGGAGGTTAAGAATGGAAGAAATAAGAGGCAAAGTAAGGGGATTTTTATCAAGATTTTTCCGGCAACATGAGTTACAGGATGATGAAGACATATTTTCGCTTGGTTTTGTCAACTCATTATTTGCCATGCAATTGGTTATGTTTCTAGAGAAAGAATTCAATTTAGTAATTGATAATAAGGAACTTGATTTAAACAATTTTAGAACTATAGACTCAATTGTTACTTTGATTTATAACAAGGTAGCTTGATTAAAGAATGATATCAATATTGAATAAGCGAAGGATGATATAATTAATTTTTCTCAACCGAATAGGGAGATAGTATTTCATAATTCCCCTGTCTACATCAACGATCACCTTGCTAATCGGTTATCTGCCACTAATCTATTTTCGTGTTAACTTATATCAAAAGCAAAATATAAGTAGTTTTGTGAGCGTAAACTTATTGTAAAGGAGAAAGAACAAATGGAAAAAATAGTTGCTCTGTTTCCCGGTCAAGGGTCACAGTTTATAGGAATGGGCAAAACACTCTATAATGAGTTCGCTGTAGCTAAGGAAACATTTGAAGAGGCAAGTGATACTCTAAAGTTTGATATGACGGATCTATGTTTTGAGGGCAGTCTATTAAATTTAAACAAGACTGAGAATATGCTGCTTTCGATTTTAACCGTAAGCGTTGCTGCATTCAGGGTATATATGAAGGAAATTGGAATAAAACCAATGTTCGCTGCAGGACATAGCTTAGGCGAGTATTCTGCATTGACTTGTGCTGGTGCCATAAGCTTTCAGGACGCATTAAAGCTTGTAAGGAAAAGAGGCAGCCTCGCACAACAGATAGCCGATTCAGGAATAGGTGCTATGACAGTAGTTAACGGTGTTAATTATGATACGGTTGAAAGAGCATGTAATGATTGTTCAATAAATCAGGAAATAGTTAGTATAGCTTGCTATAATTCATTCAATCAATTTGTGATTTCTGGGCATAAGGAGGCTATTATAAAGGCTGAGGATATGATTATAGCTATGGGTGGACAAGTTACTCCCTTGTTAGTAAGTGCTCCCTTCCACTGTTCATTAATGCAACCTGCGGCTGAAGGACTCAAAGAAGAATTAAAAAAGTACAACTACAATAGGTTTGATTTTCCAGTAATATCTAATGTGTCAGCGTTACCATATTTTGATTCCAAGGATATTATTGACAACCTTACGCTTCAGTTAACACAAACGGTAAAATGGCAGTCAACAATGGATTATATTTGTAACCAAGGTATAACTCGCATTATAGAAATGGGACCACAGTCTGTATTGACAAATTTGGCAGAAGCACATACAAAAAAAATGGTAGCAAATTCCTTTGGCCAAAAAGATGATAGAGATAGTTTATTAAAAGTATTAAATAAGTACTTACATAACAAGGTAAATATCTATTTGGGGTCTACCATTGTTACAAAGTGTCTGGCAATGGCTGTATGTACTAGAAATAGTAACTTTGATGAGCAAAAATTTCAAACTGGGGTTATTGAACCCTACGAAAATATACAATCAATTCAGGATAGATTGGAACGGGAAGGTAAATACCCTACAACATCTGAAGCAAAAGAGTCTCTGGAAATGCTTAAAGTTATTTTTGATACTAAGAAAGTGCCTATAAAAGAGCAAGCTAAAAGATTTAGAAGAGTGTTTAGCGAAAGCGGAACAATTGGGGTTTTAAGAGAACTTGAAATGAAATATAGCATTTGAGAATTTAGGGTTATAATAAAACTGATCAAAAAATCTGAAAATGCCTGGTTTGGCTTCTGCAGGAAGAATATGAGAGATCTTTTTCCGAAGTTTTGTGAAAGATCCAGATTCAACCGAACCCGTAGAAATCTCCGCAAGCTCTGTCATTGAAGAAATTCAAAGGGAAATTTCTTCAATGACAGAGCTTGCGGAGCAGCCTTATCGAATAATAGACAGTATTCCTATACCAGTATGTAAGTTTGGAAGGGCCAAGTTCCATAAAACTTTTCATCCTCATATTCTCTTGAATCAATCATATCTAAAATTCTATGAGTTTTCATATCTACCATAATGGTGCCATAGATTCTCTTCTTTTTTTTAAGAGGCTGCAGATGGTACTTTTGCCAACATCTACAACATTTTTACTAAGTATCTCTGAGGCTGTTGTTGAACTACAGTTAAGAGAAAGCCTTACTATTTCATCCTTTAACCTTTGTGTCTTCTTGGCTTTGCTTTGGAGAAAGTTAAAACGTTCACCAAATGTTGTATGGTCACACTCAGGATTATCACAGAACATTTTTTGATTTAAAAGTATAATTAGGACCTTGTTTCCCTGTATAGGGAGGTCTTGAAAGGTTCTCTTATATGTAGAATGTACACGTGAAGATGGCTTGCCGCAGAAGGGGCAATATATAACTTTCCTATTAGAAGATACTGTAATGTAACATACATTATCAGTAATTTTGTGGTCTACATAATCTAGATTTTCATCCAAAAGTTTAATAAATTCATCCATAAAACAGCCTCCTTCCCTTTGGTTACCCCCTTTATTATACCACATTTTTGCTCGAAATCAACTAACTCTGGAAAGAACCAATTTAATTATACAATCACGATTCTGTGTTCGTCAGAATGAGGAAAGGGCACGTTTTTGACACGCTTTATATGGATATTTAAGACTTATAAGGAAAAAAATAGAAAAATATTTTATAAATAGCAGGTTTTGACATTTTTTTTATTATTTTACTGTTATAATCATATATCATTGCATGTTTTGCTATTAATATTAAAAATATCTTTTTGTTTGAGAAATTTTAAGTTTTTATGCCAAGTATCGCATCGATAAATTTTGCAAAAGTGTTAAAGAATGAGTTGTTGTTTTAGCAATCGTTGTCAAGAAAAAGCAAGAAACATCCAAATAAAAAATTACTTGTGAGTCAAAGAAGCCTGTGTCAGATATAAATAGTTTGTAAGAAATCTCGTTTCTCCCTAGTTTAATTTTGTTTTGTTGTACTCGCAATATTAGATAGAGAGTGTGAGAGTTTCTTCAAAAATATATTTACAAAATAAAGGAGGATTTATTATGGGTTTTTTACTATTATGGGGGATGGGGATAGTCTCAGCATTAGTGCAATTTTTCATTAAGGGATTTCCAAAGGAGCTAAGTGGAATATGTAATGTTCTGCTCCTGCACCAATTTGTTGTTACTTTTGGAGCGGTTGGTGTAGTAGGTGCCATTTCAAATATTTTCATGGCTGATAAAAATGCAAAGCAGTTAGGTTGGCCCGGAGGACCTTTCCAGGTCAAATATGGTTTTTCCCAAATAGGTGTAGGTGTTATGGGAATTATGGCAATTTGGTTCCGTGGACCTTTTTGGATCGGTGTTCTTGTAACAATGTATATTTATGGAATTAGTGGATTTTGGTCTCATATCAACGTAATGGTTATGAACAAAAAAATAGATGCAGATAGCATCGGAAATCTTATTATGGACGTATTATACCAGACATTTATTACAGTTCTATCAATATTGGCTACAGGAATATGGTATTAATTGTTTTTTTAGAGATTCGGGGGGTTACATAATATATAGAAAGCAAAGGAGGTATTTTGAGCGTGATAATAAAGAGATTGGAGCTAACTGAGATCCAGAAGGGTATTTATTTTGATTGTCAGATCGATAACCCTATATCCTATAACATATCTGCAACTATTTTGTTGGATGGCTTACACGAAAAACATTTCGAAGATGCATTAAAATTATTAGCTGCAGAACAAGAAGCGTTGCGGAGCAGCCTGGAGATCATAAATGATTTACCAATGTTTATTGTTTATGATCAAATTGATTTTGAATTACCCAAGCAAGATATTTCAGCTAATCTTGGTAATCAAGAAGAAATACTGAGAAGAATTGTTGAAGAAGAAATAGGTAAGGCTTTTGATCTTACTAAGGCACCGCTATTTAGAGCAAGATTAATAAAACTAGACAATAACAAGCACCTATTTATAATCTGTATGCACCATATTATTTCTGATGGAGTATCATTAGAAATTTTTAAGAACAAGTTATTGGGCAATTATTACAAAATAGTAAACAATGAACTAACTGCCTTATTTGAAGATACGGGTTTTTGTGATTTTATTGAAAAGGAAAACATAAAACTGCTTAAAGGCAAGTTTAACAAGAAAAAAGAGTTTTGGATGAAAAAAATGCAGGGAGCTGAACCGCTAGCACTACGGACAGATTATTCAGCAGGACAAAAGGATCATGACGTAGGCCGGGAAAAGCGTTTTGAAATATCTGCGGACATGATGAAAGAGGTTAATAATATAGCAATGGATCAGGAAGTAACTACTTTTATGTTCTTCTTGGCAATGTTTGGCGTAATCATGAATCGATATACGCAAAACGAAAACATTACAATATCTTCTCCTTTTTCTTATCGACCTGACTTAGATTTTGAAGAAACAATCGGTTGTTTTGTTTCTATGTTGCCGATACGTCTCAATATAGAAAATTCAGAACGATTTTCTACTATTCTTCAGCAAGTATCAAAGGAATTAATTGACGCTTATAAAAATATTGGATATCCCAATAATTTGATAATGCGTGACAGCCAATTGATACCTATGCCTGGGTCACCTTCAATTTTTGATGTGTCATTTGTCTATGATGCTTATGAAGATACTGAAGAATATGGTTTGAAAACAGAAATCATAGATCAGGACGTTGTCACTTTCCCTGGAAGCTTGATGGTGGTTTTAAATAAAACACCGAATAAAGATCTAATAAAAATACAATACAAACCAAAAATGTTTTCGGATGAAACAATAGAGTTGCTTGGGCGTAGGTTTCTTAAATTATTAGAAGTAATAATAGCTAATGTAAATATTAAGATTGAAGATATTGATCTCCTGTCGGAAAATGAAGAGAAAAGCATTTTAAATGATTTTAACAGTACTTCTTTTTTCGAATACCATCCGCAGGCTATCATAGATATATTTAATTCCAAGGTGATAAAACATCCAACTAGAATAGCGCTAATTGACGGAAATAAAAAAGAGACTTATGCATCGGTTAATACTAAGGCAAATCAGCTAGCTAATAAGATTCTTGGATTGAAAAAAAGAAATAATGAAGCGATTGGTGTGCAGCTTGATCGTTCAATGGATTTGGTTATCAGCCTTTTAGCGATTCTTAAAGCCGGTTGTGCCTACGTACCAATAGACTCCAACTATCCAACTGCAAGAAAAGAGTTTATTTTTCAAGATGCTGATATTTCTCTCTTAATTACTTCTCGCAACTTGCCATATGAAGAGTCATGGAATATCAATCTTATTTTTGTAGATGATCCGGACGCCTATACTGGTGATGATAATAATCCATTAGAAGAATTGGATCCTTCTAGTCTGGCTTATATTATGTATACATCTGGTTCAACAGGTAAACCAAAAGGAGTAATGGTTGAGAATCATAGTGTAGTAAATACATTGCTTGATTTGGAAAGACGGTTTCCTTTAGAAGAACATGATATTTTTCTTCTTAAAACAGCGTATACTTTTGATGTTTCTTCGACAGAGTTATTCGGATGGTTTATGGGAGAAGGAAGTTTACTTATCTTAGAGCCAGGCGGCGAAAAGAATACTCAATTGATATTGGATGAAATCGAAAAACATAAGGTAACCCATATCAATTTCGTTTCCTCTATGTTCAGATTATTTTTGGAAATGTTCGATAAAAAATCGAATATTGAAAAATTAAGTTCTCTAAAGTGGATATTTTTAGGTGGCGAAGCAGTTACTTCAGATATTATACAAAAATTTAATTCTCTCAAAACGAATATTAGGCTAGAAAATGTATACGGTCCTACAGAATGTACAATATGGGCTTCACACGGATCACTCAAGGATTGTGCTGATATGGCAAATATACCAATTGGTCAGCCCCTCAATGAAATTCGCTGGTATGTAGTGGGAAAGAATAATGAACTACAGCCTATTGGAATTCCGGGAGAACTCTGCTTAAGTGGTGTAGGTTTGGCTCGCGGATACTTAAACCAGGATGAATTGACGAAAGAAAAGTTTATACCCAATCCTTTCTTTAAAGATGGTATTGATCCTGATTACTATAAATTTATGTATCGTACAGGAGACCTCGCACGTTGGCTTCCTAGCGGAACGATTGAGTTTTTAGGACGAATAGATTTTCAGGTAAAGGTACGAGGCGTTCGTATGGAATTGGGAGAGATTGAAAATGCATTAATAAAGTACGAAGGAATAGTCCAAGCCGTAGTGGTTGCCAAGAAAGAGGTTGGTAAGCTTGCGTTTCTTTGCGCATATTATCTCTCAGAGGATGAAATACCTGTGGTAAAACTCAAGGAGCATTTATCCAATACTTTGCCGGCATATATGATTCCATCATTTTTTGTACATAAAAAAGAATTGCCGCTTAATACTAGTGGCAAGCTTGATAGAAATGCACTTATAGCTGATAAGGATTATTTTAATAAGACATCGTCAGAATATATTGCACCAAGTACAGACCTTGAAAACCGAATTGCTTCTGTTTGGAAAGAGGTACTTAATATTAATGAAATCGGGTTAGATGATGTTTTCTTCGAAATAGGAGGAAATTCATTAACATTTATACAGGCTCATAATAAGCTTCGAAAGGTGTTGGGCATTGACTTTTCAATTACTCTCCTTTTCCAATCGCCAACGGTTCGCTTGTTAGCAGAGTATTTCTCAAAGGGTGAAGAAAATGTCATTGAAAATAGAGAAACATACTTTCAGAAATCTGAAGAAATTGTGCGTAAAGATATTGCCGTAATTGGTATTTCTGTACATGTACCCGGGGCTCAAAATGTCCATGATTTCTGGAATAATATAAAGAATGAAATAGAAAGCATCCATTTTTATAGTGACGAAGAACTAGCGGAATTAGGTATCGATGCTGATATCATAAATTCTCCGAATTACATAAAAGCAAAAGGCCGATTAGACGGAATCGATTATTTTGATCCACACTTTTTTGAATATACACCAGGTGAAGTCCGCATGATGTCACCGCAGTTACGTATCTTATATCAGGGTGCTTGGGAAGCACTTGAAGACGCGGGATATTATCCTGGGTCAGATTCCTCGAGAATAGGTATATTTATAGGTGGTTCAGATGATTTTGAATGGTATCAGAAGGTACTTATGGGGGATAATGGTTATAGTGATAAATATCAGGCCTTTACCCTTAGTACCAATCACTTTTTAGCATCACGTATAGCCTATAAACTTGATATAAAAGGACCTGTTTTTTCAGCGCTTACTGGCTGCTCAACTACACTAGTTACCTCCCATATATCTTGTCAGTCCTTAATTTTAGGAGAATGTGATATAGCTATAGGAGGGGGTATTACTATCGAGCTCCCAAATGAAGGCGGATATTTTTATGAGGAAGGCATGATGTTCTCCCCTGATGGACATTGCCGTCCATTTGATGCAAAAGCCAAAGGGACTGTTTTCTCAAATGGATTGAGTCTTGTTGTATTAAAAAGATTAGATGATGCATTACGGGATGGGGATCATATCTATGCAGTTATTAAAGGTTCTGCTATCAATAATGATGGTAAACAAAAGGCAGGCTTTGTAGCACCCAGTGTAGAGGGACAAGTAAGAGTCATTCAAGAGGCCTATCGTACAGCCGGAATCGACCCGGAAACAGTAAGCTATATAGAAGCCCATGGAACAGGGACATCTCTTGGAGATCCTATAGAAGTTGAGTCTTTAACAAAGGCATTTGCTACAGACAAAAGACAATTCTGTACGCTAGGTTCAGTAAAAGGAAATGTAGGACATGCTGATACGGCCGCTGGAGCTGTAGGTTTGGCAAAAGTAGCATTAAGTTTAGATCATAAATATCTCCCGGGAACACTTAACTATGAAGAGCCAAATCCCAAAATAAATTTTGCTAATACACCTTTTGTTGTTAATTCAAAGGGCATGGAATGGACGAATAAAAACATTAAAGGCAGATTACTGCGTGCTGGTATCAATTCTTTTGGAGTTGGCGGAACAAATGCACATATGGTTTTAGAAGAGGCTCCTTTCAATCAGGAAAGTAGTCCTGCTGAAAAATTAAATATTTTACTTTTCTCAGCTAAGAGTAGCACAGCTCTAAATGAAACTTCAAAAAGTGTTTTAGAGTATTTATTGGAACGCCCAGAAACTAATCTATCTGATGCTGCTTGGACATTGCAGATTGGTAGAAAGCCATTTACATATAGAAGATCTTTGGCCATTAATGAAAAGTTTTTTGAAGAACCGGAGAAAATGCTAGAAAACCTCAATAATGCTGTTGTGCATGAGGTAAAAGCGGGTAATAGGAATGTTATTTTTATGTTCTCTGGTCAGGGAAGTCAATACCAGGGTATGGGACGTGAGCTTTATTACTCAGCAAATAGAAGCGGTGTTTCAAGGATTTTCAAGGGTCATATTGATCAGGTTTATGATTTATTAAAAGAAGAAGAGCGCAAAGAGTTTTTGCAGATAATATATGGCGATCAAGAACCACAAAAAATCAATCAAACACAATACAGTCAATTGGCATTATTTGCAACAAGCTATGCACTGGCAAAAACAATGCTTGAGATAGGTATAACGCCGAAAGCAATGATTGGACATAGTATTGGAGAAGTTACGGCAGCTACTGTTGCTGGTGTGTTT
>Ga0066604_10001641_pt1 | contig 12044 bp, 8 predicted proteins | sample Higcelwee11metaG_FD_59501 | JGI IMG/M metagenome (GOLD analysis project Ga0066604, IMG submission 59501) | Freshwater pond sediment microbial communities from the University of Edinburgh, under environmental carbon perturbations - High... | ecosystem: Environmental > Aquatic > Freshwater > Pond... | reverse complement strand
GTTCGTCGGCGACCCCCTCTATCAACCCTTTGACCGCCCCACCCCTTGAGGCGGCCTGGAGAACGTATGAGCCCATTCCGCACAAACCCCTTGATGACCGCCTGGGAGACCCCCTTCGGGATGCCTCCGTTTGACGCCGTGCTCTCTGAAGACTTCTTGCCCGCCCTGGAGCAGGCCATGGTTGAGCACGCCGCCGAGGTGACACAGATCCTCGACGACCCCGCGCCGCCGAGCTTTGACAACACCGTGTTGGCCTTAGAGCGGTCTGGGCGCGCCCTGCGCCGGGTGACGTCCTTTTTCTACAACCAGATCTTGGCCAACACCGACGCCGTGCTCGACAGCACCCAGCGGGAGATCGCGCCTCGGCTCTCGGCCCACTGGAGCGGGATCATCACCGACGCCCGGCTGTTCGCCCGGGTAGACGCCTTATTCAACACGGTAGACCACCTCGGCCTCGACGCCGAGGCGCGGCGCCTGCTGGAGCGCACACACCTGGGCATGGTGCGCGCCGGGGCGCGGCTGGATGAGGCGGGGCGCGGGCGTATGTCGGCGATCATGGGGGAGCTCGCGGGGCTCGCCGCGCGCTTCACCCAGAACGTGCAGCACGATGAGCGCACGATCTACCTCCCCCTCGACTCCGACGACGATCTCGACGGCTTGCCCGCGCCGCTCATCGCCGCCGCCGCTGAAGCCGCCAGGGAGCGGGGCCTGCCCCATCGGGGCGTCATCACCCTCTCACGGTCCCTGGTCGAGCCGTTTTTGACCTTCTCCCGCCGCCGCGATCTGCGGGCGCGGGTGTTTGAGCTGTGGATTCGCCGCGGCGAAGGCGGCGGCGAGACGGACAACCTGGGCATCATCACCGAGATCCTTCGCCTGCGCCGGGAGCGCGCCCAGCTCTTGGGCTATGACACCTTCGCCGACTACAAGCTCGACGACAGCATGGCGAAGACCCCCGACACCGTGCGGGAGCTGATCATGGCGGTGTGGCACCCCGCCCTGCGCGCCGCGGAGCAGGAGCGCGCCATGCTCCTCGACGCCGCTGCCGCCGAGGGCCACACCGAGCCCCTCGCGCCCCACGACTGGCGGTATTTCGCCGAGAAGGTGCGCGCCGCGCGTTTTGATCTGGACGAGGCCGAGCTCAAGCCCTACTTCCCCGTGGACCGTGTGGTCGAGGCCGCCTTCGCCACGGCGAACCGACTGTTCGGCGTCACCTTCACCCCGGTTCACGGCGTGCCGGTGTACCACCCCGAGGTGCGAGCCTACGAGGTGACCGACACAGACGGCGCCCACGTCGGCCTGTTCTTGCACGATCTCTACGCCCGCCCCTCCAAACGCTCCGGCGCCTGGGCCTCGGGTTACCGCAACCAAGAGCGCATCGCCGGGGACGTGCGCCCGATCATCGTCAACGTCCTAAACCTCGCCCGGGCCCCCGAGGGCCAGACGACCTTACTCACCCTAGACGAGGCGCGGGTGATCTTCCATGAGCTCGGCCACGGGCTGCACGGCCTGCTCTCGGACGTAAACTATCCCTCACTCTCAGGCACCAACGTCGCCCGGGACTTCGTCGAGCTGCCCAGCCAGCTCATGGAGCACTGGATACAGAGCGAGCGCCTGCTCGGCGAGTTCGCCCGCCATGTGGAGACCGGCGAGGTCATCCCCGCGGCCCTGCTCACCCGCCTTCGGGCGGCGAAAAACTTCAACCAGGGCTTTGGCACCGTCGAGTTTTTGGCTTCAGCGATGGTCGACCTCGACATGCACACCACAGACGGCCCCTTGGACGACCCGGCGCGTCTGGAGCGCGAGAGCTTGGACCGCCTGGGCCTGCCCCCGGAGATCATCTCCCGCCACCGCGCGCCCCACTTCGCCCACATCTTCTCCGGCGACGGCTACTCCGCCGGGTACTACAGCTACCTGTGGTCGGCGGTGCTCGACGCCGACGCCTTCGCCGCGTTTGAGGAGACCGGGGATCTGTTCGACCCAACCACGGCGAAGCGCCTCAAGGACGTCATCTACTCCGCGGGCGGCCGCCGCCCTGAAGACGAGGCCTACCGTCTGTTCCGCGGCAAGATGCCCTCCGTAGACGGCCTCTTGCGTGTGCGGGGCTTTGTGGCCTAATCAGGTGGCTCAGAGCTGATCGGCCCGCACACCGTCGGGGTGGGGGCCGAAGCGCGCCTCAAACGCGCGCAGACACTCCAGCGCCTCCCAGCGCTGCCCCAGCCGGGCGTAGGCGACGATGAGCAGGCGTAAGGACTGCTCGCGGCTCACGGGGTCACCGTCCAAGGCGCGCAGAAAACACAGCGCGGCGTGGCGCACGAGGTGGGTCTGTAGGTAGATGAGGCCCAGGTTCTCGTACAGAAAACGCGCGTGCTCCTGGTGCTCGGGGCCAAGGCCGGTCGTGGCCTCCTCCAGAATGCTGATCGCGCCGTCGAGATCCCGGGCCATAAACCGCTCACCAGCGCGGCGGTTGGCCTCTACGGTCCAATGAAGCGGCGTCATGGGCGCTCCAGGCGAGGGGAGGTGGGGGTGTTTTGTAGGTGGGCGGGGTCGGAGGAGAGATCAAACGACATCAGCGTCTCGCCGCCGCGTCGCAGGGCGCCCGACCAGCGCCAGATCTGCTCGGGGTGCTCGGTGTCCAGGCGAATGTGAACGTCGAGCACGTCGCCGTTCTTGGTGATGACGGTGGGGGTGGGGAAGAGGAGCTGGCCCCAGTGGGTGGTGTGCCCGGGGCCGGTGTCTAAGGTGACCGTGGGGGCGAGCTCGGCGACGAACCAGCCCGCGACGCCGCGCAGCCGCCCGCCGCTGCGCAGGGTGAACTGTGCTTGGTGATCCAGCGGGCGCTCGGCCAGAGAGAGGCGCGGGGGCTCCAAGCGGTGAAACAGGGTGGGCTCGGCCAAGGCGGCGTCGGGGCGCAGGTTCACACCGTAACGATTGTGCAGGGCGGTGGTCCACGCGCTGCCCATCTTGAGGCCCAACATCGGGCGCTCAAAATGATCCACGGAGCTCAAATGAAAGCCGCCCACCGGCGCGATGAGCAGGTCCACACGCCCGGGGCAGAAGCGCGCGTCGGGCTTCATCCAGCGCGCCGTGGCCTCAACGACGGGCAACATGCCGTCATCCTCGACGAAGCGGCCCATAAACTCGCTGATCACCAGATCAACGGGCTCCGGCGGCGTGAGGGAGGTGAACTCGGCCTGAATCACCTCCACCCGATCGCTGAGGCCATTCTCGGCGACCAGGGACCGGGCGAGGCCCGCGACGGGCATCGACTCGACGGCGTAGACCTTCTTTGCCCCGGCTCGGGCGGCCAACATCGAGAGCAGGCCCGTGCCCGCGCCTAAGTCAAGCACGACGTCGCCGGGGCGCACGAGCGCCCGGATCCCGCGCTCATAGGCGTCGACCCGGGCGAGGTCCTCCAGCATCGTGCGGTGGTAATCGAGCCCCCCGCCGTGGCCGCTGGCGCCGATGGGGGGTCGGAGGGTGGTCATGTCGGGCTCCGCGAGGGGGTTCGGGCGTTCACCCTACCACACCCGCGGCGCCGCGCGGCCCCAGACCTACCAGTCGATGACGTAGATCCGGCCATAACCGACAGACGAAGAGGTCGCGCCGTAGCCATGCGCGGTGACGGCGAGGTCATCGACGCCGTCGCTGTTGAAGTCGCCCGTGGCCAAGGTGGCGCCGAAGAAGTCTACGGAGTTCTCCCCCTGGAGCCCCCCATCGGCGTCCTCTTCAGTGAGCGAGGCGCCCGCGGCCGCCAAGGAGTCGCCGTTGTAGACGTAGACCTGGCCCACGGTGTTGGCCTCGCCGTAGGTGTATGAGACGCCGTCTGGCGCGCCCACGGCGAGGTCGTCTACGCCGTCGCCGGTGTAGTCTCCCACGGAGAGCCCGTGACCGAAGTACGACGGGCCGCCGCCGCTCTCAATCGTCAGGTCGGCGTCGGTCACCGAGAGGGTGCCGGTGATCGACGTGGCCGTGTCCCAGAACAGATAGACCGTCTCCTCGTACGGGCTCGCGACGGCGAGATCGGTCTTGCCGTCGTTGTCAAAGTCGCCCAGCGCCACGCCGCCCCGGCGACCGAGGCGCTCGTCGCGGCCCGCGCCCTGAATGACCGTCTTCGCCCCTGAAGACACGGTGCTATCGACGTTGAGGCTCGACGCGCCGCTCCAGATGTAGATCGCCCCGGCGTCGGTGCGGGCGTCGGAGTTGCCCGGCGCGCCCATGGCGAGGTCGTCGTAGCCGTCGCCGTTGAGGTCGCCGCCGCCGAGCCAGGCGCCGAGGTAGTCGTCGTCGTCGCCGTCGAGGAGCAGCTCGCTGTCGGTGAGGTCCAGGACGTCGCCGTCGGAGAGGCCCGCGCCGTCGAAGCCGTACACCGCGCCGTTGTAGTCGTTGCCCCCGTAGGCCGGGTCGCCGTAGACCACCTCGGTGTAACCATCCGCGTCAAGATCGAGGTGGTTGATGATCATCGTGTGGTAGGTGGGGCCGTCGTAGCTGGTCTGCATGAAGGTCTCGGCGCCCTCAAACTCTACAGACGCGCCTGCGCTCGCGTCGTCGGAGGAGAGTGAGCCCGAGAACACGATGCCCCCGGCGCTCGCGCCGTAATAGCCGTCGTAATAGGCGTCGGTGCCCGACCAGGCGAGGTCGGCTTTGCCGTCGCCGTTCACGTCTCCGAAGCTCTGGGGGACGTGGCCGAGGTACTCTCGCACGTCACCGGCGTAGGTGTAGTCGGCGTAGGTGCTCACCGAGCCCGCCCAGGTGGTGTAATCGGCGCCGCTGACGATGTAGAGGGTGCCATCGCTGTTTGAGCCGCGGTAGATCGCGCCCGTCGCGAGGTCCACCACGCCGTCTCCGGTGACGTCACCCACGCCGAGGGCCGTGTGGAAGCCCAGCCAAGAGTCGCTGTCTTGGCCGGTGAGATAGCCGCCGGCCACGTCGATCACGGGCACGACGTCTACGGATCCGTCACAGTCATTGTCGATGCCGTCCCAGACCTCATCGGCGTCAGGGCCAACGGCGTCGTCGTCATCATCACAGTCGCCAGCGTCTACGGAGTACCCGTCGCCGTCGTGATCGACGCTCGTGCAGTTGTCGTTCACCGCGCCGGGGCTGCCTTTGTCGCCGCCGCTCAGGGACGAGCTCGCGGCGCACCAGCGCGTGACGTCGGCGGCGTCGGTGAGGGTCAAGAAGGTGTCGTCGAGGTTGGCGGCGGCGCCCGCGGAGATCGGCCACGAGGTCGTGTACGCCAGGGTGAAGACCGTCACGCTGCCGCCGGTGAGGGTCAAGGTGTCGCCGCCGTCGGCCAAGGTGAAGCCCGAGCCCGCCCAAGACCAGTCCACGGCGGCGCCGCCGTTTGTGGTGGTGTCGCTGCTGGCGCCGAGCACGGCGTAGCCGCCGATGGGGAGGATGAGGTCGGCGTCGAGGGTGAACGAGCCGCCTTTGGTGGAGCTGAGCGTGAAGCCCTTGAGGTTCAGCGCGCGCCCGGAGTTGTTGAGCACCTCGATGTACTCGCCCACGCTGTCATCGACGGCGCGGGGGTTCACCAGAAGCTCGGTGAAGAAGGCGTCTCCGGCGGTGATCAGCGTGTCATCGGCGAGGCCTGAGCAGTCGTTGTCGAAGGCGTCAGGCACCTCCTCTTTGCCCGGGCCGACCTCAGCGTTGGTGTCGTCACAGTCTTCGCCGCCGCCGATGAGGGCGTCGGCGCCGTCGCCGTCTTGATCGTAGTCGCTGCCGCCGGAGCAGTCGGTGTCTACGCCGTCGTACCAGGTCTCCGGCGCGCCGGTGTAAACGTCGGGGTTGAGATCGTCACAGTCTTCGCCGCCGCCCATCGTGGCGTCTTGTCCGTCGCCGTCTTGATCGTAGTCGCTGCCGCCAGAGCAGTCGGCGTCCACGCCGTCGTACCAGGTCTCCGTCGCGCCGGGGTTCACCGCGGCGTCAAAGTCATCACAGTCGTCCCCACCCGCGCCCGGCGCCAGGTACCCGTCCTCATCAAAGTCAGAGGAGGCCGAGGCTTGCAGCGCCACCTCCCCGGTCTGTCCATCCGTCGAGGTCACCCGCAGCACGCCCTCGTAGAGCTCCTCATCGGGGGCGGTGAACGCCACCACCAGATCACCGCTGGCGCCGGGGCTCAGGCTCAGAGTGCCCTCAACAATGGTGAAGGTCGTCGAGCCCTCAACCGCGGCCACGAGCTCCAACGACGCCACCCCTTCACAGTCGTTGAGCACGGCGAGGCTCTGCGTCGAGGCCTGGCCGACGCTCACCCCCGCCCACTGCAGCTCGGTCGCGCCCAACGAGAGCACGGGGCAAGCGTCATCCTCAACGCCGGGGCCGTCCCCGGTGTCATCCAGGACGATAGAGCCTTTTGTACAGCCAAGGGCGAGCAGCAGGACGATCAGAGACGGGGCGCGCATGGGGGGACCTCTTCGTGGTGGGCACAGGGTGACCAAACTTCATGGTCTCCGATAGCGCGCGTTGATTCTCTGACACAGCTCTTACAACCGGGTGAGCAAGCCCGTGAGGGGGTGTTGGTGCGCCTCAAGACTTAGCTCGGGATGGCGCGACGAGTAAGTGTTGATGAACAGGACGTTTGAGCCGCTCTGCGCCGTCGCCATCCACTCCAGGCAGCAGGCCAGGGCCTTCCCGGTGTAGGTGGGGTCGAGGGTGAGGCCCAACGAGTCGTGGGCGAAGGCGCGGGCGGCCTCTCCGGCGGGGGTGGGGTGGCCGTACCCGGCGCCGATCACGCCGTCGTGGAGCACCAAGCGGGCGGGATCGTAGGGTGGGCAGTCGGCGCCAGAGGCCCGCAGTCGCCTCGCCGTGGCCTCGCCGAGCCAGCTCAGCGCGGTCTGAGAGATAAACGCCCCCTCGACGACCCGCACCCCATGAACACGGGTGGGCAGAGACGTGAGCCCGAGGCCCAGGGTGAGGCCCACGGCGGTGCCGCCGGAGCCTACGGGCACGAAGAGGTCTGTGGGCGGAGGCATGAGGCCGGCCTTGACCTGGGCCTCGATCTCCAGGGCCCCGGCGACCCAGCCAAGATCCCCAAGCTCACCGGTGCCGCCGGCCCACACAAAGCTCGGCCAAGGACGTTGGGCCCGCCGCCCGGCGATGAGCGCCTTGAGCCCCGCCCACGGCAGGCCGACCATGCTCCCCGCGGGCTGCACAGACGCGGCGTAGGCGTTTAGGAGCGCGGCGTTCTGTCGGGCGTGCTCGGTGTCGGGCTGGGGAAAGACGACGGCGCGTAACGAGACGCCATGCGCCGGGCCGTAGAGCGCGGCGGCGACGAGGTAGTTGCTGCCCACACCGCCCAAGGTGAGCAGCTCACCGCCCCTCGCGGCCACGTCAGGCAAGATCCACTCCAGCTTTCGGACCTTGTTTCCGCCGTACACCGTGCCCGCGCGGTCCTCCCGCTTCACCCACAGCCGGGCGCCGCCCCGATCTCCAGCCTCGGCGCGCTCGATCGGCGTCTCGCCGCCACACAAGGACACCGACGGCAGACGAAGACCAGGGAGGCGCGCGCGGAGCAGCTCGGCGGACATCGGGACTCCTGAAGAATCGGTTGGAGCTTGTAGCCCGATGGCCCCCAGCGCGGCTATCGTGGCGGGCATGGACTGCCTCACCGATGACCTGATCTCCGCCGCCAACGGCGGGCCCCCCTTCACCCTGCCCGAGCCGCCCCCGGCGCTTTATGAGGCCGCGGCGCCGCCGCCGCCCGGCGCGAAGGGGCTGTACGGCGGGCGAATGGACAACCACGTCGACTCCGCGAACTTCACCGTGGCCTGGTCGGACGGCGACGCGACGACGAGCGCCGCGAACGACGCGAGCGCGGCCTTGGAGGCGGCGTGGACGGCGCTGGTCGAGGAGCAAGGCTGGGCGCCGCCGGTCTCCTCCGATGATTACTTCGTGTGGGTCATCCTCGACCCCACCTTGAGCGGCACGGGCCTCACCTATGAGCTGGCCACGGACGACTACCCCGACGGCTACCCGGTGATCCTGCTCAACCCGACCTATGCCTCCAACGCCCGCTTCTGGAGGAGCCTCGCCGCGCATGAGCTGAACCACGCCCTGCAGTACGCGCGGCGAGATTACCTCACTGGCCGTGAGGAGCCCTGGTACTGGGAGGCGAGCGCCGAGTGGGGTGCTGAGCTGGCGTTGCCCGACGTGGACATGTACGCAACAAGCTCGGTGTATTACGCCGACGCCACAGAGGCCCGCTACAGCTCCATGGAGGGCTATCACCAGTACGGGATGTTCCCGCTCAACGCGTTTGTTGAAGAGACGATGACCGGCGACGGGGGCATGTTGGCCGTGTGGGAGCGCAGCGAGGCGCTCTCAGGCGAGCGCTGGGACGTGGTGCTCGCCGACGCGCTGGGGGTAGACGCCCTGACGCTCTTCGCCGGTTTCTCGGGGGCCTACGCCGCGGAGACCCTGCGGGAGAGCTCGAAGTATGAGCGCCCGGCGGAGATCGTCACCTTTGACGGCGCGAAGCAGACGGGCGAGGTCAACTACCTGGGCAGCGACGTGTTCGTGGCGAGCCGGGGCATGTGGGTAGACCTCAGCGCGGGCGACGCGCTGTTGGCCAACACCGACGGCGTCGGCGCGCGGCTGTGGGTAGACGCCGGAGATCACTTCACCGTGACCGGCGCTGACGATGGCGCGCCCTACACCCTCATCGAAGGGGAGGGGGACACCGGCCTCGTGGACGAGGATGACGGCGGCGGCGGCGGTGGCGGCGGCAAGTCGGGCGGCGGCACCTGCGGCCTCACGCGGCCAAGCCACGGCGCGGGCTGGCTCGGTCTCGTCGGCCTGTTGGCCCTCGGACGCCGGCGGCGCTCACCTCGGGGCCGACTCGGTTAGAGGGCCGCCATGAAATTCCGCTCAGACGCTCTGCACCTCCTGATCCTGCTCTCCTTCACGCCCTTGCTCGCCTGCGCTGGTGGCCCAGGCGGCACCAAAGACGCCACGGACGACACCGCGGCGGACGACACCGCCGTCGACACCGCGCCGCCCACGGAAGAGGAGCAGACCGCCGCCGACCTCAAGACGGTGGAGGCCATGATCGCCGGGGAGCTCGGCCTCACAGACGGCATGCTCACCGTGAGCTTGTCTGGCGGCTGGCCGATTCATCTCGGCGGAGATGAGTACCTCTTCGCCGCCCCGGCCCAAGGTCGTGAGGGGCTGGCCGTCGCCGGAGACTTCAACGGCTGGACGCCCGCGGACATGGCCTTAGAGGGCCCGCTCTTCACCCTCACCGTGAGCATCCCGGCCCCTGAAGGCCAGCTCTACAAGCTCGTTGAGGGGGAGGTCTACGCCGCCGACCCCTGGTCGCGGGCCTACGGTCAAGATGAGTTCGGTGAGCACTCCATCGTGCGTGGGGCGGGTCGGCACCTGGAGCGGTACTACATCCGCGGCGGCGCCCTCGATGACCGCTGGATGCGCGTTTGGGTGCCAGCCGGAGAGGTGACCCACACGCTCTACGTTCACGACGGCCAGAACCTGTTCGACCCCGAGGCGATGTGGGGCGGCTGGCGCCTACAAGAGAGCCTCGGCCCCAACACCATGGCCGTCGGCCTCGACAACACCATGGCCCGGATGGACGAGTACACCCATGTGCAAGACTTCATCTACGGCGAGTGGATGGGCGGCAAAGGGGACGCCTACGCCGAGCTGTGGATGAGCGCGGTGCGCCCGCTGATCCGCGAGCAGTACGGCGAGGCTGACACGGTCGGGATGATGGGCTCAAGCCTCGGCGGCCTGATCTCGGTTCATTTTGCCCAGCGTCACCCTGAAGAGCTAGACTTCGTGGCCAGCCTCTCGGGCACCTTGGGCTGGGGCAGCATCGGCGCCGAGAACGAGACGCTCATTGAGCGTGTCGCCGCGGGCGGCTTCACCGGGGTGCCGATCTACCTCGACTCCGGCGGCGAACCCGGAGAAGGCTGTATCGACGCCGACAAAGACGGCCTCCTCGACGACGCCCCAGACTCCAGCGACAACTACTGTGAGACCCGGCAGATGGCGGACACCCTCGCCGCCGCGGGCTGGACCTGGGACACGGATCTCTGGCATTGGTGGGAGCCCGGCGCGGAGCACAACGAGGCGGCCTGGGCCGACCGGGTGAACCTGCCCGTGGGGCTCTTTGAGTCGCTGTAGCATCTGTCGCATCTGTCGCATCTGTCGCATCTGGCACATCTGAATAAATGTGTCAGCGGGCCTCGATGAGCCCTCGCTCCACAAACAGCCGGAACCACGGGCCGATGGCCTCGCTGAGCGGCTTGGGGTCGGCGCCCGAACGAAGCGCGGCGTCGATGGCCTCGCTGACGGTGAGGCCCAACTCGGGCTCAAGGGCGGCCAACAAGGCGTCGGCGGCGGCGGGCAACTCGATGTGTCGCACACGCTGCTCGTGCCGATAGACGAGTACTCGGGCGTCACAGGCGGTCATCGGGGCAGGCGTCTCGCCGCTCAGGGCTTGGGCGCGCCAGCGGTGGGCGTCGAGGGGCAGGCGCAGGCGCCGGGCCGTGGGGGAGCGGCCAAGGCGGGCGGTGGTGAGGGTGCTTGGGTCCAGAGGTCTTGGGGATGGGGCGTGAAAGACCTTGAGCACGGCGAGGTCGACGGCGGCGAGGGCCTGGTCTTCTTGGGGCGCGTCTTGGGCCTCAAGCCACACGAGCATGGGCTCACCGAGGCGCTCTAGGGTCCACGAGGTCGAGGGGTGGTCCTGCACATAGCGGTCGAGCTGGGCGTCCGCGCGTTCACCCCAGAAGAGGGTGAGGCCGGGGAGGTTGGCGCGGAGCGCGGCGCGGTGGCGTAGGACGTGCTGCTCGCGGTAGACGCCGATCTGCTGCAGCGGGCTCAGGCCGGGGCCGCCGGAGAACAGCGCGCCGTCTAAGGGGCTGAGGCCTCGGATCATGGCCATGAGCTGGGCGCGCCAGGCCTCGGGGAGCGGCGTCGTCATGGGGCGAGGGCCCGGTCACGGACGGCGCGGGCGGCGTTGGCCTCGGCTTGAAGCCGCTCAAAGCTGGGGATCTGGTCATCCCACTCAATGAGCGTAGAGACTGCGCCGATCTTGCCGATGAGCGCGGCGTACAGCGCCCAGACCTCATCACAGACCGGGTGATCGTGGGTGTCGAGGCGGAAGCCGTCACGGATGGAGTGCCCGGCGAGGTGAACCTGCACCACACGGTCAAGGGGCAGGGTGTTGAGGGTTGACTCGGGCTCAAAGCCGTGGTTCACCGAGGACACAAAGACGTTGTTCACGTCGAGCAGAAGCGCGCAGTCGGCGCGTTCACACAGCGCCGCCATAAACTCGGCCTCGGGCATCGTCGAGCCCCGATAGCTCAGGTACGACGAGACGTTCTCGACGGCGAACAGGCGACCGCTGAGATCTTGAATCCGCTTGATGCGGTCGATGACGTGTTGAAGCACGTCGTCTGTGTAGGGTAAGGGCAAAAGATCGTGGGTGTTCACCCCGGCGTGGCCGGTCCAGCAGGCGTGATCCGAGAACCAGGGCGGGTTGAGCCGGGCCAAGAGGGCCAACAGACGGCGCTGGTGATCGGGATCCGCGGCGTCGCCCAAGGACATCGAGACGCCGTGGGGCACGACCGGGTAAGCCGCATGGAGCCGCGCCAAGTTCTCTAAGGGGGGCCCGCCGTCGAGCATAAAGTTCTCGGCGATGACCTCAAACCAGTCCATCGCCGGGTGCTCGTTGAGCACGACGCCGTAATGGGGCACACGGAAGCCGACGCCGACCCCGAGATCAGGGACGGCGAAGCGGCTCACGCGGCGCGTTGGGCCGGGCAGGATCAGCCCGCCTTGGGGGGCTCGGCGGCGCCTTCAGCGGGCATCGCGGCGTCGGCGGAGGGGCACATCGTGCGGTCTTTGTGGGTGCAGCAGCCGCCCTGGGCCTTACACTCGTTGAGTCCGGCGCAGGCGTTTTTGCCCTCGACGTGGCAGCCGCCCTGGGCCTTGCACTCGTTCATGCCCTTGCAGGCGTGCTCGGCGGCCTTGGCGGGCTGCTCGGTGGCGGCGGCGGTGGGGGCGGCGGGGGCCTCGGGGGCGGCGGC
>Ga0066604_10001639_pt1 | contig 12058 bp, 10 predicted proteins | sample Higcelwee11metaG_FD_59501 | JGI IMG/M metagenome (GOLD analysis project Ga0066604, IMG submission 59501) | Freshwater pond sediment microbial communities from the University of Edinburgh, under environmental carbon perturbations - High... | ecosystem: Environmental > Aquatic > Freshwater > Pond... | reverse complement strand
CCCGACGTGATCATGATCGGCGAGGTGCGCGACCCCGAGACGGCCCAGTCCGCCGTACAAGCCGCCCTCACCGGCCACCTCGTGATCACCACACTCCACACAAACGACGCGCCCAGCGCCGTCACCCGCATGATCGACCTCGGCGTGCAGCCCTACCTGCTCAGCTCCGTGCTGCTCGGCGTCATCGCCCAGCGCCTCGTGCGAAAAATCTGCCCCCATTGTGCTACAGACGACTGGATCAGCGAGGAGCAGGCCTTGGCCTTGGGCATCAACGGCGCGGATGGCAAACGCCTCAAGGTGAAGGTGGGCAAAGGCTGCGTGCGCTGCCGCGGCACGGGCTACAAAGGCCGCACCGGCCTGATGGAGGTGATGCCGATGACGCCGCGCCTGGGCAAGTTAGTGGCCACAGGCGCGCCGAGCCAAGAGGTGAAGCGTGAGGCGCTCAATGACGGGATGTTGACCCTGCGGGATTACGGCATCAAGAAGTTAGGGCGCGGGGAGACGACGGTGGAGGAGATCATGGCGGCGACGGATGACTTTGCGGTGTATTGAGCGGGGCGCGCACAGACGGTCCCCCTAAAACCCCTCCATCCACAACAACCGCCCGAACCCCGCGCCGGCCTCGGTCTCCAGCGTCCACACCACCTCGCCCGCCTCGGTCACCTCGATGATGCGCCCAAGGGTGCTGTACGAGGCCAAGGCGCCGCCGGAGGGGGTGGGCTGGGCGTCGCCGAGGACCTGCACCGCGCCGGAGTCGGGGTCCTCATAGGACCAGTCCTCGCTGAGGGTCTTTGCGCCCTCGTCCCACGAGATCGAGACGACGCGGGACAGGGGCGGGACGTAGTGCAGGCCGTTGTCGAACAAGAGGGCGCGGTCGCTGCGCAGCATGGAGCTGTGCGCGTGGGAGAAGGGCGCCTCGCCGTCTTCAGTGCTGTAGCCCGCGACGACGCTCACCACCTTGGCCTCGCCGCCGGTCACGGGCACGCTCACGATTGTGTCTACGAAGTGGGCGAGCATGATCAGCTCGTCGGTGTCGGGATCGTAGTCGATGCTGTTGATGTGGGACCAGTCGAGCACGAGCTCGCCGTTGTACTCTGTGGGCCGGGCGTGGTGATCACAGAGGTTCCCCGGCGCGGGCAAAGCGTCGAAGAGCGAGAGCAGGGGCGGCTCGGTGGGCGTGGCCGGGGCGTCTTCGCCCCACTCGCTCAGGCGGAGGTTGTCTCCCATCACGATCGTGGGCTCACCGTCTACGATCAGCTCACGCAGCTCGGGCTGGACCCAGGCGACGCGGCCATCAGGCAGCTCACGGAAGTCGTGGTGGCCGTCGGGGATCTCCATGGCGCCGACCACCTCACCGTCCCATGTGACGCGGACCACCTGAACCACCTTCTTGGGGCCCTGCTGCTCGATCACGAGCACGAGCACACCCTCACCGTCTCGGGTGGGCTGGGCCGAGGTGGTGATCGATCGCTCTGGGAGGCCATAATACCAGATGGGCTCGCCGTCGGCGTTGAGCAGCACCACCCACGGCTGCTCCATCACGATCGTCGTCAGCAAGGCGCCGCGCTGGGACGGCGCGCCGTCGGCGTATACAAACGCCATCTCCGCCGGGGCCAAGGGCAGGTCGAGGACATGCACCGCGCTCGTCAGGCGGTCGCCGTCGTCGGTCTCTACGACCGCCCGCACAAACACCCGCGCCCCCGCCGCCGGGCCGATGAGGCGCATTGAATGTTCGCCCGCCTCGACGCTCTCTGACGGGGTGCGCTCGGTCAGGCGGTCGTCGTAGCCCCACTCCAGGCGCGCCTCGCCGCCTTCAGCGCTGGTCCAGGCCGCGTTGATCACCGTCGAGACGCGCGGGTTGACGGTGAACGTGACGCCGTCAAGATCGCCGGAGGGCCCGGCGCAGGCGAGGAGCATCGACAGCAGGAGGGACATCATCTGGCCTAAAACGTGTCCACCCACAACAATCGACCCAGGCCCGCGCCGGCCTCGGACTCAAGCGTCCACACCACCTCACCACGCTCGGTGACCTCGATGATGCGGCCTTGGGTGCTGTACGAGGCCAAGGCGCCGCCCGACGGGGTGGGCTGGGCGTCGCCGAGGACCTGGACCACGCCCGCGTTGGGGTCCTCAAAGGACCAGTCCTCCCAGATGGTGTGATCACGCTCGTCCCACGAGACGGAGACGAGGCGGGACAGGGGCGGGTCGTAGTGCAGGCCGTTGTCGAACAGCAGGGCGTGGTCGCTGCGCAGCATGGAGCTGTGCGCGTGGGAGAAGGGCGCCTCACCGTTCTGTGTGTTGTACCCCGAGACACGGCCAAACACCTTGGCCTCGCCGCCGGTCACGGGCATGCTCACGATGGCGTCTAAGAAGTGGGTGAGGACGATCAGCTCCTCGGTGTCGGGATCGTAGTCGATGCTGTTGGCGTGGGTCCAGTCGAGCACCAGCTCGCCGTCGTGCTCCGTGAAGCGGGACTGGTGCTCGCAGAGGCCCGTCGGCGCGGGCAAGGCGTCGAAGAGCGAGAGCAGCGGCGGCTCGGAGATCGTGGCGCTCGTGTCCGCCTCCCACTCGCTGACGCGGACGGCGTCCCCCATCACGAGCTGGAGCTGGCCATCAACCGCCACCTCACGAACCTCGGTGCTGAGCCAGGCGATGCGGCCGTCGGGGAGCTCGCGGAGGTCGTGGTGGCCTGTGGGCAGCTCTAAGGTGCCCTGCAGCTCACCGTCCCAAGAGACACGCATCACCCGGGTGGTTCGGTCGCTGTTTGGGGGCTCCACCAACAGAATGAGCAGGCCCTCGCCGTCCCGCGTCGGCTGCACAGAGGTCGTGGGGGTCAAGGGCGGCAGCGGGTAGTACCAGATGGCGTCACCGTCGGGGTTGAGCAGCACCACCCACGGGCTCTCCATCATAAAGATCGTCGTCAGCAAGGATCCGTCTTGGGACGGCGCGCCCTCAGCGTACAGTCGGGCCATCAGGGCCGGCGCCAAGGGCAGGTCGATGATGTGGACCTCGCTCGTCAGGCGGTCGCCGTCGTTGGTCTCGACGACGCCGCGCACATACACCCGCGAGCCCGCCGCGGGGCCGATGAGGCGCAGAGACTGCTCCCCCGCCTCGACGGTGACGGGCGCGGTGCGCTCCGTCAGGCGGTCGTCGTAGCCCCACTCTAGATACGCCTCGCCGCCCTCAGCGCTCGTCCAGCCGGCGTTGATCACCGTTGGCACACGCTCGTTGACGGTGAACGTGGCGGCCCCGAAGTCCCCAGAGGGCTGGACGCAGGCGAGGAGGGCGAGCAGCGTGACGATCATCGGTGACTCCTGGGGGGCCCTCGTAGAATCGCTGCGTAGGATCAGGGTCCGCCAAGAATAAATGTCCAAGGTTATTGACATTGCTGCATTGCAGCATGTTCTCGTCGAGCGCGGGTTGACCCCGTGAACGATTGACTTAGGACAAACGCCGCTTTTTTGTGTGGCGCTGATCGCGCCGCCCCTCGCCGGGCCTCAGAGCGCGCCGATCACCGCGCTCACCGTGGGGTCGGGGAACAGGAGCGCGTCCGGCGCGCCGCGGGTGGTGTCGAACAAGGACACCATCAGCTCAAAGGGCACGTCGTCGGTGACGGCCAAGGTGACGGCGCGCTCGTCGGGGTGCCGGGCCTTGAGCTCGGTGAGCACCGCCGTGAGGCCGTTGAGGTCGTAGTCGGCGGGGCGCGCGCAGGGGCCAGGGGCGCAGGGCAGGCGCAGGCCGCCGTTGAGCGCGACGTCTTCGCCGCTCACCATCAACCCTTGGCCGCTCACGGTGAGCACGAGGCCGAGGGTGGGGCCGCCCGGCGTGACGCAGGGCGCGGCGCACAGGCCGGGCACGTCGGAGTCGATGACGGCCAGCTTAGAGAACTGCACGTTCATCAACAGCATCGGGATGAGCAACGAGGCGAGGCCAAGAAAGGGGATGAGGCCGACGTTGCTGAGGTTGTTTGGGTGGTTTGAGTCGCGGCGGGCCATCGGGATTCCTGGGGTTGAGGTCTTCACGGCCCGACCACGCCCCCCTTGGCCGGGTTCCGAGCCGCCGCGCGCTCGACACGCTCTTGACAGCGGGCGCCATCGACTCATCCAGAAGAGGCGGCCCCGCCGCGCAAGAAAGCGGCGCGTAACAATCCTGATCCAGATCAGCACTTGGTCCGTGCTATGGTCGCCCCACACCCGCACCAGGAGTCAGCATGGAAGCGTCCTCCAGCCCCCCACTTCGTCCGGTCCTTGGCGACTTCGCCAGCATCGTCTGCACCAAAGCCATCGTCGTCGGCGTTGAGCAGGCCCTTGGCGAACGCGCGGCCCACGTCGCGCTCATCTCCGCGGGACGCGCCCGTGGCCGGCAGCTCACCGCCCACCTCGCCGGGCAGAAAGACCTCAAGCTCTCGGACACCGCCGAGATCCTCAACAGCGCGATCGGCGCGTCGGGCACGCGGCTGTGCATCGTCGCCAAGGTCGAAGAAGACGGCACGGCCATCCGCGTCTTCTTGTCGGAGACCCTCTGCTCCGCCGGAGAGGTCCAAGGCTCGCCGCGCATCCTCACCTTCACCATGGGGGCGATTCAGGGCGCGTTTGAGCAGCTCACGGGCCGGGCGCTCAAGGGGAAGCAGATCGAGTCTGTGCTGCGCGGCGGCGCATATGACGTGATCGAGCTCAACAACCGCATCTGATTCGCACAGACCAAACAGTCCCAAGAAGCCAAAACAATTGAAATGACGGCCACCCCCCGGCGAGCCCAACGGGCGCTCGCTGGGCGGACAGGCCAGGGGGCAGGTCTGGTGTATCGTCCGGCTGTCCCATCACCGGAGCTAGCATGGAATCCACTGCCCCCCTGCGTCCTCACCTCGGCGATTACTCCAGCATCATCTGCACCAAAGCCATCGTGGTCGGTGTAGAGCAGGCCCTCGGCGAGCGCGCGGCCCACGTCGCGCTCATCAACGCCGGTCGCGCCCGCGGCCGCCAGATCGCCGAACAACATGTCGGCAAGACCACCCTGGCCCTCGCCGAGACCGCGCCGATCCTCAACGGCGCCATCGGCGCCTCAGGTACGCGGCTCTGTGTCGTCGAGCAGGTCGAGGAGCGCGGCGAGACCATCCGCGTCGTCCTCTCGGAGACCTTGTGCTCCGCCGGTGAGGCCCAGGGCTCTCCCCGGGTGCTCACCTTCACCATGGGCGCCATTCAGGGCGTGTTTGAGGTGCTCACCGGCCGGGCGCTCAAGGCGCGGCAGGTGGAGTCTGTGCTGCGTGGCGGCGCCTTCGACGTCATCGAGCTCAACAACCGCATCTGAGGCGCGCGGGGCGCACGCTCAGGGGTTGAGACGGCGAACGTCGCCCATGCTCGGACCGTCCAAGGCGATCACGAGCAGGGCGTCGGCCTCGACCGTGGGCACCACGCGGGCCTCGGCGGGGATCAGCGCCGCGCCCGCGAGGGGCACCAAGGGCCCACAGACGTCGGCGGCGTCACAGCGACGGGCGAAGTGCCGGGCGACGGGCTGGGGGAATCCTCCCCGGGCCGTCGGCTCGTCGTTCGGCGGGATGAGGTTGAGCCACACCGCCCAATAGCCGCCCTCAGCCGGGGCCGCGAGGTCAAACCCGCCGGGCACCGCCCGGGTGGGGCCGCCGTCCGCCGGGGCCCACAGCGCCGCCCGGGGCATCGGATCGTAGGGGAAGAGGCCGTCGATGAGCGGGCCATACACCGCGCTCCCATCAGCGAGGCCGACGACCAGCACATCGCCGCCTGGGCCCCGCGTGAGGCTCGAGATCGCCCGCAGCCCGGGGAGCGGCGTCACCGAGCGCCGGGCGCCGTCGGGGCCGTAGCGCCAGAGCTCCGCGCGCACCCCGCCTACGAGGACGCCGAGAATCGGCCCCTCGGGGCCATCCAACAGCGCCGCCACCGCGTCCAAAGCCTCGGGCGCCGGGCTCAGGGGCAAGGGCTGAAGCGTGTCGTCCACGAGACGTCGCACGGCGGCTTGGTCGTAGAGGCTCAGGCCGCCGCCGTCGCCGAGGCCTACGGCGGCGGGGAGGCCGAAGCCGCCGGGGTCGGCCAGAGAGAGCGTCTTGAGGAGCGCGCCGTCGCGGTAGAGGCTCAAGCTTCGGCCCGCCTTCTCCCGCGTCAGGATTCCGAGGCGACCGTCAGCGAGCTGCGCCGCGCCCAGCGGCGTCTGGCCCGCCGCCCGGAGCGCGGCGCCGTCAAACACAAGCGCCCCCAGCGCAGGGGGCGCGGCGGCGGTGAGCTCGTCGGGGTAGGTCTCGGCGAGATAGGCCTCACGCTCGGCGAGGTGCCCCCGCAGGAGGGTACACTGTGTCTCATCCAGCGCTCGACAGCCCCGCTCGGCCTCGGCAGCGATCGTCCAGACCGCGAGGCGCTCGTCCTCAAAACGGGCCGAGGGGGACAGGGTGATCTCGCCTTGTGAGCCCTCCATCACCATGCGCCCGATCTGAAAGCCAGGCTTGGAGACGATCACGTCTGTGTTGAGTTTGCCCAGGGACAGGCTCAAGGGTGGGCTTAAGCGGAAGCGCCCGTCGCCGTCGGTCTCGGTGATCTGGGCGCTGAGGGGGGTGCGCCGGGACTCGGTGCCCGCGGAGAGCACCCCGCTCAAACCGCGCGATGACCAGGGCAGGGCGCTCATCGACGGGGGCGACGCGGGCGCTGAGCCCACACCCGCCGAGGCCGGCGCCCCACAACAAGGCCACGAGGGGCTTTAGCGTGGAGCCGGCGCGGAGCTTCAAGGCATCACCTCAGATCGACCCAGGGGAATGTTGGCGCTCAGCGCGCTCAATCCATGAGCAGTCTACTGGCTCACCGCGCCAGAGACAAGCCCAAGCCAAGCTTCGCGCGAGGACCTCGACCCGCGCTTGTGTGAGATTTATTCTTGGCGTAAGGGTGCCTTCACCCGCCGATACGCCCGCACCCGTCCACCTTGGGGCAGAGGCCACCACGCCACGAGCTGAAGCTGCCCGCGGGCCGCGGACACGGACTCCGCCACCGGGGGCAGCTCGCTGAGCTGGTAGTGCTGCTCCACGAGCGCCGCCTCGATCCGGCCCAGGCCCGGCCAGTCGCCGCCTTCATCGACGCTCACCCACACGAACGCCTCGGCCACGCCCAGCCACTCAAAGGCGCCTTGGGGATCGGTCAGAACCCCCCGCACGGCCTGGCCCGGCAGGCGCTCGCGGAGCTGAAGGTTGAGGTAGATCTCGGCCCAGACGGGATCCTCGGAGAAGGTGATCACCTCGCCGCCGCCGAGGCTCGCCGCGAGGTCATCGAGCGGTAACCGCAGCCCTCGGGGTGGGAGCGCCTGGGGGTGCCGCGGGCTCACCCAGGCCTCAGGCAAGCTCGGGCCGCTCAACGCCGCGGGCAATCCAAGGCCCGGCGCGCCCCAAAGCCGCGCCTGCTGCTGGTGCAGCCCGACGATCACCACCGCCGCCCCCAGCCACCGCCGCCACGCCCGGCCCTCGCTCAGCCAGGCCCCGGTGAGCGCCATGAGCGCCCCCAGCGCGGGGATGGTGTAGAACGCCTGCTTCTTGGCGATCAAGGTAAAGACAAGAACTCCAGAGAGGATCACTGCCGTCTGCGCCTGCCGCGCCGCGCGCTGGGACGGCGCCTCTATCCGGGCGAAGAGTGAGGCCCCCAGCGCCACCAAGGCGAGCCCTCCCAAGGCCAGCCCCGCCTGACCATCCAGCAGGCTCAGCGGGTAATAAAGCAGGTTGGAGATGGAGAAGAAGGCCCGGCTCTCGGTCTGCGCCCCGGTGGAGTCGATCTCCCCCGTGGCCGTCTGCGAGAGCAGCTCCTCGCGGTGAAGCTGCACAAACTGCCACAGCCAAGGCCCACACAGCGCCAACGACGCCACCAAGGCCAAGCCGACGCCCCGCAGGCGGCGCGACCTGTCTCCGCCCTGCCTCGGTGCGGTGAAGATCACGCAGAGCGCCGCCGGGGCCAAGAAGATGCCCATCGACAGGCGATCCATGAGCATCCCGACGCCGCAGGCGAGGCCGAAGTAGACGCTCTCCCGGCCTCGGCCCAAGGCGTCAGAGCGCCCCAGCCACAAGGCGGCGACGCTCACCCAAGCCGCCACGGCGAGGTTCGGCTCAAACCGCACGAGGTTGCCATACACCGACGGCGTGAGGCTCAGAAGCGCCATCGTCCACAAGGCCGCGCCGCGCCCGCCCAGGGCCTCGGCCCCGCGCCCCGCCGCCCACAACAGCACCGCGAGGTGACCGATGTTGGCGAGCACCATCGCCCGATGCCCCGCGCCGAGCGCCATCATCCACGGCCAGGGCCAAAGATAGAAGCCCGGGGGCCAGTAGTTGGTGCTGAGGTAATAACGAAGGTGCCAGGCGTCGCGGTCCACCCAGGCGCCCCAGAGGTCGAGCGCGTTACCGACGTGGAGGAACTCGTTCTGGTGGCCATCGGGCAGGCCGTTTTGTGCCGTCCACAGGTCCACCTGAACCCAGGCGAGGCCCAGCGCCACGGCCAAGGCGAGCCAGAAGGTCCAGGGGCTCAGGGCGCGGCGGAACATGCCCGGCGAGGATACACCGTTGTGAAGGGCTCGGCGCGGGGGCCTGGGCAGGATCCGCTGCGTGAGATCGCACAGGAGCTTGGAATGTGGGCTAAAATGCACAGCAGAGGTGCCCCCCCATGAGCGCAAGACGCGTCGACGGACTTCGAGTCGCCCTGGTCTACCCGCCCTACGGCCCGGTGAAGAACGAGCCGGGCATCAAGACGGTGAAGGAGAACTACGGCATCTTCCCAAGCCTCTCTCTGCTCTATGTCGCGGGCATCTTAGAGAGCGCGGGCGCTGAAGTGCTGTTCATCGACGCCCACGCCGAGGGCCTCACCCTAGACGAGACCGTCGCCCGGCTTGAGGCCTTCGGGCCTTCGTACATCGGCTACACGATCACGACCTACCTCTTCTTCCAGACCCTCGACTGGATCAAGGCGATCAAGGCCCGCACCGGCACGCCCACCATCGTTGGCGGCGTTCACCTGAGCATCTACCCCCGGGAGACGCTCACGCATGAGGCCATCGACTACGCCGTGACCGGCGAGGCCGAGCTGAGCCTGCCGAACCTCCTGCACGCCTTGGAGAACCGCCGCGACCTTCGCGACGTCAAAGGCGTGGCGTTCCGCGTCGGCGGCTCTACCCAAGAAGGCGGCGAGGTGATCGTCACGCCCACTGAAAAGACCATCGACGTAGACGAGGTCCCCTTCCCCGCCCGGCGTCTCATCGACAACAGCCTGTATTACAGCTTCATCAGCAAATACAAAAACTTCACCTGCTTCATCACCAGCCGCGGCTGCCCCTACAAGTGCATCTTCTGTGAGCAGGGCTCCAAAGCCTTCCGGGCGCGCTCTCCCAAGAACGTCGTGGACGAGCTAGAGCTGTGCGTGAACGAGTTCGGCATCCGTGAGCTAGACTTCTTCGACTCCTCGTTCACCATCCGCAAAGACCGGGTGATCGAGATCTGTGAGGAGATCAACCGCCGCAAGCTCGACATCGTCTGGGCCGCCCGCACCCGGGTTGACTGTATCACAAAAGACGTGCTCTCCGCCATGCGCCGGGCGGGCTGCGCGCGCATCTACTACGGTGTCGAGAGCGGCAACCGCGAGATCCTCAAGGTCTTGAAGAAGTCCACGTCCCTTGAGCTGGTCAAGCGGGTGGTGCGCGAGACGCGGGAGGAGGGCATCGACACCTTCGGCTACTTCATGTTGGGCAACCCCTACGAGACGCCCGCCACCATCCGGCAGACGATCCGCCTCGCCATCGACATGGACCTGGACTACGCGCAGTTCTCCAAGGTGACGCCGATGCCCGCGACGGAGATGTACACGATGATGCTGGAGGAGACGGGCCGGGATTATTGGCGCGAGTTTGTGCTGAATCCTCACGATGAGCTTATCCCCCGCCCACGCTGCACCATGACCGACGCCGAGATCCAGCGCTGGACCCGCATCGCGTATCTGCGCTTCTATTACCGCCCGGAGATGATCAAGCGCCAGCTCAGCCGGGTGAAGAGCGTAGACGAGCTGCGCCGCTCCGCAGAGACGGCCTGGCAGATGATCAAGAACGTCGAGCTGGGCGAGGACTCGGCGGGCATGGAGGTCGTGGGTTAAGGGCCCCGCATGGGCTCCTCCACCGGCCTCCTCTTCCGCGTCACCACCTTCGGCGAGTCTCACGGCGGGGCCATCGGCGCCGTCGTCGAGGGCTGCCCGCCGCGCCTCGCCCTGGACCTCGACGCCGTTCAGCGTGAGCTAGACCGACGTAAGCCCGGCCAGTCGTCGATCACCACCCAACGCAAAGAGTCTGACCGGGTGCAGGTGCTCTCGGGCCTCGCCGACGGCCTCACCTTGGGCACGCCCATCGCGCTGCTCATCCCCAACGAGGACGCCGACTCTCGCGCGTATGAGCCCTTCCGCGACAAGTACCGGCCCTCTCACGCCGACTTCACCTACGACACGAAGTACGGCGTTCGGGCCTGGGCGGGCGGCGGGCGAGCTTCAGCCCGGGAGACGGCAGCGCGGGTGGCGGCGGGTGCCGTCGCCAAGCAGGCCCTCGCGGCCTTGTGTGGGGTGGAGATCCTCGCCTGGGTGGAGCAGGTCGGCAGCCTACGCGCCGAGGTAGACCCGGACACCGTGACCCTGGCGGCGATCGAGGCCAACATCGTGCGTTGCCCCGACGCCGAGGCCGCCGCGCGTATGGAGGCGCTCATCCGGGAGGTGCGCGCAGACGGCGACACCATCGGCGGGGTGATCCGCTGCGTGGCGCGGAACGTGCCCGCGGGCCTGGGCGATCCGGTGTTCGACAAGCTCGAGGCCGAGCTCGCCCGGGCGATGCTCTCTCTGCCCGCCTGCAAAGGGTTTGAGAGCGGCAGCGGCTTCGCCGGGGTCAGCCAGCGCGGCAGCGCCCACAACGACCCCTTCATCTCCGTAGACGGCCAGGTGCGCACCCGCACCAACCGCTCCGGCGGCATCCAGGGCGGCATCTCCAACGGCATGCCCATCCTCTTCGGCGCGGCGTTTAAGCCCGTGGCGACGATCTTTAAGCCCCAAGACACCGTGAACGACGCGGGCGAGGCCGTCACGCTCATGCCCCGCGGTCGCCACGATCCATGTGTGCTGCCCCGGGCGGTGCCCATGGTTGAGGCCGGCGCGGCGATGGTGCTGCTCGACCACCTCCTGCGCCAGCGTGGGCAGGTCGGCGCGCTGGGACCGGCGGGACGGGACTAGACCGGGTGGTCTAATTTTTGGGACGGTACCTTGGGCCTAGCGGCAGACGAGCTCAAGCGGCTGCATCTGCCCCTGCGTGATCGTTCCGGGCACCCCCCGAAGGAGCAGCAGCTTCGGCATCGAGAGCGGCTCCTCCGAGCGCACCCCGTCCTCTAAACCCCAGATCGTCGCGTCGATGCGGCATTGGGCGCGACGGCCTGCGCCGACGGTGGTGACGGTGAGCTCCACCAGCAGCGCGCCGTCTGCGCCGGTCATCACAAAGGGCGGCGGCGCGCTGCCCTCATGGACGGTGAAGGCCAAGGGCGGTGCGTCGGCGTCTTGGCTGGCGACCTGAACGCTCAGCTCAAAGGCTTGGAAGAAGGCGAGAAGCGCCAGAGGTGCGGCGGTCATCATCAGGTCTCCTTCGAGTACACGCGACGCTTTGCTTCACCATTTTTACCACAGCCCTGGAGGCGCTCACAAGCTCCTCGACCACCTCCTGCGCCAGCGGGGCCAGGTCGGCACGCTGGGACCGGCGGCGCGTTGAGCGGCCTCGGCGGGGCTCTCTTGGGGTGTCGGCGTCATCGGGCTTGATCCGCGCGCGGATCCGGGCGACCATATCCCCGTGCGCCGACGGCGCGTTATCCAATGGGCGCGCGCTGGCTGTGGCCAACACGACGACCCGGTTGGACGACGCCCAACCCTCCAGGAAGAGCAGGCAAGAGGATCGCGTGAGCACCTACTACACCCGTGAGCCCGGCGAAGAAGGCAACATCCTCACAGAAGAGGGCGAGGCTCCTGGCGTTGACCTCGCCGCGCTCCTGGCTCGGGAGCGC
>Ga0066604_10001636_pt1 | contig 12076 bp, 15 predicted proteins | sample Higcelwee11metaG_FD_59501 | JGI IMG/M metagenome (GOLD analysis project Ga0066604, IMG submission 59501) | Freshwater pond sediment microbial communities from the University of Edinburgh, under environmental carbon perturbations - High... | ecosystem: Environmental > Aquatic > Freshwater > Pond... | reverse complement strand
AACCAAATACAGGGCGGCGGCGGCGGTAAAGATATGAGAATTGAAGTTTTCGGCAGCCTTTCCGGAGACCTTATTAGAATAACGAATAAGAGAGCAGAGCGAAAAAATAAACAGTTTAACGGTTAAAATTATGGCTTACGGGTTACGCTTAAAAATATGTTATCAAACTTTCACGGGCTTAAATTTAGAGTTTAGAATATCAAAGCGAGATTATACAGGCGCCGCAATTGAAAGAACAGGGTGCCCGCCCGCGGTTCGTATCGATTACGGCGACGGCGCCGCCGACGACTTTTCAACCATAATGGGCAGCCGCGCTACCGTTCAATTTTACACCGAAACCGCCGGGGAATTTGCAGAGTTTTACACCGCCGACAAACGGGAATACTACGGGGAGTTGATAGTTGTAGACCCCGCCGAAATTTTGCCCGATAGTCGAATTTGGCGAGGTTGGATTGTACCACAGCAACGAAATGAAAAGTTAGAGTATAAAGGACCCGTTTCGTTTGTTTTTATGGACGGTTTAGGGGAATTGAAATACATGGAATTTTTAAACACCGACGGGAATGAATACACTGGCCGCGTTTCTTATACTGAAATTATCACAAAAATATTAACCAAAATTGAGGCCGGTTTAGAGATTCATATATCAACGCAATTCATCCCCGACGGCATTTCACCCGGGGCCAACGGGTTGAAAAATATGTTTATTGATCAATGTGTTTATAGTGGAAAGTCGTGCGCGCAGGTTTTAGAACAAATTTTAAAGGGTTGCAGAATATCGCAGGGTTATATTTCGGGCAGCGGTTTCGATTCTTTCTGGGCTATTCAGGACCTCGGCGCCCTTCAATATTTAGCAGCGCAACCAATCGAAAACACCCCCGCGACGCCGTTATATTTCGATCGGTATAATTCGACCGGCGGCCTACTTTCAACTTATTCCTATTTACCCGTTTTAGTTGTTGATGACGAAAACACATACCACATGGAGCCCGCGGGTTTCACCAATTGGAGCGCGTGGGATTATGTCGACTTTACGGCGGTTTATAGTAATGTTGAAAACGTACTATTAAACGGCGGTTTTGAGGACGGGTTTAATAATTGGGTGCCCGCAATTGCGCTACCCGATCCAATGTTGGAAATATTTACTTTAGATAACGGCGAGCACGCTATGAAAATAGTGGGCGGAAATGATTATGTAACATATAACACCCGGGTTATTGATCAAACTTTTGAAGGGTTAAAGGAATCAACCGCCGGGCTGCGCCTAAAGTTTTCGTATAACATTTTTGAGGGCCCCACCGGAATTGGCGAGGATAGTCAAGACTACGTATATTACGGTATTTACATGACCCGCGACGTGGACGGCGTGAAATTTTGCGGGCGGTTAAATTGGGATGAAGCAACGCAAAAAATATATATAACATTAGACGCAAACTGGGACACTTTAAACGCGTGGCGCCTGTATGCAATAAATGTTAATTATGTGTGGGAGGTTGACCAGTTTAACCCAAAAGTAACACCCCCGGCAAAGTTTGAACGGGCCTCGGAATTAATAGACTATGAAATGTTAATAGATTCAATCCCGAATGATTGTTCATTAACAATTGTCTTTTTTCAATATCGTTATTATGAGGACGCCGACGAACCCCGCGACGACTATAATTTATTAATAGACAATGTAAGGCTGGATTTTATAGACGCCGATTTATTGGAATACCCCTCGGAAAGTAATTACAGGGTTTTAAACGATTTACGTTTTATTGAAACCGGCACCGAGTTTGAATTGTTACAGGGGAGCGCCCCCGCCGACCCAAATAAAACGAACATTTATAACAGTTTTTTAACCACCACAGAAAGCCCCGCCGACTTAATTTTATTGTATTATTTTGCAGTAACCGGCGAAACTTATACTTATGAGGACTTAATGGCCCGCCTTTTAATGAGTAACCACAGGCGCCCGGCCCTTTCAGTAGATTTTCAAATATCAACATTTGATATTTTTCTCCCTATTATGTTTTTATTAGATTCAAACAGTAGTGAAACAAATCTATTATCTTTTATTTCATTAAGTATAAATTTCGACGAGGGTATAATTTCGGGCAACGCCGTGGCCATTTTGCCTTTCGACGAAACAAGCACAATAACATCAGAGGAGGGGGAAAGGACCGCCGGGGAAAGCAAAACGCGGCCCGGGGGCGTTTCATCTCATCCCCCGTTAACCTTAGCCGCCACCGCCGCTGAGGAGCTAACTTTAGAAAGGGCCTCACAGGTCCTAAATTTAGATTTAAGCGCCTACGCAAAAACAACCGCTTTAATTCATTCCTTTATATCGACCCAGCACACCGACACCCCAAAAAGTTATAAAAGTTTAGGCGTTTCAGTTAGGCAATGGGGCCTAATTGTTTCTCCGTTTTCTGACAGCGTTTTATTTACCCGGGCTTTTGGTGCAACCGCTGAAAATGATGGTTATATGTGGGTGCGGCATTGCTGCCCCGATTGGAGTGAACAGGCCGAAATAATAACCAACGGCGGTTTTGATTACGATTTAAGCGGCTGGACCGCCGGGGCGGGCTGGGCGTGGGGCGCCGGTACCGGGGCCGAGCACATCCCGGGAAATGTCGAAACCCTTTACCAGTCGTTAACAATTAATGAGCACCCCAAAAAATTAGTTTTTCAAATATTTGTAACCGCGGGGTCGGTTTCTGTTCAATTAGATAGTTATGAAACTTTCGATTTTACAGAAAGCGGCACTTATACCCGCTATTTTTCGGCAGGAACCCCGGGCACGGGAAATTTCACAATAACCCCCTCAACTGATTTTAACGGGTATATTGATAGCATTTCGATAAAACCGCAGGTAATGATAGCGCTCGGCGGCGCCCCTTTGCGGGGGTTAGATACGAACGGCGACGCCTCGGCCTTTGAAGTACGTTACACCGGCGACGCCGTTTATATTGGTTTGGGTACCGGGGCAACTTCAACCGCCGCCGCTAATAATTCCATTTTTTCTCCGGGCGGTTTTGCCAACATTTTAACGGCCTCAAATATAGCCGCCGTCGGTAACAATTGCGGGGCGTCGGTTGTAAATTCAACCGGGCACGCCTTTTTAGGTTACGGGGGCGACGTGCCAGACGATACCCATAACGGTTACACTTGGATAAATGGAGTTTTAAAGGGCTATTCTGATTTAATGAAATTTACCGGTAATATTTCACTATTTGAGGCCGACGCGGCCCGCCGGATAACATTTCCAACCGCCGGGGCGACCGTTTACGGGGCTTTCATGTTGGGACAAAGTGCAGATATAAACAATTTAATTTGGTCCCCCTATTCAATGCCAACAACCCGCCCGTCGGTTGATAATTCGTTTATAAAAGTTGATGCAAACGGCGCAGCAAGCTGGGCGCCTGTAAATGGCATTTTACCGAGCGGCGCCATTGGTGACATTTTATATAATAATGGTACAACTTGGACCGTTTTAAACCGTGGAACCAACGGGCAGGCCTTAGTACTTGCTTTGGGATTACCCGCGTGGGCAACGCCAGCGGCTTATATAGGGGGGTCGGGTACTATAAATTATTTACCCAAATTCACCGCCGCGACCACTTTGGGAAATAGTATAATTTATGACAACGGTACAAAAATCGGCATTGGAAACACAAACCCCCAAACAATTGTAGATATAACCGGGACTTTAAATTTAGGTTTATTTAGTAGTTTGCATACAGTAGGGTGCGCAATGCAGGGCGCTGCAAATACAGGAATTGAGGCCTCATTATTTACCGCCAGCGCCGACGCTGGAATGCGGGCGGGTTTTTCGTTTATTAAAACAAGAGGAACCGCCGCCTCGCCGACCGCCGCCGCGACGGGTGATAAAGTTGGCTTTTTTGGTTTTAAGGCTTTGGGCAGTAGTATTCAATTAACCGCCTTAGTTGAAGCAACAATAGACGGGGCCGTTTCAGGTACAACCGTCCCCATTCGGCTTTCGTTTGTTACGGGTACATCAGGCGCAACCCGGGCCGAGCGGCTAACAATTAAGGCGACGGGCTTAATAGGTATAAACACAACAGGCCCCGACAGGCAATTAGAAATAAATCACGCCACCGGGTTAAATTTGCGGTTAACATATAACGATAACAACGGCGGGGCCTTAAATTATTGCGATTATCTTTTAACATCCGCCGGGGCCGGGTACATTGTGTCCAGCGCCTCAAAATTTGGAATTATAAACACAAACCCGGCCTACCCATTAGACGTAACCGGCGACGTAAATACTTCAACAATGTACAGGGTGGGCGCCGTTCAAGTTTTTACCGCCCCATTGCTTTCAGGCGCCGCCGGAACCGCCGGGCAGTTTTTAGTTAGCGCCGGGGCGAGCGCCGTCCCTGTTTGGTCCACAATTTCATACATGAGTAACCCAATGAACGCCGCCGGGGATATCATTTGCGGCGGGACCGCCGGGGCGCCGACCCGGTTGGCAAAGGGGAGCGACGGGCAAATATTAATACTTGCAAGCGGCCTGCCTACGTGGGGGGCGTTAACAAACGCCGTCCCTTATGGTACAATGCCAAACGGCGCCGCAGGTGATATTACATATTTAAGCGGCGGTTTTTGGCAGGTTTTAAACATTGGTTCAACCGGCCAAGTTTTAACCGTTTCAGGCGGCCTGCCCGCGTGGGCTACCCCCGCCGTTTATATGAGTAACCCAATGAACGCCGCCGGGGATATCATTTACGGGGGAACCGCCGGGGCTCCGACCCGGTTGGCAAAGGGCGCCGACGGGCAGGTTTTAACCCTTTCGAGCGGCCTGCCAGCGTGGGCAACTTTTAGCGCTATGAGTAACCCAATGAACGCCGCCGGGGATATCATTTACGGGGGGACCGCCGGGGCGCCGACCCGGTTGGCAAAGGGCTCCGACGGGCAATTTTTAAAACTTGTTAGCGGCGCCCCGGCGTGGGCAGCAATTACAGAAAGTCAGTGGGTAACTTCAACGCCGGGAATTTATTATAATTATTATGTAGGAATTGGGACCACTCCCGACTCTTTATATTCACTAAAAACCGCAGGCAGTGTTTATATTTCGGGGGCTTTGAAATTAGGTAATATAATAGACGGACCCGGGGTTCAAAGCGCTTCATTTTATATATTTAATGATACGCTTTCACAATATATTTTAAATCCAAATGGAACATACTGCCCGCCAACCTTAGCCGACACCGGCGCCGGGTCGGGGGTTATTTATTTTTCTTCAACCGCCGCGAAATTGGTATATAAAGACTCGGGCGGGACTGTTCATGCGCTTTATTGATATATTACTATGAGTAATAACTAAAAAGAAAAACAATGAAAAATCAGGAAGTTTTGGACCTTTACACCCTTATTTTCGATAGCGTTGAAACCACAACCGCCACCCCGGTTATAACAATAATTGATGGGATTAAGTGCACACGGTTACAATACTGGAAAAAAAGAAATTTGGAATTATTGCAAAAAGAGTTTAAGGCAATAATAGAAGCCTTAAACGATTTTAAGCCTGCCGAAATGAAAGCATTTGAAAACACCTTTCAAGAGTTAAAGGGAACCGACCGGGAATATGCAATGCCGGAATTAGAAAAACAAATAAAAGAGTTTTTAGCCCTCCCCGCAGTTGTTGAGGTTTTAGCAGAAGAAAGCCCCTTGAAATTTTGGAAAATAAAAGTAGATGACCTCCCCACCGATTTAAATAATAATTATTTATCGTTTATTGATTGGATGATTGAATAAATAAAGGGCCGGAATTAACCGGCCCTTTCTGTTTTGATATATTATAAAAAAAAACAGGAATGAAATTAACCTATAATTTCAGTTTAGAGGAGCTAACAACAACCCGCACGGGCCTACCAAACAACCCCGGGCCGGTTGAAATTGAAAACCTGCGGGCGCTGGCCCGCAATGTTTTGCAGCCCGCCCGGGAATTATTGCGCGAAAAAATTATAGTTAACAGCGGTTACAGGTCGAAAGAAGTAAACGCCGCAAACAACGGCGCCAAAAGTAGCCAACATTTAAAGGGGCAGGCCGCCGATTTAGCTTGTTTCGATAATGAAAAGCTATTTTATACAATATGGAAAAACCTCACTTTCGACCAATTGATATGGGAAGGGGGCGGCCTCCAGCCAGCGTGGGTACATGTAAGTTTTAAGGCTACCGGGCAAAACAGGGGAATAGTTTTAAAAATGATAAACGGTAAATATATACGACTTTATAAATGATGGAAAATATTTTAATAGCATTGATAGGGGCCGTTTTTGGCGGGGGGTTTATATCGTTACTAACTATTAAACCGGCAAAACGAAAGGCCGCCGCCGAGGCCGAAAATGCCGAATTAACCAACATTACAGCGGTTATAAAAATTTGGAAAGAAACCGCCGAAAAATTGAGCGCCGATTTAGAAAGCCAGCGACAACGGACGGGGGAATTAACCCGGCAAATTGAAATTTTAAACAAAGAAGTAACGCGCTTAACATGTATCAATAATAAAATAATGAATTTATTGAACGTAATAACCCCGGATAACTTGGAAATAACAGTCGGGAAAATAAAAGAGGTTATTGAAAAGAAATGATAAAAGGGCCGGTTTATAATGAATTAACCGCCGGGCGATCCATACTGCCCGGGGCTGCAAAAACAACCGTTTTCATAAAATTTAATTCTGATGAAATGAAAGAATTTATAAAAAAATTTGCTGCAAAAATTAAAAGGGTTTTTTCAAAATTGAACGAAACCCAAAAAAAATACATTCCCGTCGCCGTTAACATTGTACAGGCTTTGAAAACGTTTATTGATGGGCCTATTGATGACTTTTTAGCCGAGGCGTTAAAGGCGTTAATCCCCGGCGGCGTTGATGACATTATAATAAATGAATCAATGAAATTTATTAAAAAACGCCTGCCGCAATTGTTATCCGGATTACTCTTAATTGAGGCCGTTAACAACGAAAGTTTAACCGTTAATCAAAAGTTTCTATTGATTAAAGAAAAATTGCAACAATTAGGAATTGACCAAAGGCATATAATATGGGTGGGCCTTTCTGCAAAAATTGCGGAGATATTATTAGACGGCAAAATTACACTGGCCGAGGCTACGAACTTAACACAATCTTATTATAAATCAATAAATTAAAAGCAATGAAAAATTTAATTATTTGTTTTTTTGTTTGTTTTATTGCGCTATTTGCGCTACAAAAACAAACATTTGCAACCGTTCAAACCGCAACCGCCTCGGGGGTTTTAACAATAGTTGACATCGAGGCCCCGGCGGCCTCAACAGTTGAGGCAATAGAAACACCCGCCGACGCGAAACCCAATTTTTTTATTACACTATTTAAAAATTTAGGTTTAGACGGTTGGGGGGTTGTTAATATTGTTTTGGGTTTAATTGCCTTTGTTTTTGCGGGTGCATGGATATTTGGAAAGCGTAAAATAAAACAGGCCGGGGAGCTATTAATAGCGGTTGCAAATGCCATTGAAGATAAAAACGTGGACGCGAATGAAAGAATTGATTTAGCAGAGCGAGCGCGGATCCTGTTTTCTAAAAATTAAAAACCTGTTTTTCTTGTTTTTAGTTACTTATTTGATTAACCCCGGGGGACCGGGGTTTTTCATTGCACCGTCCCCCAATCCGCCCCCCTAATTATAAAGCCCGCGCACCGCGGGCTTTATTGTGCCCAAAACAGGACCACACAAATAAAGTATATAAAGCCGCGAAATACAGCAAAAACGCCCCTTTTAGCGCGGGTTTTAAAAGGCTGCCGCAAAAACAAAACTGATTTATTGCAAAAAACCGTCCCCCAATCCGCCCCCCGTATTGATGAAATATTTAACTTTGTTTTGAAAGGGGCCCGGTTATGGTTGTAAATTTTTATTTAAAGGATGCTAAAAAAACGAAAAGCGCGGTTAATGCTGTAATTTGGTTTAAAAACCGCCGTTTTAAATTGTCAACAGGCGCCGCCGTTGAGGTTAAACATTGGGATAAAGAAAACAAATATATAAAAAGCGACGCCCCGGACGGGGATTTTTACAATTCAATTTTAACCCGCTTTGAGGGCGCCGCAAAAACAGTATTTTCAAAATATATTTTAACAGGAGAGATCCCGGCGCCTGACATAATAAAGGCCGAAATTAACGCCGTTTTAAAGCCCGGGAAAGAGAAAGCCCCTGCCACAAGGAAAGCGGGCAAAAAACCCCCTTCAAATAGCTTTTTAACCTTCTTTAAAGATTACTATGAAAACGCTGAATATAAAGAAAGCACCATTAAAAAATATGTTACCTGTTTTAATTGGTTAACTGAATTTGAAAAGAGCTATAAAACCCGGTTAACATTCGATGCCGTTAATATTGATTTTTACGATCATTTTAAACACTTTATTTTAAATAAGACATACACCCCCAAAAAGGGCGTCCCGGCCCGCAATTACTCAAAAAACTATTTCGGGAGCCTCATTAAATGTATTAAAAGAGTATTAAGGGAAAGCGGGCCAGAAAGCAGGGCCAAACTTCATAATAATATCGATTATAAGATAAGGGATTTTAGAACGGAATCGGAACCCGCCGACGCTATTTATTTAAGCGTTACCGACCTTTTAAAAATTCACAATTTCAACCCCACCCCCGGGAATATTACCGAAATAACAAAGGACCAACGGCCCCAAAATATAGAAAGAAAAATAACCGCTTTGAATTTGGCAAAGAATAAGTTTTTAATAGGGGCTTTCACGGCGCTGCGGGTTTCAGATTTTAACCGGTTAAAGGAAATAAATGTAAATGAAAATGTAATTAAAATTTTCCCTTTGAAAGGTACCCGCAAAAATGAAATTGTAATAATTCCAATACACCCCGTAATTAAAGAAATTTTGGCCGCCGGTTTTGATATTGCGGCGCCGCTTTCAGATCAAAAATTGAACGAACATTTAAAAGAGCTGGCCCGGTTGGTTGGATTAAATGAAAATGTAATTATTAACAGGACCGAGGGCGGGCGGTTGGTTGAGCGGGTTTATAAAAAATGGGAATTAGTTACAACCCACACGGCCCGGCGGTCGGGCGCTACAAATATGTTTATTTCGGGCATTCCCTCAATTAGCATTATGAAAATAACAGGCCACAAAACCGAAATAAGTTTTTTAAAATACATAAAGATTAGTCAAGAGCAAAACGCCCGTTTATTAGCCGAGCACCCGTTTTTTAAATAAGTAAATTATTTTCTTTTTTTATTTGCATATATAACAAATATGTTATATCTTTACGAAGTAATTCAAAACAAAAAAGTAACAATTAAAAACACATTATTATGAAACTAAAATTAAGATTACCCGCAGGAAAAATATTTGAATTTATTTACCCTCTTTTTGCTGAAAAGTTTGTGTATAGCGTAAAATTTGAAACTTTCATAGACGCCGTTGAGGCAAAATTTGAATTAACCGCCGACCAACGGGAGGCCCTATTGAATCAATGGGAATCAAAAGACAGATATTTAGTAGAATGTTAAAAAATACAGATTGGAAAACAATGGTTAAACAGGTTGAAAGTTTAGCCGCCGCCCGGGGAATTTCTCAAAGTGAAATTTCCCGGCGGGTTAATAAAGCACAACCCGCAATAAATAGAATATTTGCGGCCCGATCCTGCCCTTCAATTGAAATGTTTTTAAAAATATTAGACGCCGCTGAAATTGAAATACTTTTAAAGCCCGCGAAAAATTCCCGAAAATAAAAAGGGGCTATTAATTTTGGCCCTTTTTTTGTTTTATAATTTGGAATATATATTTTTAAATAAACAAATACTATCAACATGAAAACATTAATCTATTTTATAACTCTGTTTTGTATGTGCTCGCCCTCAATTGCACAAACAAAGGCAATCGGCGCCATTAATTTCGGAATGAACAAAAAGGAATTAAAAGAGGTTGCAGGCAACGCCGACGGGATGACTTATTCGATGGGTAAAATATTTGTTAATATATTGGGTTACTCTTACGATGGCGTCCCGGTATTTGACGAAAACAAGGAATTTAAAGCCATTGCACTAAGAAACACGAATGGGGTTTTAGCCGCAATTAATAGAGATTATTCAGGATATAACGAAACGGAATTAAAAACCGCCGTTTTAAACATGACTGATTTATTTACAAAAAAATACGGGGACCCTGTTTTAAATTTAGGATATAAACTCCCGGGGGAATTGGAACCGGGCTGCCGGTTATTAATAGCCGCGTGGAAAGGGGAGGGGAAAATTACACGAATTTATGAAACATATTTAAACGCCGTGGCCTTTCCGGAGGTTGAAATAATAGAAGAAACATATTTAAACCAAACAAGTAAAACCCAAATACAACAGGATAAAAAAACGATAGAGAAAACGGAAAATTTATTCTAATTACATAATAAACCCCCCCCGGGCCGCGTTCTATAAACCCGGCCTTTTTTAATTATATGAAGAAAGAAAATATTAAGACGTGCGCCACCTGTAAATTTTGGAAAACAGACCAAATAATTTTTAATTTTGATCATGGAAAAGGTGTATGTTTGGGAAACGACAAAAGTAATAATTGTTATTTGGTTGATAAAAATAACCACCGGCACAATAATGATTATTCAGTAATCCCCGGCGTTTTTGCTTCGAGTGAAATAAACAGGCCGTTGATTTTAGTAACCGATTCGGATTTTGGCTGCGTTAATCATTCAACCTAATTTTTAAAATATCAATTTCCTTATTTAGGCCCTCATTTGTTTTTTCGAGTTTTTCGAGCTCGTTAAATAGCCTTTTATTATCCCCCTCCAAAAAGGCATTAAGTTTTTTTAAGGTTTCCAAATTTTCGCGTAAATAATTCAATATTTCGTCGGGTTCATTATTAACAATAGAGGGAAAACCCTCTTTTTTGTTATCTACAAACATGCTACCCTCCCCGGTTAAAAACCAAACCGGGCTAATTTCGGGGAATGAATTTAGAATGTTGTTTATGCTCACATCTTTTAGATTAGCATTTCTTTTAAGGGCTATTTGTATAGAATTATTTGAGGCGCCCACCCTCTTCTCAAAGGCGCTAATTGATAATCCGGACCATTCTATAATTTTCCGGAGTTGGTTTATTGGTTTCATAATCAATTAAATTAATGAACGCATAAACATTTTTAATAAAAAAACATAAACAAATGTTTGCGATTTAGAAAAATGTTTATACTTTCGTTTTGTTATTTATACATTTATACATACACAATTTATGCAAAATTTAAACCAAATGCCAATCGCGCCAACATTACGCGAATTAGAAATCGGCGAAACACGGGAAATCCCCGGCAACCGCTTTGCAACGGTAAACACAACAATAGACAGATTAAAAAGAGTTGAGGGGAAACGATTTTCATATATAACCCTCCCCGGAAATATTTTAAGCGTTACCCGCACGGCCTGATGGAAACGGAAATAATATACAAAGTAAACAAAACCGACTTTAAAGCGGCCATTTCTGAAACCCTTTCAGAGATAAACAAAGCCGCCGTTTTAAACCGTTTTGATGGCCGGTTAATATCAGTTAACGCGGTTGCAGAAATTCACAACATACACCGCGACACGGTAACACGGCACGCCCGGGCCGGGCTTATTCCCTCAACAATAAAAGGTAAAAGAATGGTTTTCAATTTGGCCGATGTTTTAGAAATGAAATTTTAACCAAATATCAAAATTTATGAATGTTCAATTTACAGACAAAAAGGGCTTTTTTAATTTAAGTTATCCCCGGGGTTTTAACCTTTTAACGGGTTACATAACACACCCGGACCCGGACGAAAAAAAGGCACAACAGAAACAACGCGAAATATTTAAGATTAACCAAACGCGCACAATAACCACACATATAAAACCAAATTATTAATAATGAAAGAAATAGAGTTGCTCGGCGGGGTTTTAATAGCGGTTTTTTCAAATCAAATTGCAAAGATAACCGGCCTCCCCTCTGAATTTGTTGCAGGAATTGGGCTGGGGCTCGCTTTCCCGGTTATGATTTGGGCCTTAATTACAGGAATTAAAGAATTTAAAAATAAAGGCAAATG
>Ga0066604_10001628_pt1 | contig 12107 bp, 10 predicted proteins | sample Higcelwee11metaG_FD_59501 | JGI IMG/M metagenome (GOLD analysis project Ga0066604, IMG submission 59501) | Freshwater pond sediment microbial communities from the University of Edinburgh, under environmental carbon perturbations - High... | ecosystem: Environmental > Aquatic > Freshwater > Pond... | reverse complement strand
TCGGGCTCATGGGCATCGATCACGTGCAAGAGCAGGTCGGAATTGCTCGACTCCTCCAGCGTAGCGCGGAATGCCTCGACCAGCTTGTGCGGCAGATGGCGGATGAATCCCACGGTATCGGCCAGCACCAGCGGCCCCAGGTCGTCCAGTTCGAGACGACGCAGGGTCGGATCGAGGGTGGCGAACAGTTGGTTGGCCGCATAGACCTCGGAAGCCGTCATCACATTGAACAGGGTGGACTTGCCGGCGTTGGTGTAACCGACCAGGGAGACCAGGGGAATCTCTGCGCGCTTGCGCCCGCGCCGCGCCTGCTCGCGCTGGCTGCGTACCTTCTCCAGACGCTGGCGGATCTGCCGGATGCGCACCCGCAGCAGGCGCCGGTCGGTCTCGAGCTGGGTTTCCCCGGGACCGCGCAGACCGATACCGCCTTTCTGCCGCTCCAGGTGGGTCCAGCCGCGGACCAGCCGGGTACTCATGTGCTCCAGCTGAGCCAGCTCGACCTGCAGCTTGCCCTCATGGGTACGCGCGCGCTGGGCGAAGATATCGAGGATCAGGCCGGTGCGATCAAGCACCCGGCACTCGAAGGCGCGCTCCAGGTTGCGCTCCTGGCTGGGTGTAAGGATGTGATTGAAGATCACCAGTTCGGCCTGCTCGGTCCTGACCAGATCGTGCAGCTCATCGACCTTGCCGGTGCCGATCAGGTATTTGGCCGTCGGCTGGTGGCGAGCCACCCCGACGAACGCCACCACATCGGCCCCCGCCGAACGGGCGAGCTCCTGGAACTCCTGCGGGTCCTCACGCGCCTCGGGATCCTGACCTTCCAGGTGAACCAGAATGGCCCGCTCTCCACCACCAGGGCGCTCAAAGAACAAGGCGGACTCCTATCAGGCGTTGCCGGGTTCGGGCTGCTCGCCCTCGCCCGCGGTGGGCAGGCGCACGGGACGGCTCGGTACCACGGTGGAAATCGCGTGCTTGTAGACCATCTGGCTGACAGTGTTCTTCAGCAGGATCACGAACTGGTCGAAGGATTCGATCTGCCCCTGCAGCTTGATGCCGTTGACCAGGTAGATGGAAACCGGGACGCGCTCTTTGCGCAGGGTATTAAGGTAAGGGTCTTGTAGCGAATGCCCTTTTGACATGTGGCGCTCTCCTATAGGGATTGTTTGGAAATCGAAGAAAATGACAGGCCGCTCCACAGAAAACCAGAAACGGCAGCAAGGACAGAAGTTCAGGCCAATATGGCGGCCGACTCGAGGTATTTCAAGGCGCGTTGAAGATTGTCGCCCCCCAGGCTGTCCAACCAGTGGAGGTCGGTCCAGCCGCGCAACCAGGTGAACTGCCGCTTGGCCAGTTGGCGCGTCGCGACGATGCCGCGCTCGACCATCTGCTCCCGCGTCAGCCGGCCATCCAGATGTTCCCACACCTGCCGGTAGCCGACCGCCCGCATGGAGGGCAGGCCCTCATGCAAGTCGCCGCGCCGCCGCAACGCCTCGACCTCGCCGACAAAACCCTGCTCCAGCATCAGGCGGAATCGCCGGGCGATCCGCTCATGCAGAATCTGTCGCTGCATCGGCGCTATCGCCAGATGGGCGACAGTATAAGGCAAATGCCTACCCGCTGAGTCGCCGGATGGAGGATTTTGCTCGACCTGCCGCAAGCGATGCGCGGTCATCGACAGGCCGCTGACCCGATAGACCTCCAGCGCCCGCACCAGACGCTGGGGATCGTTGGGATGGATGCGCGCCGCCGACCCCGGATCGACCGCCGCCAGTTCCCGGTGCAGGGCTGGCCAGCCCTCCGCCGCTCCCCGCGCCTCCAGCTCCGCGCGCACCGCCAGATCGGCGCTCGGCATGTCCGCCAGCCCCTCCAGCAAAGCCTTGTAATACAACATGGTGCCGCCCACCAGCAGGGGGATGCGCCCGCGGGCGGTGATTTCCGCCATCGCTGCCAGAGCGTCGTCGCGGAACTCGGCGGCGGAATAGCTTTCCGCCGGGTCGCGGATATCGATGAGTCGATGGGGAAATTCCGCCAGCAGCGCCCTCGCAGGCTTGGCCGTGCCGATATCCATCCCCCGGTAGACCAGCGCCGAGTCGACGCTGATCAGCTCGCACGGCAGGACCCGCGCCAGCTCCAGCGCCAGGTCGGTCTTGCCGGAAGCGGTCGGCCCCATGAGGAAGATGGCGGGAGGCAAGCGAGACATCGGCAAACTCGGCACGGGCACGAAAGGGCGCATAGTTTCGGGTGCCGGTCGGCAGGCTGCAAGCGGACTCGCTCGGGCCGCAAGCCCGCTAACGGCCGCGCAGGAACAACCTGTCCAGCTCGTCCATGCCCAGTTGGGTCCAGGTCGGCCGCCCGTGGTTGCACTGGCCGCTGCGCTCGGTGTGCTCCATGTCGCGCAGCAGGGCGTTCATCTCCGGCAGGGTCAGGCGCCGGTTGGCGCGCACCGCGCCGTGACAAGCCATGGTCGCCAGCAGTTCGTTGAGGTGGGCCTGGATGCGGTCGCTGCTGCCGTACTCCAGCAGATCGGCCAGCACGTCGCGCACCAGCCGGCCCGCCTCGGCCTGACGGAGCAGCGCCGGCGTCTGGCGGATCGCCAGGGTTTCCGGGCCGAGGCGCTGCAGCTCGAAGCCCAGCCGCTGGAACCACTCGGCGTGCTCCTCGGCGCAATCCGTCTCGCGCTGGCTGAGGGCCAGGCTTTCCGGCACCAGCAGCGGCTGGCCGCGCAGTCCCTCGCTGGCCATGGCGCTCTTCAGCCGCTCGTAGGTGATCCGTTCGTGGGCCGCATGCATGTCCACCAGCACCAGCCCCTGGGCGTTCTCGGCAAGGATATAGACCCCCTTGAGCTGGGCCAGAGCATAGCCGAGCGGCGGAACGTCGCCCTGTCCGTCCGGCAGGGCCTCCGGCGCGGAGCCCGAATCGGCCAGCGGCGCGAAGAACTCGCGATAGACCCCTCCGGATTCGGCGGAATGCACAGCCGAACGCGGCGGCGGCGCCTGATAGCCAGCGCCAGCCCCCCTCCAGGCAGGCGGCTCGACCGACGCCCGCTCGGGCACGCTGGCGGACAGCGACATCTCGCCCTGCCCCCGGAACTCGCCGGCGGCCGGCCCCGCGAGCGGAGTCGCGGGCGGCGCGGCAAGCGGCGCCGCCAGTTGGTCTTCGGGGCGCACCTCGCCCAGCGCGCGGTGCAGGGTGCCGTAGAGGAAATCGTGGACCATGCGGCCGTCGCGGAAACGCACCTCGTGCTTGGTAGGATGCACGTTGACGTCCACCACCGCCGGATCGACCTCGAGGAACAGCACGAAGGTCGGGTGGCGGCCGTTGAACAGCACGTCGCGATAGGCCTGGCGCACCGCATGGGCGACCAGCTTGTCGCGCACCATGCGGCCGTTGACGTAGAAGTACTGCAGGTCGGCCTGGCTGCGCGAGAAGGTCGGCAGGCCGACCCAGCCCCACAGGCGCAGGCCGCCCCGCTCGACCTCGACGGGCAGCGCCTGCTCCAGGAAGGCCGCTCCGCAGACCGCCGCGACCCGCCGCGCACGCGCCGCGTCGTCTCCGGCCTCGTGCAGGGCCAGCGCACCCCGGCCGTTGTGACGCAGATGGAAGGCCACGTCGAAACGCGCCAGGGCCAGACGCTTGACGACCTCCTGCAAGTGGTCGAACTCGGTCTTCTCCGCACGCAGGAACTTGCGCCGCGCCGGGGTATTGAAGAACAGGTCGCGCACCTCCACCGACGTGCCGACCGGGTGCGCCGCCGGCTGCACCCGCGCCTCCATGTCGCGCCCCTCGGTTTCCACCTGCCAGGCCTGCGCGGCCTCGGCGGTGCGCGAGGTCAGGGTCAGGCGCGCCACCGAGCCGACCGAGGCCAGCGCCTCGCCGCGAAAGCCCAGGCTCGTCACCCGCTCGAGATCGTCCAGATCGCGGATCTTGCTGGTGGCATGGCGGGCCAGAGCCAGCGGCAGGTCGTCGGCGGCGATGCCGCTGCCGTCGTCGCGCACCCGCAGCAGCTTGACGCCGCCCTGCTCCACCTCGATGTCGATGCGCCGGGCGCCGGCGTCCAGGCTGTTCTCCAGCAGCTCCTTGGCCACCGACGCGGGCCGCTCGACCACCTCGCCGGCGGCGATCTGGTTGGCCAGCCGCGGACTGAGCAATTGGATGCGCGCCGGGCCGCTCATGGCTGGGCCGCCAGGCTCGCGGCCGGGATATCGAGGACCTGGCCGATCTTCAACTCGTCGTTCTTCAACCGGTTGGCTCCGCGCAACTCCGCCATGCCGACCTGGTAGCGCTCGGCGATCAGCGCCAGGGTTTCGCCGGAGCTGACCACATGTTCCTGCCGCCCCCGGGCGATCTTCCCGGAGTCGCGCAGCCAAGCGATGTAGGTGCCCGGCGGCGGGTTCTGCTGGAAGAACTGGCGCACCCCGCCGTGGATGGAACGTGCCAGCGCCTGCTGGTGGCTGCGGGTCTGTAGCTTGTCGGACTCGTCGGGATTGGAGATGAACCCGGTTTCCACCAGGATCGATGGGATGTCCGGCGACTTCAGCACCATGAAGCCGGCCTGCTCGACCCGTTCCTTGTGCAGCGAGGTGATCCGCCCCATGTTGCTCAGCACCTTCTGGCCGACGTTCAGGCTGGAAGACAGCGAGGCGGTCATCGACAGGTCGAGCAGCACGCCGGCGAGCATGCGGTCCTTGTCCTCCAGGCTGACACTGCCGACGCCGCCGATCAGGTCCGAACGGTTCTCGCTGTCGGCCAGCCAGCGCGCCGTTTCCGAGGTCGCGCCGCGATCGGACAGCGCATAGACCGAAGCGCCGAAGGCCGACGAACGCGGGGCGGCGTCGGCATGGATCGAAACGAACAGGTCGGCGCCCTTCTTGCGCGCGATCTCGGTACGCTCGCGCAGCGGGATGAAGTAGTCGCCGGCGCGTACCAGTTCGGCCCGGAAGCCCTTCTCGGCATTGACCTGCTGCTGCAGCTCGCGGGCAATGGCCAGAACGACGCCCTTCTCCTGCACGCCCTGCGGGCCGATCGCACCGGGGTCCTCGCCGCCGTGACCGGCATCGATGGCGACCACAATATCGCGCTTGCCCCTGGGCAACGGCGTGGTCGCCTTGGCCGTCGACTTGGCCGACGACACCACCGCCGGGACTCGGGCCGGAGCAGGAACGGGAACGGGAACGGGAACGGGAGCCGGAACCGGAACCGGAACCGGCCGACTGACGACCCGTGTCGGCGGCAGTTCGGGAGCCACGCTCGGCACCTGGTCGTAGAGATCGAGCACCAGACGATGGCCGTACTGCTGGTTGGGGGCGAGAGTGAAACTCTTGGGCACTACCGACTTGGAGAGGTCAAGCACCAGGCGCAGGCCGTCCGGGGTCCGCTGCGCCGCGCGCAGGCCGCTGATCGGGGTATCGCCGAAGGCCAGCCGGTCCAGCGGGGTGCGCAACTGGGCGCCGTTGACATCGATGACGATCCGGTCCGGCGCGGTCAGGGTGAACACGCTGTGCTGCACCTGACCGCTCAGATCGAAGACCAGGCGGGTATTGTCCGGCGCACGCCACAGGCGCACGCCCCGCACCTCCACGGCGGCCCAGGCGTCGACGGCCAGGGCGGCGAGCAGCAGACCGACGCCGGCCGTCCAGGCACGCATGGGATTCCCCCTCATAATTGTCTAGTTCTCCTGAACCAGGGAGGCGCACCAGGCCTCGCCCCGCGCGCCATGGGGCGACAGGAGCAAGACGCGGCCTCCCGCTTGCTGGGTAATGGTAATGTCGAGGTCCGGCCTTGGCAAAAAGCCCGAGCCGCGCTGCGGCCACTCGACCAGGCACAGCGCGCCGCCCTCGAAATAGTCACGAATCCCAAGAAATTCAAGCTCTTCCGGATCGGCCAGGCGATAAAGGTCGAAATGGTAGGCCTGCCGCTCGCCGATCCGGTAGGGCTCGACCAGGGTGAAGGTCGGGCTCTTCACCGCGCCGGCATGGCCCAGGCCGCGCAGGATGCCGCGCGACAGGGTGGTCTTGCCGGCACCGAGATCGCCGTGCAGGAAGATCGTTCCGCAGCCGCCGGTGAGCGCGCCGAGGCGCTCGCCAAGGGCCAGTTGGGCCGCCTCGTCGGCGGCGAAAAGACTCAGTTCAGGCACGGCGAATGCTCCTCCAGCAACTGGCGGATCGCCGGAAACAGATCGCTGGCCAGCAGCCCGCGGCCCAGCACCGCCAGCCGCTCGCCCGCCCGCGCATGCAGCCAGACCGCCAGGCAGGCCGCCTCGAAAGGCGCCAGCCCCTGGGCCAGCAGGGCGCCGACCAGCCCGGCGAGGACGTCGCCGAGCCCCGCCCCGGCCATCGCCGGATGGCCGTGGTCGCACAGCGCCAGGCGCCCCTGGGGGTCGGCCACCAAGCTGCCGGCGCCCTTGAGGACGACCACCGCGCCGTAGCGCCGCGCCAGGGCGAGGGCCGCCGCCGGCCGGTCGGCCTGCACCGTTGCGATATCGCTGCCCAAGAGGCGCGCGGCCTCGCCGGGATGGGGCGTCAGCACGGCATTCGCCGGCGCGCCCACCGCACCGGCGGCAAGCAGGTTCAGCGCGTCGGCATCCCACACCTGGGGCTGCGCGCAGCCGGCGGCGGCCGACAGCAGGCTGCGCCCCCAAGCGGCCTGGCCGAGTCCCGGGCCGACCACCAGCACGTCGGCGCGGGCCATCAGCGCCAGCGCCTGATTGGCTGAGTCGACGCCGCAGCTCATCAGCTCCGGACGCCGCGCCAGCGCTGCCGGCACGTGCGCGCCGCGGGTCGCCAGGCTGACCAGCCCGGCGCCGGCGCGCAGAGCGCTTTCCGCGCCGAGCAGCGCCGCGCCGCCGAGGCCGAGGTCGCCGCCGACCACCAGCACATGGCCGTAATGCCCCTTGTGCGCGGTGCGCGGCCGTGCCGCCAGACGCGCCAGATTGCCGGCCGCCAGCCGCAAGGCGGCAACCGGCTGTGCGGCGACGATCTGCGAATCGGCCGCCAGATCGGCGAACACCAGCGTGCCGACGTGATCCGGCGCCTCGCCGGTGAACAGCCCCAGCTTGAGGCCGATGAAGGTCACCGTCAGCTCGGCGCGTACCGCCACGCCCAGCGCGCAGCCGGTGTCGGCGCTGAGCCCGGAAGGGATGTCCACCGCCAGCACCGGCAAGCCGCTGGCGTTGATCTGGCGGATCGCCTGGGCATAGGGTTCGCGCACCGCGCCGCCGAGGCCGGTTCCGAGCAGGGCGTCGACCAGCACGCCCTCCAACGGCGCGCACTCGCTCCAGGGCTCGACCGCCACGCCGGCCTGCCGCGCCGCGTCCCGGGCCAGCGCCGCATCGCCCTGCAACTGCTGCGGATCGCCCACCGCCAGCACCCGCACCCGCCAGCCGGCGCGCTGCGCCAGCGCGGCGATCAGGTAGCCGTCGCCGGCATTGTTGCCGCGCCCGGCGAGCACGGTCAGCGCGCCGGCCTGCGGCCAGCGCCGACGCAGCGCGCGCCAGGCGGCATGGGCGGCACGGCTCATCAGCTCGAAGCCGGGGGTGCCGGCGGCAATCAGCCGCGCGTCGAGTTCGCGCACCTGGGCGGCGCGGTAAAGGGAAAGCGGCAGGTCTTCCGGGATATCTGGCATGCGTCGATCGGCTCCGAGGTCTGGCAGAATTATCGCATCGAATACAGGTTTCCTTCAGCATGTCCGCCAGAGCACCCGATCCCGCCCGTCTCGCCCAATCGATCAAGGACTGGGGCCGCGAACTCGGCTTCCAGCAGGTCGGCATCGCCGGGATCGACCTGCACGAGCACGAGGCCCATCTGCAACGCTGGCTGGCCGCCGGCTATCAGGGCGAGATGGACTACATGGCCGCCCACGGCGACAAGCGCTCGCGTCCCGCCGAGCTGGTGCCCGGCACCCTGCGGGTGGTCTCGCTGCGCATGGACTACCTGCCGGGCGACACCCGGATGGCCGAGCGCCTCGCCGCGCCGGAGCAGGCCTACCTGTCCCGCTACGCCCTCGGCCGCGACTACCACAAGCTGATCCGCAAACGCCTGCAGCAGCTGGCCGAACGCATCCAGGGAGAGATCGGCCCGTTCGGCTACCGCGCCTTCGTCGACAGCGCCCCGGTACTGGAGAAGGCCCTCGCCGAACAGGCCGGGCTCGGCTGGATCGGCAAGAACACCCTGCTGCTCAACAAGAAGGCCGGCAGCTGGTTCTTCCTCGGCGAGCTGTACGTCGACCTGCCGCTGCCGGTGGATGCCCCCCACGCCGGCGAGCATTGCGGGCGCTGCTCGGCCTGCCTGGACGCCTGCCCGACCGGCGCCTTCGTCGGCCCCAGGCTGCTCGACGCGCGGCGCTGCATCTCCTACCTGACCATCGAGCTGAAGGGGCCGATCCCCGCGGAGCTGCGCCCGCTGATCGGCAACCGGGTGTTCGGCTGCGACGACTGCCAACTGGTCTGCCCCTGGAACCGCTTCGCCCGGCCCACCGCGGAGGGCGACTTCCAGCCGCGCCACGGGCTGGACAACGCCGAACTGGCCGCGCTCTTTCTCTGGAGCGAGACGGAATTCCTCAGCCGCAGCGAGGGCTCGCCGCTGCGCCGCGCCGGCTACGAGCGCTGGCTGCGCAACCTGGCGGTCGGCCTGGGCAACGCCCCCTCGACCGTCCCGGTACTCGCGGCGCTCGAGGCGCGCCGCGAACATCCTTCGGCGCTGGTGCGCGAACACGTGGAATGGGCGCTGCGCCGCCACGGCCGCGGCTGATCGCCTCGATATCAATATTTGATGAAATGCTCGCGGTAGTGGCGCAGCTCGGCGATCGACTCGCGGATGTCGTCGAGCGCCAGGTGGGCGGCGCTTTTCTTGAAACTGTCGCGCACCTGCGGCGCCCAGCGCCCGGCCAGCTCCTTGAGGGTCGAGACGTCGATATGGCGGTAGTGGAACCAGGCCTCCAGGTCCGGCATGTAGCGGGCGAGGAAGCGCCGGTCCTGGCAGATGCTGTTGCCGCACATCGGCGACTTGCCCGTGGGCACCCACTGCTCGAGGAAGGCCAGGGTCTGCGCCTCGGCCGTCGCGGCATCGATGCGGCTGTCGCGGACCCGCTGGGTCAGACCGGAGCGGCCGTGCTGGCGGGTGTTCCACTCGTCCATGCCGGCGAGGGCCTCGTCGCTCTGGTGCACGGCGATCACCGGCCCTTCGGCCAGCACGTTCAGCTCGCTGTCGGTGACGATGGTCGCCATCTCGATGATGACGTCCCGGTCCGGATTCAGCCCGGTCATTTCCAGGTCGATCCAGATCAGGTTCTGCGGGTTCTGCATGGCTAGACTCCTTGGCTTTGCTGCGCAGTTTAGCAGGGCACGGCCCGTGCTAAACTCGCCGCCCCCTGCCACCTGCGATCGAATCCCGACCCATGGCCAAACGCCAACTGACCCGCCGCCAGAGCTGGCGCATCGAAAAGATCCAGGAAGAACGCGCCGCCCGCGCCGCCAAGCGCGAGTCGCGCGCCGTGGATGAACTGGAAGGTGGCGACCTCGGCCCCGAGCAGAACGGCCTGGTGATCGCCCACTTCGGCGTCCAGGTGGAGGTCGAGGCCGAAGACGGCGAGCTGGCCGGACAGGTCTGCCGCTGCCACCTGCGCGCCAACCTGCCGGCACTGGTCACCGGCGACCGGGTGGTCTGGCGCGCCGGCAACCAGGGGGGCGGGGTGATCGTCGCGCAACTGCCGCGGCGCAGCGAACTGTGCCGGCCGGACATGCGCGGCCAGCTCAAGCCGGTGGCGGCCAACGTCGACCGGATCGTCATCGTCTTCGCCCCGCTGCCCGAGCCCCACGCCAACCTCATCGACCGCTACCTGGTGGCCGCCGAGCACGCCGGCATCCGCCCGCTGCTGCTGCTCAACAAGGCCGACCTGGTCGACGAGGCGAACGCCGCCGGCCTCGACGCTCTGCTCGCCACCTACCGCCAGCTCGGCTATCCCCTGCTGGAAGTCTCGGCCCGCCAGGGCGCCGGCATGGCGGAGCTGCAGGCGGCGCTGGACGGCCACGTCAGCGTCTTCGTCGGCCAGTCCGGGGTGGGCAAGTCGTCGCTGGTCAACAGCCTGCTGCCCGGCGTCGACACCCGCGTCGGCCCCCTATCCGAGCTGACCGGCAAGGGCACGCACACCACCACCACCGCCCGGCTGTTCCACTTCCCCGGCGGCGGCGAGCTGATCGACTCGCCCGGCATCCGCGAATTCGGCCTCGGCCATGTCAGCCGTGCCGACGTGGAGGACGGCTTCATCGAGTTCCGCGACCTGCTCGGCCACTGCCGCTTCCGCGACTGCAAGCACGACCGCGAGCCCGGCTGCGCGCTGCTCGCGGCGCTGGAGGACGGACGCATCCAGCCGCAGCGGATGGCCAGCTACCGGCACATCCTCTCCAGCCTGCCCGAGGCGGAATACTGAAAAAACCGGGGCGGAGGCTACAATTCCTCCCCTCGTCAACCTTGCCTGGAGCCCCCCATGAGCGACTTCGCCACGCTGCCGCTGGTCATCGAACCGGCCGATCTGGATGCCCGCCTGAGGGCGCCCGAGCTGATCCTGGTCGACCTGACCAGCGCCGCCCGCTACGCCGAGGGACATATCCCCGGTGCGCGCTTCGTCGACCCCAAGCGCACCCAGCTCGGCCAGCCGCCGGCCCCCGGCCTGCTGCCCGCCCGGGGCCAGTTGGAAGCCCTGTTCGGCGAGCTCGGCCACCGCCCCGAGGCGGTCTACGTGGTCTACGACGACGAAGGCGGCGGCTGGGCCGGGCGCTTCATCTGGCTGCTCGACGTCATCGGCCACCACCGCTACCACTACCTGAACGGCGGCCTCACCGCCTGGCTGGCCGAGGACCGGGCGCTGGCCCGGGAGATCCCGCCGCCGGCCGGCGGCCCCGTGCCCCTCGTCCTGCACGACGAGCCGACCGCCACCCGCGACTACCTGCAAGGCCGCCTCGGCGCCGCCGACCTGGCGATCTGGGACGCCCGCTCGCCCCAGGAATACCGCGGCGAGAAGGTGCTCGCGGCGAAGGGCGGGCATGTCCCCGGCGCGGTCAACTTCGAGTGGACCGCGGCCATGGACCCGGCCCGTGCCCTGCGCATCCGCCTCGACATCGCCGACTGCCTGACCGCGCTGGGCATCACCCCGGACAAGGAAATCGTCACCCACTGCCAGACCCATCACCGCTCCGGCCTGACCTACCTGATCGCCAAGGCCCTCGGCTACCCGCGGGTCAAGGGCTATGCCGGCTCCTGGGGCGAATGGGGCAACCACCCGGACACACCGGTGGAGATCTAAGGAAAAACGATGAAAGACCGTCTGTTCCTCCTCGGCCAGTACCTGCTGCCCCACCACCTGCTGTCGCGCGCGGCCGGCGGCCTCGCCGAATGCCGCACCGGCTGGGTCAAAAATGCCCTCATCAAGGCCTTCGCCCGGCACTTCCGGGTCGACATGGGCGAGGCGCTGGTCGGGGAGCCGACTACCTACGAGCACTTCAACGCCTTCTTCACCCGCGCCCTGAAGGACGGCGCCCGGCCCCTCGACCCGGCTCCCGACGCCATCCTCAGCCCGGCCGACGGCGCCGTCAGCCAGCTCGGCGCCATCGAGCAGGGCCGCCTCTTCCAGGCCAAGGGCCACAGCTTCAGCGTGCAGGAACTGCTCGGCGGCGACCCCGCCACCGCCGCACCCTTCCTGGGCGGCGACTTCGCCACCGTCTACCTGTCGCCGAAGGACTACCACCGCGTGCACATGCCGCTGGCCGGCACCCTGCGCGAGATGATCCACGTGCCGGGCAAGCTGTTCTCGGTGAACCGCCTCACCGCGGAGAACGTCCCGGAGCTGTTCGCGCGCAACGAGCGGGTGGTCTGCCTGTTCGACACCGAGCGCGGCCCGATGGCCGTGGTGCTGGTCGGCGCGATGATCGTCGCCAGCATCGAGACGGTCTGGGCCGGGGTGGTCGCCCCACCGCCGCGCCAAGTCAGACGCTGGCGCTACGACGAGGCGGCACGTGAGCCGATCCGGCTGGAAAAAGGGGCAGAACTCGGGCGCTTCAAGCTCGGCTCGACGGCCATCGTCCTGTTCGGTCCGAACCAGGTGCGCTGGAACGGCGA
>Ga0066604_10001623_pt1 | contig 12130 bp, 11 predicted proteins | sample Higcelwee11metaG_FD_59501 | JGI IMG/M metagenome (GOLD analysis project Ga0066604, IMG submission 59501) | Freshwater pond sediment microbial communities from the University of Edinburgh, under environmental carbon perturbations - High... | ecosystem: Environmental > Aquatic > Freshwater > Pond... | reverse complement strand
CCGATCGCGTCCGGCCCAAGAAGGCGTTAGAGGGCGGCATGGCCATCCTCAAGATCGCGACCTTAGGCAACCCCATCCTCCGTCGTGTCGCGGAGCCGGTCCCCCCCGGCGACATCCTCGGCGACGACATCCAGCAGCTCATCGCCGACATGCGCGAGACGATGGAGGACTACGACGGCGTCGGCCTCGCCGCGCCCCAGGTTCACCGCCCGGTGCGGCTGGTGATCCTCATGCAGTCCAAACAAGAGCTCGTGCTCATCAACCCGGTGATCACCCCGCTCACCGACCGCGTGGTGCGCAGCTTCGAGGGCTGCCTCTCCGTGCCCGAGATGCGCGCCGCTGTGGACCGCGTGCAGAAGGTGCGGGTGCAGGCGCTCAACGAGCGCGGCGAGGCGCTGGACTTCATCGCCGAGAACTTCAACGCCATCGTCGTGCAGCACGAGTGTGACCACCTCGACGCCACGCTCTACATCGATCGCTGCGACACGAAGACGTTGGCCTTCCTCAACAACTACCGCAAGTTTGGCCCCTTAGACCCCGACTTTCGGGACGACGACGACAGCGAAGATGAGGGGGAAGAGTAACGATGGGCCTCTTCTCTTGGCTGTTCCCCTCCCCGGCTGACCGCGTAAACCGCGCCCGGCGCCTGCTCGACGAGGGCCAGCCCGCCCGCGCCCGCGACGAGGTCGAGGGGGTCGAGGGTCTTGAGGCCGACGCCGTGCGCGCCGACGCCCGCCGCGGGCTGATGCGCTTAAACCTCACCTTGGCCCGGCAATACGCCGAGGGCGGAGGCTTCAACCAAGCCGAGGACCACCTCGCCCTCGCTGAGGAGCACGCGGATCCTGGCGATCCCGAGCTTCGGGAGGGCCGCCGTGTGGTGCGTGAGGCCCGGGCGTCCGAGGCCAACGCCCCGCGCCCGGCCCCCGTTCGCCACAAAGAGGGCGACGATCCCATCTTCTCCTTGCCCCCCGACGACCCGCGCCTGCGCTACGCCTTGATGCTGGAGGGCTGGCCCGACGCCCTGCGCCTCAAGGTGGCCGAGCTTGGCCCCGAGTTCGCCCAGGCCGCCATGTTGACCGACGACGGCGACCCGGTCCAGGCCGTGCAGCGCCTCAGCCCCTTCACCGAGCGTGAGCCCGCCGCCCTCTTTGAGCGGGCGAAGGCCCTGCGCGCGCTCAACCACCACAGCCTCGCCGCCCAAGACCTCACCGAGTTCGCCCGCTGGTTCGGCCACCAGACCATCGGCGCGGCGAACACCGCGGTGATGTTGGTCGAGAGCCTCGCCAGCGGAAACCAGCTCGACGACGCCTTGGCCGTGTGTGAGTCCCAGCTCAAAGATCGCCCCGACGACCTCACCTTGGGCATGCTCCGCGCGTCGATCTTTGAGGTGCAAGGCAAGCTCGCTGAGGCCGATGAGGCCGCCCGCCGCCTCGCCCGCAAACACGCCAAACAGCCCGCGCTCTACCGCCTCATGGCCCGCTGCCGCCTGCGCGCGGGCAAACGCCTGGAGGCGATGCAAGCCTTAGAGATGGGCCTTCAGACCTGCTGCGAGAGCGGCAAGTGCGGCAGCCTGCCCTTTGATGTCGAGGCCGGGCGGATGCTCGCGCAGCTCTACTTGGAGGACCGCCTGGAGCCCGAGCGCGCCATGGAGCTCGTGGGCCAGGTCAAGGCCAACCTCGAGAAGCCGGGCTGGTTTGAGTCCTACCTCGACGCGCTCATCGCCCGAAACCTCGACGAGCACCACCTCCCCCGGCTGCTGCGCGCCCTGTCCATCGACCTGCCGCCGGACGATCCCCGCCGCCCCTTGCTCCAGCGCAGCTTCGGCGCCTCGGCGCTCACCGCCTCGTCCTAGGCCCTTGAAGACGACGGCCTGTGGCCCCGCAGCCCGGGCCCGGCTAAGTGCGGGGCCTTCGGAGGTTCCATGTCGCTTCAAGCCGGGATCGTCGGCCTGCCCAACGTAGGCAAGAGCACCCTGTTCAACGCCCTCACCGCCGCTGGCGCGGAGAGCGCGAACTACCCCTTCTGCACCATCGAGCCCAACAAGGGCATCGTGCCCGTGCCCGATCCGCGCCTGGGGCGCATCCTCAAGAAGATCGCCTCCCAGCGCGTCTTGCCCGCCGTGGTCGAGATCGTCGACATCGCGGGCTTGGTGCGCGGCGCGAGCAAAGGTGAGGGCCTGGGCAACCAGTTCTTGGGCCACATCCGCTCCACCGACGCCATCCTGCACGTCGTGCGCTGCTTCGACGACGGCGACATCACCCACGTCGAGGGCTCGGTGAACCCCCTGCGGGACATCGAGACCATCAACATCGAGCTGGCCCTGGCCGACCTCACGAGCGTCGAGAAGCGCCGCGACCGCTACGCCAAGCTCGCCAAGAGCGGCGACAAAGAGGCCAAGCTCCACGCGGACGTCGCCGAGCGCCTCATGGGCATGTTGGGCGCCGGTGTGCCCGCCCGCGCCGCCGACTGGACCGACGCCGAGCGCGCCAGCGTAAAAGAGTGCCAGCTCATCACCTTCCGCCCCGTGCTCTACGTCTGCAACGTGGACGAGGCCGGCGTCAAAGGCAACGCCTACGTCGATCTCGTGAAGGCCCACGCCGCCGCCGAGGGCAGCCGCCACGTCGTCATCTGCGCGAAGATCGAGTCCGAGATCGCCGAGCTTGAGGACGCGGAGGAGCGGGCGATGTTTCTGGGTGAGCTTGGCCTTGAGGAGCCGGGCTTGGCGACCTTGGCGCGCATCACCTATGAGCTGCTCGGCTTGCAGACGTACTTCACCGCGGGGCCCAAAGAGATTCGTGCTTGGACGATCTCCAAGGGGGCGACGGCGCCTCAGGCGGCCGGCGTGATTCACACGGACTTTGAGCGTGGGTTCATTCGTGCCGAGGTGTACTCGGTGCCGGATCTGGAGCAGTACGGGACCGAGGCGGCGCTGAAGGCGGCGGGCAAGCTGCGGGTGGAGGGGAAGGAGTACATCGTGCAGGATGGGGATGTGCTGCACTTCAGGTTCAACGTCTGAGGGCGTAAACAGGCGTGAGGAGCTCTCAACACAGTCGGAGGGCCTCGCAGCGATCTACCCAAGCACATGAAACGACCTCACAGTAGCGAAACCTTCGACCATACCTACCCCGTGAGGAAGAAATGCCACGCGACCTTGACCAACTTGATTCTGTTGCCGGTCTATATGCTACCCATCGGTTTATCATGTCATTGGCAGAAGACATGTGTGTCTTTCCATTAAACGACAAGAACGAGCCGAGTTTTCCCGAAGAGATTGCGCCCGAGCTGCTATCCCCATTCACACACGAGTATCTCCACTACATTCACAACATATCCACGATTGAAGGCATCCGCGCCTTCATCTCAATCGTGAAACTTATGAATTTCATTCCAGAATTAATCGGCGAGGACCTTAGCCTCTCCGGCAACCTTAGCGATGCCCAACTTAACCAATATCACGCGACGATTCGCGAATTTTTGGACCATCGGGGCGACTGCAAGATCGATAAGAATGTAATCCTTGGCAACGCACCAACGATTAGAGTCGTTGATGTACGACGCTCAAACGACTCAGTCTGCCTTGATGTGGATTTCGATGTAATGACCCAAACCGGCTTACCACAAACCGCGAAATACAGATTCGGCGGAGTCGCCCTGATGGAGGGTATCGCATACGAACTCGATCGGCTGGTGGAACTTGGTCCTAATGCCGATTCCAATAGCGGCGACAACGCCTCCCCTTTCCCCTACCTAGTGCTTCGACGCGTGGGATGTGCTCTTGCTGGCAGCATTCATAGGTGCACCCTCGTATCGCTCGCCATTCTTGCGCTTCAGACTAAGTCCCCAGCACATTGTTTCCAGGAGTTCTGCAAACGCTACAGGGAAGCCTTACCCACTCCCGAAGGCTCCCCCCCACCCGCTGAGAAAGTCAAAGAATTCCTAAACATACTGATCGATGACACCAAAGGGAATCGTGAGGATGCATTTGATGCACTACTCGTGCCTCTGGAGGAGATCAAGAACAAGCTTTCGGGGCGTGGCCCCGTCGGTGCTGGCTTTACGTTCGTGATCGACACCATTCACACGGCGATCGAGCGTCGAAAGCTCTTGCCGTTGTTCGAGATGGAACCCTTCAAATACAACCGAGTTAATGTGAAGGAGCTGTCTGATCTCTTCGCATCTTTGCTTCCCTGTGACGTCATTCAGCGTCGCGCTCCTGAGCATACGCCGAAGGATGTCCTCATTTCGTTTGGTCGAGAGAACCAAGTCGTCGAACAATACACCTACAGTTTGGGCGTTCGAGCATTGGATGCTGCGATCAAATTCACCTTTCACCACATTAGGCCAGAACGGATGCTAGACACCCAAACTGCCGGCCACCTTGAATGTCCGTTTTTCCACTGCTGCGACTTACCATTCAGAAAGGAAAGCGAGACTGAATGCGGCATGAAGCCGTGGGCGCTTTATGCCAAGTACCCCGGTAACGCTTGCTGGATGGTTTCCGGAATTCTTGGCACCTTCAGAGACTACAAGGTAAAGAAGATCACCACTCCTGGCACAACGAACTCGGAATAAACGCACGAAACCTCGCTCGAATTTGCCGCAATAAAGTTGTTCGTACGTTCCTGATTTTCGATAGTCAACGAATAATCACTATTTGCTGCACAGCAGATAGTGGTCGCGCACCGCTCAAAATGGAGAATGCCCACTGGGCTAGTGAGGCTCCTCAGGGCCACGATAGCGGTGAGCAAGTCGAACGTTGCACATGGAGGAGTCTTGCTCGTTGGCTTTTGGGTCTTCTCCGAAGGGTTCCGCATTGCTCCCACCATTTCTTCCACGCCTTGAAGTCAACTTCCGTCAACCCCACCCCCGCCGACGTTGCCCGGGGGCCCGTCACCCGGTTAGCCCTGCCCGGAGAAGCGTCGCCCGTACCCCCTTCGGGCGCTCGGAGGTTCCATGATCGTCGGCGTGATCGGCTCGGGGTCCATTGGACCCGATCTGGCGTATGGCTTCGTCTCGGCCATCGCCAAGGACGGCGGAAAGGTCTACCTGCACGACATTCGGCAGGAGGCCCTGGACGCGGGGCTCGCGCGGATTCGGGGCTATGTCTTCAAGGCGCTCAGCCGGGGCAAGCTCTCGGAGAAGGCCGCCAAGGCGGTTGAGAAGGCGCTGGTGCCCACGCTTCGGGCTGAAGACCTCGCCGAGTGTGAGTATGTGCTGGAGGCCGCCACCGAAGATCTGCCGATCAAGCGGCGCATTCTGGCGAACGTCGAGCGCATCGTGCGCCCGGACTGCCTCATCGGCTTCGCCACTTCAGGCATCCCCCGGGCCGAGATCGCCCGCGACGCCGTCCACCCCGAGCGCTGCTTCGTCAACCACCCCTTCTACCCCGCCTGGCGCAGCCCCCCGGTGGAGGTCGTCGGCTCTGAAGACGCCGCGCTCACCGCGCGGATGGTCGCGACGCTGGAGCGCCTGGGCAAGGTGCCGATCATCACGGCGGATGTTGAGTGTTTCGCCGCCGACGACATCTTCTGCAACTACGTCAGCGAGGCCGCGCGCATCGTGCAAGAGGGCGTGGCCACCGCCGCCCAGGTGGACGCCATCGTTCACGACGCCATCGCCGGTGGCGGGCCGCTCAACGTCATGGACCTCACCCGGGGCAACCTGCTCACCAAACATTGCCAAGAGCTCATGCGCGACGCCAAGACGGGCTCGGCGTGGTTTGAGCCCCCGAGCATCCTGGCTGAGGTCGGCAACGGCCTCTGGCACAACCCCAAGGCCCGCGGCGACGGTCGTTACACCCCTGAGCTGGCCCAGCTCGTGCTCGACCGCATCTTGGCCGTGCTCTTCGCCCGCACCCTGTTCGTGGCCGACAACAACATCTGCGCTCCCGCCGATCTGGACTGGCTCAGCCGCATGAGCTTGGGCTTCAGGGCCGGGCTGTTGAGCTTGGCTGAAGAGTACGGCGCGGCGCGGGTGCAGGAGCTCATCCTCAACTTCGCGGCGAAGTACCCCGGCTTTCCGGTGCCGCCCAGCGCCGCCGCGGGCACCTTGCCCAGCTTCAAGAAGCACGTCCTCGTGGAGCGTGACGGGGAGCTGGCGGTCGTGCGGGTGTTCCGCCCCGAGGTGAAGAACGCCCTGAACCGCGCGACCTTGCTGGAGCTCGACCAGACGATGATCGAGCTTGAGGCCGACACCAGCGTCAAGGGCGTCGTGCTCAGCTCCTTCGGGGGCTCCTTGGCCGGCGCGGACATCGGCGAGCTGGCGGCGCTGCCCGATCCCGAGGCCTGTGAGGCCATCTGCAACTTCGGCCACGGCATCTTCCAGCGCATCGAGGCGATGACCAAACCGGTCGTGGCCGCGGTGGACGGCCCGGTCTTGGGCGGCGGCGCGGAGCTCTCCATGGCCTGTCACGGCCGGATCGTCGGCCCGGCGTTGACCTTGGGCCAGCCCGAGGTCAACCTGGGCATCATCCCCGGCTATGGCGGCACCCAGCGCCTCCCCCGGCTCGTCGGCCTGGAGCGCGCGAACGAGCTTTTGCGCACGGCGCGCACCTTGGGCGCGGCGGAGGCCGTGTCCTCGGGCTGGGCCAGCGCCCCGGTCGCTGAAGACGTCGTCGCCGCGGCGAAGGCGCTCATCGGCGAGCACCTCGCCGGTCGTGTCACCTTGGCGCCTGTCAACCCGGCGCCCATGGACGTCCCCGCCCAGCTCCCCGCCGTGAGCCTCGGGCACCGCTCCTTGGCCATTGACGCCATCCTGCGCGACGTGATGCTGCGGGGCCTCGCCCTGCCGCTCGCCGAGGGCCTCAAGGTGGAGGCCCAGGGCTTCGGCCGCTGCAAACGTACGGTTGACCTCGACATCGGCATGAAAAACTTCACCCAGAACGGCCCGCGTGTCCCCGCGGCCTTCCTCCACGAGTGAGACGAATCATGAGCAAAGACACGAGCATCGTCATCCTCGACGGCGGCCGCCGCACCCCCCGCGCCGACATCCTCGTAGACAACAAGTCTCCGGGGCTCTTCTCGCGCTACTCCACCACCCAGCTCGGCGGCTTCTCCATCGCCGGGACGTTGGCGAATACGCAGATTGACCCGGCGCTTATCGGCCACGTCGTCATGGGCATGGCCCAGCACAGCCACCGGGACTCGATCTACGGCGCCCAAGGCATGCGCTGGCGCGGCGGGCTCGGTCAAGATGTGCCCGCCCTCACGGTTGCCCGCATCTGCGGCAGCGGCGCCGAGGCCATCGCCGTGGGCGCAGAGATCATCACCGCCGGGCTTCGCCACGACGAGGACCGCCCGTTCATCGTCGTCGGCGGCGCCGAGTCGATGCAGTACCCCTTCTCGCTGTACAACATGCGCGGCCAGAAGGTCGGCCAGGCCACGCAGAAGTATGGGCCCATCGACGCGGCGACCTTGCCCCCGGGCACACACCTGCAAGACATGCTCCTGATGAGCCTGTACGACCCCAGCGCGAAGATGGCCATGGCCAACACCGCCGAGAACCTGGGGCGCAAGTACGGCATCACCCGGGAGGAGGCCGACGCCTTCGCGTACCGCTCCCACATGCGGGCCTTGGCCGCCCGGGAGAGCGGCGCTGTAGACGAGGAGATCGTGCCCGTGGACGTGCTCGGCGCGGATGGCGTCGAGACGGCCCTGCGCCACGACACCCACGTCTTGGCCAACCCCAGCCTTGAGAAGATGGCGCGCCTCGGCGCGGCGTTTGAGGCCGGCGGCATCATCACCGCGGGCAACGCCAGCGCCGTGGTGGATGGCGCGGCGTCCATGGTCATCGGCAAGGAGTCCGACGCCCGCGCCGCTGGGGCCAAGCCCTTGGCCCGCATCATCGGCTACGGCGTGGCGGCCTGTGACTCGGCGCTCATGGGCTGGGGCCCGGTGCCCGCGGTGCAGAGGGCGCTCAAGAAGGCCGGGATCAGCGGCCAAGACGTCGACGCCGTCGAGCTCAACGAGGCCTTCGCCCCCCAGGCCTTGGCCTGTATGCGCGACTTCGCCGACATGGGCATCGACCCAGACCGCGTGAACCCCGTCGGCAACGCCATCGCGTTGGGTCATCCGCTCGGGGCCACGGGCGCCATCCTCACGCTCACAAACGCCTATCACCTGCGCCGCAACGGGCTCCGTTACGGCGTGGTGACCATGTGTATCGGCGGAGGCCAAGGCGTCGCGCTGGTGCTCGAGTCCTTGGCCTGAGCCGGGTTCCGCCGCTCAGTCGTCGAGGGGCTCTGCGTCTACCTCGGCGCTGAGCGCGCCGACAGCGGCGCCGTCGAGCCACAAGATCCCCGATTCCACCTCCGACAGATCCTCGATGTCGACCATCAGGATCTGGCGGTTGCCCGCGGCGCCCTCGACGACGAGGCGCAGGTCGCACCAGCTCCCCTGCGGGATCGGACCGATGACGGCGTCCTCAACGAGCTCAACGTCCGTGGCCAGCCGCCGCGGGGCGACACCGACGGCGCAGGCGATCACCGTCGCGCTCACCACATACACCTCAGGCGGCGCCTCGGACACCAGCCAGTGGGCCTTGACCTCGGGGTTGCCGTTCACCCCGGAGCCTTTGGCCTCGAACGAGGCCCCCACAAAGAACGAGGTCAGCGCGCATCCAGCGAAAAATTTGGTTCCCGTCATGGTTCCATCCCCAGTCTCACGCGCTGGGCTGGCACCTCGCGGGATTGCGGGGGCTGCACAACGCGTTCAACCGGTCATGGCGCCATGACCTACCCTTGTGACGAAAAATCCTAAGTATTAGGATCCCTTGTGCTTTCAGAAACGGCGAGCACCTCGTCATCCGCGATTTTGGGCTCCGCCGGGGGCCTGCGGGTGAGCGGGAAGAGCTGAATGCCGATCTGCACCACCTCAGCGTGCTCCGAGCGCGGCAAAGCGTCGGCCACGTCGGTGATCTTCCTCACAGCCTCGTAGATGAGGGGCTTGAGCACCTGGATCTGGCTGAGCTCAAGGCTGAAGATCGAGCTTGAGAAGAATCGCTCTGTGCCAGGCACCTCGTGCAGCAGCTTGCGGGTGATGTCCAGAACGCCGTCGTAGAAGTCCATGCCCGCGGAGAGCTTCATCGCGATGCCCGAGTCCGTGCGCACGTTCACCGCCCGCAGCTTCCCGTCGAATCCTCTCTGAAGGAGGCCCCAGCCGATGAGGCGCTCCAGGCACTCCGCCACCTTCGCGGGGCTCACGGGAGGAATAATCCGGGCCGCGATGACCTCTGGATCTTCATCAAAATCTTCAGTCAACGCCAGCTCTCGCACGGTGTGATTGAGCCAGTCTGCTGAGAATCGTTCGATGGCGCCCTCGATGACCTTACGGCTTCGACCACCGCCGAGGGTCATCAGCGCCCGTGTCGCCTCGGCGGCGCCCTCGATGGAGCTCGCCCGCGCCACCTTTACAAGCCCCCGGAAGTACTCGGCCTCATCAGAGTCCAGCCGCATCATCTCGATGAGCTTGGTCTCGGTCTTCTCCTCGGGCGCGCGGTCTTTGAGCAGGTTGTGGACCGTGCCGTCGCTGAGGCCCACACGTCTCGCGTGCCAGCGGATCGAGAACTTGCCGTCGAGGGATCGCCGGTACTCGAACCAGTCTCGCAGGTACGCGCGAAAGTCTGTGTAGGACCAGATCTGAGGAGGGTTCACGCCCTTGTTCTCACCGTCACCGTCAGTCATCACCACGCACCTGCTCCATGGACCAGAGCTGCTTCACGCGCGCTGAGGCGCCGCCCGGAGGCACGGTCACGACACAGGCCCGGGCCTCTCCGCGAGGGCTCATCTCGACGAGGCACTCAGCGCAGGACTGGTCGTGGCAGCCCTGAAAGATGGGCACGGCGAGGCGGGTGGACGCGCGTAAGAGCGTCTCCCCCACCCGCGCGTTTACCCGGCCCTCGGCGCCGCTGGGCAGCACAAAACGTACCACCACACGCTCCGGCCCGGCGAGCTGCGCGCTCTGGCCTGGCCGGAGGAGGCCCAGCAGGCGCTCCCGAACACCAAACACGCTCACGTCTTGGCCGCCGCGGCCGCTTGGTCGAGGCGCGAGAGCTCACCCACCAAGAACTCAAAGGCGTCGTCCACGGAGTCGCTGACGTGGAAGAGGTTGAGGTCTTTGGCGGAGATCGTGCCCCAGTCCACCATGGCCTGCACGTTGATGACGTCGGTCCAGTACTCTTTGCCGAACAGCACCGTAGGCATCGGCTTGCGGATCTTGCCCGTCTGGCGAAGGGTCAACAGCTCGGTGAACTCGTCCAGGGTGCCGAAGCCGCCGGGCATGACGATCATCGCCTTGGCCAGGTACATGAACCAGTACTTGCGCATGAAGAAGTAGTGGAACTCAAAGCCCAGCTCGGGGGTGACGAACTGGTTGACGCCCTCCTCGAAGGGCAGCGAGATCGCGAGGCCCACAGACCGACCGCCGGGCACGTCCGCGGCGCCGCGGTTGCCCGCCTCCATGATGCCCGGCCCGCCGCCGGTGCACATGACGTAGCGCCGACCGCTCGTCTGCTGAAGCGACCACTCCGTGAGGCGGCGCGAGAGCTCCCGGGCGTCCTCGTAGTACCGCGACATCCGGAGCTGCTGGGCGGCGCGCATCAGGCCCGCGTTGGCCTCGTCGTGCTCGGCCTCGTTCGTCGCCGCGGCGGCGTTGGCGCGGGCGGCGTCGAGGCGGGACAGGGCCTCTTCACGCGAGGGGATCCGGGCCGAGCCGAACATCACGATGGTGTCTTTGAGCTCCTGCTGGTGGAACCGCTGCCGGGGATCCTCATACTCCGCGAGGATGCGGATGTGCCGCGCGGCGGCTGAGTTGAGGAACTCCAGGTTCTTGTACGACTTCTGTGGTCTCGACACGCTTTCTCCTGAGCTCGTGGGGCGAATGGATGGATCACGGTAGCGCTCGGCGCCCTAGGGGGTGTCCTTAGCACAACCCCAGCCGATGGGGTCAAGCCACAACACCTTCCCAGGAGAGACGCCATGCGCGTGTTCACCATCTTGAGCTTCGCGCTCATCAGCCTCAACGGGTGCATTATCTACGAGGATTCGCATTGTCGGGGAGAAGGCTGCGACCCCTTCGACGATGACGGCGATTGGGACGACGTGGATGACGACGCCGACGACGCCGACGACGCCACTGACGACGACGACGGCGCGAGCGGGGACAACGACATCCCCGACCTCAGCCTGGGCTTCTTCCCAAGCCAAGCCGAGCAGGGCGAGACCTTCTTGGCCTCGATCACCGTCACCGAGGGCGAGCAGGACTTGACCGCGGTGTCTGAGATTCGCCTGTACGGCCCGGCGGAGCTGATCACCTGGGGCGCGCGCCGGGGCGAGATCACCGCGGCGATCACCGTGGCCGACGACGCCGCGCTCACCGAGGTAGACGTGGTGGTGGTGCTCGACGACGGCCGCGCGGAGCTTCTGCCCGCGGCGCTCACCATCTTCCCCGTGGGCAGCGGAAACGCCGCCGATGACTGGGCCGAGAGCGCCCGGGACTGCGAGTGAGCTCGCCCTCCTGGGGTGAAGAGGATCGGCTGGCCGCGGCCAGCCCTTCCTTGGCTGGGCGCGCCATTCAGGCTACCCCAACCCTGCCCCTCGCAGGGATCCCCTCTCGGTCAGAGCGTGTGATGGAACTCAACGTCGAGGCCATGTACCGACGCTATGGCGACATGGTGCTCGGTCGCTGCCGCACGCTCCTGCGCAACGAGGCTGACGCGCAGGACGTGTGCCAGGAGGTCTTTCTGCGTCTTCACCGCTACCGGGAGGGGTTCCGTTTCGACGCGAGCCCGACCACCTACCTCTACCGGATCACGACGACGACCTGCCTCAACCACATCCGGGGGCGCAGCCGCCGCCGGGAAGAGCTGGAGGAGGAGCCCACCACGATCCCTGTCGAGGACAGCCGCCTCGCCTCTCACGAGATCCGCGATCTGGTGCGCCACCTGCTCGCTGAGGCCGATGAGGGCACCCGCGACTGCGTGGTCTACCACTTCATCGACGGCATGACCCATGACGAGATCGGCGAGCTTCTGGGCCTCAGCGGCGCCGCCGTCCGCAAACGAATCTCCACCTTCAGAGCCCGACTCGCGGCGCACCCCCCGCCCTGGCTCAAAGAGTGGGAGGACTGACCCCCAT
>Ga0066604_10001617_pt1 | contig 12163 bp, 14 predicted proteins | sample Higcelwee11metaG_FD_59501 | JGI IMG/M metagenome (GOLD analysis project Ga0066604, IMG submission 59501) | Freshwater pond sediment microbial communities from the University of Edinburgh, under environmental carbon perturbations - High... | ecosystem: Environmental > Aquatic > Freshwater > Pond... | reverse complement strand
ACTCCTCCATCTCATCGAAGCGGATGAGCAGGCGGTCCATGGTGTCGCCGTTCTGGTAGACGGGCACCTTGAAGTCGTAGCGCTCATACCCCCAGTAGGGCTGGTCTTTGCGCAGGTCCATGCAGAGGCCGGTGGAGCGCAGGCAGGGGCCCGTCCAGCCGTAGTTCAGCGCCCGCTCTTTGGTGGTGGGGCACACGCCTTGGGTGCGGTCGATGAAGATGCGGTTGTTGGAGACGAGGTCTTTCACGTCGCCGACGAGGCCCTTCATGTCCTCCATCGATTGGCGTAGCTTGGCGATCCAGCCGTCTGGCAGGTCTTGCACCACGCCGCCGATGCGCGGGTAGTTCGTCATCATGCGGGCGCCGGAGAGCTCTTGGAACAAGAAGAGCATCTTCTCGCGCACGTTGTTGAGGTACCAGAAGTTCGTGAGCGCGCCGAGGTCGACCATGTTCGCGCCGAGGCAGACGCAGTGGTCGGTGATACGCGCCATCTCGGACGTGATGACCCGGATGGCCTGGGCGCGGGCGGGGGCCTCGATGCCCATGAGCTGCTCAACGGCGTAGCACCAGGCGCTCGCGTTGTGAATCGTCGAGCAGTAGTTCATGCGCTCGGCGTAGGGCACGACCATGTTGTAGAACACGGTCTCCGACTGCTTCTCGTAGCCGCGGTGCAGGTAGCCGATCTCAGCGCCAGCGCGCAGGATGGTCTCGCCGTCGAGCTCAAGCTGAATACGTAGGGTGCCGTGGGTGATCGGGTGGGAGGGCCCGATGTTGACGACGAGGGTCTCGGTGACCTCACTCTGGGCCACCGGCTCAACGCCCGCGGGGAGCTTGGGGGTGTTCATGCCCACTCCTGCTTGTCGGTGAGGAGGTGGTCGATGGGCCGGGAGAGCTTCTGCCGCTTGGTGATCGGGTAATCTTTGCGGAGCGGGTGGCCCACGAAGTCGTCGTGGTTGAGGATGCGGCGCAGGTTCGGGTGGCCGGTGAAGCGAATCCCGAACATGTCGAAGACCTCACGCTCCATCCAGTTCGCCCCGCGCCAGATCTCCCACAACGACGGCACCTCGACGCTCTCATCTTTCACGGCGACCTTGACGCGGTAGCGGTGGCGGAGGTCGTAGGAGAACATCTGGTAGGCGATCTCAAAGCGGTGGCTGCGGACCTCGTCCTCGTCCTCACCGTCACCGCCGAAGCCCAGGTAATCGACGCCGCCGACGTCCATGAGCATGTTGAAACGAAGCTCGGGCTCATCACGCAGAAACGTGAGCACCTCCACCAGATCGGCGGGGAGGATGGTCACGGCCTCTTGGCCACACATCGCGTAAGTAGAGAGGATTCGTTCACCGAACCGCGCCTTGAGGCGGTCGGTGATCTGGGACTGGTCCATAGGAGGCTCCCGAAGAGGGTGATGTCACCGCCAGGCGGCGACCTTCTCCTGGCTGATCTTCTGCTGGAGCTTGTAGACCGCGCCGATGACGTTCTCGGGGGTCGGGGGGCAACCAGCGACATAGATGTCGACGGGGATGATCTCGTCGATGCCCTGCACGACGGAGTAGTTGTCGTAGAACCCGCCCGAAGACGCGCAGGCGCCCATGGACACGACCCACTTGGGCTGGGGCATCTGGTCGTAGATCTGCTTGAGGATCGGGGCCATCTTCTGGGTGACCGTGCCCATCACGAGGAGCAGATCGGCCTGACGCGGCGAGAAACGCACGAGCTCCGCGCCAAAACGGGAGATGTCGTACTTCGGACCGACGACACCCATGAACTCCACGGCGCAGCAGGCGGTGCCGAAAGGCAGCGGCCACATGGAGTACTTACGTCCCCAGTTCACGACGGTGTCGATCGTCGTGGTCAGGAAGGGGTTGTCGAGCTGGCTCTCCAAGCCCATGGTGGCTCCGCGGTGAGAGGGGTGGGGCGGTGTGGTGGGATGCCCCGAGAAGGTCGAGAGAGGCGGTTAGTCCCAGTCCAAAGCGCCGCGCTTGAGCACGTAGTACCAGCCGAGGAACAGCACGCCCAAGAAGAAGAACATCTCGGTGAAGATGTAGATCCCGGCGCCGGACACGGAGGAGTAGACGTAGTCGCGGAAGACGACGGCCCAGGGGTAGAGGAACACGGCCTCAAGGTCGAAGAGGATGAACAGCACGGCGGTGAGGTAAAACTTCACCGAGAAGCGCTGGTTGGCCGCGCCGACAGGGGCCACGCCGCACTCGTACACCGCCTCTTTGGAGGCCGTGGGGCGATGTGGGCCGAAGTACTTGCTCAGCCCGACAAACGCGAGGCTGAACACGACGGCGATCAGGACAGCGAACAGGATCGGAAGATAGGCGACGCCCATACGGGCCTCCGGCAGGTGGCGATCTCTATGGCTTGCCCCCCGCCTGTGTCAAGGAGGGAAGGGAAGACGCAGGGGGCCTTGACCGCGGATTCACTCGGTCTACAGCTTGTCCTGGGCCATGTGGACGGCTAGAGTGCGAAGATGCTCGTGCTCGGATTGGATGAGGCTGGTCGTGGTGCGGTGCTCGGCCCGCTCGTCGTCGGGGCGTTCTTGGTGAACGACGCCGACTTAGAGCGCCTTCGCGCCACCGGCGTCACCGACTCCAAGCTCTTGAGCGCCTTGAGGCGGGAGGCGCTCTTGGAACCCCTCGCGGCGATCGGGCGCTGGGCGATAGAGGCGATTCAGCCAGCGCAGATCGACGAGGGCAACCTCAACACCTTGGAGGAGGACGCCTTCGTGCGCCTCATCCTCAGCCTGCGCCCCGATCGGGTGATCATCGACGCGCCGTGTAACCCCCGGGGCATCCCCGCCTTCTGCAGGCGCCTGTTGAGCCGCCTGGACTACACGCCGGGCCTGCTTGTAGAGCCCAAGGCCGACCTCAACCACCACCCCTGCGGCGCGGCGAGCGTGTTCGCCAAGGTCCACCGGGATCAGGCCCTACGCGCACTCGGCGCGGCGGCCCTGATCGGCTCGGGCTACCCCTCGGATCCCGTCACCCGCGCCTGGATTCAGGGCTTCTTGAGCCGGGGCGAGGCGCTGCCAGACTCGGTGCGCCGCCGCTGGGGCACCATCGGCGCCTTGCAGCAGCAGAGCCTCTTCGGCTGATGGAGCGCGCCGCCACGCCGCCCGCGCTGGGCCTCGTCCTGCCGCTCTTTGATGAGCAGGACAACGCCGAGCGCACGGTGCGTGGCCTACACGCGGCGCTCTCTCAGGTCGGCGCGCCGTTCACGCTCTTGATGGTGGACAACGGCTCCACCGACGACACGCCCCACATCGTCGACGCCTTGGCCGCCGAGCTTCGTCACGAGGCCCTGCACCTGCGCCCCAACGCGGGCTATGGCGGCGGCGTGCTCTGCGGCCTCCGCGCGCTCAACACCCCGGCGCTGGGCTGGAGCTGGGGGGATGGGCAGATCGAGCCTGAAGTCGTCGCGAAGGTGTGGGCCCAGCTCGCCAAACCCGGCGTGCAGCTCGCCAAAGCTCGGCGGGTGCGCCGCGAGGACGGCCCCACCCGCGCCGTCGTGAGCGGCGCCTACAACCTCTTGACGCGCCACGGCTTTGGCCTCGACACCACCGACGCCAACGGCTGCCCCAAGATCATGACCCGGGCGCTCTTTGAGCGGCTCGAGCTGGCGTCGAACGACTGGTTCTTAGACCCAGAGCTGATGCTCAAGGCCCAGGCGCTCGGCGCGAAGGTGGCCGAGGTGGACGCCGTGATGCGCCCCCGGATCGGCGGCGCGTCGAAGGTGCGCGCGGCGACGCTCTGGGAGTTCACCCGGCATCTTTGGGCCTGGCGACGGGGCTGGCGGCCCGGCCCGCGCGACGCTGGGGATCGCTGAGGATCACCACGAAGCGCGCGCTTTGGCGTGGGTTAGGCTAAGCGCGCTCCCCTGAGGTGCCTATGTCTCCGTCTCGATTGGCGCTCGTCTCCTCTGGCCTCTTCGCGCTCACCCTCTTCACCGGCTGCACCGACCCCGTCCCCACAGCGGTCGCCACCTGCCAGGCCCTCCCGGGCCTCGCCGTCGATGAGGCCGGGCGAAAGCTCCTCGACCCCTTGCTCGTCGCCGCGGATCTCGCCGCGCTTGACGCCTTGCCGCCCACGGCGGGGCTCCAGAAGGTCGGCTCGGAGCGCCTCGCGGAGCTTCGCAGCAAGACCACCTGCACCGCGGGCAAGGTCGAGAGCGCCGGGGGCGAAGGCTGGGCCGTGCCCCTCACCCGGGTGAGCCCCAAGGTGAACCCTGACGGCAGCTTCGGCGAGCCCGAGACCACGGAGTTCTCCTGGATCGTCACCGAGGCCCCCGAGGGGCTGCGCGTGAAGACCCGCCTGGAGTTTGTCTACACCACCCGCAAGTCCGTCGAGAAGGCCATCGCCGAGAAGGACTGGCGCCGCGTCTCCTCCACCTGGCGGGCCATCGCCAAAGAGTTCCCCGACCCCCTGCTCGCCGTAGACGTCGCTGAAGCCGAGGCCCAAGAGGCCCGCTACGAGCTCCTCGCCCAGCTCAAGGGCGTGTTCGCTGAAGCCAACGAGACCGAGGTGATCGGCCTCGTGGAGAGCAAAGCCAAGGTTGACGTGCCCAAGGTGAAGGTGCGCATCAGCTTTGAGACCGCCGGAGAGCCCATCCGTGTTGATCTGGAGGCCGGGCCCGTGCCCGCGGGCGGCTCGTTGCCTGTGCGCACCCCCATCCCTGAAGGCGCCATCGGTCAGGTGCTCGTCGAGGTCGTCGAGATCCTCAACTGACGGCGACCTGGGGCGCCTCTGAGGCGGCGCGCACCGCCTCGGGGGCGGCCTCGGGCAGCACGTTCACCGGCTGCCCCTTCCACATCACGAGCTTGTCGTCGCCGATGACGCCACACGACACGAAGAACTTGATGGCGTCCTCAACGGGCATATCGACGGGCTGCACGTCTTTGCGGGGCATCAGCACCGGGTAGCCCAGGTGCAGGTGGTTGGACGGGAAAAACACCACAACGCGGTCGTCGTCAGGGTCGGCGGTGAGGCGCTCTTTGGCAAGCAAGCCCAAGGTGTAGCGGCCCACCATGGGGTACTCGGCGATGATGACCTGGGTGAAGGGGATGTTTCGGGCCTCGGTGAACGTGGTGACGATCTGCCGGCTGGCGTGGTAGAGCCGCCCCACGCCGGGGACGAAGGCGATGCTGCGCTCAAACCACTCAAACGCCCAGCGAAAGATCACCAACCTCGCCAACCAGCCGATGCCGAGCACGATGCCGATGGTGGCGAGGATCCCCAGCCCCGGCACATGCACCAGGCCCTCGGAGTTGGAGAGCAGCGGGATGTGGTAAGGCCCACCGGGCAGCGCGCGGGCGAGCCAGGTCAAGAAGGCGTCGATGCGTCCACCCAACGGCCCATCGACGGCGTGGAAGATGACCGTGAGGATCTTCCAGGTGATGAAGATCGGGAGCAGCGCCAACAAGCCGCTGAGGAAGATCTGGCGGAGGCTGGAGTGCGGCTGGGCGTCGTGGGTCGGGGCGTGAGTGTCCATCGCTCTCCCGTAATCGCCGGAGAGCCGCTCGGGAAGCGAGGCCGCGTCTGGGTTACGCTGGGCCCCTCCCCTCGCCCACCAAAACGCCGCGCGCTGGACCGGACTCCATGGCCAACTACGTCACCCCCCGGGGCTACCGCAAGATCGTCGTGGAGTTTGACCAGCTCCTCAAGGTGGAGCGCCCGAAGATCACCGCCGAGGTCACCTACGCCGCGTCGTTGGGCGATCGTTCGGAGAACGCCGAGTACATCTACGGCAAGAAGCGCCTGCGAGAGATCGACCGCCGCCTGGGCGTGCTCAAGAGCCGCCTCGACGGCATCGAGGTGATCGACCCCGCCACCTTAAAGGGCGGCGTGGTGCGGTTTGGCGCCACGGTCACCGTCGAGGACGAAGACGGCCTCGAGCAGACCTTGGCCATCGTCGGCGAGGACGAGTCCGACCCCAAGATCGGCCGCATCTCCTACAAGTCGCCCATCGGCCGCGCGCTCATCGGCAAGTCTGAAGGCGATGAGGTCACCGTGACGACGCCGAAGGGCCCCCGCGGGCTGACCCTCCTCGCCGTGCGTTGGCTGCCGACGCCGGACGATCCCGTAAGCTGACCTGCCTCACTGGCCGCGAATCCTCCGCTCGTCCTCACGCCCGGCGCTGAGGTCCAGGGAGACGGGCAAAGCGACGAACTCCCCAGAGGTGTCGGCGATCTTCACCTGGGCGTTGAACCGCCCGGCGCCCGCGTCCCCGGCGCTGCCCTGAAAGTGCAGCACCCCGGCGGTGTCGATGGTGAGCCCAGCGGGGCCGCCCTCGACGGAGTAGGTCAGGCGGTCACCGTCGGGATCTTCAGCGCGGATCTGCAAGCCGTCGAGCCCGCCGCGCAGATCACGGGGACTAGAGATCAGGCGCGGCGGCGCGTTGCCGATGACAACCTCCGGCGGCCGCTGGGTGTCGAGCGCGCGGCCGTCATTGGCCTCGACCTCGACGGTCACGCGGTCCCCCTTCTTAAACAGCGCGTGGCGCAGGGTGTCCCGGGACTCGCCAGGCACAGGCTCGCCGTTCACGAACCAGCGAACGGCGCTGCTCACCATGTCCCCGTCGGGATCCTTCGCCTCAAAACGGACACGCAGGTCGTCTTGGGACGTGGGGGCCTCGGGGCTCAGCGTGAGATCTTTGAGCGAAGGCGGGCGGTTGGGCCCCCCGGGGATGGCCTCGGCGACGGGCTCGGCGCTGGGGCCCTCGTCCATGGTGTCTACGGACGACGGCGTTGAGGGCGCTGGAGGAGGTCCGTCCGGCCAGTCAGCGCACGAGATCAGCACGAGCCAGAGCATCCTGCTTCCGGGGAGAGGTTCAAGCGGAGTATAAAACAACTATGCCCATCGTCCTGCTCCTCACCATCCTTGGCTGCGCGCGCCTGCCCGCCGGAGCCTTCGCCAAGCTCGATCGTGCCGTCGCGGAGCCATCGGGGCTGATCAAGAGCCGCGCGCACGCCGGCCTGTTCTGGACCCACAACGACTCCGGCGACTCGGCGCGGATCTTCGCCGTTGACCCCCAGGGCGCCCTGATCGTCGAGCTGCCCGTTGAAGGCGCCGAGAACGTCGATTGGGAGGACCTCACCCTGGATAGCGCCGGGCGAATCTGGCTCGGCGACATCGGCGACAACCTCAACAGCCGCGACGACCTCGCCCTCTACGTCCTTGACGCTGAGCCCAGCCTAGAGGGCCCCGCTGTGGCCAGCCGTCGTGTGCCGATTCGTTACCCCGACCGCGACCCCGCCCTCTTGGACTTCGACGCCGAGGCGCTCTTTGCCGACGGCGAGCGCCTGTACCTGCTCACCAAACACCGCAGCGGCGATCTCTCGACCACCCTCTACGCCATCCCCGACCCGCTGAGCGGCGCCGAGGTCACCCTCACCCGCATCTCCGAGCGTGTGATCGGCGGGAACCCCAACCGCTACGGCGGCATGGTGACCGCCGCCGACCTCTCCCCCGACGGCGAGACCTTGGCGGTGCTGGGTTACCATGCGCTGCTGCTCTTCGGCCGCCCCGAGGACGGTCAAGATTGGCTCTCGCGACCGATCAAAGAGATCCCGCTGGACCAGAGCGCCCTTGAGCAGTGTGAATCCGTGGCCTGGGACGGTGAGAGCCTGCTGATCACCAACGAGGACCGCGCGATGTTCCGGGTGAACGCGCCGCTGTCCTCAAGCTGCCTACGTTTCCCCGGGGAGGGCTGCGAATGAGACGCCTCCAGCCCCTCGCCGCTCTGCTCGTCCTCACCCTCGCGGCGCTCCTGCCCTCGGAGGCACATTTGTCGAAGGTCTACCACGAAGACGTGAGCCTCGCGGAGCTCGTCAACCACGCGGACTGGGCGCTGCTCGTGCGGCTGGACACGCCGCCCACCCGGGTCGTCGCCGTGCCGTACTCCCTCATCACCCAAGACAACACCCGGCACGAGTCCACCTACGCTCTGCCCGTGGTGCGGGTGATCATCGAGGAGGTGCTCCGCGCCGAAGACGAGCCCCCCGCCGTGGGCGCGGCCCTAGAGATCTTCACGCCAGAGACCCTGACGATGTTTGAGCTGACCCTGCGGTACGAGGCCACCGGCTCCACAAAGTCGCCCATCTTCCAGCAGTTTGAGGGTGAGAACCTCTTCGCTCCCCAGCCTGCGAACGCCAAATTCATCGTCTTTGTGCGTCCTCCCAACGGAAACGAGCCCCCGCCCGGCCCCTACGAGTCGGCCTGGGCGTCGATGGGCCGGGCCACCCAAGGCATGAGCGCCTTCATGATGGGCGGCGCGGCCCTGCCCGCGAGCCGCCGGGACGAGGTGCTGGCGATGTTGCCCCCGGCGAGGGTGAGGTCTGTGCCGGTGCCGCCGGTGCCGGTGCCGCCCTCATCCCATTAAATACAAATTACACACAACCAAGCCCAAGCGCCCGCTCGGGTTCATGGCGTAAAGTCGCCTGAGCGCAGGCCATCACAGACAGACGAGGTCCGCTGACTCCGTCTCCCAAGCCTGTGCAGTCGCGCCTTCAGGCCTTTTTTGGTGTTGCAAAGACGATCCACCTAAGCCACACTCCCCCCATGCTCACCCGCTCCTCCTTCGCCGCCCTGCTCCTCGTTCTCACCGTGGCGCTCACGCCATCCGAGGCTCGTTTGTCCCAAGTCTTTCATCAAGAGGTCAGCCTGGAGGAGCTCCGCCTTTATGGGGCCTGGGTGCTGGTCGTGCGTCTGGACACGCCGCCAACCCGGACCGTCAGCGTGCCGTACTCGCTCAAGACGGAGGCCGGCAAACGGGTGGAGTCCACCTACGGCCTGCCCGTGGCGCGGGTGGTCGTCGAGGAGGTGATCGTGGCCGAGGGTGAGGCGCCCGCGGTGGGCGCGGCGTTGGAGCTCTACGAGTCGGAGAGCTTGTCGATGTTCGCCATCACCCTGGAATATGAGGCCTCGGGCATGTCCGAGTCGCCGATCTTCCACCGCTTCAAGGGGGAGAACCTCTACGCCACACACCCCGCTGATGCGCGGTTCATCGCCTTTTTGAGGCCGCCTGCGCCCCTGGGCCGCCAAGAGGGGCCTTTTGAGGACGCCTGGGCGTCTATGGCCAAGGCGATCGACGGCATGAGCGCCTTCGCTGTGGGCGGCGCGGTCTTGCCCCTGAGCCGCCGCGCCGAGGTCGAGGCGCTGTTGAACCCGCCGGGCGCTCGGCCGGTCGCGCCGAGCCCAGTCAGTCCGACTGTGACGCCTGCTTCGGAGCAAGCGCCGCGCCCGGACCGCCCGAGGCCACCGCGTCACTAAACGACAGCCTATTTGCGGGTGCCGTTGATGATCCAGGTGTGCGGGCTGCCTTTGGAGCAGTCATCCGCGCCAAAGCCGCAGGAGCCGGAGGACCCGGAGTACGAGGCCGAGAAGGTCGCCGTGAAGGTGGTCTCGGAGGTGAACACGCCGGTGAGGGTGTAGACCTCGGTGCAGCCGCCCTTGTAGGTCACCGTCGCCGAGAAGTTCCCGTCGGCGTCGACGCTGCCGCCTAAGGTGCCCGGCGGCGTGGTGTAGGGGTAACTAAACGCGCTCAGCGACGTGCCCGCCGAGGAGATCTCCATCACGCCGAACGAGAAGTTGATCAGGCCGAAGGCGCAGTATTTGGAGACCGCCTTGTCTAAGGTGTACTGACCGGACCAATCTATCGCGCAGTCCTCGTTGGCTTGGCCGTCGCAGTTGTCGTCTTCAGGGGTGCTGCAGTCTTCAGCGAGGAGCGGCGAGATCGTCGCGTCGCCGTCGTTGCAGTCATCGCAGGAGCCTGAGCCGTCGTTGTCACGGTCCTCAAAGTCGAAGGTGCTGGGGTTGCAGTCATCGTCGAGGCTGTTGCAGAAGACCTCGGAGGCGTCAGGGCTGATGTAGGGCCGGGTGTCGTCGCAGTCGGTGCAGGAGTCAAAGCCGTCACCGTCGGCGTCGTAGCCATCAGCGGTGTTGTCGTCACAGTCATCGTTGATGAAGTTGCACTGGGTCTCGGCGACCTGGGGGTTCACCAGAGGGTCGTTGTCGTCGCAGTCTTCGCAGGCCAAGAAGCCGTCACCGTCGTCGTCGGACGCGTCGAGGGTGGCCGGGTCACAGTCGTCGTCGAGCTCGTTGCAGGCGATCTCTGTGGCCGTCGGGTTCACCGCGGCGATGGTGTCTTCACAGTCGAGCTTGTCCGCGGGGTAGGCGTTGATGCAGTCGGCGTTGCTGCCGTCGTAGAAGCCGTCGCCGTCGCGATCGAAGGCCTGGTCTACCCAGTCCTCACCGGACTGCTGGATGCCGTCGCAGCGCGCGGCCTGGGCGAGGCCGATGTCTTGGCGGCAGCCAAACAGCGCCAACGCCGGGAGGAGCGGGAGCAGCACACGAAGAGAGAGGGGGGCGGTGGGTGCGGACATGGGCAGGCTCCTGGGCTCGCGCGGGGGTCGATCGCAGAGTATAGGGCAAAAAACCCCCCGATGTGAAGCGCCTCGTTCGCGTGGTCGCAGATTTCGCCAGGAGCCCCCGTGACTGATGCGCTGATGCGGCTCACCCAGCTCACGCGGGTGTATGGGGATCATCCGCCCCTCGGGGATGGGGCCGCGCTCATCGCTTGGGATGAGACCGGCTCGGACTGCCGTGATCACGTCCGCACGACGTTTGATGGTTGGGCGAAGGGCCTACAAGGCCGGGCGGATGAGCCGCTCCCCGTGCGCCTCGCCCGCCTCAACCTGCGGCTGTTTCAAGAGCTGGGCCTGCGCGGCGACGAAGACGGCTACGACGACCCCGTGAACAGCCGCATCGACGAGGTGATTCAGCGTCGCCGCGGCCTGCCGATCCTGCTGAGCATCGTCACCATCGAGGTCGCCGCCCGGGTGGGCCTGCACCTCGACCCCATCGGCTTCCCCGGGCACTTTTTGGTGAGCCCCCGCGAAGGGGAGCCGCGGTTTTATGTGGATCCCTTTCACGCCGGGGCGATCCTACGCCAAGACGATCTGCGCGCGAGGCTCACCATCGGCATGGCCGGGCGCGGCGTGAGCCCCGAGGTGATGGAGCAGCTCTTGGGGCCGCTCTCCCCTCGCCTCACGCTCACCCGCATGAACCACAACCTCAAGGGGAGCTGGGCCCGGCGCGGCGACACCGCGCGCACCTTGGCCGCCGTCGACCGCATCCTCGCCTTGGCCCCGGAGCAGGTGGACGAGCACCGTGATCGTGGCGTGCTGCTCGTGCAGTTAGAGCGCCCAGAGGAGGCGCTGGAGGCCTTCGAGAGCTATCTGCGCCTGGTGCCGGGGGCGTCCGACGCCGCCACGGTGCGCGGCTGGATGCGCAGCCTGCGCCGCTGAGCCAGCCGCGGCCCGAAGGCCTCAGCCGCCGGAGGTCGCGCGTAAGAGCACGAGGGTGGAGAGCACGGGGATGCCCTCGCCGTCGCTCTCTAAGGTGAGCTCGTCGCTCGACACGGTGACCGTGCCCGCGCTCACCCAAGCCGCCAAGGTGTAGTCCGCGGCCCAGACCTCCAAGGTCTCCCCGGCGCTGAGGCCCCAGAGGTTGTCCATGCGGAAGGGCAAGTGGGCCTCGGCGTGGCCATCGAAGGGCCCGAGATACCACATCTGAATCACCTCGCCAGGAAGCTCCACGGGCACCTGATCCGACGCGGCGACACGAACGCCAGAGACCATCGAGCCGTCAGCGCCGAAGGGCAGCTTGAGCTGGTCCAGGCCGACGGTGATGTGCAGGCCCTCGACCACCTCAAGCTCTTTGGGCGACGAGGGCATCGCCTGCGACTCGCTGAACTTCACGCCGACGGCGTCGAGCACGTTCTCTTGGGCGGCGACGAGGGTGACCGGCGCCAGCGGCGTGGCCCAGCCGCCGGAGCTGATGACGATCTCGAAGCTGTGGGTGAAGCCCTCAAGGGCGGGGAAGCTGTACACGCCGCCCGCGTCGGTGAAGGAGGTGCGGCACAGCGTCTTACACATCGACACCCGGGCGCCTTCGATGGCTTTGCCCGACACATCCACGACCTTGCCGGTCATCGTGGCGTCGGCGGGGATGTCCACCTCGGTGTCGGTGTCCGAGTCGCTGTCGGTGTCGGCATCAGCGTCCCCCTCGACCTCGCCGCTGTCCTCGGTGGGGGTGGGCTCGTCTTTGTCACCACAAGCGGCGAGGGTGAGCAGCACAAAAGAGAGGGCGCGTCGGCTC
>Ga0066604_10001616_pt1 | contig 12166 bp, 12 predicted proteins | sample Higcelwee11metaG_FD_59501 | JGI IMG/M metagenome (GOLD analysis project Ga0066604, IMG submission 59501) | Freshwater pond sediment microbial communities from the University of Edinburgh, under environmental carbon perturbations - High... | ecosystem: Environmental > Aquatic > Freshwater > Pond... | reverse complement strand
ATCCTTGGTTTCGCCATTGAATTACCTTGGCCGTTCCGAAAGCTGGGTGGAAGCCGAGGTCTCCTTTGAAGAAAAGCCACTCCGTGCCAATTGTTACCCGTACAACCCGGACCAGGTAAGAAATGCTCAGAAGGAAGAACTGGTGAATCTCCTGATTCCGCAGATGGAAGAGAATTATACGCAATGGCGAAAGGAACAGTTTCCCTTGCCAGAAGAGGGCAAGCAAACTGTCGCAAAGGAAAAGGCTCGCCGCAAGTTGGAAGCTCTTTATCCGCGGACCGTGTTGGATGCGATGCAATGGGATACGGCGCAATGGAAAGGCTCAGGCTGGAATCTGCCACCCGGTTCCCAGTGGGTGCAATATCGCAGGCTAGTAGGTTGTCTGGATTCCGCCTCCACGCTTCAAAGAAAAAACGACTCGAAAAATTCAGTAGATCTCTTTCTGCTCAGCCTTTCGACTCCTTCGGGAAGTCTTTCCGCCTTGCCAACGGTTGCTCGCACGCTCCCACAGGCAGAGTTGTTGCACAAAGCGTTGGTTTCCAAAGCCGACCGCTGGAAACAGGGCTTCGCGCCGCCAGAATTGACCGGGCTTGACGAAACCGGAAAGCCGTTGGAAGGTCATTCCCACACTCATATATTCCCGATGGATCTGGATCAGGATGGACACTTGGATCATGTGCTGCTCTGGGCTCCGAGGGGATTCTCTGCGGAAGCCAGCCACGCCATTTTAAGCGTGCGAAAAACCTGGACCAAAGGTGGATCGGGTGATATCCATGTCGCGATTGCGGGTCATGCAAAATTGAATCACCTTTCCGAGATTCCGGAGCCTCTTCGTCCATGGCTGGGAAAAGGAACGCAGTGGTCCTCCATGACTCCGTTTGTCCCTCCCCGCTATTTGAAAAAGACGGGAAAGAATTCATTGGAAGGTCAGATTCTGGCGGAACTCTCGTTACGAAATTTTCCTGTTCCTCTTCATGTGGAAGTGAAACAGGTTCCCGATTCCAGGGACTTGCCGGAATCGCAAAGAAGCCTGTTCCGACACTTTATCCGCCGCAGAGGGCGTGGAGGCGTTGCGCCGCCACAGGACGCGGGTTTCTTTGTGCGGTTGGTGTTTGGCGAAGATGTGCAAGGGCCCATGTGCCTGGGCTATGGGAGCCACTTTGGAATGGGGGTGATGAGGTGTGAGAAGTGATGACGGAGATGATCAGGCATTATGAACAGACCGGAGAAGAGATGGCTCTTCTGAATCTGTTGGTCACGTCTGATTCTGTTTTGAAGAATTACATCGGTGATTCAAAAACATGGGCAACGGTGACTCCCGTGATTTTGCCAGGACATGACGATGTAAAAAAAGCCTCGCAAGAAAGCTACCGGGAAGCCTTGCTTCAGAAGGAAGAAAAAATAGAGGCTTTGATCCGCAAAGCGTTCCGCCATGCCGGTTTCCCCGACTCATTCATGTCTCAAGCTCAATTGGAATGGAATAAAATGGGACTTACCAAGGGCTGTGAACACGCTTCCTGCTATCATGTCCGCATTGTTTTTACGGATTCCGTTTCTGGTCCAATCGCTGTGGAATCCGGTCGTTTTCGTGGCTTTGGCGTTTTTTGTCATCTATGAGGTTTTTCAATGGATCATGAATCGTTCGAAGTCCTCCCCATCCGCATGCTGGTGGAGTACGCTTATTGTCCCAGACTGTTCTACCTCATGCACGTTGAAGGCCGCTGGGGTGACAATGTCTACACCGAAGATGGTCGTGTTGTGCATCGCCGGGTGGATGAGGAAGATGAGCCCCTGTCTGATGCCGTGGAAGGCGATGAGGAACCGAAAATAGCGCGATCTGTGCCTCTTTCCTCCGAAAAACTGGGTTTGACGGGAAAGACCGACGTGCTGGAGCTTGAGGGCAATGTGGCGACCCCTGTGGAATACAAGCGTGGCGCAGTCCCCAATAATCCTGAGCGGAGCTGGGAACCCGAACGGGTACAAGTCATGGCACAAACCCTGTTGCTGCGAGAGGCGGGTTACCGGGTGGAACGGGCTTATCTCTGGTTTTCCAAAAGCCGTACGCGAGTAGAGATCCCATTGACGATGGACTTGGAATCTCGCACCATTGCCCTGATTGATGAAGCACGGGAATTGTTGCGGACGCAGTCAATGCCATTGCCGTTGGATCATGCGCCTAAGTGCGAAGGGTGTTCTCTGAACGGGATCTGTCTGCCCGATGAAACGGAGTACCTGAAGGCGGTACGCGGAGAAAGTGGGGAAGTGGAGGATGCCGGAGTCATTCGCCGTATGTATCCTGCCCGTGATGATGCCGTCCCTTTGTATGTGCAGGAACAGGGGGCCTATGTGGGGAAAAAAGGCGAGGGCCTGCGGGTAACCAAAGAGGGCAGGGAAATTCTTTCTGCCCGTCTGATTGATGTCAGCCAGCTTGTATTGTGCGGGAATGTGTCTGTATCTTCTGCTGTTTTTCACATACTTGCGGAACACGAAATTCCCGTTGTCCATCTTTCCATGGGGCATTGGTTTTATGGTATCTCCCAGGGATTTGGCCTACGGAACGCCTATGATCGGGCCGCGCAATTTGCCAAAGCCGCCGATCCTGATTTCTGTCTGCAACTGGCCAAAGCGATTGTGACCGCCAAAGGTTCCAACCAAAGAACTCTACTGCGGCGCAATGGGAAAGATGTGCCGGACGCCGATCTGACGGCTATGGCCAGCTTGATCAAACAGGTAGAGACCACCCGGTCATTGAGTGAATTACTTGGCGTGGAGGGGCTTATCGCCCGTTACTATTTCCAGAATTTTCCATCCATGCTGAAGCCTCGTGTGGACGGGAACTGGGATTTTGATGAATTTTACAGAAACCGTCGCCCGCCGAAGGATCCAGTCAACGCAGTGCTTAGTTTTGGCTATGCGATTCTTGCTAAGGAATGTGCCGTTGCGTTGGCGGCAGTTGGTCTGGATCCACATTGGGGCTTCTATCATCAGCCTCGTCACGGTCGTCCTGCACTGGCGTTGGATATGATGGAAGAATTTCGCTCCTTGATTGTAGATTCTGCTGTAATCACAGCGATCAATACGGGCATGATTTCACCCTCTGATTTTGAAAGAACAAAATCATCCTGTATGCTCAATTCTGGAGGCCGGAAAGGCTTTTTGAAGGCTTTTGAGGCGCGTATGGATCATTTGGCAACACACCCTGTATTTGATTATAAATGCTCCTGGCGGCGGATTCTGGCAATTCAGGCCCAGTTGCTGGCGCGTCACTTGCGTGGTGAAATACCGGTTTATCCGGGGATGGTAACCAGATGAGACGGCGTTATTTGGTCACTTATGATATCGCAGACGAAAAACGTCTTAAAAAGGTTTTTAAAGTCATGAAAGACTATGGAGATCATTTGCAGTTTTCTGTATTTTTATGCGATTTGAACGATGTAGAAAAGATCAGGATGGAGACTGCGATAAAAGTCTCTATGAATGAAAAATTAGATCAGGTTCTTGTAGTGGATCTGGGTATTGCCTCTCGTCAGGTGGATGAAGAAAATTTTTATACGCTGGGGCGCCCTTTGGTCTTCCAGTCCAGGGCGAAAATCGCATGAATATATCGTTTTCGAGCGGTCTTATGCTTGCAGAAAGTCGCGCGCCGCTCGCGTTGATTGACAGTTCGGCTATTAAAGAGGCTTTTCTTCCATTGGTGAATGTGATTCACTATTGCCCATTTGTGTATATTTCGTTATATGCCTCTCGGAGCCTTGAAAATACAAGTATTCTGAGGGGCAGCGTTTCCGTACTCGAAAGAGTACGGCTCCATTGAAGCATTTAAACCCCGGATAGAATTTGCACGACATCAATAAGTTTCCGTACTCGAAAGAGTACGGCTCCATTGAAGCCTGATCAGAAAACTTTCAGTCCATGAGTTTGATACAAGTTTCCGTACTCGAAAGAGTACGGCTCCATTGAAGCGTTTCGTCCGTTGGAAAAAATGGACGCTGGCCACGCGTTTCCGTACTCGAAAGAGTACGGCTCCATTGAAGCTGGTCTTTCGGGCCTTCCTCTGAATCCTTTGTCTGTAGTTTCCGTACTCGAAAGAGTACGGCTCCATTGAAGCTTATACAGAAGAAGTAACAAAATCAGGTCTGAAATAAGTTTCCGTACTCGAAAGAGTACGGCTCCATTGAAGCTGTGTAATTGTCGCGATTCTGTAGATTTATGTTGTGGTTTCCGTACTCGAAAGAGTACGGCTCCATTGAAGCTGGTTTTGTCATCGATTAAGGACAAACTAACCGATCGTTTCCGTACTCGAAAGAGTACGGCTCCATTGAAGCTTTTGAATGGTCAACTGCAATTGACTGGGATTCGTGTTGTTTCCGTACTCGAAAGAGTACGGCTCCATTGAAGCCGGAGTCATTTGTTCCTAGCGTCATATCGACGGCAGGTTTCCGTACTCGAAAGAGTACGGCTCCATTGAAGCTCAAAAAGACTCGTCCGGCTTAGTTGCGCGATCACTTGTTTCCGTACTCGAAAGAGTACGGCTCCATTGAAGCATCATCTCTCCAATTCCACCCACTTGCGGTATCAAGTTTCCGTACTCGAAAGAGTACGGCTCCATTGAAGCTCAAATGAACATTAAGTACAAAATCTTTACAGTTTTTGTTTCCGTACTCGAAAGAGTACGGCTCCATTGAAGCCTCTGCGTGATTTCTTTTCGTGCTCGGAGGAGAGCAGGTTTCCGTACTCGAAAGAGTACGGCTCCATTGAAGCTTTACCATCCGGCGTAGGCGCGTGTGGTTTTGCCGCGTTTCCGTACTCGAAAGAGTACGGCTCCATTGAAGCACTTTCATAAACTTCTTTTCTCGCTGAAAGTCCATAGTTTCCGTACTCGAAAGAGTACGGCTCCATTGAAGCGTCATAGCTTTCTTCCCGATTTCCAGAATATTCTTTCGTTTCCGTACTCGAAAGAGTACGGCTCCATTGAAGCACGACCGCCGAAATATTGACTAATATCCTCGCACGTAGTTTCCGTACTCGAAAGAGTACGGCTCCATTGAAGCCATTCCAGAGCTTTGCCGAGTAGTTTACGGTAGTGAGGTTTCCGTACTCGAAAGAGTACGGCTCCATTGAAGCCAAGGAACTTTCAGCGCTCATTAAAGAATGGTCAGATGTTTCCGTACTCGAAAGAGTACGGCTCCATTGAAGCAATTTGTATCGAACCAGAAAGATTTCTATCAGATACGTTTCCGTACTCGAAAGAGTACGGCTCCATTGAAGCTAATTGTTCGTTCGTCTTTTTATCCTCGTGTTGCTTAGTTTCCGTACTCGAAAGAGTACGGCTCCATTGAAGCTCTTATGTCCAAAACTATTTCTTCGTCTGTCATTTTCGTTTCCGTACTCGAAAGAGTACGGCTCCATTGAAGCGAATGATGTATCTGGGACGATTTCAATTACAAACTCGAGTTTCCGTACTCGAAAGAGTACGGCTCCATTGAAGCCAAGGAAGTGAACGAGACCCGATAAAAAGATCAAAAAGTTTCCGTACTCGAAAGAGTACGGCTCCATTGAAGCTTTCTCTTTGCGATTCATCGGTTGAATTTACTGATATGTTTCCGTACTCGAAAGAGTACGGCTCCATTGAAGCGAAATTGCCCGCGCTGATTTTTCACCTGTCCCTGTTTGTTTCCGTACTCGAAAGAGTACGGCTCCATTGAAGCCAAATGCCATTCTGGGTGACCGCCAGAACATGGTAAAGTTTCCGTACTCGAAAGAGTACGGCTCCATTGAAGCTGATTGCTTTGGATGCATACGGTGGATGCGTCATTATGTTTCCGTACTCGAAAGAGTACGGCTCCATTGAAGCTCTCACATGAAAGATATTGTGAAGGGCCGTAAGCTTTGTTTCCGTACTCGAAAGAGTACGGCTCCATTGAAGCCAAAAACAGCAGCCAAAAAGTACAAGCTTTTTAAGACGTTTCCGTACTCGAAAGAGTACGGCTCCATTGAAGCGTCTAAAAAACACGCTGGTCGATCGTATTTAATTTGTTTCCGTACTCGAAAGAGTACGGCTCCATTGAAGCGTTTTCGGAGTCGTCAATTTTTCTACGGGCGGCGGGTTTCCGTACTCGAAAGAGTACGGCTCCATTGAAGCCAATTTCGCCAGACACAATTCAGTGGGGAAAAATAGACGTTTCCGTACTCGAAAGAGTACGGCTCCATTGAAGCTATCCTCGATTGAGGACAAATTAACTGATCCACGCTCGTTTCCGTACTCGAAAGAGTACGGCTCCATTGAAGCTCGCTGAAATGATCGATGCAATGCCTTACCTTAAGGGTTTCCGTACTCGAAAGAGTACGGCTCCATTGAAGCTTTCAACTTCTCGTTGCACGGTGCCAGAGGCATTTCGTGTTTCCGTACTCGAAAGAGTACGGCTCCATTGAAGCGCACCTATGCAGAGTCTATGAATAAGGACATTAAGATGTTTCCGTACTCGAAAGAGTACGGCTCCATTGAAGCGAATCCAAATAAGTGACCTCCGTAGAGCCACTAGAAGTGTTTCCGTACTCGAAAGAGTACGGCTCCATTGAAGCCATGATGTTAGGATCTAGCATCTTAAACTCCCCTTTTAGTTTCCGTACTCGAAAGAGTACGGCTCCATTGAAGCGTGATGCTCTCGCTACTTCTGAGGCTAGCGAGGACTATGTTTCCGTACTCGAAAGAGTACGGCTCCATTGAAGCTTTAACATAATCTTATAACCATAACCGACACCAAAATTGTTTCCGTACTCGAAAGAGTACGGCTCCATTGAAGCAGGATCATCCTGAATTTCAGGTATGATGAATTCCTTTGTTTCCGTACTCGAAAGAGTACGGCTCCATTGAAGCCTAATGCAAACGGGATACAAAAAGAATTTGAAACCGGGTTTCCGTACTCGAAAGAGTACGGCTCCATTGAAGCTCTTGATTTTCGGGCTTTTTTTTGTTCATTTTTAGAGGTTTCCGTACTCGAAAGAGTACGGCTCCATTGAAGCGTTTTGAAATCGTTCGAAAATAGTTTGAGCGGATTGGTTTCCGTACTCGAAAGAGTACGGCTCCATTGAAGCTCGGCAGATGATTTCCGCTTTCATCTCTATCCCAGATCGTTTCCGTACTCGAAAGAGTACGGCTCCATTGAAGCCATCGGCAGTCACATCCATGTTCCAGACGATCTGGAAGTTTCCGTACTCGAAAGAGTACGGCTCCATTGAAGCTATTTGTGACATGACCGGACAGGAGTCTAGTCAACAGTTTCCGTACTCGAAAGAGTACGGCTCCATTGAAGCTTTCAAGAGCCCGGGCAGCCAAACGATTAGAAAGATCGTTTCCGTACTCGAAAGAGTACGGCTCCATTGAAGCATAACGGTTTTAACCCGCATTGGTTCGCCGTTTTTTGTTTCCGTACTCGAAAGAGTACGGCTCCATTGAAGCAGAACGACCGCGTGTGTGTCCGTCACGATCACAAGCCGTTTCCGTACTCGAAAGAGTACGGCTCCATTGAAGCCGTTACCATCACGATCTACAAGGAGGACGAGATCGGCGTTTCCGTACTCGAAAGAGTACGGCTCCATTGAAGCGAAATGAATTTGTCCTGACTGAGTTGGAAAATATTTGTTTCCGTACTCGAAAGAGTACGGCTCCATTGAAGCTCATTCCTCGTTGTTACTTTGTGTGCTACCGGAGGTAGTTTCCGTACTCGAAAGAGTACGGCTCCATTGAAGCGGGCTATTACAGAACCAACAAGGAAAATTGATCGTTGTTTCCGTACTCGAAAGAGTACGGCTCCATTGAAGCAAGAAAATAATGCGCTGCTGAAAAAAGGCGTAGCACTGTTTCCGTACTCGAAAGAGTACGGCTCCATTGAAGCCAAACCTAAATCATTTAGGTTAGATTTATTTCATCAACGTTTCCGTACTCGAAAGAGTACGGCTCCATTGAAGCCAATTCCACAGCATCTGTGAGGTCTGTTGGAAGGAGAGTTTCCGTACTCGAAAGAGTACGGCTCCATTGAAGCATTACGGCATTCGACACATTTGCCACAAGGAACAAGTTTCCGTACTCGAAAGAGTACGGCTCCATTGAAGCCAATAAGCTCAACGGCGATTTCTCTCTTCGTTCTGCTCGTTTCCGTACTCGAAAGAGTACGGCTCCATTGAAGCTAATCTACCGCCGTTTGCATATCACCCTCGCTGTTTGTTTCCGTACTCGAAAGAGTACGGCTCCATTGAAGCTTAAATATAAGCCGTATGCTAGGATGAGTAAGGTCGCGTTTCCGTACTCGAAAGAGTACGGCTCCATTGAAGCACTACATTAAATAGTTCTCAAACTGCGGCTAATTCGTTTCCGTACTCGAAAGAGTACGGCTCCATTGAAGCAGGTAGCTATAGAGCCCCGCTTTAGACTCATCGACATGTTTCCGTACTCGAAAGAGTACGGCTCCATTGAAGCGAAATCAAAGCGCTGGAACGGACTCGGATGCTTTAGTTTCCGTACTCGAAAGAGTACGGCTCCATTGAAGCAATTACTACGCGGGGCCCAACGGATTGCCTGCGAACGTATTTCCGTACTCAAAAGAGTACGGCTCCATTAAAGCATGCAAACGAATCTAGAAACTTAGGAATTGAGGTTTCGCCAGAACTTCTGATCTCATTGACACATGCTTCCAAATAATTTATATTTAATTTGTTCTCACTTAGATCTGTCGGTCGTAGGTGTTGACGTGGGGCTCGTTATGACAGCAGGACGAGCCTCAACCATTTTCAATTTGGAAAGTCAGGGATTAAGTTTTTGATAGAACTTTACAGTTATCGTTTGCTTTTTTTTCGCGCTTTGTCTAAATTTCTTGTTGAAGAGAGTGTATTGAGTTAGTGGAAAGAGGTTGACCACTTCGGTTAATTTGTTCCTAGCAAGCAAAAGCCGCATACAAGAGTTCGCCGCCTTGTCTTACGCTCTTTTCTCATTGTAAAATGGATTCTTTTCTAAATGCGGTAGCATCTACGATTGTTGCGTTCATTTTCATGGGATATCAGCGAATTGCCAGAGAACAGGTTGGCCTTCTCTGTTCAGCCTTTGGCTGGTCTGGTGTTGCAGATTTCCTAGTCAAAAATTCAGGAACTGTCCGGCTTGATGATCCTGTGAAACGAGCTTTCTACGAAAACGGATGCTTGCAGGAAACATGGAACTTGCTTGAATTGCAACGTCAGATCAATCATTACTCTATGAGAGGACAGGATTGTCTGTCGACAAGCGGGAAGTATTAAAGAGATCTCGTGAAGGGATGCCCTATTCGATGGAAGAAATCATCCGGGATTCCTATGTCCCCGAATTCACCGGATTTCAATCCCAAAACACCTATCTTGAATCGGATCTGGAAAAGGTTCTGCTGGATCATTTGCAGAATTTCCTTTGCGCGGATTACAAAAAATCCCGAGTACAATATGCTACAGCGGGAATGGACCAGAATCTTTTTGTCTCCCGCTATCTGATCAGTTTACCCAAGCCGGAAGAATTACAGGAATTGTTGGAAAAAGATCGAACTTTCCTGATGCAACCAACGGCAGAAGGAGAAGATATGATTCACAAATATGTTTTGGGTGTTCCCTGCACACGTAGGGATGCCTAAATATTTTAATTGCATATTGACATTCTTTTTAAATATGGTTACATTGCAAAATGTCGGGTAGTTAGGTCTATCAAGCTGTTTGAACTATCAAGACTGTGGGATGCTTGTGATGGTGAGCATCCCACTACCTTTTTAAATCAACGGTATTGCCTGGGGTGAACCATACTTTTGTTGATATTCGCGTTTACAGCGATTGTATCATCCGCCATTTTTTTATTTCATTATTTTCAGAAATCGCGAAACAATAAAATTATTCGAAATCAGGGTTCACTATAAAAAAAGACGGAACCGCTCACATGGTTCCTTTATTGGAAAAAAAGAATTAAATTTAACGCACAGGATTTTATTATGAATATTTACGATTTAGAAGCTTTGCTTGAAAAAAAAATAAAGGTAACGTTGAAAGACGGCACCATTTATGAAGGCGTGTGCTTTGGATGGACCCCGTCGGTAGACGATCCAGATGACCGCGAGAACATAGATATTGAGGTCTCCAAGAACGATCTGTATGAGTGCTACAAAGACGAAATCGAAAACATCGAAGTCTTATAATCTTTCCAGTGGGAATGATGAAACAATTTATCGGCTTGATTTTGCTTGCGTTGGTTCTTATTTCGTGCAATGACGACATTACCAATGTCTATGTGCAGGAATCAAGCTCAAGCGTTGAATCGCTAGTTTCAAGCTCTTCGGTTGCCGTTCTTCGCTCCTCCTCTTCGAGTGAAATAGAAATTCCTATTTCTTCGGAGTTTATCGAATCGTCTAGCTCCGAACTATTTATCGAAAGTTCGTCTTCTATAACAATCTGGAGTTCTTCTTCACTTGTGGTCTCCTCATCCTCCAGTGTTGTGCCACGTTCTTCCAGTGTGGCCGTTTCGAGCTCCTCCATTGTCGTTGAGTCTAGTTCGTCGTCTTTTAATTACATTCTTTTAACCGACGATAGTGACGGAAAAGTTTATAAATCCATTCTAATTGGAAATCAATTGTGGATGGCCGAGAACATTAATCGCGCGACCTCAAATAGTTTTTGTTATGGTGGAATTTCTGACAATTGTTCTAAATATGGACGGTTCTATTCATGGGATGACGCCGATACTATTTGTCCTAGTGGCTGGCACCTACCAAGTGATGACGACTGGAAGGAACTAAGGGATTATGTTGAAAAAAATAATGGGGAAGATAGCGCTGGATTTAGCTTAAAGTCGAAAACGGGATGGAATGATGACGGTAATGGATCGGATGCTTTTGGCTTTTCTGCACTTGCGGCAGGCTCTTGCGGAGAAACAACTTCTTCATGTAATTATATTGGAAAAAAAGCAATCTTTTGGAGTTCGACGAGAATTACTGCATCTAACAAAAAAGAAATAGTAAGTTACTGGGGTGTATCGTATAACCTAAACTATTTTTGGACACAATATGACTATGCTACTGCAGCAAGAAACATTCGTTGTTTAAATACGAGCCTCATTACCCCTTAAGAAAAGCCAGCCTCTCCATCTTCACTTTGTTCTTCTGCTCAAGCTCCAATAACTCAAGTTTCCGTTTATTTATCTCAAAGTCGCGATCCTCAACCATATTTTTGCGGCATTTCGGATCGTATCGACTGAGAAACAATTCAATAGCCCGGCTCTGAGGTGGTGAAAAACGCTTAGTGAGGTTTTTTTCCGTACTCGAAAGAGTACGGCTCCATTGAAGCATCCATTGAAGATAGCATTGGAACCTTATGGATCGGATCAAGACGGGGGCACACCAAGCACGGAATGACACATCTAGAATGAGGTTTCGTCAGAGCTTAGTGCCGCAATGACTGCCCTGCTGGCGCCAAAGCCTGACAATAAAAACAGCAGTGTATTTTTGGGCGAAAAGTGAAAAAATGTGGAAAATAGAAAGCGAATTTGTATGAAAGTTTGAAAAAATATATTTAGTCTCATGATTTGAGACAATTGGGGAGTATATTTATAGGGAATAGAAAAATAATCGTGGTGAAAAAATGACAAAATTTGTCAAATTGAGATTGTATGTTTTATTGGTTCCATTGCTTGAAAAAAAATGAATTTAGCATACAGGATTTTATCATGAATATTTACGACTTAGAAGCTCTACTTGGGAAAAAATTAAAGGTGACCTTGAAAGACGGCTCCGTTTATGAAGGCGTTTGCGATAGCTGGACTTCGGCGACAGACGATCCAGAAGACCGTGAGAATATCGATATTAAGCCGAATCCTGATTTGCCATGCGGGCAATCTTTCTGTTGTTACAAAGACGAAATCGAAAACATCGAATTTTTGTGACCTTATGTAGGCTTTCCTTTTTTCTCTATTTTTTTATCATATCTTGTAATGAAATATTCCACCCTGTTTTTCAGGCTTTTTAACTCATCAGGGCTCATGCAAAACGGTGTTCCAATTCGTTGTTGCTTTGCTTCCTTCCCTCTGAAAAAGGTGCTACTTTACAGGATGCCGTGACGAGTTAGTGGAAAGAGGTTTACCACTTAGGGAATTTACGCAAGTATTTGC
>Ga0066604_10001603_pt1 | contig 12214 bp, 11 predicted proteins | sample Higcelwee11metaG_FD_59501 | JGI IMG/M metagenome (GOLD analysis project Ga0066604, IMG submission 59501) | Freshwater pond sediment microbial communities from the University of Edinburgh, under environmental carbon perturbations - High... | ecosystem: Environmental > Aquatic > Freshwater > Pond... | reverse complement strand
TGGAGTCCGCGCTGTCCCCGGCGGGAATGTGCCCGTGGCGGATGCGATTGTTCGAATCCGACTGTCTCGCGGCCAGCCCGACCAAGCCGTCGCATTCTTATCGACGTATTTGGATCAGGAAAAGAACATTGAGGCGTGGGACATCATGGCGCGCCATTTCTACTGCCTCGGCGCCGCAGATCCAAGGCGGCGCGAAGCGCTTTTAGAAAGGGTGTTCGTCGAGGTGCGCGGCATAGTTGGCAGTATGCTTTTTGCGCAATTCTTTGCGTGGGCCCAGCAGAAGGATCATGCCCTCATCGAAAGGCACATTGATGCGTGGCGTGACGACACTTCTAGTTCGGCCCGCCAAGCCTATGGCGAGATCGTCGCGCTAGATGCACTGACACGTCCGCAGCATTCCTCCTCCGTCAGCCGCCTTGAAAAAATTATGCATGAACCTGCGGCTACGCATGAGCGGGCAGGGGCGAGCCTTTCCGCCGCGCACGTTTTTTCAGAAGATCCGGAGCGGCGCAATGGCGCTGCTGCGCTGCTGGTCCGAGGACTCGAATCCCAAGATCCGAGTGCGTGGACCGCCGTTCTCGAAGTGTTTCGACTGATCGAGGTTCTTCAGCCCGATGAAGCGACTCGCGTTCTGCTGCGCGCGGTGGCCAACGGGCTATCGCAATCGCCTGAGTTGGACGCAACGTTTATAGCTGACCGACTGGCTACGCTTTTGCCGCACGAAGCACCGCTAGTGGGTGAGATTGCGCTTGGCCTCGTCACAAAGTGGGAGGCGGAGCTTGGAGATATGCGGACTGCGACGGCGATGGCAGCATCAGCCTTGGTCGATCTAGCGATTACGCTCCATCGCCTGGGACCCGAAACGCGAGAAACTGGCCTACAGTTATTCGAGCAACTTATCGATGTTGATGCCTATGGAGCGCGCCGGACACTCGACGAAATCGACAACCGATTTCACTCGACGGCCCCGGCCGCCCGCCGTCGCGTCCGTCGTCGATCTGAAGTTTCACCGCGTCGGCGCCGCCGGCTTCCATAGCCGCCCAACTTCGACTTGAATCCTTTATCTATAGAGAAATGACGCAGTCCCTCAGCTCGCCAATGGCGTTCGCTTCGCCTTTGCGGACAAATACGCGGCTGGGCAATAGACGAAGCATTGGGAGTTCGCTTCATCAAAGTAGCGATGTCATGCGAAAGCGGTGATAGGCGCGCGGCTACTTTCACGGGCGATCATTATGACCTAACTCTCGACCGGCGCCGCACTGCGGAAAGCGATCACGTATCGTCTCTAAACGACCCCGGATCACAATGTCGTCGGGAGGCGTCAGGCCAGCGGAAGTTTCAAGACGACGAGCGATGTTTAGCACGTGCAACGCCATACGCGCATAGCCGGACTGCCTTTCAGCGAAGGTATCGCCGAACGGAGGAAAATCGTTGAGCCTTGTGTTGCCGATCGCGCCTGACATGCGTCGGCGTTCAATTGGGAGGCGGAATACTATTTGTAGGTCTTTGCTATCTATCGCATCCCATCGCATGTCCGCAGGCCAAGTGGGAAGGTCAGGCTCTGATACTTGGGCTTCTAGGTATTCTTCACCGTTCTCGTAGCGGCCAGCCATCTGGCCCATATAGGTTCCATCGTCGTATGCGACGTCTTCGCAGCGCTCTGCAAAAATTCGCAGCTCTGCGGAACACAGGGTTGCTACTAGAAGTCTGCTACGCCCTGTCGCTCGACGCTCCCGCTGCCACTCAATTCCCCAGCTAAGCGCACTGCCTATAATGACGCCGATAAGGGCAAATGCCCCAGACCAGAACACGTCGCTATTCATAAAAGTCTCCATGTGGTTGACTGGCGGCGAGCACCCGGATCGCAAGCCAGTGTGCTGGGTTCGGCCTATTATGCTCGTATGACCAAGATCCTTATTGGCACTGCGAGTTGGACAGATGCCAGCCTGATCAAGTCCAAGCTGTTCTACCCGCCGGAGGCCAAGAGCCCTGAGGACCGGCTGCGCTACTACGCCTCGCAGTTTCCGATCGTCGAGGTCGACAGCAGCTATTACGCGCTGCCTTCGGCTGCAAATGCCGAGAAGTGGGCTGAGCGCACGCCTGATGAGTTCGTCTTCAACATCAAGGCGTTTCGCTTGCTCACTGGGCATCAGACGCCCCAGGCATCGCTGCCCAAGGACATCCAGGGCGAGCTGGCCCTGCATTTTGTCGAGAGCAGAAACCTCTACTACAAGGACACGCCCGCCGAGATCCGCGACGAGATGTGGCGGCGCTACGAGTTGGGCATCCGGCCGCTACGGGAAGCGGGGAAGCTGCGTGCGGTCCACTTCCAGTTCCCTCACTGGGTGCGGCCGGCCAAGGCGACCGTGGCCCACATCGAGGAGTGCGTGCAGCGGTTGGACGGCTACCAGTTGGCCGTGGAGTTTCGGTCGTCAGGCTGGTTCGACGGGCCGCGGGAGCAGGAGACGCTGGACTGGCTGACGGACTTGGGCGTGGTGCACGTCATCGTTGATGAGCCGCAGAAAATTGCCGCGAAGTCAGCCCCGCAGGTGTGGGCCACCACGCGGCCGGATCTGGCCATCGTCCGCCTGCACGGGCGCAATGAGGAAACGTGGGACATCAAGGGTGCGACTGCGGCGTATGACCGGTTCAACTACGACTATACCGACGAGCAGCTGGATGGCTTAGCACGGGACATCGAAGACATTGCTAAGGCGGCGGGTGAGGTGCACGTGATTTTCAATAACAACTTTGAAGATCAAGGCGTGCGAAATGGACGTTCGATTATGCAGAGACTTGCGACTGCCATATGATACGGCGCTTCCTCGCTACTTAAGGCGTGCGATGCGTGCATGCGCCGTCCTTCGATAACTTCGTCCGTAGGAGTGATCCCAACGAAGATTTTTTTTTAATATCCGCTTTCGGTCAGAAGCGGACGCTGAGCCTGGAAAATGAGAACTCGACTCTGACCCGAATGGCACTTACTTAAGGTTCGTCATCTCCGCGAAAGCGGGGATCCAGCGTCTTCAGCTTGGTCGCGAAGGCTAGACGTCACTGGACTCCCGCTTTCGCGGGAATGACGGAATTCGGGACTCCGCGCCTAAGTAAGTGCCATTCCACTCTGACCCCGCATTCCCAGTCGATCAGGGATACCCGCGATGGAGGGTAGGGAAATGAACCTGACCCCATTCGCGCCGAAGAGTGGAGTGACCTGGCTTACGGGGCTGCTTCCAATCGAAGTCGTTCCAGTTCGTAGGCGTTGACGATGATCGACCTCGCAATCTTTACCTCAGGCGCTTCACTGACCCCGCCTTCTTCGAAAGCCTGGTCTATCGTCTGAAGCAGTATTTCCGCTCTGAGCCACTGCGGCGGGTGAGATGCGGAGCCACGGCAGGAGAGTGCGGTTGCATGCTCTTCTGAGATCTTGAGCGAGTTTGATCTCGATAGCTGTCCCATCACGTCTTCGAGTATGGATTTCCTAAGTGTTTCGGGTGTGTTGCTGTAGCTGCCCGTCTTGCCCGTAGTGCAGTTCTTCACTTCGGATGAAAGTGCGTCAGTCAGGACAAGGTAGAGCACCGCGCTATAGGTAAAGAGAGCGTGACTCAGTAGTTCGAGTTCTTCGTCTGGTTTGCCCTCTTCGATTCGTGACACCTGCATCAGAGAAAGGCTGGTGAGATCGGCCAGGATTTCCTGTGGCCAATCGTAGCCAAGCATGATGATTCTTTCCGATCCGCCCTTCGTTGTGGGAATGTCGAAGTTTCTTTTGGTACTGCTCACATGGTTGAGAAGTATGTGCGCATACTCATGGCCGACAATAAATCTGTGCATGCCGTCGATTTGTGTCGATAGGATGAAAGTCTCAAAGGCATTCGTTGAGTCGAGGATCGGATGGGGTGTTTTGTTCGCGAACGCAACGAGAGATTCATGATAGGACTTGAGGAGTGCGGGGTTCTTCTTCAGACGATCTCTCACAGTACTGCTATCGGTGCTTATCGCAGAGATGGCGCCTGTTTCTTTTGCTGGCGTGAAGAATGCTGTTCTGTTGGCGATCAGTGTCAATGAATATATGGTGTTTAGTATCTGGTGGTTCGTCAGGATGACGTACTCCTTCCCCCGTTTGTGGGTCGCCGCATTCGTTTCTTTGATCGGAAGTGTTCCAAGCAAAACATCTGGGGCGACTTCTCCGTTCTTGGTCAAGCCAGATCTGATGAGGTCGGAGGCTCTCTTTAGTGAAAGGTAGGGGCCAATACTTTCGTACCTTGTCGGCAAGACGATGTCGCCCGCGGCGTCACAAAGCATGCTTCGCATGTCGCCACGATCCATCTGCGCGGGTCGCTTCTCTACGTTTGTGATGAGTTCTTCCAGCGTGAGCGGTTTGGCATCTTCGCCATATATGTTCCTCTGCTTCTTTTCAAGCCAGTGGTAGGCAGATTTCTTGTTGTCTGAAAGGAACACTTGTGCTTGATGGGGCTTGTTGAGGCAATCTTGGTGTTTGTCACCGCCGGGTTGTGCGTGAAGATCCGGTTGCGATGCAGTAGCGATCAGGAAGAGTGCTAGCATTCTCATGGTCGTAGCCATCTACTTGAATTCGATGAGGTATTCCTGGATTACTTGCCTGCCGTCCAGGCCTGTAGGGGGTAGTTCGCACACGCCTTCGTCCCAGAGCTCCTTTGCTATGCCCGAGTTCACGGCAGTATGCATCGACCAGAGCGTTGGCTTGTCTGTAGGCACCGTCCCATTCGTCATCATGGTCTTCATGACTTCGGACATCACGTTGGCGGCTTCCGTGTGCGTGTACAGATCGTGATCTGCTAGTTCACACTGCTTCATTTTAAAAAGCCAATCGTGAACTATGAAGGCCGGAGCGTAGCCCCAAGGCGAGTAGCTCCTGAGTATCCAGAGAGGTCTCGGAATTGAACCGCCGTCCGTGTACATCCGCCCCGGTGTGATCTTGTGCCCAGTGCTCCTTGTGAAGGTCAGGGGATTCTCTTTATCGGGAATGAAGATGAACTCATCGGGCTCGATCCACTGGACCAAGAGTTTTCCGTTGAGTTTTCCGGGTTCAGTGCGCGTGTAGTGCCGTTCGAAAGTCGCACAGCCAGTGAGTGCGATTAGAAGCAGCAGGGGGAGGGTCTTTGCCATCTGATGAAGAGTGCTTGCGATTTCCATTGATCGCTCCTCTGAGGGTTCGGTCATGTATCCTTGCCTGGCACAACGAGAGAAACAGCGGTCCGCGGACACTCTCCGTCTTCGTGTGGCTGATTAATGCATTTGCTTTCGTTCAGGTCATGCCACTCGCAAGCACCGGCCAACACATGACGAACATGGCGGCCACACGGCCGACCAGGGTGAGCAAGACCGTAAGGCGCAACTCGTAGGGCGGAACCCGCGCAGCGGATTCCGCCGATCTGGATCGAGTTTATCTCATAACGGCGGAATCGCCTTCGGCGGTTCCACCCTACGAAACGTCCGCTTCGGGTCGATTGGACCCGTCTTCTCCAAACGAGATAACCATACTACTCCCTTCCTGTTTGGAGATGGTCATGGCAGTCCTTCACACACCTCGGTCGCAGTCGCGTCAACCTTGGAACAAGGGAAAGCTGGTCGGCCAGAAGGCACCCCTGAAATTGAGGGACATCTGGGCGATTCGGGTTCGGCTCCAGCTACGCAACAATGTTCGGGACTTGGCCCTATTCAACCTGGCGATCGACTCAAAGCTCCGTGCTTGTGACTTGGTGAAGCTGCGCGTCTCCGATGTTACCCACGGAGGTCAGGTGACTTCTCGGGCCACAGTGATGCAGCAGAAGACACGGCGACCCGTCCAGTTTGAAATCACCTCCATGACGCGCGAAGCCTTACAAGCCTGGATCAGGCAGGCCAATCTCGTTCCATCTGACTACGTGTTCACTAGCCGCCTTACTGACTCTCCGCATCTGTCGACCAGACAGTACGCCAGAATTGTCCATCGATGGGTCGAAGACGCAGGGCTTCAGACCGGTTCCTACGGGACGCACACGATGCGGAGGACGAAAGCCTCGCTAATTTACAGGCGAACTCGGAATCTGAGAGCCGTCCAACTCCTGCTCGGCCATACCAAACTGGAGAGCACCGTTCGATACCTCGGGATCGAGGTCGACGACGCACTGGAGATCGCGGAACAGACAGACGTCTGAATTGACATCAAGCCGCTCTCCGAAATGGAGGGTCGAAGTGCGGCCAGAAACGGACATTTGATTAAATTTTCCAGCTAATTCGGCGCTAAGGGCGCCGCAAGATACTTCGGTGTTGACTGATATTTCCCCTGAGGACATCTACCCAAGATCAGACTTAATGTGGTGTCTTTAACCTCTTTCGTCATCCTCAAGCTTCCCTATTTGATTGCCGCTTTCTATTAGCAATGTCGGTGTGGGCTCTTGCGGGGGCATTAGGACAGTCTCCACTGAAAGCTCAGAAACTGCGCTCAGCAATAACTTATTGACGAGCTTCGTCGTCGTCTTCTTGATCACGAGCTGCTTAGCATCGTTCACGGCACGCGCCGCGGTCCTCTTCGCGGCCTTGTCGCTCATCGACTTCAACTTCGCCCGCAACGGTACGAGCAACATGTCTCGTTGCAAATTTGCGGAACCGTCAATCAAGCGTGCCATATGCTCAATAGCAACTTCGTCTCGAAAGTTAGAAGGAATATTGCCGCCCATCGTATCAAAGAAATTCTTCTTTACCGCAGCAACAACACTTTCATAACTGAGACCGGCCTTCTGAACAGCCAACTCATTTAGTTTGCAGACTCGCATTAGCTCGGTACCCTTATCGTTCAACGATTTGTAGATCTGGTAGTTGACGTGAGATAGACACGCTGCCCAGTTGTCGATGCGCGGGTGTGGGATCGAGTAGCTCACAGAGTCGCCAGGTAGGGAGTTTGGCGGGCGTGGGTGCGTCGACACAAGGACGTCCTGGTTACCCTTTGCGGCATTGCATCTTTTACAAGCGATCGCCAGGTTACCCTCCATAACGAAAAACTGAGAATATCCGTCCTCGCTCAATATATGCTCAAGATCCCATTCATTGTTGTTGGTAGTATTAGAGTACTTATGGCAATAGCAGCACCTAAGCCCTTGGGCAAGCATGCACGCCTTCTTGAATCGAGCTTTCACAGGCGACTGGTCAAACCAGGAGTTCAGCTCATGCTCGGTGCACGCGTCACGAACAGCATCAATCTCAACCTGCTCGCTGGGTAGGAAAGTGCCGCTCATCGCTGCAGGATCGACATGCATACACTTTGAACAAGTTCGCGGAGCGAACGGTCTGGAATACGATGATGCAAGGTAGCAAGGAACTCAGCAATCTCCTTAGCTCGAGCCTCCTGATGCCTGCCCTGTTCAATTAATGCTAGCGCCTCCAGCACCAGTTGCTTTAGAAAGTTGTTATCTGGTGTCACGACACTGAAAGCGCTGATCAGCGTGGCGTCGGGTGAAGAATTAGCGATCACCTCGTCTTCCACTTCGACTGGATCCTGATCAAGTCTTAGCACAGTGCAATCTCTACCAGCAAATCCGCTAACGATAAGAGGGGAATGGGTGGCGAGTATGAAATGGCATCCGCGCCTGCCCTTGAGTATTGCGTCAAGCTTTTCAACGTAACTTTGCTGCCATTCTGGGTGAAGACTGTTCTCCGGTTCATCAATGAGGACAACGCAGCCATCTTCTAAGTGTGCAGCTAGCCCGAGAAACCCACAAAGCAGGCTAAGCTCACCCGACGAGAGATCTAGAAGCTCGACCATCTCACCGTTCTCGCGTTCAAGTGTTGCAGATGTCATCTGCAAAACATTCGCACGCACCAGCTGGCGAAGCGTATCGAATTCAAGCATGTTCGGTGAGTGGCCAACTCCATGCAAAAAATCGAAGCGATAGGACACGCCACGTCCAGACCTGCCAGGCAGTGGACGCAACATCGACTCGATTTTCGCCAGCAAGCTCTCGATGTTCTCGCGATCGATTTGCGTAGAAGAAAGAACTCGTTCGAGTCGGTTCTTCTGATACTGGATAGTTAGTGTTGGTCGGTATTCGAGTGCATGGAATACGTCAGCAACACGACGATCCGAGGTGGGGCTTGACGATGCGAGCGCCAACTGGTCGATTGATCGTCGCAATAATGCTCTTGGGGAGGATCGCAGCCCGCTTTTGAAGCCCAAATAGACGTACGCTTCCACCTCAGACGTCGGATCGTTCTTCTTTTGCCGCGGATCATCCCCACCTGCCGGAAACTTGTCGAACGGTGTGAACGCGAGTGCGATTATTTTCTTCGGTCCGCAGTTCCTATCCTTAATGACATTTCGCTCATTCAAAAGATTGCCTTCAAGCCATTCATCTAGCACATCAACATGGCGGTCACCTTCAATCTTCATGTGGACGATGCGACTGTCACCCTTGCGAGCTCGCCTGCGTCCAGAGTAGTAGCCGCGCATTGCAACGACCATGTCACGCATTAGAGTTGACTTACCGCTCCCATTTCGCCCGATGAGTATCGTCACGTAAGAGTCGTGCGCGGATCGCGGCGCGAGCGTGAGATTCTTCCTGCCAAGAAATGGCAGGTCGATTGTGACCTCCCTAATCAGAATTTTCGACACACGCCCCCTCCAATGTCCATGTACGACATTCGGGGATGGCGATGTCCATTGTCAAGGGTGGTCGGTGGCAAATGGCCGTGATGGCTAGCCTACGACGCATGCGGTATTCCGCAAAGCGATAGTTGCATCACTGCTATAGCCCGTACCGACAGCGAAGTGACTGCCGGCACGGTCAAACCTGGGAGTCGCGCCCTCACCGCTCAGTGGGAATTAATCTCCTAGGCGCCACTCCGCTCTATGTTTCCAGCCCGTTGTCCGTAGGCTATCTCTGACGCCGCTGACTAGCGCAAGTCGCACTTCTGTAACAGAGGTCGGATTTGAATCCTCATGTACGCCGTTGCTGTAAACATGCGCCCTGCACTTTCCCGCAACTAACTTAAGGACATTGGCGCCGCCAGCTCGGTAGCCATCATCTGCAATGATGATACGACTCTTGAGCTCCGGCCGATTGAAAACAAGCTCACTGTCGAACAAGAACATCTGCGCACTTTTGCATACGCTGATTTCTATGCGCCAGGCCCCATACTCATAGCCTTGAGGCCGGGAGATGTTGCAGTAGATCCCACCCGACAACTCGCGTAAAACCGCACGCGCCAGAGCCGCAGTGACACGCCTGATACAGCTTTCGTCTGACATCTGATGGACGTGCCCGTAGACAAAAAGCTCGCCATTCCAGACGCCATCAACGAATGCACCGACGTTAGTGAGGGGCCGGTAGCTGGGCTTGTCCGAACTAGCAGGATAGTGGCGGTGACTGTGCCAGTTATCTATACGGTAGGGCTCGCCAGAGTCCGAGGAAAATTCGGGGAGAACAAACGAGTGTTCTGCTGGAGCTCCGTCCGGCGTTGTAACTTCGAGCCGTATCCCGTATTGAACGTGAAGGTATCGACCGTAAACATCGTAGGGATGCTTGATGATCTGCAGTTTGATCCCAGCACCTTCCAGTAGCGCCGTGATCGCTTCTGCAGTGCCGGAGACGGACGTAAGTTCACCAAGTCGCTTCGCAAACTCTTCGTAGTCGAATAGAGAGTCTCGAATAAACGAACGATCGCTGGAGTCGGCGATCAGAGACTCGTTCGTGCGGTAGCCCGCGGCGGCCGCGAGAGCCTCGCGTAAATGTGACTCCTTGACCTTGAGGAGCGGTGCGAGATGACTGTTAATCTGGCGTGCGTCGCGCATGCCATTAATCAGAACTGCAATAGATGCAGACATGGGAATCTCCTGAGGTTGAAGTATCTGCTCCGGCTTGCCAATTACACACGAAGCACTCCAACTGGAGTTTCCAAACTGCGGCGTGAAAATTAAGCGGCAAGTACTCTGGCAATAATGCCAACGGCCGAGGACCGCGATAGGACCCTAACTCATTACCTCGAATTTTTCAACCTTCTGCGGTGAGGCACTCGCTCCATGGGCTGCTCTTTTCGGTCCATCGGTAGCGCACTTAGTCGGCGGCTTCTGGCCGAGCCGAGCTAAAGCTACTCGTCAGTTCTATGCGTCAATTGGGCCTTTCCTCGGCATTGAAGCCGGCGTGATGGCTCCGCACCACTACCTGTATGGCATCGGCGACCAATCGCTGAATGACGTCGTGTAGGGCGCGTCGTGGTCATCCCGGCTGGACGGCCGCAGAGCATCGAGAACAGCGGGAGTACTGACCTCGGCTTCTACTGCATCTGCAATCCGCGCCTCGCGCCTGAGCGCTACTCGGCACGGGAGGAACAGGAGAAATGACCGCTTCGGGTCGTTAGCGGCCAGTGCTCATTCTCGCCTCAATGGCAGAACAATCACATTGTGGAACAACGCTATCTCGAATGGGCTCTTGAGTTTCTTTTCTTGGGAACTCGATCCGTGCGGCGCCCGGCATCCGCGCAGTCGGCGCTTTCAATAGCTCGGCAGCAATCTATTAAATGCTTTGAACGTTGCGTGCCAAGCCCTTGATCCTGCTCGCTGTCTCCATCCGTGAGACAGGCCGGCCGTTCACTGCGCTTGAACGGCACCCCCTCGAGGTGTAAGGATTTACACCATGCAGCTCACCGACCGCCAGCAAGCCGTTCTCGACCACCTGCGCCAGCACGTGGCCACGCACGGGCGGCCGCCGACGCTGTGGGAGGTGGCCGAAGCCTTCGGTCTGGCCAGCCCGAACGGGGTGGCGAAGCACCTGCAAGCCTTATCGGACAAGGGTTTTATCGTCTTGGAGCCTGGCCGCGCCCGCGGCATCCGCTTGCTGGGTCCGAACCCGCAGGCCGGGGGGATGGTCCTGCCGATCCTGGGCCGGGTGGCGGCCGGTGCCCCCATCGGGGCGGCCGGAGAGCTGGGCGAGGGACTGCTGGTGGACGCGCGGCTGTTCAAGCGCACCCCGGACTACTTGCTGCGGGTGCACGGGCAGTCCATGCGCGACGACGGCATCTTCGACGGCGACTTGGTGGCCGTGCAGCGGGCCGAGACCGCCGACAGCGGGACCACGGTGGTGGCCCGCCTGGGCGAGGAAATCACCATCAAGCGCTTGAAGCGCACAGGCCGAAAGCTGCTGCTCCTGCCTCGCAATCCAGATTACGCACCCATCGAGGTGCCCAAGGACGTCGACTTCGCCATTGAGGGCATTTACTGCGGCCTGATCCGGGGGGAGTAATGGGCCAAGTTCTCGCACTGAGCGACCTCCTGGATGCGCGCCGGGTCTGGCGCGGCCGTCCCGTTGCGCCGCCTCCCAGCGCCCAACCCACGGGTCATCCGCTTCTGGACGCAGCCTTGCCGCTGGGCGGCTGGCCCGAACATGCATTGACCGAACTGCTGCTGCCGGCCGATGGAGTGGGGGAGCTCGACCTGCTTCTTCCGACCTTGGCGCGCTTGACTACGGCCGGCGCGCATGTGGCTCTCATCGCGCCGCCCTACATCCCCTACGCGCCAGCCTGGCAGGTGCGGGGTGTGGATCTGAGTCGCCTCCACGTGATGGACGCCCAGCCCAAGCAGGCGCTGTGGGCGTTTGAGCAGACCCTGCGTTCGGGCGCGTGCGCCGCGGTGCTGGGCTGGCCGAGCAAGGTCGACCACCACGGGCTGCGCCGCCTGCAGGTGGCGGCGGACGCCGGGCATGCGTTGGGTTTCGTGCTGCGCGATCGCAAACATGCAGAGGAAGCGTCCCCGGCCGCATTGAGGTTGGAACTGGATCGCGATCGGCAGGTGCGGGTGCGGAAGTGTCGCGGCGGCCCAGCGCCGACGTCCGCGTTCGCCATCGCTTTGCTGCATTGATGCCCCCGCCGTGCTCTGGGCCTGCATCCTCTTCCCGCATCTCGGGATTGATAGCGTCCTGCGGCGCCACCCCACGCCGGGCGATCCGCTCGCACTGATCGGCGGACCGTTTCAGCGACGAGAGCTCGTCGCCATCAACCGCGCCGCGGCCGACGCCGGCTTGCGCCCCGGGATGCGACTGGCGGCAGCCCAAGCCATCGCGCCAGGCGTCGCCATGGTGGAGCACGACCCTGCCCAGGAAGCGCTGTGGCAGCAGTTCTTGGCCGCATGGGCCTACCGTTTCAGTTCCCAGATCTGGGCGGGGTGGCCAAACGCCGTCGTGTTGGAAGTGCAGGGCAGTTTTTCCCTGAT
>Ga0066604_10001601_pt1 | contig 12229 bp, 11 predicted proteins | sample Higcelwee11metaG_FD_59501 | JGI IMG/M metagenome (GOLD analysis project Ga0066604, IMG submission 59501) | Freshwater pond sediment microbial communities from the University of Edinburgh, under environmental carbon perturbations - High... | ecosystem: Environmental > Aquatic > Freshwater > Pond... | reverse complement strand
TTTGAATCTTATCCTGGAGAAACATACACTTATACTACTTGGTGCGTTCCAACTAACGGCCGAAGAACTATTTTTGGTGGACACTCTTCTTACGGTGAAAGATCAAAAAGAGGTTATGCTGTATTTTATTATCCAGATACATATATCCAACATACTTCAATCCAACGTAAATCATTCTCAATGAGTGGTGATGCATTGGCAGAAGAAGTTATTTGGTATGGTGCTGATGGTAAAAAAGGTTTCTCTTTTGAAGCTGAAGTACAAGTTCGTACACAATTCTTGTTAGAAGATGAAGATAGTAAATGGTTCTCGAAATCAACATTAAAAGATGCTTATGGCAACTTAATGGATCGACCTTCAATGACAGAATATGATGATGGCGAAGAAGTATGGTCTGGTGATGGTCTTGAAGAACAAACCAAAGGTATCAATGATTCTGAAACATCTGGTAGCAATGGAGCAGCTACATTGGATGACTTTAATGACATGGTTAAGAAATTGAAATCTCATATGGATACTTTAGGTGGAGAACCTATTGTTGTAGTTACAGGAGCTGAAGGTATGGCAAATGCACAAACACTTGCCGCACAAACTGCACAATCTCAAAACGTAACATACATGATCGATGCCAAAAACAATGATATGGTTGGTGGTATGGATATTTCTGTAGGTTATAATTTCCAACGATTAAATATCGCAGGTGAGCAATTATTATTTGTTGAAAACCCACAATGGAATGACGATAGAAAATTTGCAGGACAATTAACAAACGGCAATAGTCGTATGGGTTCTACATTCTTCTTTGGTAAATGGGGTGCAATGAATGATGGTAGAAACAACGTAGAGATTATGGCTCGTGGTAGAAATGGTGTTGATAGAAACATTGTTTACTACTGGAAAAATGGTATGACTGGAGCAGGAAAAGCTGAGGATTCAGTAGATGCTATGTCTTATCATATGTTAAAAGAGAATTTGATTATTGTTTATGATCCACGTTTATTTGGCTGGATGACTCCAAGTGCAACAGCTTAACAATACTAATAAGAGGGGAATATAAAATCCCCTCTTATATATTTTTTTGAAAAGTTTATTTTTTATATGTATATGTATTTACACTAAATCTATTTGTTTATGAAAACATTAGTTTCACAAGAAGAAAGAGCTTATATAGCTAAAAATCTTTCGGCAAGAATTGAAGGAGCAGATACAATGTCACGTATCGTAGATATCAATGCCCTTGCAAAAAGAATTCAAGATGCAAGAAAAGCCAATAAAGAATCAATGATTATTAACATTGATACTATTTATCTCAAAAAAGGAAAAGAAGCAAACAAGTCAATTACCTTTGTTAAAGATGCTGAATACGATTGTTTGTATGGTATTTTTGCGGGAATTGATGGATATAAAAATATTAAATGGTCAAGGGTTCAAATGGTTGATACAATCCAATTGAATCTTGAACATCTTGAAGATTGTAAACGTTGGGCAGTTATTCGTATGCATTCTTCGGTAGAAGGTTCTCCATTAGAAAATGATCCTACTTATAAAATACATGATCCTTCCATTGAAGCACAAAAAACTGAACGAAGAGTTACTATCGTACAGAAATTATTTGATGTAGTTGATCGTATGGATGGACTTGAAATTGCCGAAACAATGCGTTATCTTGGTTTAAATTTAGCTCCTTCAACTGGATTTAAAGTTGCCAGAGCTACATTGCTTGACACCATTTTAAGAAATGCAGAAGGTACTTATGATCTGTTAAGCCTTAAAACAAGATCGATGGAAGCTAAGATTAAAACTGCTATTGAACTTTCTATTGTACAGGAACATCCCGAAAAAGGAATTATGTACAATCAGGTTCCTCTTGGTATTAATATTAATGATGCCATAGATAAATTATCAAAAGACAAACCTTTAATGATGTCTATCTTTTCATTGGTAGAACAAAAGGATACTGCAGCACATAATCTGCAAGATGATTATTTATCATTAACGGACAAGAAAAAAGAAAATAAAAAATCCTCTGATGAAGGAGATAACATAAAAATGTAATGAATATAGTTCAACAACATATAGGAGTGAAAGCGAGGTTGGATGAAATTGGAAGCCCTCGCTTTCAACCTTTTCAAATAGACCATGCTCTTGATACTGCGGCTCTTGAATTGTTACATGAAAAAATGTCTGGATCAATAGAGTTTGGTAAGAGAAATTCGTTTCAAAAAACACAGGTTTTAAGAGATGAACTTTATACACTTATCAGAAAAATATCTGATACAGATACTCCTGCAATAACTATTGCCGGGAAAAAAATACAAGGATTACCTTCAAGTGCTGGGAATATTTATAGACATTTGTTGTTGTTAAAAATTACAATAAATACTTCTTTGTCTGATTATTGTATTCCTATTCAATATGATAAGAAACCCGAACTTTTTAAAAATCCATATTTAAGACCACAAAATACTTATCCATATAAGTTTTATTTTATGGAAATTTCTGATGGATTTGAATGTTTTACTGCGAATGTTGCCGATGTAATTAATCATGCAGAGATTGAATATATTGCTCAACCAATAAATGTAAATTATGGAACATTAAGAAATCCAACTTATACATTTAATAAAGGATCGTGTATTTGTGTAACTGCATGTACAATAAATAACGTTGTTTATGCAGAAGGAACTGAACTTACTCCAGAAACAGGCCATCAATTAACATCAGGAACAGTAGTTACTCAATATACAAATAGCAATATGCCAATTGCATTGCATGATGAAATCGTAAATCGTGCAGCAAAACAATTAATTCTTGATACTGAAAACTATGAGAAGTGGAAATCAATAGAAGAGAAGAATCAATTAGAGAAGAAATAATTTGACAATTAAATTAAATTTCATACATTTGAAATGACAATGTTCAAAGGTTAAACCAAAACAAAAAAAATTATGAAAACATTAACATTTAAAGGAATTATTACCACAGCGTTAATGGCTGCAAGTGGTGGTAATGTTGATAGCGATAATACAAAGTATAGTATGATCGTTGTAAGTAATGCTGCTGATCCATTAGTACCTATTATTGGATTCCCGATTAAAAAAGGTGCTGTTAAAAGAATTACATATGTTTCGTCTGCTGCTGAAGTAAGAAAACAATGGCTTATTGGTGGTGAAGAAACTGAAGTAATTGTTGCAAGTAGAAAATATACCATTGGTATTGATCATTACGATGCAAAAGTTAATTCTGAACGCAGAGGTACAAAAACCTTATATTCTTATACTGCTCCTGCTGTATTATCAGGAACTGCTGCAACAGATAGAGCTGCCGTATATACTGCTTTAGCTGGTAAGATTAATGCGCGTTATGATAATTTTGCTGAAGCAAAACTTGTTTATCAAGCTGCTTATACCGGTGGTGATGTTCATCTTCCTGTTATTGGAGAAACATTTACAGAAACAACTGGTGGAGAAACTGCAATAATTGTTGGTTACACAATTACTTCAGGAACAATTGCTGGACATGATGCAGCAGGGATGTTGTATTTACATACTCCTTCTGCTACATTCGAAGGTGGAGCAGGAACAGCAACAAGTACATTCGCTTGTTCATTAGCTGCACAATCAGCATGGGTTGCTGCACAAGCAATTTGTATAGTTGATGATGCAGGATATTTTACAACTCCAGCAGAATACAGACCAGGTGCATCTATTGTTACATTAGAAAGTGGATTTACAGTTGCTACTGCAGATGCTATAATCGATAGAACATACTCTCAAGGTATTGGTACAGAAATGTTACTTCATACACCTACATTTAGTAAATCTGCACAGGATGTTCTTTCAGGAGATATCGAATATACATTTAATACTCCACCTGTATCTGGACAAACATATGAATTAGCAATAATTGATATCGAACATAGCCCAGAAACAGAAGCAGGATTTGGTTCAGCTCCAGTTCAACAAGTTCAGATACATCTTTACATGGATGAATCAGATGGGACCAACTTGACAAATATAAAGTCAGCTTTAAATGCATTAGTAGGATTATAATAATTTCGTAATTAAGGGGCAGGGGGATTGGAATATTCATATTCCCTTTCCCCTTTTTTACAATAAAAAGTTTAAAATATAAGATATGAAACTACCAATATTTGGATTTAATCAGAAACATTCTTATATCGATTTCGAAAATGCATTCGGCAAAATTCGATTTGGATTAGAAGAATTAAAATTTTTTGTTGAAAATGTAAAAACAGGAGTAAGAACATTTATTACTGATGTAAATGGGAATATTGTTGCTCCAATAATATCTAGTTCTATTAATATTGTAGAAGGTATTATTACAACATTACATTCTACTCTTGTTGATGCAACAACTGTAAACGCCGTTGATATTGTAGCTACAAGTGGTGGATTTGATAATGTGAGTACTGGAATATTAAATACAGATACATTAGTATTAGTAGCAGGTACTCCTGTTAATGCTGTTGTTGCTGATGAAATATTAATTTTAGGTGCGGCTCCGGCAGAAGGAGAAACAGTAACAATAGGAACTACTACATATAAATTTAGATTAACAGCATTAGGTGCTGGTGTTGCTGCTTCTGCTATATTAACTAATAATCAAACTGCTCCTTCAGATGGAGATATTGTTACAATTGGAACTCGTAATTATCGATTCAAAACAATTCCGGCACAAGCAAATGATATAGGAATAAGTACAGCAAGTGTATCTGTTCTTAGATTATTTAAAGCTATGCATTTAACAGGTATAGAAGGTTCTGATTATTTTGCAGGAACACAAGCAATTGATATTGCAGCTACAGCTATTCATACATCTGAATTCGTAATTACATTAACTGCAAACGCAGTTGGATATGCCGGAAATTTATTTGCAAAAGCAACAACAGCAGTTACATTTGATTGGGATGGTGCTGGAGCAACATTTTCTGGTGGTATAGATGCTCAGGCAGCAAATGATGTATTTATGAGTGTAAATGCAGAAGGAGCTATAAATAACTTAGTTCTTGCAATATTAGGAACAGGTGTTGCTGGTACTAATTATGGAACTGGAACAGTTGAACATCCTAATGTAATTGCTGTTAAAAAAGATGCTGATGAAATGACTGTAACCGCAAAAGTAAAAGGTGCTGCAGGAAATACAATTGCTTTAGCAGAAACACTTGCAAACGCAGGAAGTAAATGGACAGGTGATGCTGTATTTTTATCTGGTGGAGTAAGTGGAACAGTTGGAGTTAAAGGAGCAATGTTTATTGATGCAACTTATTTGTATTATTGTATTGCAGCAAATACTACAGCTGGAACGAACTGGAGAAGAATCGCTTTAGGAAGTGCATATTAATCTTAAAATGATTTACTAAAATGGCAGAAAGTGCTGATATAAAATACATAATCGATGAAGTTATAAAAGCTTCAGATGGTAAAAGAAATAGATCCATTGCAGATTACTTCAGAGAAGGTATTTTTAAATTTTTTATTCCAGGACTAATATTTTTTGCAGGATCGTTTTTAGCAATGCAACGTTCATTCGAAATATTTAAAACTGAAGTTTACTATAATTTCAAAGTAAAAGATATGGAATTACAAGTAACTAAAAATACAGTGGAAGAATTAAAAGAAAGAGCCGAAAAATCTGAAAAAGATTTCCAGGATTTTGCAAGAGAGTATTATAAAACTAATCCTCAATCAAGGAACGGTGGTTCTGTAACAAGTAAAAATAGTACTAATTAATAAATAAGATTATGATAAGTGATAAAATAGTAAGTATTGCAAAAGGTTATATCGGGCAAAAAGAAATTGCTGGTAATAACGGATTTCTTGACAAAAAATTTGATCAAGAAATAAAAGATATGGGATTTGAAAAAGGTCAGTCTTGGTGTTCTTATTTTGCTGAACTTGTTTTTAAAAAAGCATATCTTGATGATCCTAAGAAATGGAATATGTTAGACAAACTTTTTTCTGCAAATGCAGTAAGAACGTTTGAAAACTTTGAAAAAAGTAAACAATGGATTATTTCTAAGGTTCCATCTGAAGGTTGTCTAGTTGTTTGGATGAATTATTCAAATAATAAACCAAAAGAAATTGGTAAAGGTTGGTTCGCTGGTCATATTGGAATAGTAAGTAAAATTACTAAAACAGGTTTTATGTCAGTTGAAGGAAACACAAATGATGAAGGTGGAAGAGAAGGAATTGAAGTTGCGGAAAAAACACGTACCTTATCATGGAAAGCAAAAGATGGTTTACGTTTAATCGGTTTTGTAAAACCTATGTAATATGAGTTATTTAAAAGAAAATAATGGTCATAAATCCAGCCAAAGAGTTAACCTTATAGGAGCTTTGGCTGGAACTCTTTATTTAATATCAACTGTTGGATTTTATATTATTTCCCGTTCATTTACTGAAGAAGGAATAGGAGAATCTGAATGGTTTGGAATGGGAGCATTTGTATTAGGATTATTAGGAGGACTTGGAATTAACGCAGGAGTTAAAGCATATCAAAAGAAATTTGAAGAAAGGGGATCAAATGAAAATTCTTAACAATGTAATTTCTATAATAAAAAAATATAGTCTTTTAATAATTATTGCAATTGTAATTATATTTTTTGTAAATAATTATTTCAAGAATCGTGTATCTGAAAAATTATCAAATAAAATAACAGTACTCAATGTCAAAAATGATTTGTTGTTAAAAGATAATAAAGAAATAAATAAACAATTGTTATTAGCTGATAATAAATTTCTAAAAGAAAAACATAGAGGAGATTCAATTGATAAGATAAGATTGGAGTCAGATAAATGGGCTAATTACTGGAAGAAAGAACATGATAAAATTGCCGGGGATCTTGGTAATGTTCCATTTAATGATAGTTATTCTTTCCTTTTATCTGTTTATGTATTTACAGGGAATCCGGAATATTTATTTAATGGATTCCAAGTTCGGGCAATGCATCAAACATTTTTAGAAAATAAAAATAAAGGATTTCAATTAGAAGCAAAAGAAATAGCATATACCGAATGTACAAAGGAACTTGAATCAAAAGATGGTCTTATTAAATTAGCTGAAGAAAAGTTTGAATTAAAAAGTACACAATTTGAAAATGCAAATCAGGTTATTGATAATAAGGATGCTGAAATTGAAATAACAAGTAAACAATTAAAGAGGCAAAAGTTTTGGGGAAACGTCAAAACGGTTGCTATTCCTGTATTTTTTGTAATTGGTTTATTAATTTAAAACTATGACATTAGATAAAATAATATATACGATAAGAGAAATTGAAAAGTCTTCTGGATTAAATTCTCGTTTTGATGATAATATGTTAATTGATATGATTAACAGGTATCGTGAAGTTCATATCGGAAATGTGTTTCGCGAAAAAAGAGAATTAAATCCATTGTGGTTTACAAATTTTGGTATCGTAACTCCGGTTAATGTAAATTCTGCAGACTCACCTGAGATTGCTTATACAAGTATTGCATTAGGGAAAATAACATTACCTTCAGTTATTACATTACCTGGAGTAAGAACTATTCGAATGAGATCTGCATCAAAACATCAAAGGATTGAAGAGATAGATTCTCATTTATTATTTAAAATGATTGAAACAGATGATGAATATTTAAAAGAGTATTCATATTATTTTGTTGAAAACGGACTTGATTATTATATTTATCCAACAGGAACTAAGTTGCATTTATCAATGATACTTTCAAATCCATTAGAAGGTTATACTTATGGTGCTGCAATAAATCCTGTAGATGGTTCTGTTATTTCTGCACAAGGAACAAAAAGAAATTTATATATGTTTGATCATTATCCTGCATGTGGAACAGTAATTACAGCTTTAATATTAGATATTCTTACAAAAGAATTACATATTGAGAAATCATCAATTCCAGATATTACAGTAGATAATGCAGAAACAGATAACTTGGTAAAATCTCCTTTATGAAAAGAGATGTTTATACGGAAATAATATCAAATATTGAAAATAAGTTCATTGAAAAAGATAAGATAACCGAATCTAAATATGTTAAAAAAATTATTGATAGATATATTACTTTAACTTTAGAGTCATTATATATCAAAGGGAAAATTAAAGTAACGAATAAAGATAAACTTTATCTAAAAGCATATCCAATCGCATATTTAACAAAAGGTTTAGCAAGGAGAGTTTTATTTAGTTCGAGATATCCACGTATTACATTTAAAGTATTTTTTAAATGTAGCGCATTGAAAAAAAATAAGTTTTCATTTTCTACTTTAAAAAAACTTGAAAATGATTTTAAAAGGAAAGTATTAGATACAGATAATGTTTACAGTTTAATAAAAGCACATGAAAAAGGTATCATATAAAAAAGTTCTGGTAAATCTTTATGAGGATACAGATTTGCAGAGTTATAAAATAACAGAACCATTACTTGTTAGAAAACTAAAATATTTCGACAAGCAAATCAATGGAATATATTCATTAAAACTCAATAAGGTTAAAGCAACCGTAACAGATAATTGTCTTGATTTTCCATTTGATGCATTTAATATTGATTTTATATTACTCGGAGATCTTACTGCAGAGAATCAATATTTCATTAATAATTCAAATGAACATTATGTTACCATCAATGTCGTTGAAGAAGTTGTAGACAATGAAACTTTATATAAAGTATGGTCCGATCTTTCATTTGGAACTCAATATCGAAGACTTGAATATATTATTGCCGATGGAAAAATACAAGTTGATCCTTGTTATGAAGGAGAAGAAATAACTTTATTTTATACCAGTTATCCTTTAAATGAAAAAGGAGAATTCCTTGTAAATGAAAATCATACACAGGCATTAATTGATAGTATAAAACATTTTGTTTTTGAACGTGATATGTTCAAACGCAAATTACAAGCTCAAAGACTTTATAATGATGATTTTGGATTTATCAGAGAACTCCGAAGTAATAAAAACTTATCAATAAGAGATGCAAGAGTAAAAGATCGGGAAATGAATGAGCAGTTTTTAAATAAAGATTATGTTAATATTTATAATGTACTTATAGAAAATGATCTCTACTAATCGTATAACTAAAGGTCTATTCCTTGCAGTAGATCCTGCATATCAGCCAGAAGGTACTGTTATTGTAAATCTTAATGGTCAATTTATTAGTTATGACCAAGGGAGTTATAAATGGATTTCAGCAAAAGGAAATCTTAGAATTATAATTACAAAAGATGGAACCGAAGCTGCATATACTAATCTTGGATTAAGAATACTTAAAATGACAAGTTGGAACAATGATCTTATTATATTTGCAATTGCAGCAAATAATAATAATATTATTGCAAAAATTACAATGTCTAATGATTTGTTGTCAGGAACATATACTCAACTTATTAATAATTCACAGTTAGGATTTAGTACTCAATATCCAATTAGGCAAGCATTTGTTATTTATGAAAATGAAAATATAATTAGACTTTATTGGAATGATATAAATAATCCTCCACGATGTTTAAATTTAGCAAGTATTCCAAATCCATTGAAAATTGAATTGTTAAATTTTACACCACCAAATACTGCTGGATCGATTAAATTTTATAATGAAATTCAAGGTTCTTTATATTGTACAAATTATTACTATACATATAGATTATTAACATCTGATGGTACTGCTTCTGATTTCTCAATGATGTCTAATAATGTTTCAATAGGAAAATCAACTGAATCTTCACAAACAGGATATTATGGTTATCAGAATTATCAAGGTGATAACTTTGATATAAAATCTAATGTTGGGGCTCAATTGAGAATAGAAGATATTGATACTGATTATGATTATATTGAAGTTTATGCATTTAAATCTATAGCATTAAATGCAATGGAACCTGGAGTATTAATATTTAAAGGAGATGTTACTGGAAGTATAATGTATATTAATCATACAGGAAATGAAAACTTAGGAGGTATAAGTGTCGATACTGTAAACATTAAATCAAGAACAATTACTCAATGTAATCTTATTGAGATTACAAATAACAGAATGATAATTGCTGATTATGCAGAAAGACAAGAACTTCCAACAACAACAAAAATATTAAAAAATAAAATTACAGGAGCAACACTAACTCCTATGATATATTATGCTCCTACAGATGCAAGAATTATTCCATCTGTATGGCAAACTTCTAGTGGAGTTGAAGCAAAACCTTTAGTTGGTTGTTATATAAATTACCCTGTAAAATTATATCCACAATGGTATTATGATAATAGTGATGGAGCATATACACAAGGAACTGGAGCTCCTTCTGATCTTGTAGAAGCGGATGAATATCCTGTAATTCGTATAAGAAAATATCTTAAAAATGATGGTAATTTTGAGTATGAAAGTCATTCATTAGCAAACCAATTTCTTGATTATAAATCAAAGAAAATGTCATCTTTAATGAGAGGATATCGTGGAGGAGAAACATATAGATTTGGATTAGTTCCTATTGATCTAAATGGGAAGGATATGGCTGTTCGTTGGTTAGGAGACGTTACCATACCACAAAGAAATGGTTCTGTAAATAGTTTACTTAGTTTATCATATACAACATGGAATGCAAATATCATGGGTATTGATATAGGTCATATTGATCTGTCTGATTTAGTAACAACAGTTAATGGAGTAGCAACTTCCTGTTCTATCTCGGGATTTAAAATTGTTCGTGCACCATTAGATAAGCAAAGAATATCTCAAGGAGTTTTACTTCCGGTAGTTACAAGAACAGATGGAACGAATAAAAGAAGTTTATTATGTTACCCGAGAGTAGGAAACACAGCAAATGATGATGGTGACGGAAGAGTAAAAAACTTATATTCTTATCATTCTCCAGAACAGTTATTTGGATATACAGGTTCAGGAATTGAACCAGGAGATGTTTTTGAAGTTACAGGATATTTAACAGGATGGAGTCCGGAAAATTCATATATGGGATCTCTTCAAGTTTCTCCATATAATTTTTTTCAGAAATATTATGTAGATGGAGCAAGAGTTGCTCAAGGAGGAGGAGTTCCTGATTATTATAAGCCAATTGGAACTGAAAATGAAATCGTAAATTGGTATCCATGGCCATTTAACCAAGATGGTGATTCTGATGTTTATGTTCCGGAATTAAATGTTACTGTAAGAAATGAAGCAAGGGTTGCTATTGGTCCAAATAATAGAAATGGTTACGGAGCTCCTTCTACATTAGTTGTATTAAAAAATGTTGAAGTTGATAATAATGATCATTTTGGTTCATTTGATCATCATACTTTATTATTAGTAAATCAGGTAAGGAAAAAAACTAATTTGTATGGAGGAACTGATGATTCTGCTTTAGCTGCTACAACATATATTGAAACAGGTCATTACCAACCAATAACTACGGCTATTTTAAATTCAATTAAAGATATTAATGGAGCATTTAAGTTTCATAATGTTCAGGTTTTTGGTGGAGATACTTTTGTAAATATATTTGATTTGCATCGAGTTATAAGATATAAAAGGGATACAACAGAAGATTGGTTTTCTCATTCTATAATTTTCCCTGTTGAATCTGAAATTAATTTAGCATTAAGAACCGGATTTCATGTTGCAAAAGACAGGGCTTATGATTATGATTATAATAAAGATGGAATAGGATTAGGAACGTCTTCATATATAAAACTTGAAGATTTTAATTATAATGATGCTTATTCAACTCAATATACAGGTAAGTATTTATACCCATTACCTTACAACTTTCAAACAGTTGCTAGAAATGAACATTCTGTAATATGGAGTGGTGTTAAAATGCTTGGTGAAGCAATTGATAGTTATAGACAAATACCAGTAAATAATATTCGTACACTTGAAACAAGATATGGAAAAATAAAATATATTTTCGGTTCATATGAAAAGATAATTTATTTGCAGGAAAAAGGTTATGGATTTATGCCATTGAATGAAAGAGTTATGATTAATAATAATCAGAATCTTCCTGTTCAACTTGGTATTGGTGGAGTATTTGATAGAGATGATACAGTTGACCGATGGATTGGATGCCAACATTATTATTCTGTAGTACAAACTCCATTAGGTTTAGTTTGGTTTGATTTTGATAATAAGGCTTTTATATATTTAACTCATGATATGAAAGCAGATGATAAATCAATTGTTGCTGGACTTGAACCATTTTTTAGTGAATTACCAGATAT
>Ga0066604_10001600_pt1 | contig 12236 bp, 17 predicted proteins | sample Higcelwee11metaG_FD_59501 | JGI IMG/M metagenome (GOLD analysis project Ga0066604, IMG submission 59501) | Freshwater pond sediment microbial communities from the University of Edinburgh, under environmental carbon perturbations - High... | ecosystem: Environmental > Aquatic > Freshwater > Pond... | reverse complement strand
CGATAAACACTTGCGATGTCTGTATTACCTAATTTCATAGATTACACCACGAAGTATAAGGTTGCACTGTCCTTTGTTCCAATAGCATCGTATTGTGCTTGTGTTCCACTCCATAATTTTGATAGGTCATTCGGTGAACCCACTGATTTTTGTAAATATTTAGTTAGATCTAAAACTATTCTCGTATCAGTTAAACTTGCAATACCACTCACTGAATTTTCAAATCTGGCAAATTCAAATTGATACACATCGCCCCCGTCATCTAAATCTTCTTGTGTTAAAGTTGGGTATGCACTTGAGTTTGATACTATCTTAAATGCACCTTGATTAAACACCGTATCGGTATTGACTGCAGTTAAATCGATTTCAAATATTAAAATAGAATAAAGCGTACCACTTGGTACTGACGGTACGGTCACTACTTCCGTTCCTACTACTTCAACGAGTCGCCCTTTGATGAGAAAATAACCCGCATCAACAACTAGATTACCGTCTACATTCTCGGCAACTGTACACCCTTTTGTAATCCCCATATCGCCACCGAAATAGAAATTGACTTCATGTGCGTGTGCGTACGAGTCCATTACTTGCTTATCAAATGTAATTCCTTTTATCATAAAACTCCTTTCAATTTATCGGTCAATTTGACTCGAATACTGCCACATTCTACTTCTGCGATGTTTGATTTCATCTTTGTTTTTATCTTCGCTACATACGTGTAATAAATGCCATTATCTAGCGTTTTTATTATCAATAGTCTATTCGGTTTAAGTTCGCTAATATCGTACACTGACGAGCTTGTATCGAGTCTAAACGATACATTGTGAGCATATTGATTTGACTTGAATGTATCAATTGCTTTCTGTTCGGCTTCAGCATCTACATCACATACCACCGATTCCACTTTGCCCGTAACTCGCAACACATCACTCGCATTTGTAGTTATCGTTCTATCACTTTTTAGATAGTAATTAAACAAAGTCGAAGTTGCTAATGACTTTACAATAACCTTTGCGATAACATCTTCAGAGTACACTTCGTCATAGTCGATTATGTCGCTAATTCCTAAATCAAGTCCGTATGCAGTCTGTGTGTTTTTAGACACCACAACATTTAATGTAGTGGTAAAACTAAAACTTAACTCAATGTTGTATAACTGTTTGGCAAGTGCTAGAAAACCCTTAAAATTAAAAACACCGTCACTTGTTTCAACAACAATATTCAACGGTGTATGGCTACTTGCACTTGGGTTGAGATAACTGATGTTCATCAAGGTATCACCCGTTGTTTTAAAATTATTTGTAATCATTGATACGATAAAATCTTCAATCCCCGTAGAAGTGATTAAACTTTCATTCGATATGAGAATGTTACGGTTAAATAATTCAGTTAGATCATCAACATACAATTTATAAATTAAACTATCTTTACTTGTTTCGAGCTTAGAGATAAAACCAATAAACCCGTCTTTCTTAACATAATCCCCTTTAACTGCAATGGGTTTTTCTGATAAGGTAAACACACTATTCCCGTTTAACTCGATATTCTCTTCAATCGTATAATCACTCACTTGCTTGATGTCTTTTATCGCCAAGTTACTTTTTGAAATAATGGTTAGCATATTAAACACCCATATAAGCAGTGAATATCGTAAAGGTTATTTTATTCGTTAATCCCGTATCGGAAGAGATAACAATCTTGCTTGTTCCTTTAGGTAATCTAAAGAAGTTATCATCTTCCAGGCTCAACACGGAAACTGCATTCGTTTGCACTCCACCCGTTTCAAACACGCAATAGTTTTGACCGTCACGTGCCGAGTAAATCAATTGTTCATTCAGTAAAACTTCTTTCGTAAAATCAATCGTGTAGAGTTTAACATCATTTTGATACAGTTCAATTTTAGGGTTTTTAATATACCCAAAGAATTGTATCATCAACTCTGCTTCACTGTGTCCGTTGTTAGTGATTAACACTTCACCCGAATTGTAATCGTTGAATGTATAACCAAAACGCAATGGGTATCGTGACTCACCGTCAATGGAAGTAATCTCAAATATACGATTAGCTGATGTGTACCACAAACTCTTACAATCAATGGCTATCTCACACTCTAGCGTACTTCCTTTTTCAAGTAAATCACTCAATGAAGATATTTCTACATCACGAAAATATTCAATGTTTAATGGCTTATAAATAAGCCTTAGTGAACTTGCATTTTGTACAAAATCAACTAAGGCTCTGTAATTCAAATAATCACTAAACACAACCGTGCCACTCATAATGCCTTGTGCCACTTCACTGTTATCGGTTTTGAAATAATTCCCAACCTTAACAAAGGTAATGTTTTTCTTATAACCTAATCCCTTTAAACTTGGTATAAATGCTTTTAACTGAAAGTCACGCAATGAATATCGTACATTGTTTTCATTAACTAAATGATACTCTCTCATGTTATGACTCCATTCCGAATTTACGGTTGATATAGTTAAATGCGTTGTCGAGTTCGCCATCTGACATGGTTTGTGGGTAGAAGTTCACAACAATAGATTGACCTTGTTGTTTACCTTGATATGCTTTATTCTCTTCTGACGTTAAGACTCGTTCACCTTTATGCAAATACGCTAGGTAATCATCATAAGGCACATTATCAAGCCCAATTTTTAAACGAGGTATTTCTGGTAGGTTTAAGTTGTTTCCACCAACCACTGGCACCCATTTAGGTATCTTAATGTTATTCAATCCACGTATCATAGTATTAACCGCATCTATAATCCAATTGATAGGTACTTTCACAATTGCAATTAACCCACCGAATACATTTTTAAATATTGTAGTTAATCCACCAATGGTAGCCCCAAGAACCGTAAACGCAGCAGTAAGCACAGTTGATATAATTCCAGCTAAAGTAACAATAATAGGCATAATCATCGGTAATATCGTTTCAATTAAACTGATAAGAGGAGGTATTATATAGTCAATTAGTGCGGTAACAATTGGCATAATTGCTGTGAACAATTGTGTAATTATTGGCAATAATAAATTTATCAAACTAACGATTGTAGGCATAATCAATTGGATTAGATTAAGTAATGGAGGGAGTAATTGCGATAATACATCCATCATGATTGGTGCAAGTTGCATAATCATATCGCTAATCATCGGCATATTAGCCACCACCATATCAAGTAACTGTTGAACCACTGGCATTAATGAACCCATAAGGTTGTTAAATATGCCCGATAATCCCGTTTTAATCTTGTCTATGGTATCGCCTAACATTTCACCTTGTGCGACTGCTTCGTTTGAAATAACTCCACCTAAGTCACTCGCTTCTTGTTTGAGTGCTGCGATTCCATCTTTACCACCATTTAATAAAGGTGCAAGGTCCGCATAAGATTTACCAAACAGATCATTCGCAATTGCATTTCGCTTTGTTTCATCTTCCATACCCGCTAGAGAGTCAATCGCTTTGTTAAACGCATCACCCGCAGTTAATCCTTTTATATCAATCCCTAAATCTTTGTACGCTTGTGCAGCGGTACCGACACCTTGACTTGCATCCGCAAAAACAGTTTGTTGTTTCTTCATTAATGTTTCAAGTTTATCTTGTTCGATACCGCTCATTTTGGCAGCGTAAGTCCATTTCTGATATTCCTCCGCAGACATTCCAACTCGTTGAGAGGCATCATCTATCGCACCCGCAGTGTCAGCAAACTTGCTTACCATATTTACTGCAGCACCACCAATAACAGTTGCAGCACCTACAATAGCAGTTCCCATAACTGCGGCTTTTCCAGCAATTGAGCTAAATTTACTTCCTAATGATTTATCGGCATCGGCACCTTGTTTAGTTATATCTTTTATTCCTTTTTCTGCTTTTTCGGAATCAAGATACACATTACCGAATATACTAAAAATTGAAGCCATTTTTACTCCCTCACTTTCCTAAATTTTTCCGCTATATCAACATATTCTTTCGTTACAATATCTGCATCTCGACTTGTATATTCTTTTTGTTTTTCTTCTTTTTGTATAAATTCTTCAAACGATGGCAATTTATCTTCTACTCTCAATATCATTGAGGTTATTTTTAATGCCATATAAAGTGGCATTGCCTTTTCTTTTGTTTCTTCTTCTATCGCATCATATACTAGCATCGTTACCTCTTTGATAGATAACTCCTGGAGGATTGTCCAATCATAATGTTTATGAATGGTTCTAAGGATTAAACCCCTTGACTTTTCCTCCAGGCAAATTTGAAAAAATCGACTAATTCCTTATTAGAAAATATCTTCTTTAATGTTTCAAGTAAATCTAATTCTTGTGCATCTTCTAACGATACATCTTCGAGTGCAGCGATTAAAGGTATGATGTCCTCTTCAATCTTACCGAGTTGAGGAATAAACTCTGACAACATTTCAAAACCTAGTAATGCTTTATCTTCTTTACTTAATTGATTGCTTTGATCTAAACTTTTTAAATCTAATCCTTTTAATTTTTCGATGATTGGTTTTGCTTCAAGTTTCGATACAACTCGAATTATTATCGGTAGCACTTTCGCTTTAATCATTTATTACACCAATGTCGCTAATTCTTTAATCTCAAATAATTCTTTTGTTAAATCGGTTGGGTCCCAATGTGCGTGGAACTCTAATGTCAATTCACTTTCTGATTTAGGTTTAGCCGCAATCACAAGTGGTGCTTCATTCAACGCATTGAATAGTTTGACTTGTTTGAACTTACCATCTAATGTTTTACAAATCATTGTTACATTCTTAAGAAACTTAGTTGAAGCAACCGCACCAACAGTGCCAGAAGTTAAATCAAACGGAGTAAGACTGACATCTATAAATGGAATTAGTTTTGCTAGTTGTTGTTGGTCATGTGATAACATAACTACTTTTAACATCGCGTTTAATTCTTCGACAATTTTTAATCCTTTTTCTTTTCCACGTTTACCGTCAAATTCTATGTCACGATACGTTGGTGTTGCTGTGAATTCACTACCCCCACGCACTGGTCCTAATAACGCTTCATCTGTTTCGTCATAATTAATATAAACAACTCCCTCATCAACGATAATTTTATCTATTTGAGTTTGAGTTAATGCTGCAAGTGGCATTTATATGCCCCCCTTTCTAAAGGTAAAAAATTCGAGCTGTAAAGGTTGCCCTACGACTGATTAAATCAGTATCTTGGTCACGCACGTTATCACTCGATTCAAAATATAAATAAGATGAGAATTTCCCAGAAACATTGATACTAGAACGATCTAAACCATTTTTAATGTTTTTAAGGATTGTTTCAACTTGTAATGTTGGTCCATCTTTTTGGTATATCGCAACATCAATTAAAGTTGTTTCGGAATTATCATCACTTCGCACAGAAGCGTTTTGAAACAGTGCATATGGCAAAATCGCACTGCTTGGTGCTTCTTCAAAATAAGTGGTAATAATTGTATTCAATTTAGTTTGTAATGCTTGTATAAATTCATCCGTTCTAATCATATATTTCACTGTCATTCAATAAAGATGTACACGTTAATTCTGTAATATCACCTTTTTCAAATGTCCTAATAATTCGATATTGTTTTCCTTTATACATAAGATATGTTTCATTCTTAAATGACTTTACCGCAAAGATTAGCTCTGGCTTTAATCCCGTTGCTGCTGCTTGGTAAAACTCCGAAAATCGAACACTCATCTTGTGTGCTTGTACTCTTCGGTCTGTGAATGTTTTATATGGTCTATTGAAAGAGTCGAGTGAGCTTGATTCGGTACGTAGTGTTATAACATCTTTCCACATACTATCAACCTACAATTTCGCTAGTGTACTCTTCTGATATTACTAAATCAGCTTTGAAACTATCGTATATTGCTTTCCGTCTTTCAACCTCGTTAATCTCTGCCATTCTAAACTCACAAAATGCTTGTACACAATCTAAGATTAATGGATCACTATCAACAATTCTTGAGTCCAACACTCCCGACCTTACTAAATCTGCTTTGCAAGAACTGATGTATTGATTTATCTCATCATCAAAATCGGTATCATCTGCAGAAAATTTTAAGGCTTTCTTGAGATAAGTTAACATGAGTTACTCCTTTCAAAAGTAAAGAGAGGCTTTTACACCTCTCTATCACTTAATTTAATTTATGAAGCTGCTCTTGTGTAATGATTGAATGCAGCAGCGTTAACTACTTTTCCATCAGCTAATGCCATAGCACGATACACTGCGGAACCTGTACGGAAACCAACAGAATTGTCGCGTTCAATAGCAACATCTTTTGCAAAATTCCAGTGGTAGTATGATAAATCACCAAACACGATGGAATCAGCAGTCATGTTGTCATCAAGAATAACTTCATAACCTAAGACTCTACCTTGTAATGCAAGTTGAGTATCAACACCAATTCCCTTAGATGCTAATGCAGGTACAACGTCACTAAAGAATACTGCACTTGGCATAACGAATTTAGCGTTTTTACGATATTCAGAACCTAATCCAGCAATAATCTTAGTTAAATCGCCAAACACCATAGCAGCCTTAGTATAAGTTCCAGTGTTAGTGATAACTCCAGAAGCTAGTAATCCAGTGGCTTTAGATGAACCGTCACCAGTACAAATTGCTACATCAACTGTACGTGCAATTTTCTTTGCCAATGCATTAACGATAAATGATTCAAACGCATCAATGGATGCAGCTAGATTGTCTGCCCCTAATTCAATAGTCTTGATCAATTTGTAAGCACTTAATGATACTGCAGCAAAGCTATCAGCACCGTCAGTTGCAGCAGTTCCCATTGCTACCCAAGCAGCATCGTTCTTTGCATTTTCAACAGGAATAGATACATTTCCAGGTAAGAATGATTTACTGATATGTGGGAACAATACAGAAGTTTGTTCTAATTTTTCATAAATCTTATTCAATGTTACAGTTGGAATAACTGCCGCAGCACTGACTGCTGTACGTTGTTCTGGTGTAGCGTTATCCTTTAATACTGCTAAAAACGCATCTCTATATTCTAGGCTTCTTACATCATTTAGTTTTTCTAAGTCCATATTTCGTTCTTCCTTTTCTTGTTTAGGTTTAATATTCTTTGCGAATTCTTGAGCTGCTCTCAACTCTGCTTCTCGCTTTTCAATTGCTTCATTAAGACTTCTTTCTTCGTCTTTCAAAGTAGCAACTTCCGTTTCAAATGCTTTAATCTCATCAATCGTCAAAACACTTCTTTTTTCTTCGTCTTGGACAATCTCAGAAATTTCACTTAAACGGGTTTCAATTTCTTTTAAGTTCAATTACTTTTCTCCTTTAATCTGTTGGATTAACAAACTCAATCGTTCTTCTCGTTCTCTTACCTCTGCAAGATGTTTCCGTTCTAATTCAGCCTCCGCCTCAAAGAATGAACGAGCCGATACACTGGTTTGCTCGTATGCTGGGAAATTCACGATTGACGTGTCCCAAAGTCTATCTATCTCTAAGATTTTCCGAGTTCTAGTTTCCTTATCGTACTCATCTTTTCGAACAGTAAATGCGAAACTCATTTTGTCAAAAACACCCTCTTGGATGTCTTTGTATAGGTTTGGTCCTATTGAGCTTCTTGATAAATCTGCCCTAATAAAAAGACCACTTTCGGTCTTAGTTAATTCAAGGGACTTATTCTTTGTTCGTGCAGCGGGTGAACCTGTGTGATTTATCACAAGGACCACATCATCCATCTTTGCGTTATCGAATGCACGTCTGTCGACAACCTCATAATATTTAATCCCATCAAATTCAGCTATCATGGTTGGAGTGTTAAACGCAACCGCCATTCCATCAACAATCATTCCGTTATCTTCTTTTTGTTCGAACTCAAATGCTCGATATTCTCTATTGTTCGTTATCATCTTTAACCTCTTCTTTCTTTGGTTCTTCTTTCACATCATCCATCTCTTGACTTAATTTACTAACTTCTACATATTCTCTACGAATGTATCGAACATCACCACCATCCACTGGAGGTAGATTAAATATCTTCAACCCTTGATTAGGTGTCATTAATCCACGATCTGTTAGTGAAGTAACAATACTTAACTTCGTTGGATTGGAAGCATATTGAAGTCTTGATGATTCATAGATAACCATTGAACCTTGTTTGAAGTCTAATTCATTGAATAACATTCTTGAAATAACTTCGCTTATTTGTATAGTAATCGGTTCAACTTTGCCCTCATAGAATGCGTTCCACTCTTCTTCACTAAATTTATTTTGGAGTAAGTTCTCATTAACCCCAAAATAACTATATACATTCTTACGGATGTACTCGGCTTGGTCAGCATCCACAATAAACGGTTTTGACTCAATCTGTTTCGCTTCTGAATATTTGTTATCATAAATAAATATTCCGTTATTATTTTCAGTAGTTAAGTTAACATCTACAATGCGGTCACGTTCAGCTTTAAAACCCTCTGGTTTAGCAATTGTATTTGCAAGTTTCATCATAAATCGAATACTTGCCGACTGTTTAACCCCGTCAATAATTCCTTGATTTTGTGTGTTAATTAATTCCATTGTTGAATCTAATGCACGGTTATTATCTCCGAAATAATCATCTCTATAAAAGTGATTTCGCAATATTCCAACACGTGACAATTCAATTGTTTCTGTATATCGTTCCGTTCCTCGTTGTATTTTGTATTCTAGGTAATCCTTAGATTGATACCTAAATATCTTCGAGTCAATTGAACTAATTGGATGTAATCCGATAATTTTTCCAGCACTTCTATCTTCATACAATGGAATAATAAATGCGGTATTCTCTGCCATTAAGATGGTGCATAACTTGTACAAAAATTGTTGATTCGTCATCAAGTTATTTGGAAAGTGTTGTAATACCTTTTCAAACTCTTTGTACTTATTTCCAACAACAATTGGATTAGCTTTTGAAACGTGATTAGCGATTGCGTGTATTGCAGATCGTGTCAAGTCCATCTCATATAGCCCACCTTGAAACGTAGAGAACACAGGCGAGTATAATGTAAACTGTTTGAATTGCGTGGCTAATGAACCGATTTTCCGTTGCTCTTGTTCCTCCGCTACAATTCGTTTAAATTCTTTGTAATCATTAAATAGTCCCATTCATTCACTCCTCTCCGTTCCAAGCGTGATAGTCCGCTAAATGGTTCAAATACACAACATAAGCATCAATCAACGATACTGTTCCATCTATTCTCTTCTTGGCATTCTTACCTTTAACAGGTCTTATGTTTTGATTCTCATCCGTCTTAATCTCAGTATTTGTTAAACACCATTTAAGGATGTCAGAGTTATTGAAATTGATACGCTTTGAGATTAACTCAGCTTCAAGTTCTTTCATTGGAGAGGACATTGTTATAGCACCTTGTATAACGGGTTCCATTAAGAAACCATTTGCCACCATTTCATCCACCCAATAACTCGCATTCCATTTGTCATAACCAACCCATAATGTATTGATGTCATACTTATCTCTTAACTCAACGAACCAATTCGTTACATCGGTATAGTTAACTCGGACATCTTCACATTCTTTAATCCATCCATCATCTCGCCATATATCGTATGGTACTCTGTCTTCCTTAGCCCGTTGATTAACGGTGTTAGGCATAAAGTATTTTTGTAAGACATACTTCTTACCACCTTTGGAAATAAACGCAGTCGCACACGTTAAATCGGTTGTACTTGATAAGTCCGCACCACCGATAGCAAAGCATCCTTTTAAATCATCAATATTAAATGTTTCTTTATTGTCTATATCGTCAAACTGTAACCAACTCTCAATGTTTGATTCACGAATGTTAAAGTCTTTCGTTAGAACGGTTTTAACCATCTTCTTATCGGTCTTAGCTCGTTCAACCATTTCTCGTAGGTACTTTATTTTTTTAATCGTGCCGAGTCCAGGATTAGCTTTAATCCACATCTCTTCATCCAACCATTCATCTTTAGAATCAAGTTCATAAATAATCGGTAAGTAGTTATCATCTTTAACAATTCCGTCAACCACATTACACGCATATTCATAGGTATCATCGAAGATGTTTTCTCGTATCGTTCCAGCGGTTGTAATCATAACTAATATCGGTTGTCTACGAGAACCCGTTGACTGTTTCATAACCTCATACAATGCTCTATCTTTGATGGAGTGTAATTCATCTATAACAATGAATTGAGCATTTAATCCATCTAAGGTATTTGAGTCACTTGCTAATGGTTCAAAGGTTGATAATGTTTCGGGCATATACATATCAGTCCGTCTTTTCTTCGTAACCTTTGCAATTGCTCTTGAATGAAAACGCATCGCAGTCGCAGAGTTAAATGTCTTTCTCGCTTGATCGCGTTTAGAAGCAACCACATAACACTCACTTGCTCCCTCGCCATCTGCAATTAACATATACAGTGCTAGTGCGGACAAGACTGATGTTTTTCCATTCTTCCGACCTACCATAAAAAACGATTCATTAAATCGTCTTAGGTTAGTAGTTCTCCACTTAAAACCGTATAGTGCTTGAATCCACGCTTTTTGAAATAAATCGAGTTTTAAGTCTGCACCGAAGTTTCCCTCTGATTGTTTACAAAATTTCTCGATAAACAATATCGGTCTTTCACCCGCTGCTTCATCAAAATAAAAAAGTGGATGTTGTTCCATCTCACTTACTAATCGTGCATACATTTTCTTTATACGAATATTTGCAATAATCTCACCAGAAGCAATTTTGTTATGATATTCTTTTACGAAATTCATTGATTGATAAATTCGTTGATGTCATCTAAATCTTTATCGCTTGTTTCAATATTGTCTGGCAATAAGTCTGTTAGTTGTTTAATCACTTTAATGTAATTAGACAATAATTGATTATAGGTTTCAATCTCTGGACTCTTCTTAGTCCCGTATTGATTCTCGCCATTCTTATACTCTGAAACGTAACCGTTCTCATCAATAGCCTTTTGAAGTTCTTCAAGACCGACTGACATAAACGAAGCGTTTTGGATTAACTTCTCAACAATCTTTTTCTTTCGACCATCTATATTTTTAAATTGTTCTGTTAGTTTATCGTGTTCTTGTTTTCGTCTTTGTTCTATTGTTAATGCCTTACTCATATTTCGTCATCTCCATCATCTGGTAAATTCATTAAGAAATCATTTATCTCATTTAATAATTTTAATTCTTCGGCTGCTATATTCTTTGAGTTAGGTGCAATTCGTTTAGATGCAATTTGTAACGCACCCACTGGTTTACTTCCTGGATGCACAACTGATTTACCAAACAAGATATTTGCATTCTTATTCGCTAACCCTTTTTTAACTTCGCCATCTCTTCTATTTCCACCAGCTTTAATGCTATGTGATTTAGTCCCAAACTCTAACCACGATGGATTAAGAATAAACCATTTACCTTTTTCACGTAATTTTCGCTTAGATAAATAGCCAACTTTACTCTCTGCTTGTCCCTCTCGTGTAATCCTAGCTCCATATTTCAATGAAGCTCGTATGATGCCACGTCTATTTGGTGACAGTGTGACAGTTTCTTGCATAATCGCTTTAGCTATTTTGCGACTACCTTTACGAGCAAGTTTACGCATCTGCTTAATAACGTCACTTGATGTATCTACAAACGTTTTACTCGCCATTCACTCACCCCTTTCACAGTGTGACCTCACCCACGCACATGGAATTAGTTCGAATTTTTTAACTCTTCTCTGGTCGGTTTATTAGAAGTCACTGTTTATTACAAAATAGGGGCATATATGTTGATAAATATTCCCATTATTTCCTACAAACATAGCTCATTTAATCTTTTTAACTATCTTTCCATCAATAAACATTAGATCATCTGCTTGATTATCTCTTGGTCTATGTTGCTTCTCATGACACTCCCTACATAGTAACTCTAGGTTATCGTATGATAATGTAATGAATGGATTGTTTATATTGTTTGGTGTTAGATACTTCTTATGATGTACTATCGCACCTACTCCATTACATCTCTCACACTTACCATGTCTATGATTGAAGTATGACTTACGTGTTTTAATCCAATCAGTCGAGTTGTAGAAATCTCTTGCCCACTCTTTACTCATACTCCCTCGTTGCATACATCAATGCTTATTGTGTTTTTACTTAGTTGTGTTCCGGTATAGTGTAATTTCTTTGTGTTGTAAACTATACCGTAAACAAGTAAATCATAATATAGTAAACACTATTGTAAACAAATATA
>Ga0066604_10001597_pt1 | contig 12242 bp, 11 predicted proteins | sample Higcelwee11metaG_FD_59501 | JGI IMG/M metagenome (GOLD analysis project Ga0066604, IMG submission 59501) | Freshwater pond sediment microbial communities from the University of Edinburgh, under environmental carbon perturbations - High... | ecosystem: Environmental > Aquatic > Freshwater > Pond... | reverse complement strand
ACCAGTTGCAGCAAGCTCTTGCGGATCACGGCCGACATTGTTCGCTCCTTTGCGCCAGGCGCATCCGCGCACGATACCCGGCTTCCGGGCGGCCTTCAAGTGCCGCGGCCCGCCCCCTGCGCGCGGCCAGGCTCACCTCGGCTCGAACAGGGCCAGGCTCTCCACGTGCGCCGAGTGCGGGAACAGGTCCACGGCCCGCACCGCGCGCAGGGCGAAGCATTCCGCCAGCAGCCCGGCGTCGCGCGCCAGCGTCGAGGGGTTGCAGGACACGTAGACCAGACGCGCCGGCTTCACCGCGCAGAGCCAGCGGATCACGCCGGCGTCCAGGCCCTCGCGCGGAGGGTCGGCCAGCACCACGTCCGGCCGGGCATAGCCGTCCGGCAGGCGCTCGGGCACGGGGCTGTCCCCGGCCAGCTCCGCGCGCAGGAAGCGGCAGTTCTCCACGCGGTTCAGCTTCGCGTTGACCTCGGCGTCGGCGATGGCCGAGGGGTTCATCTCCAGGCCCAGCACGCTTTTGCAGCTCCCGGCCAGGAACAGCGCGATGCCCCCGCCGCCGGAGTACAGGTCGAACACCACGTCACTGGGCGAGAGAGTGGCCAGCTCGGCGAGCGCCGAGTACAGCGCCAGCGCGCCGGAGGTGGAGGTCTGGAAAAAGGCGTCGGCGCTGATGGTGTAGCGCACCCCGCCCAGGGACTCCTCAAGCGCGCGCTCGCCCAGGGCCAGCAGCGTGCGCTCGGCCTGGGCCAGGCCGTCGCGGACCCGGCGCTCGGCGTGCACGAAGCCCGCGAGTTTGGGGAAGCGCTTCAGCAGGCCCTCGCCCAGTTCGCGCAGGGCGCGCGCCTCGCGGCTGTCGGCCGGGACGGGGCCTGTGATGAGCTGCGCGAGGCAGCGGTCCTGGCGCACGCTGTGGCGCAGCACCAGGTGGCGCAGGAAGCCCTCGCCCGTGCGGCGGTCAAAGGCGGACAGGCCCGCCGCGCGGCAGCCCGCGCGCACGGCCTCCACCAGCGCGAAGCCCTCCTCCGGGAAGAGCGCGCAGGTCCGCACGTCCAGCACGCGGCCCGGGTCGTCGCGGCGGAACAGGCCCAGGCGCAGGGACTCGCCCCGGCCCTGGAACGCGAACTCCATCTTGTTGCGGAAGCCGCTGGTGAGCGGCGCAGGCACGGCCGGCAGCACGCGCTCCGGCGCCACCCGGCCGATGCGCGCCAGCGCGTCCAGGAGCTGGCGCTCCTTCCAGAACAACTGCCGCGCCGGGGCCAGGTGCTGCAACAGGCAGCCGCCGCAGGCTTCGCCTGTTGTTCCAAAGTGCGGGCACAGGGGCGCCACGGCCTCGGGCGAGGGCTCCAGCACCGCGTCCACCACGGCCTCGGCGTGCCGGCGGTGGATCCTGGTCAGCCGGGCGCGCACGCGCGAGCCGGGCAGCGCGCCGGCCACGAACACCGTCATGCCCCCGACTTCGCCGGCTTCGCCGGTTCTTAGGGCTTCGCCGGTCCTTTGGGCTTCGCCGGCTTCGCCGGTTTTTGGGGCTTCGCCGGTTTTCAGGGCTCCGCCGGCTTCCGGCGCGGGCAGCCGGCCGATGCCAGCGCCGCCCAGGGCCAGGGAGGCGATGGCGAGCTCCGCCGTGGTGTTCTCCAGCGGGTGCGCGGAGCGTTCGGGACGCCCGGGCCGGGACTTGGCCGCTGGCCGGGACTTCGTGGCGGACCGGGAGGGTCTGCGCTTCTTGTCGTGCTGTTTCACTGCGCCGCCTTGGTTTGCGGGGGCTCGTACCCCGTGAGTTCGAGGGAAAAATGCCCCACGATGACCTTGCTCTTGACCTTCACCGGGATGCGCCGCGCGTCCGCCGTGATCCAGACCTGGAGCGTGGCGCCCGGGCTCTTGCGGAACACGCCGCCGATGTCCTTGACCTCCGGCTCCACCAGGAACGCGTCGAACTCGCCCGCCGGGGTGCTGACGGTCTCGCGCCGCAGCACGCGCGCCCTGCCCATGACGCTCTTCTCGCCGTCGGTGACGGGCGCGGCGAATTCAAAGCCCACCGCCAGCGCCTTGGTGCGGAAGAGAAAGAGCATGGACAGGGGATCGAAGCTGCCCCGCGGGATGAGCACGGCGTTCTTGAGCGCGCCCTTGCTGTAGCGGTAGGCCATGGTCCCCTGCTGGTTGAAGCGGATCAGGTAGTGGCGCACGTAGTCGCCCTCCTCCTGGTCCTTCTGGTACAGAAGCGCGCGCGTGACCTCCGGGTCCACCCAGGACTGCATGGTGTCGCGCACGCGGTGGAACGTGTCCACAAAGGGCGTGCTCCGGGCCAGGGCGCGGATGTGCAGGGCCGGCCGGCCCTCGACCTCGGTGAACGGCAGGATCTCCAGCGTGGCCGAGCCCGCGCGCACGAAGGTCCAGTAGATGTCGTAGGACAGCTTCTCGCCCGGGCCGAAGGGCAGCTGCGCCCGCGCGGGCCGCGCCGGGGCCGCCAGGCCGAGGGCCAGCAGGAGCAGCAGGGCGATGGCCAGGGGGCGCTTCATAGCGCCAGAGAGTGCTTGCCGCAGCGGCGATTGTCAAGCGGACGGTCCCGCGCGCGTCGGCGGCCTTGCTCCTCGGGCCGGGCCGGGTTATGGGACATCCTCCGCCGGGCGTCGCTTCCATGCGGCGGAAACAACCCTCAAGGAGTGCCGCATGCTGTTTCGCAAACGGGCCTGGGACTTGATGCGCGACGATTTCGCCACCGTGGACGAGGGGGCCAGCCTGGCCGTGGCCGTGCGCGCCCTGCAGGAGAGCCAGAAGAAGTCGCCGGAGAACAACGTGGTGCTGGTGCTCGGCCCCGGCGGCGCGCTCCGGGGCGCGGTGTCGGTGTGGAACGTGCTGGCGGCCCTGGACGAATGCGTGCTGCGCGATCCCGACCTCAGGATCGTGCGCGAGAGCGACTTCGACAAGACCTTCTCCCGGGCCTGCGCCGTGTGCGCGCACACCGCGCTGACCGGCCACATGGAGCCCGACGTGCCGCTGCTCAAGCCCAACGACCCCCTGCCCGTGGTGCTGGAGCTCTTCCTGCGCAAGCGGCGCGGCTGGGCCGTGGTGGAGGAAAACGGCAAGGTGCTGGGCGTGGTGCTTGTGGCCGACCTCTACCGGGAAGTGAGCGAGGACATGGCCAAGGCCTTCTAGACGCCGCGACGAATGCGAAAAGCCCGCCCCGGCCGAAACCGGAGCGGGCTTTTTCGCGCCGCCTGGCCTACCGCACCACGAGGATGTGCAGGTCGCAGACGTTGGTGCGCGTGGGTCCGGTCTTGTACAACCCGCCCAGGGCCTCGAAGAAGTGGTACGAGTCGTTGGCCTTGAGCGCGGCCTGCATGGACAGGCCGGAGAGCCGGACCTTCCTGAGCAGTTCGCCCGAGGCGTAGGCCCCGGCGGCGTCGGTGGGGCCGTCGGTGCCGTCGGTGGAGGCCGAGAGGAAGCTGATGCCTCTTCCAGCCTCGGGGTCGTGCTCCAGCTCCGCCAGAAACGCCAGGGCCATCTCCTGGTTGCGGCCGCCCTTGCCCTCGCCCGTCACCGTGACCACCGTCTCGCCGCCCAGGATCACGCAGGCCGGGGGCTTCACGAGCATGCCCGTGCGCCGCACGTCCAGCGCCACGGCGCAGAGGAACTTGGCCACCTCGCGCGCCTCGCCCGTGAGCAGGCAGGTCAAGGGGGCCACGTTGTAGCCGAGCGCGCGCGCCGTGTCGCAGGCGGCCAGCAGCGCCGCGTGGTTGGTGCCGATGAGCAGGTTCGTGGCGCGCCCCAGCGCCGGGTCGCCGGGCTTGGGCGTCTCGGCGATCTCGCCTGCCGCGCCGAGCTCAAGCGCGCGCAGGGCCTCCGGCGGCAGCTTGTCCGCCACGCCGTACTTGTCCACGATCAAGAGCGCCTGGGCGTAGGTGCTCTCGTCGGCGGCGGTGATGCCCGAGGCGATGGTGTCCAGCCGGTCGCCCACCACGTCGGAGAGGATCAGCGAGAGACTGGTGGCGGGCTCCAGCAGCCGCAGGAAGCGGCCCCCTTTCAGCTCGGAGAGGTGCTTGCGCAGGCAGTTGATCTCGCGGATGTCCGCCCCGCAGGCGAGCAGCGCGCGGGTGACGGCCTGCTTGTGCGCCAGGGTGAGCCTGACCTCGCGGCCGCCGTCCAGGTAGGTCATGGGCGCGGGCAGCAAGGCCGAACCGCCGCCGGAGATGAGGTTGACGACCAGGGTCTTCTCGTCGGCCGCGCGCGCCAGCGCCGCGATGCGCTGCGCCGCGGCCACGCCGGCCTCGTCGGGCACGGGGTGCGCGGCCTCGGCCTGCCCGATGCGCGTGAGCTTTTCCGTGTGGCCGTACTTGGTGCAGACCAGGCCGCCCAGCTCCATGCCGCGGTCGGCGCATTCGCCGAGGATCTCCTCCAGGGCGAGGGCCATGCGGCTGGAGGCCTTGCCGCAGCCGAGCACCAGCACGCGCTTGAAGCGCGCGAGGTCCACCTCGTGGCGCACGCCCTCGAAGGCCACCACCAGGCGGTCGCCCTCCAGGCGCATGTGGTTCACCAGCATCCGGTAGGGGTCGATGCGCGTGAGCGCGGCCTCGAAGATCTCTCGCAAATGGTCGAATTCGCGCATGCGTTTCCTCGTTTGTGCGCCGGCCGGTCCGCAGGCCGGGCCGCAGGTCAACTCCCCGCGTTGTCCATGCGGGAGCGGGCCAGGGCCAGGTTGGCCTTGAGCATGGGCAGCTCCTGCAGGGCCAGGGCCTGCGAGAACGCCCGCGCCGCGCCGGCCGGATCGCCCTTCTGGTTCAGCAGGATGCCGCCGATGTTGTTCAGGGCGGCGAAATCCGTGGGGTCCGCGGCCACGGCGGCGCGAAAGGCCGCCAGCGCCCCGTCCACGTCCTTCTGGGCCAAAAGCGCGTTGCCCCGGGCGAAGTCGCCCTTGCCCCGCATGGCCCGGGCATGGGCCTCGGGCTCGGCGCAGAGGGCCGCGCGCCGCCGGCACAGCTCGCGCGAGGGGCACTGCGGATGCGCCAGGGCGGCGGCCAGCCGCCGCGCGGCGCGCTCCCGGTCGCCCGAGAGGTAGGCCACGTCGGCCAGCGCCTGCAAGCGGTCCGCCGTGGGGCCATAGAGCTCGGCCTCGCGGGCGAAGTGCGCCTCGGCCCCGGCCAGGTCGCCCTGGGCCATGCGCGTGAGCGCCAGGTTGCGCAGCACGCGGGCGGTCTCGCCCTCGCTGTCGCGCATGGCGAGGAACAGCCGCTCGGCCCTGGGATAGTCGCCCAGGGTATAGGCGTTGAGCGCGCGACGCTCGGTCAGGCGTGCCAGCAGGGTCTTGAACATGGCGTCACCTACCCCCCCGGCGCGGCCCAGGCAAGGGGCCGCGCGGGAGGGGCGTCAGGTCTAGATGAACATGCCGATGACGTAGCAGGCCGCAAAGGCCACCACGCCCTCCATGAGGGTCGCGGTGGTGTAGATCTTGTACGCCACGTTCACGGGCATGTTGGAGAACTGCGACACGACCCAGAAGTACGAGTCGTTGGCGTGGGACACGACCATGGAGCCCGCGCCGATGACCACGGCCGTGAGCGCCGGGTCAAGCCCCATGCCGCCGATCATCGGGGCCATGATCGCCGCGGTGGTGATGATGGCCACCGTGGACGAGCCCTGGGCGGTCTTCAGCGCCGCGGAGATGACGAAGGGCAGCACCAGGCCCAGGTTCATGGTGGCCATGGTGGAGCCGATGAAGGCCTTCATGGGCGAGGCGGCCAGCACCTTGCCGAAGGAGCCGCCCGCGCCGGTGATGGTCAGGATGATGGCCGCGTCCTTGATGCCGTGGCCCATCCAGCTGTCGATGGCCGTGGCGAAGTCCTTGCGCGGCACGAGCAGCAGGGCGCAGACCACGCCGAGCATCAGCGCGCTCACGGGATCGCCGATGAAGTCCAGGGCCTTGGCCAGGGGGCCGGCGCCGAAGGGCTTGGTGGGAAAGCCGGCGACGCTCTTGAGCAGGATCAGCACGATGGGCAGGATGATCGGCAAAAAGCTCATGAAGGTGCTGGGCAGCTTGCCGTACTTGGTGAGCAGGTCGGTGTAGCTCTCCTCCACGTCGGGCTTGATGTCGTACTTGCGGCCGAAGTGCTTGGCCCAGAAGAAGCCGGCCAGGGACGCGGGCACCGCGGCGATGAGGCCGTAGAGGATGACCATGCCGAGGTCGGCGTTGAGCGCGGCGGCGGCGGCCAGCGGGCCGGGCGTGGGCGGCACCATGGTGTGCGTGGCGTACAGGCCCGTGGACAGGGCCACGGCCATCACCGCCATGGAGGTGCCGGACTCCGCGGCCAGCGCCTTGTTCAGCGGGGTCAGGATGACGTAGCCGGAGTCGCAGAACACCGGGATGGACACGATGTAGCCGGCGATGTTCATGGCCAGCGGGGCCTGGTTCTGGCCCACGAGCCCGAGGATGAACCGGGTCATGACCAGGGCCGCGCCGGTCTTCTCCAGAATGTAGCCCATGATGGTTCCGGCCACGATGACGATGCCGATGTAGGTGAGCGTGCCGCCGAAGCCCTCGCGCACCGCCTTGACCACGTCCAGCGGAGGCATGCCGATGGCCAGGCCGTACAGAAAGGCGATGGCGATGAGCACGAAGAAGGCGTTGACCTTCCATTTGCCCGTGGCCACCACGATGAGGATCACCGCGATGAGCAGGAGAACCAATGAGGCCGATCCCGAGACCATACTCCCTCCCTTGCGCTGCTGTTGACGAGGCTGGATGCGGCTGCCTGGCCGCGGCCGGAGCCGACATCCCCCGCCAGAAGAAAAAACGCCCAAACACCCCTTGAAGTATGCGGAATATATCGCCCCGGACGCAAAACATTCAACTGGAAAGGTGGACAAAATACGCATGGGCCGCTAGACGATTTTCGTCATCATGCACAAAAAACGGAGGCCGGAATGCTCATCCCGGACGAACTGGCCCAGGGCATCGTCGACACCACCCAGTGCCTGATCCACGGCAACGTCAACATCATGAACCGCGAGGGCATGATCATCGCCACCAGCCACCCGGCCCGGCGCGGCACCTTCCACAAGGGCGCGCGCGACGTCATCCACTCCGGCGCGGCGGTGGAGATCTACAAGGCCGAGATCGCCCACTACCCGGGCGCGCGCGAGGGCGTGAACCTGCCCATCGTGCTCGACGGCCAGATCATCGGCGTCATCGGCGTCACCGGCGATCCCGACGAGGTGCGCGGCCTGGCCCGGCTTGTCAAGCTCATCACCGAAATGATCCTGGAACGCGACCTGTTGCAGCAGGAGATGCAGACCCGGCTGCGCCTGCGCGACCACCTCGTGGAGATGCTCCTGCGCAGCGGCCCGGCCTTTGACCGGGCGCGCGTGCTGCGCACGGCCAAGGCGCTGGGCCTGGACATGGCCGTGCCCAGGGCCGTGGCCGTGGCCGACGTGTCCGGCCCGCTCTCCGGCTTCTTCTCGCGCTACGGCTCCTCGGAGCTGGTGGCCGAGCGCTCGGCCGAGGCCATGCTGGACCTGCTGGCCTCCTCCGGGGTGCTCGGCGCATCGGACCTGGCCGTGGTGCTCGACGAGAAGCTGATCATGCTCGCGGCGCTGGACCAGGAGCGCGCCGTGGAGGCCACCCGCGCCTGGGGGGCCAACCTGGCCGCGGCCTTCGAACCCCTGGGCCACGGCTGCCTGGCCTGCGGGGCCGGGGCGCTCGCCCTGGACCTGGCCGAGTACGCGGCCTCCTACCGCCAGGCCCTGTTCTGCCTCGCCGCGGCCACGCCCCGGCGGCCGTTCTGCTCCATGTACGACCACGACCTCTGCGTGGGGCACCTCGCGGCGGAGGCCGCGGCCTCGCAGGCGGGCATGGCCCTCCGACCGCTGCAGGACCGGCTGGCGCGGCTCCTGCGCCGGAAGCCCGGCTACGCCCAGACCATCCGCGCGCTGCTGGCCAACAACCTCGAGCTGGAACTGACCGCCCACGCCCTGGGCATCCACCGCAACACCCTGGCCTACCGCCTGGCCGGCCTGCGCGAGGCCGCGGACCTGGACCCGGTGCGCCGCAACGACGACGCCATGCTCCTGCGCGCGCTTTTGCCCCTGGCCGAGCGCCAGGCCCGGCAGGCTGCGGGCCAGCGGCCCGGCCCGCCGGCCAAGCGGTGAGGCCGGTCCCCTGCGGCGCGTTCCAGCCTCCACTCTGACCGCAGCCAGCCTTCAGACACCCCGGCCGAAGATAGTTCATAACACATCAAAAATACTGCTATAGACTAGTCGCATCCCACATCAGCCTTCGGAAAACCCGAAGGCCAACGCAGAATATTCCGTCCTCTCAACCTGTTGACCCGAGGCGGTCGGCGGGCCTAGCCTGCACTCGCACGCACACGGCAGCGGCTATGTTCTTCCCCCCACCCGCAACGCAACGCCACCAGCCAGAAGGAGCCGCCCATGTGGGACACCAGCATTGACATCCAGACCGTCAGGGAGATCAGGACGCGCACCACCGCCTACCTCGGCGTCGGGGCCATCGCCCGCATGCGGGACATCGCCGCGGCGCTCAAGGAGCGCGGCGTCACCAGCGCCCTGTGCGTCACCGGCGGCCGCTCCTACAGGATCACCGGGGCCTGGGACCACGTGGAGGCCGCGGCCCGCGAGCAGGGCATCCGCCTGGCGCTCTACGACCGCGTGACCCCCAACCCCACCACCGACGCCATCGACGAGGCCGCCGCGCTGGGCCGCCAGGCTGGCGCCCAGGCCGTCATCGCCATCGGCGGCGGCAGCCCCATCGACGCCGGCAAGAGCGCGGCCATCCTCCTCGCCAACCCCGGCCGCACCGCGCGCCAGCTCTACAGCTACGAGTTCACGCCCACCCAGGCCGCGCCCATCGTCGCCGTCAACCTGACCCACGGCACCGGCAGCGAGGTCAACCGCTTCGCCGTGGCCACCATCACCGAGCTGAACCACAAGCCGGCCATCGCCTACGACTGCATCTACCCGCTCTACTCCATCGACGACCCCGCGCTCATGGCCGGGCTTTCGCCCGCGCAGACGCGCTATGTGTCCATCGACGCCGTGAACCACGTCATCGAGGCCGCCACCGCCGTCACCGCCAACCCGCTCTCCGTGCTGCTCGCCGAGGAGACCATCCGGCTGGTGGCCAGATACCTGCCGCTGGCCCTGAACGACCCCGGCGACCTGCGCGCCCGCTACTGCCTGGCCTACGCCGCGCTCATCGCGGGCACGGCCTTCGACAACGGCCTGCTCCACTTCACCCACGCCCTGGAGCACCCGCTCTCGGCCGTGAAGCCCGAGCTGGCCCACGGCCTCGGCCTGGCCATGCTCGTGCCGGCCGTGGTGCGCAGCTGCTACCCGGCCCAGGCCCCGATCCTCGCGCAGATCCTGCGGCCCGTGGCCCCGGGCCTGGTCGGCCGGCCGGACGAGGCCGACGCCGCGGCCCGCGCCCTGGAAGCCTGGCTGGCCGAGGTCGGCGTGCCGCAAAAGCTCACGGACGAGGGCTTCTCCGGCGGCGACATCGAACGGCTCTGCGACCTGGTGGAGCACACCCCGTCGCTGGGCCTGCTGCTCTCGGTGGCCCCGGTGCCCGGCACCCGCGAGCGCGTGGCCGCCATCTACCGCGATTCGCTGACTCCGCTGGCCGCGTAGCGCCCGGCCCGCGGTCCTCTCCCGAGGCCTCCACCCGGCGGTGGAGGCCTTTTTTTGCGCCCCGCGGCCTTGACTTAACGGGCATATGCTCATAACTACGCCCCACGGAGAGCACATGCCCAGACCACGCTGCCTGAGACGCATCCTTGGCGCGCCCGGCGCGCGCATCTTCAAGCCCGCCTGCCGGCCCGCCGCGTCGCCTGAGGAGGTGACGCTGAGCCTTGAGGAGTACGAGGCCATCCGCCTGGCGGACTTCGAGGGCCTGTACCAGGAGGAGGCCGCCCGGCGCATGGGCGTCTCGCGCCAGACCTTCGGCCGCGGCATCGAGGCCGCCCGGCGCAAGGTCGCCCGCGCCCTGGTGGAGGGCCTGGCGCTGCGCATCGAGGACGAGGCGGCCGCGCCCCTTCCCGCCTGGCGCGAGTTCCTCTGCAACGCCTGCGGCTACGCCTGGCGGGCGCCCTTCGGCGTCGGCCGCCCGGCAGACTGCCCCTCCTGCGGCTCGGGCGACTTCCACCGCGCCGGCTGCCAGGGCCGACGCCGCAACCACCCATAACCCTTGACGGAGTTCGCCATGCTCAAGCTTGCCATTCCCACGCGCGCCGGAGAGGTGGACGAGCACTTCGGCCACTGCGAGTCCTTCACCATCTATGCGTTCGACGACGGCAAGAAGGTCGTCGGACAGGAGCGCTTCACCCCGCCGCCGGCCTGCGGCTGCAAGTCCAACCTCATCCCCACCCTGGTGGACAAGGGCGTGAGCGTGCTCGTGGCCGGCAACATGGGCGAGGGCGCTGTCCTGCGCCTGCGCGAGGCCGGCATCCAGGTGTTCCGGGGAGCCAAGGGCGACGTGGCCGAGGCCGCGCAGGCCTGGGTCGAGGGCCGGCTCAAGGACGCGCAGATCCTTTGCGCGGGACATGCGCCCGGCCATGAGTGCGGCCACGGGAGCTAGGAGGCAAGAGGCCTCCGGCGGCCAGGGGGAGCTGCGCGCTCCCCCTGGACCCCCTTGCGGCCCCTTCGGGCATTTTTTGTGACCTCGGGCCGGACAGGGTGCTCGCGACCACCAGGCCAGATGTCATGCGAAAGGGCCGACAAATGCAGTCTACGAGCCGCCGCCCAGGCGCACGTCCCGGAACTCCACGCGCCGCGCGCCAAGCCAGGTGGACACGTCCAGCTGCCCGGTGGCCCTGAGCTCAGGGCGCTTGGAGCGTGACAGGAGAAGGGGCAGCGCGCTTTTGAGGAAGCCGGGCGCGGGCGCGGCCAGGATGTCCACCACCGCGGCGCCGCCCGCCGGCAGCGGCACGGCCGTGTCCGGAGGCAGGCGGAAGGTTCCCAGCTCGCCCTCCGGCCCGGCGACTGAGCCCGAAAGGCCCAGGATCTCCAGCCCGCGGTCGTTGGGGTTGGCGACCTTGAGCGTGACCACGAGCTCCAGGTTCTCCGCCGCCGGGTTGGCCTGCCCGGACAACTCGCCGAGCAGCGCGCCGAGCATCCGCGCCGACGAGCCCTTGGCGGGCCGCACGTTCAGCACCGAGATTTCGCAGGGTTTGAAAGGGTCGGCAGCGCAGGCCCCGAGCAGCAGAAGCGCAAGGGCCAAGAGCGGCAGACGGGACAGGACGTTCCGGGACATTTCTCCTCCAGGCAGGCGGCGGCCCGCGGACCGCATCCTACAAGGCCGAGCGGCGAAACGCCACGGGATTCGCGCAGCGGCGAAATGGCCGGCCGGGAGTGCGCAGGCTCCCGGCGCGGCCAATGAAGCCCGAAGGGCCCAATGAAGCCCGAAGGGCCCCGAAGGGCCCCAAGGGGCCTCGAAGGGCCTAGTCGTCGTACTGCTTGGCGTAGGCTGCGTCGTCGTAGAGGGCCTCGCCGATGCTCTTCTTGCCGTAGGAGCGGATGATCCGCTGGCCCTCCTCGGAGGCCACGAAGGCGATGAACTTCGCGGCCGTGGCCGCGCCGGGCGTCGCGCCGGCGGGCGCGGCCAGGGCATGGTAGGTGTTCACCAGGTACTTGTCGCCCCGGAAGAGGATCTTGAGCAGCGGCAGGGACTTCTTCTCCGCGGCCCAGGTGCTGGAGTCGGTCATGAAGTACCCGGCCTCGTCGTTGGCGCGCTTGAGCGTCGCGGTCATGAAGGTCTTGGTGACCACGTACCAGTCGCCGGCTGGCTGGACGCCGGCCATCTTCCAGATGGACAGCTCCTTCTTGTGCGTGCCGGAGTCGTCGCCGCGGGAGAAGAACTTCGCCTTGGCCGCGGCGATCTTCTGGTAGGCCTCGGCCGCGCTCTTGGCCTGGGCGATGCGCGCGGGGTCCGCCGCCGGGCCCACCACGTAGAACTCGTTGGACCCGATGAGCACGCGGCCGTTGGCCCAGCCGTCGGCCACGGCCTTCTTCTCGGCCGCGGGCGCGTGCACCATGATCATGTCCACCTGTTTGTTCTTGAGCAGATCGAGGGACACGCCGCTGCCGGCCTTGACCCAGTCGAGGCGCGCGTCGGCCTTTTTGGCGAAGGCCTCGCCCAGCTCCTTGAGCAGCCCGAGCTCGCCGGGGCTGCCCGTGGCCAGGCTGAAGACGTTTGCGCCCGCGCCATACGATTCCGTCACCTTGGCCTCCACCTTTTCCGCCGC
>Ga0066604_10001584_pt1 | contig 12306 bp, 5 predicted proteins | sample Higcelwee11metaG_FD_59501 | JGI IMG/M metagenome (GOLD analysis project Ga0066604, IMG submission 59501) | Freshwater pond sediment microbial communities from the University of Edinburgh, under environmental carbon perturbations - High... | ecosystem: Environmental > Aquatic > Freshwater > Pond... | reverse complement strand
ACGGCAATTCCTTCGCGGCAAATGCCCAGAAAAGGGTCGTCGTCCATCAGATATAACTCACGAAGAGCCGTCATATTGTCAAGTAAGATGAGGATTTGCGGAAGATCCGTATATCCGGCCTCTTTGTAGGAAAGGAAAGAACTAACTCCGACAGCGGCAAGTTTTTCCTTTCGCCGTGCCATTTCGGACAGAATCAATTTGATGAAGTTTTTTAGTTTCTCATCTTCCGACGAGCAGACAACACCGCCCACATACGTCAGGTTATCAAACGCTGTGAGAACCATGGACCCAAAATCAAGAATATATACATTGACTTCTTCGGGGGTATATCGGCTGACAACGGATCGAAGGATACACTGAAGAAGATTTGTTTTCCCATATTGCGATGTTCCGATGATGAGTGTGTTGTGACTGGAAATGTCGATTTTCAGAGTTCCCTGGTATTGGTTTTCCGGGTCGTCATAGAATCCGATTTCCGCAAACAGCGCAATATCTTTATGCTTCTCGGAATATGCCGGGAAATCAATCAGACCAGATAACGGCGGAAGGCATATTTCTGACAGCCTCGCAATACTTCTGCTTTTGCAGTAATCCGCCACATAGCTTACAATGGCTTCCAACTGTGTGGTCGCATTTTCCTCGGTTTTCATCTTCTTCTGATCAAAAATCGGTTGTTTCTTGCCGCTCAACGAGACGGCCGCGATCGTATATTCTTTCATCAGACTTTCCGAATTGGTTGCGGCGGGAGCTCCGCTGTAGGCAGATTGAAAAAGCTCGAAAATCTCATTATTCCCAACCTGCAGGTAGGCGCGTCCTGGCTCTCTGATTTCTGCGGCAAGCGGTGATTTGATAACCTCGTTACTATCTTGTTTGTTTTGAACTTTAAGGCACAATTTGAACTTGGAATTACTCCAGATCTGGTCATCGACTACACCGGAAGGCTTCTGCGTTGCAAGAATCAGGTGTACGCCCAGACTTCGCCCAATACGGGCGGCACTGATTAACTCTTTCATGAAGTCAGGTTGTTCCGCTTTAAGCTCGGCAAATTCGTCGACGATTAGGATAAGATGCGGAAGGGGTTCGCGGACTTCTTTCGCTTTGAATTTCTGAATATACTTGTCGATGTGGTTGACACCTGCCAGCGCAAAATAGCTCTGGCGCTTTTTGAGCTCAGCCTTAATCGAAAGAAGAGAACGATTGATCTCGCGATTGTCTATATTCGTAATGGCTCCGACAAGATGGGGTAAATCGCGAAATTGGTTAACCATTCCACCGCCTTTAAAATCTATTATGACAAAGCTCACCTCATAGGGGTGAAAACTTGTCGCCATGGACAGAATATACGATTGTAGAATCTCGCTTTTCCCCGAGCCCGTCGTACCAGCAACAAGCCCGTGGGGTCCGTGGTACTTCTCATGCAGATCCAGATACACTTTCTCATTCCCCGCTCTCACGCCCAGCGGAGCTGCCATTGTCTTTTCAACGGCAGATTTGCCCCAATTACTATCCATGTCAATGTCTTCAACGGAAAGAATTTGCATAAGCTCAAAAAGCGTGATGTTTTTGGTAAGGGTTCCGTTCAAGCTGACTTCTTCACAGAAAATGGGCGCAAGTCGCGACGTGATCTCAGATACGACTTCATCGTCAATTGTCTCATAGGAATAATCAATCGTCTGATTTGAATCTGTGCTTGGCGTGATACTCCCACGCATTTCATTGTCGCTGAGCATAAGTACATGCCTGCAATCCGATGGAAGAAGCTCCTTTTTCGCAACGAAAAAGACGAAGGTTGCTCCGATTTCATCTGCCTTCTTAATGAAATGGGAGACGGGATGCATCTTGATGCCCATATCATCGAAAGCAAAAATAACCAGATGCGGCGTCTTACGCTTTTCACTCTCCCGCGCGGACAATTCCTTATACAAGTATTCGAAAATCGTATTCTTGCTATCTTCATCGCACACAATGTTCCGGACATCCAGTTCGTCATTATATACATGCGGCAGCAGCCGCACCCACGAAATCAGATTGGCATGCTTCTTTTCTACGATAAAAAGTGTCTTCGTATCTTTATAGTATTGTCGGATGCAGACATCCATAACCATATTTTTCAGCGTACTGTACAGTCGTTCGTCACTACCCACAACGCCGACTGCATTTGACTGCGCAAGCCCGACCGTAACCGGGACGCGACTGACCATTCTGAATTCGTCGGAAAGTTGTTCGGGCAGAATCGCAATGTCATCTCCCGGCTCAAGTTTCTCCATCTTCTTGTAATTGATCGGCTGAAGAGAGACGAGCGAGCCGATGCCAAGCCGGACCTGAAGATAGTCCTCATCATCAGGCGAGCGGTTGAACAGATCCCCCGAGAAATCTCGAACCATCTTCATTTCCCGGTCAAGCGAATAGAATGTCTCCTCAAGAACAGCCCTCTCATCATCGCGGCACTTCTTAATTTCCACTCGTTTGTTCTCAATATAGGCCGTGTATTTTTCGCGCCGTTCCCGCAGATTTTTCTTGTAGTTTCGTTTGCCTGAAATGATACCCAATACGGACGTGATGATGCCGATAGACATTGTGCAGGCACTTAGGATTATGAAGGCTCCGCCACTGCCCATCTTACTGCGAAGCAGAACGGTAACGCCAAGCATGGCAAGTGCCGGAAGAAGGGCAAGAACGATGTTTTTCTCCGGCGGAGGCGCAAGCGTCGGTGGATCAATGATCTCAATTTTTTCTTTGTTAACCTTCGAAATCAGCCGCGTGTTACGATTGAATTTCGGGTAGGAAAACGGACTGTTCTGTTCGGCTATGGGCAAGATTCTGAGACCGGAAACAATCATTTGGTTTTTCGAATCCGTATACAGATTTCCGTATTTCAGATAGAAACTATACCCGATAATGGAGAAGAAATCAAAATCGCGAACCTCTCCCTTTCCTCGTACGCGCTGCCCGTTTATATACACACCATATTTCGAATGATTGTCAGAGACAAAATAATGCCCGCCTTCTTTTGAGAGTTGAATCGTGTCATTTCCGATAAGCTCATCTTTCAATAAAATACCGCTGTGTGAATTGCCGCCAATCTGAATGGAAAGAATATCTCTTATATCAATTGAGCAGTTATACAGTTTATTTTCATAATCGAAATCCAAAATAAACCGAAGCTTAAATATGACCTGATTAGACGAATCATATTTGACATACAGATCATCGCCGTGTTGCAGATCTTTTGAGAACAATTTGGTCACGCCGTCAAAAATGAAATATACGGACATATTGCTGTTTACTCGCCAGTTGCCATTCTCCTGTTCCAATCCAATCTCAAAATCCTCGAAAATCGTCTCTTTTCCGAACCGAATCTGACAATTCTTCTGCGTCCCGATACTGATCTCTTTGGCATCAACCGGAAGTGCGATTTCTTTGTATATTTTCTGATTGGAAAGAATGATCTTATATCTGTTCACGTTATATCTCCCCGCTTACTCTCTGCACGCTAGTACTACAATCCTTACCCGTCAGGTATAGTGGATAACGGTTCCATTTCGCAGTCCGTATTCCTGAAGTGTCCGATTCCCATGCAGAAAAGCAATGGGATTCTCCGTCTTAAGAAAGCACCCGGACAAGTCCGATACATTCATTTTGAGCTTAAATCCGCTGTTCAGTCCAATAATCAGCTCATTCGCCGTGATATCCAAGGGAACCTCAATATCCACCTTGCGTCCTTTGGCGTGCTGATAGAAAATGACAAGTATCATGTTCTCTTTCATGCGAAATCTCCTCACTTCATATGAACTGGATTGCCAGCTTCTGGAAAGAATCCACTCCAGCAAGCTCTTCAACCGTCGCCGTATCATATCCGTCACCGCGCTGAAAATACTCGCTGATCTTGCAGTTTTGTATTTGCGCGTCTGAAATTAGATGATTTTCTAGTGCTTTATCATACCGGTTGCATACAAACGTGAATTTATTCCCGTCAGAAAAATCGACGTTCTTCAGAAGCTGTCTTGCTTTGTATATCTCGTGCGGCTTCTGGGATAAGACGATGACAATCTGATCGGAGGATGCCATCATTTTGGAGACACTATCCGAGAAATCACACACAGAATCAACCACGATAAAGTCATATTCGCGAGCCGCTGCAATGCGCTCAAGGAGCACGGATAAATCGGAAACATGAACGTTCAGAGACGACAGCGCACGCGGGAAAGGCGGCAAATAATCGAAAATCTCGTTACGGAAATACACTTTGATCACATCATAGAGATGATCGCCTTGCCCAATGATCTGTTTCTCGACACCGGAAGGTAATGGCGTAGAATCAGCCAGTCTATATCCGAAACTTTGTAGATTATCTGTCCCGATATACAGAACATGGCGATGGTTTTGGGCGAGAGCTCCGGCGAGCCCAATTGCTAAGGTGGTAACACCGGCCCCGCCGATCGGAGAATAGACCATGATAAGCTTCGTGTTCTCGTCTTGCTTCTTCGACTTACGGTTTATCGCGGCAGAGCAATTCGCAATCTCGTTATAGATCTCCTTAACGCTCGTGTATTTGTATATCTGATTCGAATTTAGTCCCGTCGTCGTCGTATCCTGCGTCATTTGTTCCATGAGGATAAAAAGAAACTCAATATTATGCTTTTCAAGATCTTTGACATACAAGGATTCATTGATTACAAGGATATCAATTTTTCGCTGCGACTGGAAAAACACCTTCAAATATTCGGGATCCGTAATGATCATAATATCCGCCGAATCTTCGAACCCGTCGATGAATTTCCTTTCCAGCGGCATCAGATATTTCTCGTCTGTGTCACAAAGCAGAATCTGCAACTTCGCCATATGTCTCTCCCCTCACTTGCTCCCGACGGTTCTCACCGCGATCACAGAAAGATTGTCCGTCTCTTTGTTATTCTTGGCGGTCACAATCATTTCCTCACACATTTTCTCAACATCTTCTCCATGCTTCCGAACGATATCGGCTAACTTTGCGGATGAAATCGTCTTATAGATGCCATCACTGGATATGACAAAGGTCTCGTTTCTGCGGACTTCGAAAAGATCCGTATAGATTGAAAAAGTTTCTTTGTTGCCAAGGCAATCTGTAAGAACGCTTTTCAAATATTTTTGTCCGTCCCGTATTGCCTCGATCATGCAGGAATGATCCGTTGTCACCTGGAAGAATCGTTTGGCGGGAAACCCGGACAGTCGATACAGCCTGCTATCCCCAACGTGCGACACAATCGCAGTCTCGTCTATCAGCAGAAGCACCGTAAGTGTTGTACCGGTTTTCATCCCGTTGCCCTTGCCATACTGAATCAAAGCATCATTGATTTTGCGAAAAACATCCACAAGCGACGCCGCCAGATAATCTCTCTGGTCAAAATGCGATTTGAATTCGCTCTCCCACCATTTATTGATCTCAGAAATCGCAAATGCACTCGCCACCTCGCCTCTTTCCAAGCCTCCCACGCCATCCGCGACAGCAAAAATACCCGCATAACGATCCCCCGTATGAACGACCTTATAGACGAATGAGTCTTCATTTGTCTCTTTTATAAGCCCGGCCTCCGATATCCCCGAAACCAGATAGGATAGTCTTCCCATACGTTACCTCAAATCGCCTTTACTAGAAATTCCAAATTAGCGAGTCTCAACTTGTCGCCAACCTTGATCGGAGTTTTGGTGTTTGGCGTCAATTTCACGCCGTTGATATAGGTTCCGTTCACACTGCTCAAATCAAGAATGAAGCTGCCGCCCTTCTCGAAAATAATCTTGCAGTGCGTCCGGCTTATCGCATTATTCGTCGTGATTGCATAATCCACGGCATCTACTTTCTTACCAAGCGTAAACTCCTGTCTTGAAACCGCGATTTCCATCTTCTCCGACGTTTTTATGCCTACAAGCAACAGTGACGGCACGAAGAAATCGTCGAGTAATTCCGTTGCTCCTCCCTGTGCCATCGTCTGCATAACCCCATAATCTTGTTTCTTCTTTGTCGACGCTTTATCCTTTTGTACTTTCACTCTTTTCTCACGAATCGTCTCCGTCTCAGGATTCTCTTCTTTTGTCTTTTTTGCAAAGATGTCCGAGAAAAGTCCTTTTTTGACCTTCTCGTGAGAGGGTTCGCTTACTTCGGTAACCATTTCGGGAATATTCATATGTGACCGGCTAGATTCGGACTGCGTAAGCCTGATTCTCTGGAGTATCTGTTCAAGCGAATTAGCGCCCTCATCCAGTATTTCCCGAAGAGATGAGGTCGGCGCTTCAATCTGATTCATTGCATTTCGCATCACGCGCACCAGAGATTCCTCGAAGATTCCGTTGCCGAAAAGGTCAACCGTCTCCTCAACAGGAAGATAAATCACATACACTTTGAGATTATTCGGGTCGACAAAGATCTTATCCAGCGAGACATCAATATTGTCACATCTCATGAACCCATTCCCCTTGACTTCGAGAACGACATCCAACAAATTCGAGAAAATGGACAGAAATTTATCCTGAGAGAGAGAAGGGAAAAACGTATCAAGCGGACGAAGGTTCGAGATATCGTAGACCAGCTTGTCTTTTCCGTTATGTATGACTCGCGTACACCGAACAAACCCTCGTTTCAGCTGACTTTGCAGCACTTTATACCCAACCGGAGAAAAATACTCGCGAGCCGAGAGAATGTACGCCAAACTCTGTGAATCTCGATACTCAACCCATTCTTTGCTCATACGCATCCCCCTTGTGTCATCGCTTTTTTGTCGCAGTCTATATCCTTTTTGCGTGCTTTCGTATGGCAATCAATGAAATTCCGCCAATAACCAGAACCGCAAATAGTGTGGTCGTCGAATAGAAGACCGGCTTGTTCTCGTAATATTTGACAAACACGGCTTTGTCCTTAAATGTAAATGAATATTCCAATACACCTGTGCTGTTCCCCACACTGTCCTCCGCTTCAATTTGCAGGGTATACGATCCGAAAGAAGGAAGATCAATCGTATAGGAACCATCAGTATTCGCTTGTATCGTCCCGAGAATATCCTGAACAACTTGTCCGTCACCATCCAGCAGCGTAATGGTTGTAAAGTGATCGGCACTCTCATTGCCAAGACTTATATCCTGAAGCGAGACATCCAGCGTCATCTCTGACAAAAACGGTGATGCCTGCTTCTTTTCCGACAGCATTCTCCCGCTGATCGTATCCGATACGACCGGTACTGGCGCCGTCGCGTCAATATACATATCAAAGACGATTTCTTTGGAAGTATTTCCCGCGAAATCCGTAACGAGCAGGTAGATTGTCTTCTTTCCATCCGTCAGGATCGGGTCATCCATATTCCAATTTCTTGACCCGTCCGCATCCGTCATCATGCAGATAACCTCGCTGACATTCTCATCCACAATATCCAGATGTGTGCCAAGAACGAATCCCGTCTTGTATACCTGCGGTTCGGAGAAGGAAAGCGTCGCAGAAGAGATGGTCGGCGCAGTCTTGTCAATCGTAATCGTCGAAGAGAAGTCAGGGGTAGCCCGATTTCCCGCCAGATCCGTTATGCTCGCCGTAAGCACATACATCTCGTCCGTCTCTATCGTAATTGCTTGATCATATGTTGTGCCGGATATAGCAAGTCGATTTGCCGATGAAATCTGTTCGACTCCATTGAGCAGAATCGAGATGCCATTCTTGTCCAGATTTACATCTTTGAAAGAAGCATCAAATATAACCGTCTGATTCGTAAATCCGTTAAATCTAGGCGTGACCGTCATCTCCGGCGCAGTCCGATCATATACGACCTGACTTGCGGCGGACGCGTCTTTCTGCGCAATCTCGTATTCATTTCCGGCAGCATCCGTGATCCGATACGAATATGCCACGATTCCTTCGGGAAGGACACTCTCATTTTGCGAAAGCAAGTATATCATTGTCGGATTCGTTGTATCCATTCCGCGGATTGTCGCCGTCTTACCCAGAATAGCGGCGCTCTGTACGGTGACATTGTGATTCGTTACAACGCCAAGCGTAATCGTATCCCCGTTCTTTGCATACCCTGCGTTAACCCCGTCAGACGAGATCTTCGTAACAGATGTAATCGGAGCGTAGTAAGTGATGCGGTTTATGCCCGCCGCATTCGCGTCCGATTTCGAAACCGGTGTGTTTCCGGCAACATCCGAACAGGTAAACGCAAATGTTACCGACGAAAGATCCAAAATGGCACCGTTTTGCACCACATAAGAAAGCGTATATGTCTTGCTGTTTGCGCCTGCCTGACCGGCAGCCTGGCTCTGCGTTACGCTCTGCCCGGCAATGCTGGCACCTCTGATCAGAATCTCGTGATTTGTCGTAAATGACACAAACACGATGTCCCCGTTCTTGGCAAATTTTGCCGTGTCATTTGCGTTATTTGTCGTTATTTGCAGATTCGTAATTGCTATCGGAGCATAATACACGATCGGAACGATTCCATTCGACTGCTCGGAAAGAGTCACGGGTGCATTCCCGGATACATCACTCAGTAAGACGGACAGCGAAAGGACCGCCAGATCCGCCGTATCCCCGTCTTTCACCGTATACGTAGCCACCCAGTTCATCCCGTCACCGCCATTACTCGAGAAAATGACTTCTTGCCCCGCAATTCGGGTCTCGGACAAAACAACCGGGTGCGTTGTGCAAAAGCGAAGGGTTACCTGGTTCCCATTAACCGAAAAAGCCGATCCTGCCGCGTTATTTGATACCATCGACAACTCCTGCACCGAGATGGGCGCCTGATACCGAATCATCTGCGCATCCGCTTCGGTCCTGGTAACTGGCTCATTTCCCGCACAGTCCGTAAGTCGATACGTAAAAGATATATCTGTATTATCCTCAATAGTCATCCGAGAAAGCGGCACGACCACTTCATAAATATATCCCTTGCTCGTACTCGTCTCCACAAATGAGATAGAAGCATCCGCCATCATCCCCTCGTCGATGATTAGTCTGTGCGTGGACGTAAACGAGAGCGTAACCGTGCTCGCGTTATTTGCATACCGCCCCGAAGTCTGAAGATTATCTGACACAAAGGAAATCACCGATAGCCCATCCGCAATGGGCGCAAAATACCGAATGGGAGCCGTTCTCGTCTCGTCCAGCGTCACAGGCAGGTTGCCGCCTGCATCCCAAACCTCAACACTGTATGCCAGATCCGTATTATCAGCAAGAGAACCCTTTCCACCAGCAGCATCGGTCAGCGTACATGTCGCCTGCCAATACATCCCATCGCCCGAGATGTCCGAGAAAGAAGCCGAATAACCCGCCATGTTTCCCGTCGGAGTCAGAATCGGATGCGTCGTATGAAACCTTACTGTCAGCGTATCCCCGTCCCGGGTATATACATCTCCCACCCCTTGCGTCGCATTACTTGTCACAAACGAAATACCATAGATGACCCCTGCCTGCGTAAGCGGAGCATAGTAGTGAATCGGAACGAACGGATTCGTCAGCTGCGCCTGCGTAATCCGAATAGAATTATACGCGACATCTCTAACCTGTATGGTAAACGACACTTCACGGTTATCTTCATACATCTCCGTTGTCACTGCATACGTAACCGTCCAATCCAATCCCACATTGTCCGCGCTGCTCGCGGTAAACGGGACCGACTCTCCCGCGACATACAGGCTGGAAACCTCCGCCTTATGCTGCGTCTGAAACGTCACGGTCACCGTATCTCCCGAAACAACGACAGATTCATCTCCCGCATTACTTGACGTTGCCGCGACCCCCGTCACAGAAAGATCTCCATAGAAAGTGACAGACGATGGTGTCGCATAGGAAGACGCGGTCTCATTCGTAATCGTGGCTTGATTTTCAGCCAAATCACTAATTGCCAGTGAGAATTGGACGACATCCCCGTCTTCATACATCTCTTCCGTGATCGGATACGAGATCGTCCACGTGTTGGTAGCGGCATGCGATGAATCATAGTCATATGTGTTTCCACCGATAAATAGGTCTCCCGTTTTTGTCGGGTTGTTCGTCGAGAAGGTGATCGAGATCGTATCTCCCACCTTCGCCGCCGTCGGCTCTCCGTTACTGGAGGTCACCGTAATCGCGGTGATCTCGATCGGAGCTAAGTATGTGATCCCTGTCGCCGAACAATCGAGGGTTGCCGTATTCCCCGCCGCATCGGTAAGTCCGATCGAGCAGACCGCCAGTGTGCTATTATCGTACATCCCTTCTTTCACCGTATATGTTAGCTTCCACGCCTTCCCTGCCGTATCTGTCTGCGTCAGGGCGTATGCAATATTCTCCATGCCGAGATTCCCGCAAGTCAGACTCGTCAGTGTGACACTGTGCGCGGTCGTAAAGTGTACGGTGATCACATCCCCGTTTTTGGTATAACTGACCGTTCCGCTGTTGCTCACGCTCGTGATCGACCCCTGAACCGGCTTGTAGAAGTAGACGGCGGCATCCGCGTTGTCCTGCGTGATCCGCGCCGTATTTCCGCTGTTATCCGACAGATTCAAGGCGAAGGGAATCTTCTCCGCATCTTGCAGCGAACCGTTCGTACAGATCACCTGTGCACTGGTCCAAAGAAGACTTCCGTCTGCCTGTACTACGCTCGTAAATGCCGTCGATGCCTGACCGACACCGGCTATACTGGAATCGTTCACGTGCACATCCGCCGAAGTGACAAACGAGACAATGACCGAATCTGCTTGTGTGGCAGCCTGCCCATTCGCGGCATTTGTAGATATAATGGAGAATCCACTCACCTTGAAGGGCAATTCGTAGCGAACTCTTGCCGCAGAAGTACAATCCTCCTGTGTTATCGTCTGTGTCTCCCCGCCTTTACTGATCCCAAGCGAAAAGCCTACTTCCCCGTTATACGATATATCGTTGGGACGGATAAGATATGTTATCGTATACGTGTATATCCCATTGCTATTTGTACGACTACTTGCCGCCGTTTTCCCTGCAACTACAGGATTACTGATTGTCAGATACTGTCCGCTGGTGAAGGTGATCGTAACCGTCTCCCCGTTATGTACAAGGGTGGTATCCGCGTTATCCGATCGATAGGTAAGCCCGGTAATCGCAATCGAGGTCTGGTACGTAATTTCCTTTGCCGACGTCTGATCCACACTCACACTTTTCCCATTGTCATTAATGACGATGGAGAAAAGAATGGGGTCGCCATCTGTCAGTACATTCGCGGGTATCGTACATGTTACTTTCCAGTTGCTCTTCCCATTTCCTATGCTGACCTGCGTCTTCGTTACGGATTGATTCGCTATGCTGGCAGTGATCTCGTACGCGTTTACGGAATTATCCGTCGTAAAGTAGACAGATATCTCTTCCCCCTTCTTGACATAGGAAGATCCTGTTTGCGTCACGGCAGAAATATCTCGAATCCCTGTATATTCGACTGTCGGCATATCTTGCGTGCTACTCTTCTCATTCCCGACCTGATCTTTTGCCGTAACGCGAAGCTTCAGACTTGGGAGACTTGCGTAATTCGTCATATTCTGCGTGAACGTAGACATGGGAAGAACCGCCGCGTATTGCCCAGCACTCCCTGACACCGCTGTGACTGACATCGCATAGGTATTAACACCAGAAAGGAGTTCGGCCGTAATCGTACTTTCCGCAACGCCAGCTTCATCATCCGCCACGGAGAAGGTAATCTCTATATTATCCGAAGAGAGAAGCTTCGTGGAAGTAAAAGCAGCGGAATCAATGACAGGTCCTTCCATATCTTCTCTGATTTCGATCGCTTGCAGACGAATCGTCTGGTCATCGATAACAAGATCCTGTGAACTGGTCTCGTTAGTCATGACTGTGCCAACGGATACTTGCGCCTCTGACAGAGACGTAATACCCACCATATAAGTCGATCCGCTTGGCAGCGGAAGATCCGTAAGCAGTCCCTCTTCATCCCCCTCCCCCAAATTCTCGCGCGAAACGCAGGTATATGTCTGACCTTCCCGTGTAAAGGCAAGAAGCGCCGTTCCGGCTTCTGCTTCTTCTGTCAAGGGGAGGGTCGTGCTACTAAGAGACTTCGTATAGAAGACGTATGTCTGATCTATATTCGGCGAAATACCCGAAGCGGCAATGGAGAAATTCGCGGCAAGAAGAATACCTGCCACGCCAATCAGCAAGATACATCCTGCCAGATACGCGAGTCTCTTCTTCTCTTTCTTAACTGTTTCAAGGATCTGTGTCATCTCATTTCTCCCTTACTTCATGGCTTCGCTAATAAATTCATTCATACGTATAGGACATAAGAACTACTTGCCTCTGCGTCAAGTTACTTTCGCAAAGCAGATCCAGAC